>JABAHS010104540.1_pt3 | contig 73867 bp, 63 predicted proteins | sample 7062111 | NCBI WGS metagenome assembly JABAHS01 (sample SAMN14534600, study PRJNA622989) | marine sediment metagenome | biome: marine biome [ENVO:00000428]; feature: marine pelagic biome [ENVO:01000023]; material: deep marine sediment [ENVO:00002113]; isolation source: pool of 4 deep marine... | reverse complement strand
GCCGCAGGCGCGGGTCCGGGGCAGGCGTCTGTTCCTGAAGCATTGCGCCCTCTGCCACGGGGAGCGAGGCGATGGGCAGGGTCGCCGCGGCTACCTTTCGGTTCGGCCTGCCGACTTCACTGACCCCGCCTGGCGCGACGGGATGACCGCGAGAAGGGCCTACTACATCGAGAGGGAAGGTATCCGAGGAACGCCAATGCCGGCGTGGAAGGCGTTGAGCGAGGAGGAAACGTGGGATCTCGTCGCCTATGTACTCTCGGTGGCAGAGATGGGGCCCCGTGTGGAAGTTGAATAACGCGCGGTCTCTGCCTTCCGAAGCAGATTATGTATCAGAGACACGTGCTGAACATTGTGTAGACGATCCGACGATCACGGTGAGCCCCGCGCCCAGCGCCGAAAACCCGAAGATGCGGACGAAGCGTTGCAGTTGCTTCGGGTAGGTGGGGCCACCTTCTCCAGCCGTGAGGTTTCCCACTACACATAGATGCTGAGCATCGAATAGACGATCAGGATGATCAGCGTCAGGCCGATGCCGAGCGCCGTGAATCCGAAGATACGGAAGGCCTTCTGAACCCTGGTCGGGTAGGGGCTGACCAGGTTCCGCCTCAGTTCGCCGCGTTGCACCAGCTTCTCGTATTCCCGCGGCTTGTCGTGCTTCAGCTCCTCCACGGCTACCCGGCCGGTGAAGATCACCGGATCCATGGGGAACTTGTCGGGCCGGAAGTGCGTGTTGAAGAAGTGGACCGTGAAGATGAAGGCCACCGCCAGCAGCGCCTCGTCGCTGTGGAGGATGGTAGCGACGTTGACCGTCCAGCCGGGCAGGATGATCGTGAAGGCTTCCGGGAACCAGAGCAGCAGGCCGGTGGAGCCGATGATGAACATCCCCCAGAAGACCGCGAAGTAGTCGAACTTCTCCCAGTAGGTGTAGCGCCCGTAGTTGGGCCGCGGCCCGCGGCCGAAGAACCATTTTATCGATTGGATGAACTCCCGCCCGTCTGTCTTGTTGAAGATCAACGAAGTGTCGGAGAAGATGAACTCGCGCCAGCTCTTGTCCGACGCTTGCTTTCTGCGATAGACGTCGACCAGGTGTGTGATGAAGACGGTGATCAGCGTCAGCGCGGCGAGCCGATGGAGCACGCCGGTGGTGGCGAAGCCGCCGACGAGATCCGCCAACGCTTGAGCCCACCCCGCGTAAGAGAACTTCAGCATCATTCCGGTGATGGCCAGAATGAAGAAGCTGAGCAGCATCGTGAGATGAAGCGAGCGTTCGAACGTGGTGAACCGCCGATAGAGCGCCTCGCCCTGCACCGGCTTGTGACGGCGCCACTCGCCCGGCGATCGCCACAACCGGAACAGCCAGGCCAGCGTGTGAAACGTGGCGAAAGTCAGGGTGCCGACCAGCAGGGCGGTCATCCCCCAGAACGACCAGAACAGGAACGGGTACTTGTCCGGGTCGTGGTGGGTGGCGTGCGTCAGGTAACCGGTGAAGCGGCGGTTGGCCGCCGGGTGACATTGTGCGCAGGTCTCGATGATGTTCCTGCGGCTCAGGGTCGAGGCGGGGTCGGTCACGGGCAGGATGTTGTGGGTGCCGTGGCAGTCGTAGCACTTGGCGGCGCCGGCGTCGCCCAGCCGCGAGACCTTGCCGTGGAAGGTGTCGAAGAAGGTCTCCGCCTCGTCCTCGTGGCAGCGGCCGCACTGGTTCATCATCGCCAGCCGGAAGTCGCCGAGGTCGGTGCGACTGATCGTGTGCGAGGTGTGACAGTCCTCGCAGGTGGGTAGTTGGCGCTCCTGTTCGTCGGGGTCGAAGTCGGTTCTGCCTACCCAGTGGATGCTCTCGCGATAGATCTCCTCGATGCCGTGGTGGCAGTTCCCACAGGTCTCGGAGACGTTGTCCCGGTGGACCGACGACTCGGGATCATGGTGCGGCAGTTCCCGGTGCGCCGTGTGACAGTCCACGCAGGTCGCGGTGACGACCAGGCCACTCTCCAGCAGGCCCTTGCCGTGAATGCTCATCCGGTAGCTGGGGACGATGTCACGGGGCACATCGGAGATCAGCCGCCGCGCGCCGGGCTCGCCCTCCCGGTGGCACTTGGCGCAGAGATCGGGGACGTTGCGTGGGAACGTCGGCGAGGTCGGCGTCAGGTTGTCCTGAGTGGCGTGATAGTCGTGACAATCCAGGCAGGTCGGCGCGTCCGGGTCTCCTTCGGCCGCGAGCATGCCGTGCACGCCCAGCTCGTAATTCGCCACCGGCTCGGCATGACAGATGGCGCAGTCGACGTTGGAAGCCACCGAAGTCGAGCAGGGGCGCGCCAGGAGCGAGGGCGTTACGTCGGTGTGGCACTGGGCGCAGCCGGTCTCGGCGTGTTGGGACTGGTAGTATGCCCCCTCGTCGACGTATAGGGGGACGACTTCGCCATCCCGCTCCATCGTCAGGTCGGGGTCCGAATGGCAACGGAAGCAGTCCTCGTTGGCGGCGCCGGCGTTGTAGAAGACCCGGCGGATCCGATGCGGCGAGTGGCAATCGACGCAGACCGGGATCTTGTTCGGCTCGGCCTCCCACAGTTGCCCTTCGATCACCTGGCGGTGCACGTCCTCGATCAGCGCGTGACACTGGGTGCAGGTCGCCGCCACGTTCGATTCGTGGATGCTCGAGCGCGGATCGGTGTGCGGGAGGATGAAGTGGCTGGTATGACACGACGTACAGACCGCGGTCACCGCGAGCCCCTGCCGGAAGAGCCCCTCGCCGTGGATCGAGAGCGAGTAGTTCTCCAGGATCTGCTCCTGCGGGATGTCGTGGGTCAGCGAGACCTCGGTCCCCTCGTGGTGACAGCGACCGCAGAGCAGCGGGATGTTGAATACGTAAGTGGGTGACTCCGGGTTCGTGTGCCGCATCATGTCGTGGCTACCGTGACACGTCACACAGGTCGGCGCCAGCGTGTCGCCCCGCGCCGCGGCCTGACCGTGCAGCGACGCCTGATGCTGGACCGTCTGATCGTCGTGACAGAGCGAGCAGTCGGGCCCCGGACGCTGGGCCGGCTCCGGGTGGGGGAACGACATGCCGCGGTGACAGTCGGTGCAGAGCACCCCCGCGTCGCCGTGGACCGACGCTTCCAGCGTCGCCTCCGAGATCACGAGCGCCGATCCCCGCGGATGGCTCTCGAACAGGTTCGGGTTGGCGTGACACATGAGGCAGAGGTCGTTCCCCTGCTGCCCCTCGGCCGGCGCGGCGAACCCGCTCCACAGCGCGAGGGCCAGCACGGGCCCCGCCAACCGGCTCAATCTCAGAAAGCTCTCTATCATCACCTGCTCGAACGTTGTCGTCTTCTCGAGTCGCTGCTCGAACCCCGTCCCGGCCCCCGGCGCCTGATCGGGCGCGCGAGTCGGCCCGGTGGAGTCTCAAGCGTTGAGAAGGCAAGAGCTGTGCCGGTCGTAACCCATTGAAATCAGGTCACTTTGAGGCACGGAGCCGGGTCCCCGGCCGGGACAAAACGTCCCGGCCCGGGGGCCCCCGGTAAGACCCGTTCCGACTCTCGGGCCCGTTGTCAAACGGATCTTCCCATCGAGCGTCAGGTGGCACGGACCGTGCACTTCAGACCGGCGTTCGGCTCGACCGCTGTCGGGTCGGGCGACAGAAGGTCGGAGTTACAGACCCGGCAGGTTAACCGGAGATGGTTGGGGCCATTCTAAGCGAGGAACCGGTAGCCTGTCGGGTCTTTTCTTGGGAGTTCGAGAATCCCGATCGCCGATTTCGAGATTCCCAGTCACCGACGCAGGCGCGCCAATCGTAACGCGTTAGCGGTGACGGCGAGCGAGGCTCCCATGTCGCCGACGAGGACCGCGGTGATCAGGCTGACCCAACCGGGGAAGACGCCGGCGGCCAGCGAGACCTTGAGGGCGATCGAGACGGTGATGTTCTGTCGGATGACCGCCGAGCCGCGGCGCGAGAGGCGGAACAGGTAAGGAAGAAAGGCGAGGTCGTCTGCCATGAGGGCGACGTCGGCGGTCTCGAGCGCCACGTCGCTGGCGGCGGCGCCCATGGCGATCCCGACCCGCGCGGCGGCCAGGGCAGGCGCGTCGTTCACGCCGTCGCCGACCATCGCGACTCCACCGTACTCCTCTTCCAGGCGACGGACCCTGGCGACCTTCTCATCGGGCAGCAGACCGGCGTAGTACTCGTCGACGCCCAGCCGCCGGGCGACGGTTCGGGCGGTGGCCTCGTGATCGCCGGTGAGCATGACGATGCGGCGGACACCAAGGGCTCGAAGCTCCTCGATCACGCGGGCCGCCTCATCGCGCTCGCGGTCGGCGACTGCGATAAGTCCGAGGACCCGATCGTCGTTCCCGACGCAGACCGGGGTCTGACCCCGGTCCGCCAACCGCTCGAGCTCCGCGCGCCAGGGTTCGAGCTGGTCGTCGAAGAATTCGGGCCGCCCGATTCGGTAGGTCGTCCCGTTCAATCGGGCGGCGGCGCCCTGGCCGGGAATGGCTTCGAAATCGGTGATCTCGAAGTCGACATCGGCATCGGTCTCCGCCGCCTGGCTCCCGATCGCCCGGGCGATGGGATGCTCGGAGCGCGATTCCACGGCCGCCGCGATCGACAGCAGCTCGCGCGCATCGGTCTCCGAGGCTTCGGTCGCGACCACCTCGGCCACCGCCAGCTCGCCCCGTGTCAGCGTACCGGTCTTGTCGAGCGCCACCACCTCGATGTCCGCCAGTGCCTCCAGATGGACGCCGCCCTTGATCAGGACACCGTTGCGGGCCGCGCTGGTTATCCCGCTCACCACGGCCACCGGCGTCGAGATCACCAGGGCGCACGGGCAGGAGATGACCAGCAGGGTCAGACCACGGACGAACCAGGTGGCGAAGGCGCCGCCGAAGGCGAGCGGGGGAACGGTTATGACGGCAACGGCGAGTAGGGTGACGGCCGGTGTATAATAGCGGGCGAATCGATCGACGAACCGCTCGGAGGGGGAGCGGGTCGACTCGGCCTCCTCGACCAGATGAATGATGTGGGCGAGCGTAGTGTCCCCGGCGCGCTTGGCCGCCTCGACTTCCAGATAGCCGTCGCGGTTCATCGAGCCGGCGTATACGTAGTCGCCGGGTGACTTGGTCGCCGGCATCGACTCGCCAGTGATCGGGCTCTGATCGACGGCCGACACGCCATCTCTGACCCAACCGTCGATCGGGACCTTCTCGCCCGGCAGGACCCGCGCCAGATCACCGGGCTCGACCTCGGTCACCGGCAGCTCGACGACCCGGCCGTCGCGGTACACCCGGGCCGTGGCCGGGGCGAGGTCGAGCAGCGCCTCCAGCGACCGCCGCGCCCGGTCCACCGCGTACCGCTCCAGCAGCTCGGCGATTCCGAACAGGAACGCTATACTCCCGGCCTCGATGAACTCCCCCACACCCAGCGCGCCGAAGATGGCGACGGTCATCAGGAAGTTCATGTCGAGTCGCACGATGCGGGCGGCTCGCAGACCTTTCGGGAAGAAGTTGAGCCCGCCGACGAGGGCGGCAGCGATGAACAGCAGCGCCGCCAGGTCGACGGCCCACGCTACCCCGGACAACGGTTCGAGAACGGCTAGGCGCGGGCTCAGGCCGGCGATCCGGAGCAGCAGCCCCACGGCCAGGCCGGCGCCCGACGCGTAGCTTAGCCACGCCTCCGGGCTCCACCAGACCCGGGCGCGCCGGTCTCGGGTCTCCGGGGCGGCCCCTTGACCGTCTCGCTCCACCGTATAGCCGAGGGACCGGATCGCTTCTTCGATGGTCCCCTTCGTGGTCCGGTCGGGATCGAAATTGACGCGAAGGTCCTTTGAAACGATCCGGGTCTCGACCCCTTCGATCCCGTCCAGATGCTCCAGCCGATCCGTGATTCGGCGTGCGCAGGTGGCACAGTCCATGTCGGGGACCCCGAGAACCAGTTCGGTAGCGCCGGACCGCCCTTGGCGTTCGGTCACTCGAGCTCCTCGCGGACGTGGTCGAGGCCCAGGTCGAACAGCTCCGCCACGTGAGCGTCGTCCAGGGCGTAATAGCTCAGCTTGCCGTCGCGACGATGGCGGACCAACCGCATCTGCCGCAGCTGACGCAGGTGGTGTGAGACAGCCGATGCGCTGGCGCCCACCGCGGCCGCCAGGTCCCCCACGCAGAGCTCGCGCCCGGCGAGCGCGGCGATGATCTGCAGTCGCGTGGGGTTGGCCAGGATCTGGAACGTATCGGTCAGCAGGGTGAGCTCATCCTCGGAGCAGAGGCGCGAGCGGACGTCGTCGACGGCGTCGGGGTCGACGAGGTGAGGGTCGGCGACGTTTGAAGAATGTTTCATACGTTCAATTATAGCCCGCCTCCTTCGACCCGCAACCCCCGACGTCCGGGGAATTGTTCTCTCGATCCTCACATCCTAGCTTCACTACCATGTTCAAGAAACTGCGAGAGAAGATCGAGCGCGCCCTGGAGCGCAAAGAGTCGGAGCGGCCGATCAGCCGCGATGACTTCGACCGGATGTTGCACGAGATGCGGGAAGAAGTGATCGCGATGAGGTCGCGGGTGCCCCGTATGGAGAAGGAGGCGAAGGAGCTGGATCGGCGGGCGGCCAACCAGATCAAGCGCGCCGAGCTGGCCCACAACAAGGGGAAAGCGGCACAGGAGGCTGGGGAGCTGGACGAGGCGCAACGGGCGACCGATGCCGCGCGGGATGCCCTGGCGCACGCGGAGGAGCTCCGCGGGCAGGCCGACGAGGCGCGGGAAGAGGTGGAGCGCCTGCGCGCCGAGTATCAGGATAAGCTGGCACAGCTCAAGTACGCGGAGCGCAACCGAGATGTGCTGATCGCCCGCTCGCGGCGAACGACGACGTCGCGCAGGCTGGACGAGATGATCCGCGGTCCGGAGAGCGGTCTGAAGCGGTTCGAGCGCGCCGAGGAGGACATCGAGGCCGCGGAGGACAGGGCCGAGGCGGAACGCGAGCTGGCCGAGGCGCTGGGCGAGCGCGCGCCGACCGAGGCGCTGGACAGTGACTACGAGCTGCGGAAGCTGGAGGCGTCGAGAGAAGCCGACGAGCTGGAGCAGCGATTGCAGGAGCTGAAGCGCCAGATCGAGGAAGAGTAAAGCCGGCGACGAGCGAGGGACGGGGGCAAGGGATCACCCGAACCTCGTGCTCCTGCTCGTTATCCTGATCGCTATCGTCGTCGTTAACGTTTTCATGATCGTTACCATCTGCATCGAGAACGATCACGATAACGATAACAAGCAGGAGAGTCGGTCCTCACCTCACTCATCACCGATTGCCGGTTCCAGCTCTTCCTTGGTGAAGAACGGTTGCCAGACTTCCGGCGGCGACGGCGCCGTCATCAGGCTGACGCCGACCAGCAGGCCGATGGAGACCAGTACGCCGGGTATGACGATGTACTCGCTGCTGGCGAAGTTGAACTCGGTGCCGGCGATCACGGCCGAGAAGCCGACCCCCAATCGGCTCAGCACACCGATCGCGACGATCGTGCCCATGCCGCCGGCGATGCAGGCGACGCCGCCCTGCGGGGTGACGCGCCGCCAGAGGAAGCAGGCCAGCAGCGCCGGGGTCAGGCTGGCGCCGACGAGGGAGTAGGCGTAGAGCGCCATCGCCAGTACCGTGTCGAACTGGGTGAGCAGGATCAGCCCGACGACCCCGAAGACCATCACCGACAGCCGCTGCACGAACAGCTTGCGGGCCTCGGGAGCCCCCGGGTTGATGAAGCGCTCGTAGATGTCGCGGCTGACGTTCGTCGACGGCACGAGCAGGAAGGTGTTCCCGGTGGAGAGCACGATGGCGACCCCAGCGGCGAGGAGGATGGCTCCGCCGATGGTGGGCAGGCCGTATCGGGCGATGTGGAGTATGACGGTCTCGGAGGCGGCGCGGCCGAGTATCGATAGCTCCTGGACCAGGTCCGGGTAAACGGCGCGGCCGACGATGGCCAGCAGCGCCAAAGCCGTTTCGAGCAACACGACGCCGAGTACCATGCCGATCACGGCGCGCCGGGCGGCGGCCGAATCCTTGGCGGAGAAGAACTTCTGATACATGCCGCTCTCGCCGAGGAGGAGCAGGAAGGTGGGGAGGGCGACGCCAATCACCCAGAGCAGGTTGTGTCCGCCAAGGACCGAGATGTGCCCTTCGGGAAGGCGGCTGATCACGTCGCCGATGCCGCCGGCCTGGAAAACCATGTAGGGCAGGGCGAAGAAGATGCCGAGGGTGATGATCGTACCGTTGAAAATATCGACCGTGACGATCGAGACCATCCCGGCGAGGGCGGTGAAGATCACGATGGCCGCGGCGGTGATGTACATCCCTTGGGTGGGGGTGATGCGACCGTCGGTGACGATCGACAGGATCCAGCCGCCGCCGCGGAACTGGTAGGCGGCGATGGTCACGTAGGCCAGGATGATCGCCAGCGTGCCGAGCAGACGTGCCGCGGCGTTGTATCTTTGCTCGAGCAGGTCGGGCACGGTGTACTGGGCGATCTGGCGAACGCGGCCGGCGATAAAGTAGGCGACGACCAGCCCCATCCAGGCCCCGAAAGAGAACCAGAGCTCTGCGATCCCGGTTCGGTACGCCAGGCCGGCGCCTCCGAACAGCGAGCCGGACCCGATCCAGGTGCAGACGAGCGTGCCCACCAGGAGCAGCACCGGTACCGACCGTCCAGCCACCATGAAGTCGGCATGGCTCTTCACCACCCGGGAGCGCCAGAGGCTGACGCCGATCAGGATAGCCGGATAGAGGAGTACGACCGTGGCCAGAAAGTTCATGCCATTCCTCCGGTTCTGGACGGGCTGGGGTCGGAAGCGGCGGCAACGTAAGGCCGCCACGAGGCGCGGTGCAAGAGAGGCACCCGGACGGAACCGACCGGTGCAGAACCGGCCCGTGACCTTGTCTCCGCCGCCGCCCTTTCTAGGATTGTGGCCATGGCGACCGACGCTTACGTGATGCGGCACGGCGAGACCGAAGCGAACGTGGGGGAGATCCTCCTGGGCCGCGGTGACTCGCCGTTCACCAAGGACGGAGCCCGCCATCCGGTCGCGGTGGCGCGACACCTGAAGAGCCGACCCCTCGCCTGCATCTACAGCAGCCCCCAGGAACGGGCGCGGCGCACGGCGTCGCTGGTGCAGGAGAGCCTGAAGCAGCCCGTCCCGTTGCAGGTCGAAAGCGCGCTGTCGGAGATCGACGCCGGCGAGTTCACCGGTCTGTCCTTCGCCGAGGTGCGCCAGCGCCTTCCCAGGGATGCCGTGCTGGGCAGGTACCGCTACCCGGGGGGCGAGTCGTGGAACGAAGTTCAGCGTCGGGCGGTCGATTTCCTGAAGGGATTGGCCAGTTGCCATTCCGATGAGGCGGTTCTGCTGGTCACCCACGCCGGGGTGATCGCCGGACTGGTGGCCGAGTACCGGGGGGAACCGATCGAGACCCACATCCGTACCCGTTACGGGCATGACTTTCTGGGACGGCTCGTTGTGGAGAGCGGCGGGATCGTCCACTACGAGAAGATCGCCGGTACCGTGGACACCTGGTACTGAGGGGGGAGGAGCCATGAATCGGGAAACGATACTCGGGCTCGCGCTGGCGGTGACGATCGCCGCCTGCGGCTCGGAGCCGGGCGAGGACGATTCGGCGGCGGCGGATGCCGTGGCGGAGAGCGAGGACGCGGCCCAGACGGGTTCGGCCGGCACGGACATCGCCGACACGGCGGCCGCTGCTGGACAGCCCGCGGCGGAAACGGGCACAGCCCCGGCCGGCGTGGCCCCCGCGCTGCCAGGTGACCGTAAGGCGCGGCTACGAAATTGGGTCTTGCTGGAGTTCGTGGAGCCGGTTCAGGAAGCGGACCTGCAATGGCTCCGTGAGAGCGGGTTCGTCGTCGACACGGTGATGGGAGAGAAGCTGGTGCGGGGCTGGCTCAAGATGCCCGCGGGCGGCGAAATCATCTCCACCGATCCTCGGATCGCCCGGGTCAGCGCGCAGGCGCGCTGACCCGGACGAGCACTCGGAACCGGGCTAGTTCGTGAGCTGGACCGTGAAGTCGCTCGTTGACAGCAGCGCGTTGTCGGCGCCGGCCGCCTGCACCAGATCCACGTCGTAGGAGCTGGCGGCGTTCACGTCCGGGACGTCGAACTCCAGTATGCCGCCGTTCGACAGGGGGTTCGACAGCACGATCGCCGCCGTCAACGTATTGCCTGCCAGGACTGAGTAAGCCTGGTGGCTCGAGTTCGCCGGGCCCGCGTTCGTGATTCCATCGCCGGTCACGGTGACCAGGAATGCGGCCGCGCCGCCTCCCGAGCTGGATACGCTGACCGTCAACCGTCCGGCCTCGGGGCCCGGCTCGGTGCTGCCATCCGAGCAGCCGCTCCCGACGATGGCCGCACAGGCGAGGATCGCCAGAGCGGCTCGGGTCACTCGGCGGATCTTCATCATTGGTTACCCTCCTTGCTGGCCACGCCGTCTTCGGTCTCGAGCAGGTCGGCCGGTATCAGGTCGGCGCTGATGCCGACGGACTGCAGGTACGCGCGCAGGTCGCCGACGTCATAACCGCCGTTGTTGTTTCCGATAATATCGAGGAAGCGCTCCTCGTCGTCGCTCAGCACGCTGACGGGCCCGATGAGGTGATTGACAACGTCGGTCGTCTGCAGGCTCGGTCGGGTGACCGAGAGGTGGACGGTGTCGGCCTGCGTGATGGCCCCCGAAGCCGCCTGGAAGAACATCGCGAACGTGCCCTCGTCCTCCGGGAATCCGGTGATCGCGCCGGTCGTGGCTTCGAGGCTCAGGCCCTCGGGCAACGAGTCGCCGCCGACCAGCGTCCAGGTGTAGCTGCCGGTGCCGCCGCTGGCGGTGAGGGTGTCGGTGTACGTGGCGCCCATGACGCCGGGGAACAGCGTGTCCGTGCTCACGGTGATGGGTGTGCCGAAGCGTGCGTGTACCGTCCAGGGTCGGGACATGTGGAGGAGCAGGGTATCGCTGTTGTAAGTCGTGTCGCCGGACCAGTGGGCGAACTCCCAGCCGCTGGCGGTGGCGACACCGACGAGCTCGATCGAATCGCTGGGAAGCATCCAGCGGATCCCGTTCGAGTCGAGCGGTTGGGATGACTGGACCGTGCCGGAGAGGTCGGCGGTGGCGCGGACCCGGTGCTCGGTCTCCAGGTTGGCGGTAAAGGTGTCGGGAGTGGCGTCCAGCATCACCGTGTGGGTGCGAGCGCCGCCGTCGCTCCAGGACTGGAAGACGTGACGGATCAGCGTGTCGCCCTGGATGGCATCGACGCTGATCTCCATCGATCCGGGGTAGATCTTGGTCACCGAGTAGGGGGCGTCCCTGTACACCGCGTCGACGAGCACCCGGGTCCCGGCGCCGACGCTGGTGGTCACGAGCTCGTCCACCGTGTTGAACACGACGCGGAAAGCGACGCTCTGGTCGCCGTTCACCGTGATGCTGTCGACCGTAAGCCCGGAAGCGCTGTTGTCGGTCAGCTCCGAGCTGGGCGCCGTCGATGGGCCGAAGGCCGTGTTCGCCGTGAGGCCCGGGTACAGATCACCGCTGTCGCCACGGTTCACGTCGTTGCCCAGGTTGTCCAGTCCGTCCGCCTGCTCCAGGTCGAGGCCGTGCGGATCGACGGCGTTGACCGTGTTGGAGGGCCGGCGCGCCGTGATCAGGTCGGGCGCCACGTGCCAGATCGCCAGCCCCTCTCCCGCCAGGTTGGCGTCCGACCCGATTCGATGTCGGTTCTCCAGCAGGAAATACTCGCTCGTTCCCTCCAGGTTGATCCTTAGCGCCGTGTCGCCGCTGACGATCGGCCGCAGCGAGCGGGCGCCGGTGCCGGCGGCCAGGCTGATCGTGTCGACGGCGATCCAGCCGACCTCGTCCTTCGACCAGGCCGAAAGGTGAGCCGGGCTGTCCTGGGTGTTCCAGTTTCCCGAGCCCATGAGCCCCCACCAGCCGATCCCTTCGCTGGAGTCACCCGTATCGTACAGGTCGGGGAGGTTGAGAATCCCGTGCCCCAGCTCGTGGGCCATGGTCCCGATCGCCATCGTCTGCGTGCTGTCGCAGCCGCTCGAGCCGCCGACGGCGGACTGGATCACGTAGTCATCTATCGCCACGTCGTCGTCCGTGGCGTAGGGGCTGCCCTTCCACTTCGAGTAGACCCCGCGGTGTGCCCAGATGTGGGAGCTGCCGCAGGCGCCGTCCTTTAGAGGGTGAAGCACGGCGATCAGATCGACGAAGCCGTCGTTGTCACCGTCGTAGACGCTGAAGTCGATCGTCGCGTCCGCGGCGTCCAGCAGCTCCTTGATGAAATCGCCCGTATGGTCGGTCGACGGGCTGAGGCCGTTGTTGCTCCCTTCGTACCAGGTGCTGGCGCTGTCCGTCTTGTGCCAGCCGATCACGTCGCCCGTCACGCTCAGCAGGCTGTTCGAGCTTTCGTCGTAATAGGTCGAGATCGAATAGGGCGGTGCCGCCGCCGTGCTGAACATCGTGCTGTTCAGCGTCGCCGTGTCCGGCTGATGCTTGTGCGTGCTGTCGGTGAAATAGCCGACCAGCACCGGGAAGCGGAAGGTCCCGGTCACCGCCGCGCCCGACTCTTGAGCTGTGGCCCGGGACGGGGCCCCGGCGCTCAGGTGCCGGTTCAGCGTGGCGTAGTCGCCCTGTCGGGCGAGAGCCTGCCGTCGCTCTCTGACCTGTAGGGCGACGCTCTTCCAGACACGCCGGAACTGATAGGCGTCGGGATCGCTGGCCAATGTTCGGTAGAATCCGGGCGGTGGCTGGACGCCGTGGATGCGGCCGCGCCGTTCGATGTCGCTGGCGCCCCCCTGTGCGGACAGCTCGGTGGCGACGAGGCCCAGCGTCAGCGCGGCGCAGCCACAGAGGAAGACATACGATCTCATCGCGCCTCCTGGGTCGGCGTGAGGTTCGTGATCATGCGCGAGGGTTCGGGCATGCGGCGTGTCGGTCGGTCTCTGGCTTGATGCCTGCGGCTGGGGAGGTGCGGCAGGCCGCGGTCAGCGGACGGGTGCGATGACCGGCTGATTCATTGGACTTGCAGCAGGGAACACAACAGGAACAGAGGAGGCGCTACGAATTGTATGCCCGGGGCGCAGGGGCGTCAACCTTGGGTTCCGAGCGTGCCGTCCTCGACGATCGGGGCTATATTGGTCGAGCCTGACTCGAACCATGCGGCGCGCGTCGCATGACGTGTAATCCCGAAAACCTCGTGTCACCGGCTGGGGTCGATGGAGTTCGACGCCGGCCCGTTCCGGACACGGATCGGCGTTCCCCGGAGGTTGCGCATGACGCGGATTCGTTTTGCCAGCGCGATATTGACCGTGGCCATCCTGGTCGGGTGCGACGGGGAGGCGCGGCGGCGCTCCGACGAGGCGGCGACAGGTGAAGCCCCTGGTGGGGAAAGCAGGGCCACCGTAGCGGAGTCAGCCGGGACTGCCGACGAGGCGATGGCAGAGGGGCAGGCCGACATGAGCGGCGAAGAGGAAGAAACGCCCGGCCCGCGCTCGGCAGCCCCGGGCGTGATGGGCAGGGCGATGATCGGGCCGGGATGTCCGGTCGTCGAGGTCGGTGTGGAGTGCCCGGGCCGGCCGTACGCCACGACGCTGGTCATCCGGGACGCCGAGTCGGGTCGTGTGGTGGCCACCGTGAGAAGCGACGAGGACGGACGGTTCCAGGCCGAACTGACGCCGGGTGAATACCTGCTCGAGGGTGAACCGTCGGAGCTGATCCACGCGCCGAAGGCGGAGCCCGTGCGCTTCGAGGTGACGCCCGGCCAACTCACCGAGGTAATCATCCACTTCGATTCCGGAATACGCTGAGCGAGCCGGGCGCCGATCGCAGCGTTCCGTGCCCATCGCCGCACTTTCGCCGGACGAGATTAGTGTCGACTGGAGCGTGATATGGTGAGGAAGTCAGACGCGGCCGCCACGGTCATCTGTTTCGCATTCGCCCTGGCCATCGGGTCGACGCCGCTGACGGCTCAGACGTCGCAGGGGCCGGAGCAGGGAACCGCGTCCGCCGGTACGCCGAGGAGCACCACGGCGTTTCCGACGGTGCCACCTTCGGTTCCGTACCAGCAGCGTCCGGCGGCCGAACACGAGGTCGAGCTTCTGCCCGATCCGTTAGACCTGGCGCCGCCGCTGGCCCCCCTCGGCTCGAACGAGCAGGATGACCCGAACCGGCTGCTCCGCGGACCCGGGATCCTCGCTCCCAGCCTGGTGAACGGCTTTCTCGGCATAACCCAGACGAACTTCATCCCGCCCGACCCGATCATCGCGGCGGGCCCGAACCACCTGCTGGCGCTGGTGAACTCCGACTTCGCGATCTTCCAAAAGGACGGCACGAAGCTGCAGCAGATCAACGCCCGAAGTTGGTTCGGCAACGTGGCTCCGGGGAACAACGCGTTCGACCCGAAGGTCTTCTACGATCATTTCGCCGACCGCTGGGTGATGACGTATCTGTCCACCGATCTGTCGACCTTCTCGCATATCCTGGTCTCGGTCTCCGATGACGCGGACCCGACGGGCGATTGGTGCAACTACGTGTTTCGTGGCGACCTGAACGGGAGCACGCCCGATTCGACGCTGTCGGACTACCAGGGGGCCGGCTTCGACAACAGTGCGGTCTACATCGTGCCGAACCAGTTCCGGCTCAGCGATCTCAGCTTCCGCTACGTCAAGCTTCGCATCATCCCCAAAGCGGCGCTGTACGACACCGGATGCCCGGCCGTTCCGTACACCGATTTCTGGGACCTCCGCGATCCTGCGAACCTTGCAGCCGTCGTCACCGTCCGTCCGGCCCACACCTTCGGCACACCCGGCGTCGAGTACTTGATCAACGATTCGCCGTTCGTTCCCGGTACGTTCATGACGCTTTGGTCCCTGACGAATCCGCTGGATCCGAGTCCGACGCTCAGCGCGGTGAACGTCCCCGTCACCCTGCGTAATCCACCGCCCAACGCCGATCAGCTGGGTGGCTCCAGCACGCTGATCGATGTGGGAGGGCCGCGGGTGCGAAACGCGGTCTACCGGGACGGATCGATCTGGACCGCCCACAGCGTGGCCGACGCGAGCGGCGAGTTCGCGCGAGCGCGCTACGTGCGGATCGACGTGACCGGCCCGACCGTGCTGGAAGACGTCTCGTTCGGCAACGACGATTGCTGGCTCTACTACCCGGCCATCACGGCCGACGTCAGCAACAATATGGTGATGGTCTACAACCAGTCGTGCGTCGACGAGTACGTGGGGATCCGCTACACCGGGCGGCGGCCGTTGGACGCGGCGCTGCAACCCAGCGTAGAGCTGAAGGCGGGTGAGGCGAACTACGTCGTTGCCCCGGGTTCGCCGCCTCGGAATCGGTGGGGCGATTATAGCGGCGTCGCCGTTGATGCCGCCGTGACGAACCATGTCTGGGTGTTCGCCGAGTATGCCGGCAGCCCGGAAGACACCTGGAGCACGTGGATCGGCGAGGTGGTGGCCTCACGTCTTCGCGGCGACGTGAACGCGGACGATGCGGTGGACGTGGCGGACGTCGTGCTGCTGGTGGACATCATCCTGGAGCGTGTTACACCGACGGAGGACGATGCCGCAGCGGCGAACTGCAACCTGGATGGCGCGCTGGACATCGGGGACGCGGTGTGCCTGGTCAACCTGATACTGACGCCGACATCCGGACCGACGCTGGCCGCCGCCCGTCCGAACGACGCGCCGGAGAGTGTCCGGCTGAGCGAGGCCGCTTTCGATCCGGTGACCGGTCGCCGAATCGTGACGCTGGAGGCCGAGCTGGGTCCGGACGTGGCGGGGCTGCAGGCCCGCATCGGTTACGACGCCGCCCGGGTGCGGATCGGCTGGCCCGAGCTCGGCGACGCCGCCCGGGGCCTGGTACTGGAGACGAACGACCTCGGCGGCGAGCTGCTCCTGGTTCTCTACGCCCGGGGCGGCGTCTTCCCGGCGCGGTCCGGCAAGACACTGGTGCGGCTGCCGGTGGAGCTGTCCGGCGACGAGGAGACCGATCCGGGTCTCGAGCTGAGAGCGCTGAAGGTCGCCGATCGAAGCGGGACCGTGCGGCGACCCGAAACCGGGAGCGCCACGCTGACGGCGCTACCGACCCGCTTCCGCCTGGGCGAGCCGTACCCGAACCCGGTGGGCCAGGCCGGAACACAGATCGAGCTGGAGATCCCGGCTTCGATCGGGCCGGCGCTCTCCGGTGGCGTGGTCGGCGCCTCGAGCGGTGGACCGGTGCGGGTAGTGGTGGAGGTCTTCAACGTTCGCGGCCAGAAGGTCCGCACGGTGCTGGCGGAAGAGCTGGCGCCGGGTCAGCACAGCATCCGCTGGGACGGCCGGAGCGACCGGGGCGTACGGGTGGGTACGGGGGTTTACGTGCTCCGCTTGCGGGCCGGTACGTTCGTCGAGAACCGCAAGCTGATCGTCAACCAATAGGTGATCGTTTGCTGATGACGAGGCCGCGGCGAAAGGGTGTCCCGCGGGTAGTCGCGGGCCTGGCCCTGACGCTTCTGGTTTGTCCGCCAGGGGCCACGGGGCAGGGATTCGAGGACGAGGCAGCGTTCCTGACGGCCCCGATGGGGGCCCGCATCGTGGGGATCGGCCGCGCCGCGGTCTCGATCCGGGGGGAAGTGCAGGGCACGCCGTGGAACCCGGCGACGCTGGCCGGGATCAACTCGGTGGAGCCTCTGGCGTCCCACTACGATGGACCCCTCGACTTCAAGTTCAACTATCTGGCGGTCGCGGTGCCGGCGGGCAAGGTAGGTGTGTTCTCGTTCGCCGCCAACGTTCAGAGCTTCGGTGAGATCTCGATCTCCGACGGGCTGGGAACGACCCTGGGAACGGTCACGCCGGGCAACCTGATCGTCACGTTGAGCTACGGCCGGGAGATCCTGCCCCGTTTCGCGTTGGGCGTGAGCGGCAAGTGGATCAGGAGCGAATTGAGCGGAGATCTGACTGGTGACACCTACGCCTTCGATGCCGGGCTCCTCTGGCGACCGTGGCGGGCCGCGCCCCTCGACCTGGGCGCCAGTCTGGTCAACCTGGGCCCGGACCTGCGGATGGGCGACGGTCCGAACGCCGGCGGTAGCCCGTTGCCCGGTCGTCTTCGCTTCGGCGCGAGCTACGACCTCCTGGAACACCTCGTCCGACCCGATGGGAGCCTGGGTCTGCTGATCGCAGTCGACGTAGAGCATGCGCTGCGGGACCTGGGAACAGGGAGCCAGTTCGTCGGCGCGGAGCTCGGGATCGCCGGCGTGCTGTTCCTGCGCGGCGGCTACATCGCCGAGACGCTCATCGAAACGAATAGCGGCGCGACTCTCGGTCTCGGCCTCGCCATCGGCCCGGCACGGTTCGACCTGGCTCGGGAGCTCGGCGTCAACCAGCTGGGTGACGAGACGCACATCTCGCTGACCGCACGGCTATAGGGAGACGCGCAGGCGTGCACCTGGCGAGCTCTTTGGACCCTGGCCGCGACGCCACGGGCGGCGGCCGCAGGAGGATGCTCATGTCAGCGCTTCAGCAGGCCGTCAGAACTCTTCCGGCCGCCGCCCTGCTCGCGGTGCTGGCGACCGGCTGCTCCGATTCGTCCGGCCCACGGGATACCACGATCTTGCTGGAGCTCGATGAGGTACCGACCGCCACGAATCAGCTCGAGCCCGAGATCTCCGGCCAGACCGACCCCGGCGCCACCTTGTCGGTGACGACACCGGTCGACACTGTCTCGGAGCTGGCCGACACAGCCGGCCTGTTCGCCTTTCCGGTCACGCTTGAGGCCAATACCTCGAACGAGGTCACGCTCACGGCGGTCGACTCGGCGGGGAACGAGGCGGTCGAGATGCTCCTGGTGCTCCACGATAACGTCCGGCCGGCGATCCTGGCGACCCGGCCTGGGGCCGGCGCGATCACCACCGGCCAGTCGGGGTTCACCGTGGTCGTGGCCTACAACGACGATGCCAGCGGCGTCGATCTCGCCTCGTTAGAGATCGTCAGCGACAAGTCCGTCGGTGGCGCGTTCGATGAGACCGGGGCCACCAGCGCCTTCTACCCGGCCGGCAGCGATCTGTCGCCCTTCTTCGATCTGTCCGCCGACTCCGGCGTCTTCGTCGTCGACGACTCGGCAGCGTTCGCCGCCGGAGCCACCCAGCTCACCTCCCGCGTCTCCGACCTGGCTGGAAACCCCGCCAATCCCCATAGCCGGGGCTTCACCGTGACCGCCGACCCGCCCGAGCTGATCGTGGTAAACTCGCAGGGCGCACCGGGAGCCACCGCTCTCCCCGTCACCGTCGGGCTGGCCAGCGCCGACAGCGTCAGCGGCGTCCAGTTCGATCTCCAGTTCGATACCCTGATCGTCGAGCGCGTCGACTCGGTGACCGTCACCGGTCAGGCCAGCGAATTCGACAGCAGCCCCTTCAACGAAACGTCCCGCGGCGTGGTTCGCGTCCTGCTGTTCGACGGGGACGGCGACAGCCTCGCGCCGGGGCAGGGCGCGATCCTCGACATCTGGATCACCATCGCCGCCACCGCCGTTTCGGGCCCCCACGTGCTCACTCTGGATTCCGTGGTCCTGTCGGATCCCCAGGGCGGGAGTACGTCCGGTCTGGGCCCGTTCACCGGTATCCTGACGGTGCCGTGAGTGTGATAATGGCGCTGGCAAGCCAGTTTTGGGTGTGGCGGGAGCGAGTTGGGGCGGCGGCTGTTTTCCGTGATATGCGCCACAGTTCGGCGGGTAGGGTGGCAGGGGTTAAGGGTCTAAGTTGTTGGGGTGGGGAGGATTACGGGACCGGGTCCAGAATCGTGTCCCGCGGAAAAACAGATGTTTGCGGCCCGCGATCGCCTCATCATCCGCTTGTTGCCTAGCTTTTCTCTTGACGAATCCGCCGTTTTTGCCTTACAGTAGTCTCGACTTCGCCCTTGTCGTCTGTCTATCCGACCTACTCGAAAGGAGTACGTGGTGAACAAGACCGAACTGATCGACAAGCTTGCTGACACGACGAGTCTCAGCAAGGCCGACGCTGGACGCGCGGTGGACGCACTCTTCGACGCATCGAGTGGGATCATCGCGGGCGTGCTCAAGGCGGGCGATAAGGTCCAGATCACCGGGTTCGGGACCTTCGAGACCCGGAAGCGCGGTGCGCGCATGGGCCGGAACCCGCGCACGGGCGAACGGATTCAGATTCCCGCGTCGGTCTCGCCGGCCTTCCGCGCCGGGAAAGGCCTGAAGGACGGCGTAAACCCGTAAGGGTTCTGGACTCGGGGGAGAAGGTCCCGGGTGAGGGCCTTCTTCCCCAAATCCGTATCGCTCTACTCTCTGAATAGCCGCACGTTTGCGGGTCGTCCCCGTATCGTCGCTGTAGCCAGCCCTTTTATCACCTGATCAGCCACGGCCGCCGCCACCTCCACCGAGGTGTGGGTGTCGCGTATCTCGATGCGCCCGATCTGCTCCCCGGTCACCGACGTTTCGCCGGTGATGGCTCCCACCAGGTCGGCGGGACGAACGCCATCGCGGCGACCCACGTTGAAGTAGAGCCGGGTCCAGGCCGGGAGCGGCTGTTCGGGAGGGGCGGGCGCCCGCTCGCGGAGTAGCGCGATGGCGGCGGCGGCGATCTGGACCGGGCTGAGCTGGTCGAGGAGCGGGCCCATGAGGAGGACGTAGGGCTCGAGGTCGCGCTCGTTCGCGGCGGCTCGCAGCTGGTCACGGGTATGCTGGGCGGAGCGGGCGGCTTCGGGCGGAACCGTGGTGCGCAGAGCGGTGAGTCGCCCGCGGCCCGCCTCGGCCAGCCGTTGCAGGTGAGGCAGCTCGCGGGGCTCGAGGAAGACGACCGTCCGATCCGAGTCGGCGACCCGGGCGTGGAGGCTGAGGTAGTCCGGAGGCGAGCCCCAGGAGATGGAGATCGAGCCGGCCGGGCTGGGCCCGGGGAACCCGAACTCGAGCGAGAGTCCCGGCTCCTCGGGCGCGCTGGCGAAGCGGACGCCCCGGACACGGAGGCGGTCGGTCAGCTCCGCGGCCTCCCTCGATGTCCGGCAGTGCACGTTCACCACCGGGTCGTTGCCGAAGTCGAGGGACGAGAGCAAGCCGCTCAGCGCCGGAATCCATGCCTGGCGTGGGCCGGACCAGAACTCTATGGCGGATTCGCCGAGGGGTGGCGGCTCGGGCGGGATGTAGGTCAGCTGCCGGGCACGCCGAGCGTGGCGATCGATCCAGCTTTCCACGTCGGGTGTGAGGCGGCCGGTGAGCAGCACGCGCTGGGCGTCCCGGGGGATCTGAGCGGTGAGGGTCTCGAGGGCGTTCGCCGCGCCGAGCTCCACCATCGCGGACAGACCGTCGACGATCAGGACACGGACGGTGTCGAGCTTGAGCGCCGAATGCTGGAGGGCGGCCAGGGCCGCGTCGGGGCTCGCCACCGAGATCGGGGCGACGACGGGTGCGTCGCCCTGGAGCAACGTGACCCGGAGGCCGCGGGCGCCGACGAGGGACAGGAGCGAGTCCGCGGTGCGGGCGGCGCTATCGTCGGTGGGCCGGATGATCAGCGCCTGGAGGTCCGGGCTCCCGGCGTCCAGCCGGGGGGCGACTCCCAAACCGTAGGCGAGGGTCTTGCCGCACCCGGCCGAGGCGACGCCGACCGCGGGTGTGCCGCGGGCGATGGTAGGAACGGCCTCCGCCTGGAAGGCGGTGGGCTGGGTGTAGCCGAGCTCCGTCAGACGCGCGAGTAGATCGGGTTCGAGCTTCAGTTCGGAGAAATCTCTCATGATGGGGACAATGTATTAAACGTAAGGAGTGGGGAGTAGGGAGTGGGAAGTAGGGAGGTGAGGGGTGTGGAGGTGAATGCCTTGTGGGTTCAGGAGCTCGAGGTTCTAATGGGTGCGTTCGGTCTCTGGTGCACGGATCGACTCTCATTCTCCTCGGGGTGCGAAGATGAAGAAAGCGATCGTGATCGGGTGCAGCACGGGCATCGGTCGGGCGCTGGTGCGGGAGCTGGCCGCCCACGGCTACGAGGTCGGGCTGGCGGGCCGCAGCGTCTCATCGATGGAAGAGCTGGCGAGCGAGCTGTCGACCGGCGGCCACGTCAAGGCGATGGATCTGAAGGAGACAGCGGACGCCCGTGTCCGTCTGGCGGAGCTGATCGACGAGATGGGCGGTGTCGATCTGGTGGTGGTGAACTCTGGTGTGGGCCACCACGATCCGGACTGGGAAGAGGAGCGGGAGATCATCGAGGTCAACGTGATGGGCTTTGCCGCCGTCGCGAGGCGTGCGATGGAGTATTTCATGGAGCGAGGCTCGGGTCATCTGGTTGGCATCACGTCGATCGCCGCGTTGCGAGGACTGCGGGCGGCGTACAGCGGGTCGAAGGCTTTCGCCGCCATCTATCTCGAGGCGCTGCGGCTGAAGGCGGATTGGCGGGGGTTGCCGATTCAGGTCACCGATGTAAAGCCGGGCTTCGTGGCGACGCCGATGACCCGGGGCCGCGAGGGGATGTTCTGGGTGGCGACGACCGAGGAGGCGGCGGCGCAAATCTACCGGGCGATCCGCAAGCGGAAGCGCCACGTGTACGTGACCCGTCGCTGGCGCCTGATCGCCTGGGTGGCGAAGGCGCTGCCTTATCCGCTGGTTGCCCTAATCACGCGCCGGCGTCAGCGTTGAGCAACTTCCAAGTTTTCTCAGCCGTGGAACGGAGGAGGATGGTCGAGGTCGTAAGGCCGGAGCGAGATGACACCGTTCTGCGGGACGTCGAGATCGGATAGGGTCTTCGACTCGTCGAGGATCTCCTTCTCGAAGTATTCCACGTAGTAGGCTTCCGGATCGACCTCGCTGTTCCCCACCAGATCGGGCAGCACTTCGCGCTTGATGTCGCTGACCGATGTCTCGGGCGGGTACTCGGTCTTCTTTTCGCGCCACAGGTCGGGCGCGATGACTCTGATCCTCAGCGGTTCCGTGGCCATCGTCGGGCGTCCTCTCTGCTGGCTAGATGTGCGGAATGGTGTAGAGGAAGCGGAGGGTCTGGTCGGTGACATCGAGGCCGACCCCCCGGTCGGTCTCGGCATGAACGACGGTGTGGCCGTGGCTTCTGTGGGCCTTGATCACGGCGTTGCCAATGGGTCCGGAGAACTCCAGGCGGTTGTCACCGCGCTCGCTGACCTCCAGGCCGGTGCGCTCCGTGTAGTACGCCTCGGCCTTCTCTATCACTTCTTCCGGCGACAGGTGAGTCGATACCTCGAACTTCATGGTCGTTCCGTCATCGTTGGTTGTAGGACCGGTAGGGGCCGCGGCGAATATCTCCTCCTCCCTTGGCGGCGTCAAGACTGGGGAACTTGGAAATTGAAAATTGGATGTGAACATTGAAAACTCCACTTGAGCGTTGGTTACTGNNAGGAACTTGGAAATTGAAAATTGGATGTGAACATTGGAAATTGACCTTGGCCATTCAGCGTTGACGATAGATCATTCTCTAAGGCTCAATTTCCAGTAACCAACGCTCAAGTGGAGTTTTCAATGTTCACATCCAATTTTCAATTTCCAAGTTCCTAAATCGGCGCGACACGAGAGCTGAGAGGCTCGAGGCCATCCTCGCGGACCACGAAGTCGTCTTCGATGCGCACGCCCCATCGGTCGGGCAGGTAGATGCCGGGCTCGATGGTGAAGACCATTCCCGGCTCGAGCTCGCGGGTGTTTCCCTCGACCAGATAGGGCGGCTCGTGGCCGTCCATGCCCATCCCGTGACCCAGGCGGTGGGTGAAGAACTGGCCGTAGCCGGCATCGGCGATGAGGGCTCGGGCGATGCGATCCAGCCGCTGGCACGGCATCCCGGGCCGACCGGCCTCGTAGGCCGCGCTCTGGGCGGCGAACACGGTGTTGTAGACCTCCCGGTACTGGATCGGGGGCTGGTCACCGAAATAGTGCATGCGGGTGACATCGGAGGCATAGCCGTGGACGCGGCAGCCGGCGTCGATCAGGACAACGGTGCCGTGCTCCAGCCGGCGGCCCTCGGTACCGCCGTGGGGGAGGGCGCTGGTGGGCCCGAACTGGACCAGGCCGCCGCCCCGGGCTCCGCGCTGCGCCATCTCGTTGCGGAGGATGCCGGCGACGTCGCGGTCGGTGAGGCCCGACTCGAGGGCGGCGAACGTGGCGGCGATCGACGTCTCGGTGATCGAGATCGACCGGCGGATCAGTTTGAGTTCGGCCTCGGACTTGATGATCCGAAGCCGCCGGAACAGTGGTGCGCCGTTGTCGATCTCCCAGGCGGGCAGCGTGTCCTGGAGTCGCCGCGCCATCTCGTATCGCGTCGTCGGCTCGACCGCGATACGCCCCGGTTCTTGGCCGGACAGAATGGCGGCGACCGCGGCGAACGGGTCCTCGCTCTCCCCCCACCCCCGCACGTAGGGGACGGCGTCGACCGTTCGCTCGACCCGGTCGACCTCGAAATCGGGGGCGACGATCACCGGGTCCCCGTCAGCCGCCATGACCAGGGCGATCAGACGCTCGCTACGCCCGAAGTTGTCACCGACCAGGTAGGCGAAGTTCGTCGAGGGCTCGCAGAAGAGCGCGGCGAAACCGAGCTCGGACATGAGCGCACGAGCCCGCTCCAGGCGGGCCCGGAAGGTGGCGACGGGAAGCGGATCGATCCCCTGTGGTCCGACCGGTGAAGGACGCTCCCCGGTCAGGGCCTTCGCTCTGCCCGGCGTCCCGAGGATCAGGCCGGCACCCGCCGCGCCGGCCCCGATGAGGAAGTGTCGTCTTTTCATGCGGACCGCCCTGTTGGCTGTGAGATTTCGACCTACATTATGGGCCAACCCGAAGCGCGCCGCTATCGACTCTGGCAGGATGGGGCTCATGCGCAACTCCATGGTGCTTATGACCATCGCCGGCGCGACGCTCGTCGCGGCGGCGGCTCTGTCGTCTTCCCAGGCAGAGACGGCGGATCTGATCCTGACCGATGGCCGCGTTTACACGCTCGAGCCCGATCGGCCCCGGGCCGAGGCGGTGGCCGTCCGAGCGGGTCGAATCCTGGCGATCGGCGACGGGGAGGCGATCGCGAGCCACGAGGGGCCGGGTACCGTCGTCGTCGATCTCGACGGGGCCTTCGTCCTCCCCGGCTTGATCGACAACCACACCCACTTTGGCCGCGCCGGCCAGCTGCTGCTCGGCATCAACCTGCTGGACGTCGCGGACTCCGTGACGCTGGGGCAGCGAGTCGCTGCCGCGCGCGATCGTCTGCCGGAGGGCGCGTGGATCCTCGGCGGCGACTGGGGCGCGTACGAGGAGTGGGCGATGGGGTCGACCGGCGGCGGCGGCGCGGAGGTTGACGCCCGGGCCCGGCGCTTCACGCCGCATCGGGACATGGTCGACCCTTACACGCCGTCGACGCCGGTGCTGCTGAATCGCTGGGATCGCAGCGCTTACCTGGCTAACAGCGTGGCTCTGGAGCTGGCCGGAATCACTCGAGACACGCCTGATCCGGCCGGCGGTACGATCGAGCGAGACCCGCGGACGGGGGAGCCGACCGGTATACTGACGGGAAGCGCGGTGGAGCTGGTGCAGCGGGTTATACCGCCGAAGTCGTTCGAGCAACGGGTGGCGGAGGCGCGTGTCGCGCTGCGCAGACTGGCGGAGAACGGTGTCACCGGGATCCACGACATCACCGGGGCGCAGCAGATGCGAGTCTTCGAGCACCTGCGTGACCGCGGCGAGCTGACGGTCCGGGTCTATGCCCGGCCGACATTGGACGAGTGGGACGAGCTGGCGACGGTGGGGATCCGCCACGGGTTCGGCGACGAATACTTGAAGATCGGTGGTCTGAAGGGGTTCGTCGACGGCATCATGGGGAACTCCAGCGCCCGCTTCCGGGAGCCATACGACCATCGACCCGACGAGCGGGGACGCTGGCGGGCCATGGTGCTCGAACCGCCGGGCATGGCCGAGTTGATTCGCGCCGCCGATTCGGTCGGGCTCACGCCACAGGTCCACGCGATCGGCGATCTGGCGGTGGATACGCTGCTCGACTGGTTCGAGCTGGCCATCGAACGGAACGGACCCGGCGATCATCGGTTCCGGATGATTCATGCACAGGTGGTCGAGCCGAACGACTTCGAGCGCTTCGGCGAGCTGGGCATCATCGCGGAAGTTCAGCCGTACCACGCCATCGATGACATGCGGTGGATGGAGGAGCGGATCGGACACGAGCGTTCGCGGGGCGCGTACGCCTTCAGGTCGCTGCTGGAGGGAGGCGCTGTTCTGTCGTTCGGGTCCGATTGGCCGGGCACTAATGCCTCGTGGTATCCGGCCAAGCCGTTGCTGGGCATCTACGCCGCGGTGACGCGGCAGACCCTCGACGGTATGCCGGAGGGCGGCTGGTTCCCCGAGGAGCGGATCGACGTGGAAACCGCGATCCGTGCCTATACGATGGCCAACGCGTTCGCGGCGCGGGAGGAGGGGATCAAGGGGAGCATCGGGGTCGGCAAGCTGGCCGACTTCACGGTCCTCGATCGTGACATCACGGCGATCCCGGCCGCCGAGATCAAGGACGTCCGCGTGCTGGGGACGATAGTCGGTGGCCAGGCCACCCACACGGATCCGGCGGTCGCCGGACTCGACCGTGTCCTCCACTCCGCGGCGTCTGGCGGATGAACGGGACGGCTCCACAGGCGGGCCCGGCGCCCGTCCCGCGACCCTGGCTGGTAGCGATCCCGGCGCTGGCCTTCCTGGCCTTGGCCGCGACGCTCATGCTCCAGCGCGTGTGGCCGTTCGTCGATTTCTTTTACATCGCGGCCTGGTACCCCACACTGTTCGCCCTCGACGCCGTCCAGGCCACCCGCACGGGAAAGTACTACCTGATGACCCGGCCCCGCTTCGCCGCCTCGCTCCTCTTCTGGTCCGCGGTGCTCTGGTTCTTCTTCGAGCTCGTCAACTTCCGGCTGGCCAACTGGTATTACGTCAACCTGCCGCCCGACCGCGCCGTGCGCTGGATCGGCACCGCGGTCTCGTTCGCCACGGTGCTGCCGGCCATCTTTCTGGCCGAGCGGGTGCTGGACAGCCGGAACGTGTTCGGCGGGACGCGCTGGACCGGGTTCACGGTCACGCGGACCGGGCTGCTCCTGGTCTTCGCGTCTGGTGTGGGGTTCGCCGTCCTCAGCCTGGCATGGCCGCACCTCTTCTTCCCCATGGTCTGGGGGGCGTTGACGCTGCTGGTGGAGCCGTGGAACTACGTCCGCGACCCGGCTCGCTCGCTCCTCGGTGACCTGTCGCGTGGGCGGCCGGGCCGCTTGCTGCGTCTGCTGGTGGGTGGCCTCGGCATCGGCCTTCTGTGGGAGCTCTACAACATCGAATCACGGAGCAAGTGGATCTACACCGTGCCCGGCTTCGAGAACTTCAAGCTGTTCGAGATGCCGCTGCTGGGCTTCTTCGGCTTCCCCGTCTTCGCCCTCGACTGCTTCGTCGTCTACCAGGCGTTGGTGACCCTGCGGGTGGCGATGCCCGAGAATCGCGAGGACACGGAGAGGCGCCCGCGGCGCGGCTGGACGGTCGCCGCTGTGGCGATCGCTCTGGCGTTCTCGATCGCCGTGCTGCTCGGCATGGATCGCTGGAACACGGACTCGCTGCGGCCGCGGGTCGACGACCTCTGGCTGGCTGGGGCCGCCGAGGTGGAAAGGTTGGAGGACGGGCCGTATGCCGATCTATTCAGCCTGGCCGGTGCGAGCCCGGAGCGGCTGGCGGAGGCGGCGAACTTGTCGGCCCGGGAGGCGGAGGAGTGGGTCGCCGCGGCGCGGCTCGCGACGTTGCGGGGCATCGGCGTGGAGAACGCCCGACTGCTCTGGCGGGAAGGGATCCGGTCGGTGGCCGAGCTGGCAGCGGTGGACCCGGAGGAGCTGTCGGCGCGGTTGCGCGCCCGGGCTGAGAGGCCGCGGGCGGCGACTCCGCCCAAGGTGCGGGTATGGGTCGACGCGGCGCGTCGGCAGGCGACGGGCCGATACGTGCCGGCGACGGATTCGGGCCCGGCGGCCGAAATGGACACGCGCTAGCTACCCGGCAATCGAGGATGCGAAGCTGATGGACGCCGTTCAACGGAAAGAATGCGGGCGCTACGTGGCCGAGCTCTTCGCGCCCGAGGACGAGGTGCTGGCCGAGCTGCGTCGCGAGATCTCGGCCCAGGACATGCCGGAGATCTACGTCGATCGCGAAGAAGGCCGCCTCCTCCAGGTATTGCTGCAGGCCGTCGGCGCGCGTCGCGTGATCGAGCTCGGGACCCTGGGCGGCTACAGCGCCATCTGGATGGCCCGGGCCCTGGCCCCGGATGGGCAGCTGATCACGATCGAGAGGGAAGCGGAACGGGCGGAGGTGGCTCGCCGTTTCTTGGACCGGGCCGGTCTGAGCGATCGCGTGGAAGTGCGCGTGGGGGAGGCCCTCGAGCTGCTGCCCGATCTGGCGAACGAGGGGCCGTTCGACGCGATCTTCATCGACGCCGACAAGAAGAGCTATCCCGTCTATCTCGACTGGGCCCTCGCCAACCTGCGCGAGGGAGGGCTGGTGATCGGCGACAACGCGTTCAAGGGCGGCGCGGTGCTCGATACGAACACCGATGACCCGGGGACCCGGGGCATCCAGGAGTTCAACCGTCGGCTGGCCGGCGATCCGCGGCTGACCTCGGTGATCGTCCCCACCCGGGATGGCGTGGCCATCGCCGTGGTGAAGCGGAGCTAGAGGCATGCGAATCAACTACCATGTCCACAACGGCTATTCGAGCGACGGCCGGGGCACCACCGAACAGGTGGTACAGACGGCGTTCGATCTGGGCTTCGACGAAATCTGCTTTACCAACCACGCCGAGCAGCTAAGCCCGGAAGGCGGCGACTGGAGTCTCGATCTGGTGGAAGCGCGACAGCTGTATGAACTGCAGCAGCAGGAGATCGAGCGGTTGCAGCCCGTCTATCCAGAGTTGCGAATCCTCCTGGGCGCCGAGCTCGAATATCGTCCGGAATGGGTCGAGACCCTCGACGCGCTGGTCGACTCGGTCGATTTCGACCTTATCATCGGGTCCGTGCACGTGGTCGACGGCCATCAGATCTCGGGCGGTTCCGTGGGCGAGTACTTCAAGAAGCGCGATGCATCGGAGGCGTACGGGCGCTATTTCGAGCTGTTGGAAGAGATGGTCGACTGGGCTGGGTTCGACGTGGTGGGCCATTTCGACCTCGTGAAAAGGTTCGGCACGAAGTTCTACGGCCCCTTCGACGCGGAGCCCTTCGAGTCCCAGATACGGTCCACGCTGGACAAGATGGTCGGCAAGGGGATCGGTCTCGAGGTGAATACGTCGGGCGTCGTGCAGCCGCCGGCCGAACCCTACCCCGGCCTCGATATCCTTCGGCACGCCGCGGAAGCCCGGATCGCCACCGTGACGATCGGCAGCGACAGCCACGTGCCGACCAGCTTCGAGCAGGGGATCGAGGTCGGCGAGCGCGCCCTGCTGCGTGCCGGCTTCGGCGAGATCACGCTGTTCAGTCACAGGATCCGCAAGAACGTACCCCTCGACCTGGACCTGGAAGAGGACGACAAGGGGTAGGCGGCGATCGTGAAACGGATCATCCCTCTCATCGTCATCGACGAGCGGGGGACGGCCGGCATCGCCCGCGGGCCCGCGTCGGTCGCCGGGCCCGGCGACCCGGTTCGCCTGGCGGCCTGGTACGCGGAGCTCGGGGCGGCGGAGCTGGCCGTCGACTGTCGCCGCCTCGCGGCGCCAGCGACGCGCCGGCTGGTCGAGCGCCTGGCCGCCGCGTCGAGCGTCCCGTTCAGCGTGGAAGCCCCGATCGACACGCCGGAGGCGGCGAACAGCCTCGTGGAGGCGGGCGCCTCGGCCGTGACGGTCCAGGAAGCGGCGCTCCGGGACCCGGATCTCATCGCGGCGTTGGCGCGGAGCATCGGGAGCGAGCGCGTGGCGGTGCGGATCCTGTCCCAGGGGGAGAGCGACGGGTGGCGGGTTCTCGAGGGGAGCGGCGGCCCGGTGACCGAGTGGGACGCCCTCACCTGGGCGGCGGTGGTGGAGGCGCAGGGCGGCGGCGCGATCGTCATCCAGTCCGCGGAGCGCGGCCCGTTCGGGGAGCCTTACGATCTGGCGCTACTCGAGCGGGTGTCCTCCAGCCTTCACACCGCGGTGATCGCGGCGGGCGCGGCGGGGACGGTCGAGGACGTCTTCGACGCCTTCATGATCGGCGGCGTCGACGGCGTCCTCCTGGGGGAGCTGCTGCATTCGGGCCGTGCAACGATCGGGGAGATCGAGGAGTATCTGGCGGCTCGGGGGATGTGAACATCCAACGTCCAACGTCCAACATCGAACGGTCTGACCGCCACTCTCACGTGGGCTCGCGATGGTCTCCCACGGACAGATCTTCCTTCGATGTTGAACGTTGGACGTTGGATGTTCAGTTTCCCCGACTCCGCGTCGCCCGGGCCTCTGCCTCTGCCCCCACATAGCGGTCGAAGTACTCGAGGATTCGTAGCAGGCGGTCGATCCGCAGCAGCGGCTCGCCGCTGCGTGACAGGTCGTGCCCCTCCCGGGGGTAGCGCACGTATTCGACCGGCTTCTTCAGCACCTTGAGCGTACGGTACAGCAGCTCGGACTGAGAGACGCCGGTCCGCAGATCGTTGTCGGCGTGCATGATCAGCAGCGGCGTCTCGATCCGGTGCGCATAGGTTACCGGTGACTCGCGGCGCAGGATCTCAGGGTCTTCCCATGGATAAACGTTGAATTCCCAGGGGACCAGTCGCCAGGCGTTGCCTTCACCGAAGAAGACGGCCAGGTCGTAGACGCCGCGTTGAGCGACGGCCGCGGCGAAGCGGTTGTCGTGGCCGACTAGGTAAGCGGTGAGATAGCCGGCGTAGCTGCCGCCGGTCACGGCCATTCGATTTTCGTCCACGATCCCACGATTCACCATGCTGTCGACGGCGATGAGCACATCGCGCATCGGGCCCTCGCCCCATGCGCGCTGGATCAGGTACTTGAAATCGTACCCGTAGCCGCCGCTGCCCCGCGGGTTCGTGTAGACCACCAGGTACCCGTTGGCGGCCAAGAGCTGGAACTCGTGCCACATCGTGGCCTCGCCGGGGCCCCACATCGCGTGGGGGCCGCCGTGGATCTCCAGAACCAGAGGGTACTTTCGGTCGCGATCGTAGTCGGGCGGTCGGATCAACCACCCTTGGATCCGGCGTCCATCGAAGCTGGGGTACCAGAACGCCTCATGCGGCTGCACGTGCACGTCGGCCAGCCAGCCGGTGTTGAGCTCGCTGACGCGGCGTTCCCGGCCGCCGTCGGCGTTGGCGTGGTAGACCTCGGATGGGTTCGCCGGTTCGGTGACGATGTAGGCCAGGCTCGCCGCCTGGAGGTCGAAGTCGAGGACGCCGCGGTCGCCGGGCACGACCTGGCGAATCTCACCGTCGTCCAGCTGCGCGCGATAGATCGGGACCGTGCCGTGAACGCGCGCGGTGAAGTAGAGGGAGGCGCCGTCGGGCGCCCAGCGGAACCGCTGGACGCTGCGATCGAGTGGGCGCGAGATCCAGCGTGGCGGAACCGCGTCGTCGCTCGGGTCGATCTCTATCACGCCGAGCACGGTGTTCGTCGCCGAGGGCTCGACGGTGTCTCGAGCCGTGAACGCGATGCGATCGCCAGCGGGCGACCATCGCGGAGAGGAGATCGTGTAGCCGGGCACCTCGATCTTCCGGCGCTCGCTCCCGTCGGCGTTCATCACGTACAGATCGCTGGCCCGGACGTAGTCGGGATGTATGTCGGGCGTGATCTCGGCGGCGAATGCGATGCGGCGGCCGTCCGGCGAGTACGCCGGGCCGTAGAAGTCGTAGGGCCCGTCGGTCAGCCTTCGGCTCTCTCCCGTCTCCAGATCCAGCTCGTAGATGTGGCTCCACGTCTCGATCGGGGTGAGATCCCGCTCGCCCAGAAAATCCAACCGCGTGATGACGGCAGGCTCCCCGTCCCGGGCGTTGTTTCGCAGCCACCTGCGGATCTCGGCCATCGAGCCGTGCATCGCCGCCCGGGGCTCCGCCGCGCCCGGCGTCCTGGCTGATTCCTTGAGCTCGCGGGTCAAGAGCTCCGAGCCGAACAGCAGCCGAGTGCCGTCCGGCGACCAGACGGGGCCGAAGGCGCCGTTTTCGAGCTCGGTGGCCGGCTTCGGGTCACCCCCTGCCAGGGGGAGGATCCAGATCTGCCGACCGTTGTCGCCGCGGTCGGACACGAAGGCGAGGCGGCTGCCGTCCGGCGACCAGGCGGGCGTTCCGTCTTTGACCTTGCCACGCGTCAGCTGCCGCGTCTCACCGCCGTCCAGGTCGGCCAACCAGATGTGGCGGTAATAGGCGTTGTCGGCGGAGTCGATCTGCGTGACGACGAAAGCGAGCCGTTGACCGTCCGGTGACAGCACGACATCGGACGCCGTTCGGATCCGGTACAGGTCGGTCGCGTGGATGCCCCGCTTCTCCTGGACGAGCGCGTGTGCGGTGGGTGCCGTGACGAGCGCGACGAACAGCGCGGCGGCGCAGAAAAGACGCGTCGTCGGGTAGGAGACTCTGAATGGCATAGGATTCCTCTGCGTGGGCCGGCTGCGGGATCTGCGCACTACAGACCTCGTCGAGCGCCGGATGTTCGCCGACCACGGGCCGCCTGTCCCCCCGGGAGCGGGGGCAGCGGGAGTACGGGGGGCACGCCCGGATGTCGGTCCGACTTAGATCGGGCAGTAAACGTTCAGGTGACCGCAGCGACTGCAGTGCCAGCCGACCCACTCGGGCGGCAGGGCGGAGTCGCTCCGCCGCAGCGACCGGAAGCGGAGATGATGACCGCTGCGACCGATGACCGCGTGGCAACCGGGCAGCTGGCAACGCACCCGATGACCGGGGGTGATCTCCTTTGGGTAGAGCCAATCCCGGAGCGCCATTTGCCGTGGGTTGAGGCGACCTCTAATCATCGCGTCGCAAATCTAAGGCGCGCATTCGGTTCGCAAAAGGGCACGTCGCCGACGCTTCATTCCCCCATGATCTTGAGGACGATCCGCTTCGGCCGTCGCCCGTCCCATTCACCATAGAAGACGCGCTGCCACGGCCCCAGATCGAGCTCGCCCCCTGTCACCGGGATGATGACCTCGTGGCCGACCGTCAGGTTGCGGAGGTGGGCGGCACCGTTGTCCTCGCCGGTCCGGTTGTGGAGGTAGTCGTCGCCGCGGGCCGGGTGCGCCTGCCACGGAGCCAGGTCGCCGTCGAGCCAATCGAGGATGTCCTGATGCAGCCCCGACTCGTTGTCGTTGACGAACACCGATGCGGTGATGTGCATGGCGCTGACCAGGCAGAAGCCCTCCTGGATGCCGCTCTTCGACACCTCGTCCTCGACCCACGGGGTGATGTGAATGATCTCCTGCTGCTTGTCGGTATTGAAAGTCCGGTACTCGGTGTGCGACTTCATGTCCTATGAACCCTCCGGGGATTGACCGCGTTCGCGCAGGTAACTCTCCGCCTCGTCGCGCCGGGCGGGGAGCGCTCGCGCATGATCCATGTACTCGGTTCGGGAGGCGGCGACTTCCGGCGTATAGGCGCTCAGGAAGCGCCGGTAACGCTCCGCTGCCACCTCCTCACGGCCCTGCACGGCGTAGGCGCGGGCCGAGACCGAGAGGCCCAGCAGGTGCTCGGGCACCTGCTCGAGCATCGTGTCTGCCTGCGCCAGGGCGTTCTGCGGCTGCCCGGCCGCCAGGCTGAGCAGGGCGATATGGTAACGGGCGTCGAGGTCGAGCTCGTCGAGGCTGCGGTAGGCGCTGATCGCCATGGGAATGAACTGGCGAGCCGCGGACGAGTCGCCGGTCTCGTAGGCTGACATCGCCTGATTGAACAGCTGGTCGGCTGCCATGCGGCCGGTGAGCGGCGGCGGCGATTCCGCCGTCGCCTCGGTCCCGCTGCCGACGTCGGTGATGTCGATCGGTTCCGCCGGCGGCCGGTCTCGCTCGCTGTCACCGTAGTATAGGAAGGCGAAGACGACCGCCAGGGCGACGATGGCGAGTCCGAAGGCGCGCAGTCCGGTAAGTCCGGCCGTCCGTCCGTTGGGCTTCGCCGTCCCGTGCAGCGGCGCTCCGCAACGCCGACAGAAGCGATCGCCGGTCTCGCAACGAGCTCCGCACGATGGGCAGAAATGTTGCCCGGCCGCTGGCTGTCTCTGTCGCCTTTCGCTCATCGCTGGCGTCCGTCTGAGCTACGGGTTGCGTGTGGTCGGAAACGGGCGATAATCTACGGGCGTGAGTAGGGTCGCGGAAGGGTTTGGGACGAGAGCAGTCGGGGGAGCGGGGGAGTGGGACCCGGCGAAGAGGGCCCCCGGCGAGGGTGTCGAGGCTAACGAGTTCAGCGAACGGCCGGTATGTCGTTCGTCTTTTTTGTTTATGGAACTTCTACCAGGTTGCATGACTTGATCGACTTCGGGAAGTACTTCCTGCCGGGCCCGACCGAGGTTCGGCCGGAGCTGCTCAGAGCGATGGATCGGCCGGTCATCGGACATCGGGGCCCGGAGATGGAGGCGCTGATGGAGCGCATCCAACCGCGCCTGCGGCGGCTGTTCCGCACCGATCGGCCCGTATACGTCTCCACCTCGTCGGCCACGGGCCTCATGGAGGCAGCGATTCGGAACTGCGCTCCGGAACGGGTGCTGAGTCTGGTCTGCGGCGCGTTCAGCGAGCGGTTCCACAAGATCGCCGTGACCTGCGGCCGGCAGGCGGAGCGGCTCGATGTGGAACCCGGAGATTCGAACGAGCCCGGCCCGCTGATCGAGGCTCTGGAGGGTGGCGGCTTCGACGCGGTCACCGTCGTTCACTCGGAGACGTCGACCGGCGTGCTGAACCCGATCGCCGAGATCGCCGGGGCGGTGCGGCAGGCGTCGCCGGATACCCTGGTATTGGTGGACTGCGTCACGTCGATCGCGGCGGCGCCGGTGGAGACCCGGGAGTGGGGGCTGGATTTCGCCCTTACCGGCTCGCAGAAGGGGATGGCTCTGCCGCCCGGGCTCGCCTTCGGCGCGGCTTCTCAGCGGGCTTACGATCGCTCGCGTGAGATCCCTGGCCGGGGCCTCTATTTCAGCTTCGACGCGTTCGAGGCGGCGACCTCGAAGAATCAGACGCCCAACACGCCGGCCTCGTCGCTGATCTTCGCCCTGGATGTCCAACTGGAGCGGATCGAGGCGGAAGGCCTGGAGGCGCGTTGGGCCCGGCACCGGGAGATGGCCGAACGCACCTGGCGCTGGGTGGACGAGATGCGAGATCGGCACGGTGTGGAGCTGGAGGTCCTGGCGGCGGAGGGACGCCGCTCGCCCAGCGTGACGTGCGTGAAGGTGCCCGAGGGGTTGAGCGGTGTCGAGATCACGCGCCGAATGGGGCAGCGCGGGTTCACGATCGCCGCCGGCTACGGCAAGCTGCGGGAGTCGACATTCCGAATCGGGCACATGGGTGACCATACGCTTGACGAGCTGGAAGCGCTGCTCGAGAATCTGACGGGTGTGATAACCGGCAAACGGTGACGTGACAGCGAGGCGGCCGGGGGAGGGGCGGGAACCGAACGATGATGATGATGAACAGACAAGCGACGTACAGGGTGCTGCTCGCGGACGAGCTGGCGCCGGCCGGGGTGGAGATCCTCGAGTCGAGCGACCGGCTACAGCTCGATGCGAGGACCGACATCGATCCGGCTGAACTCCAGTCGGTCATCGGGGAATACGACGCCGTGATCGTCCGCAGCCGGACCCATCTGACGGCGGACATCCTGAAGCATGCGGACAGCCTGAAGGTGATCGGTCGGGCGGGCGTCGGCGTGGACAACATCGATGTCGAGTCCGCCACCCGGAAGGGCGTGATCGTGCTCAACGCGCCGGGCGGCAACGTGATATCGGTGGCCGAGCACACGCTAGCGTTGATCCTGGCGCTGGTCCGCAAGATCCCCCAGGCGGACGCCTCGGTGAGACGCGGCGAATGGAAGCGCGGCCGCTTCAAGGGCGTCGAGCTGTACGGGAAGACCCTGGGTCTGGCCGGCGCCGGCCGCATCGGTTCCGAGGTGGCGAAGCGGGCTCGGTCGTTCGGCATGCGGGTGGAAGCGTACGATCCCTACCTGTCCCGGGGGCGTGCCGAGCAGGTCGGCATCGAGCTGGTCACACTCCCGGACCTGCTGGAAGGTGCCGATTTCGTCTCCGTTCACACGCCGCTCACCGACGAAACGCGGGGGATGATCGGTGCCAAGGAGCTGGGGTTGATGAAGCCGAACGCCTATCTGATCAACGCGGCGCGCGGCGGCGTCGTCGACGAGGGCGCGCTTTACGAGACGCTGAAGGCGGGTCGGCTGGCCGGGGCCGCCCTCGACGTGTTCGAGAAGGAACCGATCACCGGCGACAACCCCCTACTGGAGCTGGACAACGTGGTGGTCGTCCCGCACCTGGGTGCGGCCACCCGGGAGGCCCAGGCCAGCGTCGCGGTGGAGATCTGCGAGGCGGTCCGCGATGCCTTGTTGAGCAGCGAGTTCCGCACCGCGGTCAACGTGCCCGAGCTGGCGGTGGAACGCTACGCTGATATCGCGCCGGTCCTCAACCTGGCGAATCGGATGGGCCGGCTGCTCTGCGGGCTGGCGCGGGGCAGCTTCCGGTCGCTGGAGGTGCGTTACGGTGGCGCGCACGAGCAGGCGCTGCGGGCGGTGGCGGCCGGTGCGGTGCAGGGGCTGCTCTGCGACATAGTGGAGGCGCCGCTCACCCTGGTGAACGCGCTGCATCTGGCGTCGGACCGCGGGGTCGGGGTGACGCGGGCGTGGCTGGGCTCGAGCGCGGCGGGCGAGCAGGTGGAGCTGCGGCTACGCACGGCGGAGGACTCGTTCACGGTCGCCGGCGTCCTGCTGGCGGAGAACCACCCGCGCATCACGCGGATCGGCGAATATCACCTGGAGATCCAGCCGAGCGGCACCATCCTGGTGATGCGGAACCGCGACGTTCCGGGTGTGATCGGCAAGGTGGGGAATATCCTGGGCGATGCGGGGGTCAACATCGCCGAGTATCACCAGGCGCGCCTTGAAGTGGGCGGGGAAGCGCTGGCCGCCATCGCGGTGGACGGCTCCGTCGAGCGTGCGGTCGTCGATCGCCTCGCCGCCCTCGACGAGGTTTCCAGTGTCTGGCAGATCAGTTTGCCCGACACGCACACCGCGTCGTCGATCGCGGCTGCCGACGCGAGGGCTGTGGAATCCGCGCGCCAGCCGCACTGAGCCGAAGACGTCAGGGCCGACTCTGGGGACTTCTCATTCGTCGCCGCCGGACCCGGGATCGTCTCGACGCCGGCTCCGCTGCTCGATGGGGCCGTAGACGGCGGCGGCGTAGATCTCCTCGGCCAGCCATTCGATCCGCGCCCGGGCATCGTCCAGCTCCTCCTGAGACATGTTGATGCTCTCGTTGTAGAGCTCCCGGGCCAGGTCGAAGAGCTCGTCGAGACGCTCGCGCAGCTCGAGGTTACGGCGACGCTCTTTCCCGCTGTATTCGTCTTCACCCATCTCGACTACCTCCTGATGGCGCCGTGCCTCTCGAGTATCTCCAGCGTCTGCTGCAGGGGTAGCGCTTCCACGGTTCCGCGGTGACCGGTCACCGTCACGGCCTTGAACAGCGAATTGTAGATCGCCTCCTCGGTCGCCTCGACCACCGCCTGAAACAGCGGCGACATGGCGTCGTTGGGCAGCTCCTCCACGCGGCGCGGTTCCCGCTCACCGGGACGGCGCCGAACCGACTCCGCGGTCGAGAAGGCGATGACGTAATCACCGCTGCCGTTGGTGCTCGGGGTGCCGGTACGCGCCAGCCCGTGAACCGCCCGGGAGGCCAGGCGCGCCAGGTTGCGTGAGCCCAGAGGCGCGTCGGTCGCAACGACGATCATGATCGAACCGTCGCCGGGGTCGGTCGGATCGGCTTCCGCACCGCCGGGCTCGACGTGGCGCTGGAAGATGTAACGGCCCAGTTCGCGGCCCACCGGCGCGCCGGCGATCTCCAGGATGCCCCCGAAATTCGACTGGATCAGTACGCCGACCGTCCAGGCGCCCAGCGATTCCGGCAGCACCCGCGAGCTGGTGCCGATGCCGCCCTTCCAGCCGAACGCCCGGGTCCCCGTGCCGGCGCCCACCGCCCCTTCGGCCACCGGGCCCGTCCTGGCCGATTCCAGCGCCGCCCGCACGTGCTCGCGGCGCACCGGTCGGGCGCGGATGTTGTTGAGGAACCCGTCGTTGGTCTCTCCGACCACCGGGTTGAGCGACCTCACCTCTTCCATCCCGGGTCGCGCCAACAGGTAGCCGGTGATCGCATCGGCGACACGCCAGACACAGAGCGTGCAGGTGAGGGCGATTGGCGTTTCCAACTCGCCGAGCTCGCGGACCTGCGTGACACCGATCAGCTTGCCGAAGCCGTTGACTGTGTAGATCGCCGCCGGCACGCGCTCGTGGTAGAGGTCGCCCTCGTGGGGCAGGATGACCGTGACGCCGGTACGGACCGAATCACCCTCCCAAACCGTGGCGTGGCCCACCCGAACCCCGGCCAGGTCGGTGATGGCGTTGTCCGTGCCGGTGGCGAAGATTCCGGGCGCGATCCCCACATCCCGGGCCCGGGGACGATCGCTCTGGCTGGAGGCTTCGCTGCTCATCAGGGAGAAGAGGATAAGGGCGGCGACGAGGGTTCGCCCGCAGTGTCGGGCTTGCGGTGATCTGTGTTCTCGCGCGTCGGGCGATCCCGGTAGCATTCCGGTCCCTGCGGCTGGCTCAAGGCTCCTGATGTCGCGCACGCGTCGCGACGGCCACGTCCGGCTTCTTGGTGATGATGCCGTCGGCGCCCCAGTCGAGCAAGCGTCTCATGTCGACCCGGTCGTCCACCGTCCAGATATGGACGCGAACGCCGAGATCGTGGGCCCGCTCGATCAGCCGGGGTGTGACCACTCGCATCCCGCGGTGGAACTCGGGGAGCTGGAACGCATCGACGCGAAGCGGCCAGAGCGCGTCGAGCCGGGTCCAGTGGAGGAGCATGAAGACGATCATCTGATCCTGGGTGATGCTGCGGGGACCCGGGTAGTCACGCAGCGCCGGGCTGCGCTGCCAGGAGTAGAACGCAGCCAGCAGCACGCGGCGCGCGGCATCGAACTCGTCGATCACGCGGCGCGTGGCTCGCGCGGCGCGCCTCTCTTTGATGTCGAGGTTGAATCGCGTGTGGGGGAACGAGTCGAGCGCCTCGGCCAACGTGACCACGGTGTGGCCCTTCCCGCGATGGGGGAATGTCGCGCCGCCGTCGGGTGTGTATCGGTAGCCGGCGTCGAGCTGGCGCAGCTGGTCCAGAGTGTACGCGCCCACCGGCCCCTCCGCCTCGGTGCTCTCCGACAGGTCCCCGCCATGGTGAAGGACCGGAACGCCGTCGCGCGACGCGTGCACATCGATCTCGATGGCGTCGGCGCCCTGGTCGACGGCGAGCTGCAGCGCCTCGAGCGTATGGTCGGGCGCGTAAGCCGAGGCGCCGCGGTGCGCCAGCACCATCGGCTCGTTGTGGAAGTACGGGTGAGACATGGCCGGCCGCGGAGTTGGGAAGGGCGCATCGAGCCAGCGTCCGGCCTCCGCCGCGCGCCTCCCTCGACTCAGTATTTCGCCATGGTCGGATCGACCTCGTCCGCCCAGGCGAGCAGTCCACCCTTCAAGTTGTACACGTTGGAAAAGCCCGCGTCCAGCAGGAACCGGGTCGCGAACGCGCTCCGGTTACCACTGCGGCACAGCACCACGGTCTCCACGTCGCGCTTCAGCCGGTCGAGCTGCTCCGGCAGGGTGCGCAGCGGGATCGGCAGCGCCTCGTCGAGTTTGGCGATGTCCCATTCGTGCGGCTCCCGCACATCGACGATCTGGACCGGCTCGTTGGCGTCGAGCCGCCTCTTCAGTTCGGTGGCACTCACCACGGGGACCCCGGCTTCGCTGTGCTCACCCTCGGACTCCGCCGCGCCCACGCCGCAGAACGCTTCGTAATCGATGAGCTCGCGTACGCTGGGGTGGTCGCCGCAGACCGGGCAATCGGGGTCTTTGCGGAGCTTCAGCTCCCGAAAGCGCATCTTCAGGGCGTCGAAGAGCAGCAGGCGGCCGATGAGCGGCTCTCCGACCCCGATGATCAACTTGATCGTTTCGTTCGCCTGCAGGGCGCCGATGATGCCGGGTAGCACGCCCAGCACGCCCCCCTCGGCGCACGACGGAACGAGGCCGGGCGGCGGCGGCTCGCGGAACAGGCAGCGGTAGCAGGGCCCACGTTCGGCGTCGAAGACCGACGCCTGGCCTTCGAAGCGAAAGATCGACCCGTACACGTTGGGCTTACCGAGCAGCGCGCAGGCGTCGTTGACCAGGTAGCGGGTGGGGAAATTGTCCGAACCATCCACGACCACGTCGTACGGGGCCAATATGTCCATCGCGTTCTCGGAGGTGAGACGGGCCTCGTGACTCTCGATCCCGACCTCCGGGTTCACTTCGAGCAGCCGCTCGCGCGCAGATTCGAGCTTCGACCTTCCGACGTCGGAAGTGCCGTGGATGATCTGCCGGTGCAGGTTGCTGAACTCGACCACGTCGAAGTCGACCAGCCCGAGGGTGCCGACGCCGGCGGCCGCCAGGTAGAGGGCAGCCGGCGAGCCGAGGCCGCCGGCGCCCACGAGGAGCACTCGGGCCGCCTTGAGCTCCTTTTGGCCCTCGGCCCCGACCTCCGGCATTATCAGATGCCGGGCGTAGCGTCGGAGTTCGTCCTGAGTCAGTTCCACCGTAGCCTCCCCCAGCGAGGTGGCGCCTCCGGCGATCGAAGGGATGATCCGGATCTCGTCCCCTTCACGGACGTCGGTCCGGTCTCCGCTGTCAAGATAGCGGATGTCTTCCTCGTTCAAATATATGTTTACGAAGCTGCGCAGACGTCCGTCATCGCCGTAAAGATGGCGCCGCAGCTCGCCATAGCGCGACGTCAGCCGGTCCAGCGCCTCTCCCACGGTCCCGGCCTCGACTTCCACGCTGTCCGCGCCCGCCGTGTACTGCCGTAGCGGAGTCGGTACGATGATCTTGATCCCGCTCATCGCTTCCACCTCCTGCTTCCATTCATATCGTATCATATATCAATAGTATGATTCACGTCTCGGTGTCACGCCTGGCAACACCCTCTTTTGGAACCAGTGCCAGCGAGATGAAACGGCTCCGGTCATCGGCCAGCTGCCAGGCCTGCACATCGCTCGCCTGGGCGTCCTCGACGCTGACGATCAGATAAGCATAGCCGGGCCACGCGTGTTCCCGGTCGAACTCCGAGGGGGCGGCGTCGTCGTCGGGGTGCGAATGGTAGAATCCGATGACCCGCAAGCCCGAAGCCTCGGCGCGCTTCTCCAGCGACAGGACATCGTCGGGGCCGATGAGGTAGCGTCGTTCCCGTTCGTCCTCCCGCGCGTTGGCCAGTGGCACCGCCTCGGCCACCCGAATCACGGCGGCGTCGCCCGACCCACCCAGCAGGCCGCCGCAGGCTTCGTCCGGGTATTCCGCCACGCCGTGACTTCGGATGTCGTCGAGCGTTTCGTACCCGATGACGACTCGTTGGTGGCTCATCGAACGGCGTCCTCCGCTCACCACAGGTCCAGGCTCAGATAGCGCTCGGCGTCGTCTGGAAAGATCGTGACGATGCACCCCTGGTCCAACTCGCGTCCCAGTCGCAGGGCGGCGGCGGCCGCGGCCCCCGACGACGGGCCGACCAGCAGGCCGTGCTCCCGGCCCAGCCGCCGGGTCATGTCGTACGCCTCTTCGGTGCCCACCCTGAGTGTCCGGTTGACGGTGGAGGGGTCAAAGATCCGCGGCACGATGGACGTGGGGAGATGCTTGAGCCCCTCGATACCATGAAACGCCTCGTCCGGCTCGACGGCGACCAGCTCGATCTCCGGGCGGCGTTCTCTCAAGAAGCGGCCGCAGCCCATCAGGGTGCCGGTCGTTCCCAGCCCCACGACGAGATGGGTGACACGGCCGCCGGTCTGACGCCAGATCTCCGGCCCGGTGGTGGCGTAGTGGGCCCGCGCGTTCGCTGGGTTGCCGTACTGGTCCGCATAGAAGTACCGGCCCGGTTCGTCCTCGGCCAGTTGCCGGGCCTGTCGGATCGCCCCGTCCGACCCCTCCAGCGGGTCCGTCTCCACGACCTCCGCGCCGTAGGCCCGGAGAAGCGCCTTCCGCTCGGCGCTGGCGTTGCCGGGCAGGCAGATCGTCACGCCGAAGCCGCGGGCGGCGCCCAGCATGGCGTAGGCGATCGCCGTGTTGCCGGAGCTGGCATCCAGCAGCCGCCGGCCCGGCAAGTGGCCGGCCGCTTCGGCCTCGCGGACGATCTCCAGCGCGGCGCGGTCCTTGACCGAGCCGCCGGGGTTCAGCCATTCGGCCTTGGCCCGGAGACCCACCCTCCGGGGGAGGCCGGCCAGCGGTAGCTCGAGCATGGGGGTAGCGCCGATGAGCTGGGCGATGTCGCCCAGCGCCACGGCATCTCGCCGGTCGGTACGGCGTGCTTTGCCCTGAACCTTCGAGCCGATCGTGATGACCATGTCAGACAAACTCCCAGAACGACAAAGGCCGCGACGTCGAAAACCATCGGTCACGGCCAGGAACGGCTTGCCTCGTTGCGAACCCGATCTCGACGTCTCGCTACCCTACAGGCATGCGCTCCTCCTCCCGGCCGCGGAGCCGGCGACGGTACAGCATCTACAGCATCGACAGAAAAAAGACATCGCGGTCTCGAGTGCGTAAGTGAATCGCTCTGGTTATTAAACGCCGCAGCGCGGTTGGTGTTCCGGCCCTACACCTCGACCGCCAGGCTCTTCCGGATTGCCTGGATGTTTGCGGAGATGGACCCGGAACCGAAGATCGCGGATCCCGCCACCAGCACGGTGGCGCCGGCGGCGGCGATCGATGGCGCGGTCTTTGGATCGATCCCCCCGTCGACCTCGATCTCCACCCCGCGTCGCCCCTGCGCGCTCAGCATCCCGATCAGACGGCGAACCTTCGCCGAGCTCCCCTCGATGTAGCTCTGGCCCCCGAATCCCGGGTTGACCGACATCACCAACACGAGATCGACGAACGGAAGAATGTCGGCGAGCGTCTCCACCGGAGTGGCCGGGTTCACCGCCACGCCCGGCAGGGCTCCCAGTTCCCGTATCTGCTGCACCGTCCGATGCAGGTGAGGGCACGTCTCCTGATGCACGGTCAGGCGGTTCGCGCCGGCCTGGACGAAATCGGCCAGATAACGCTCCGGCTCCTCGATCATCAGGTGTACGTCGAGGGGGAGTTCGGTCGCGCGTCGAGCGGCCTCGACGACCAGGGGCCCGATCGTGATGTTCGGCACGAAGTGGCCGTCCATCACGTCGACGTGGATCCAATCGGCGCCGCCCTGCTCGGCCTCTTCGATCTGCTCTCCCAGCCGGGTGAAGTCGGCGCTCAGTATGCTCGGTGCGATTAGCGGCATGTCGCTCTTATATGACTCCCAACTTGCTGCCGGCCTTCTTCATCGCGTCGAGCACGGCGTCCAGGTGCTCGGTCTCGTGGGCGGCGGAGATCTGGCAGCGAATGCGGGCGGTCCCGTGCGGCACCACCGGATAGCCGAATCCGATCACGAACACGCCTTCGTCCATCAGCAGCTTGCTCATCCGGATCGCCTCCGCGGTCTCGCCGATGATGATCGGAACGATCGGCGTGTCGCCCTCGATCGGCTTGAAGCCCGCTTCCAGCAGCTTCTCTCGAAAATACGATGTGTTGTCCCTCAGCTTCTTGACCAGCCCCGGGTGCTCCTCCAGGTACTCGATCGCCGCCAGCGAATGGGCCGCCGTGGCCGGCGGCAGGGCGTTGGAGAACAGCATGGGGCGCGAACGCTGGGTCAGGTAGTCTGTGAGCTCGGGCGGACCGGCGGTGAAGCCGCCGGCGGCGCCTCCCAGCGCCTTGCCCAGCGTGCTGGTGATCACCGGGACCGCGCCGTGCATGCCGTAGTGCTCGGGCGTGCCGCGCCCCGTCTCACCCAGCACGCCCGTGGCGTGCGAATCGTCGATCGCCACGACGGCGTCATACTTCTCCGCCAGCTCCATCATGTCGGGGAGCCGGCAGATGTCGCCCTCCATCGAGAAGACGCCGTCGGTGATGACGAAGCGGTGGCGGGCGTCCTGCGTCTCTTTCAGGGCGCGCTCCAGATCCGACATATCGGAATGCTTGTAGATCTTCCGGTTCGACTTCGTCATCCGGACGCTGTCGATGATCGAAGCGTGGTTCAGCTCGTCGGAGATCAGAGCGTCCTCATCGTCGAGGAACGTCGGCATGAGGCCGGTGTTCGCGTTCCAACACGACACGTAGGTGAGGGCCGACCCGAGACCAAGGAACGAGGCGATCTTCTCTTCCAGCCGACGATGGACCGTGAACGTCCCGCAGATGAAGCGTACCGACGATGTCCCCGCCCCATACTCCTCGTACGCAGCGCGGCCCGCCTCAACTACCTCGGGGTTGTCGCACAGACCCAGATAGTTGTTCGAGCACAGGTTGATCACCTCGCCGTCGGACTCCTTCAGCCGGACCACCGCCGCTTGCGGCGAGTCCAGATGGACCAGCTGCTTGTAAACGCCCTGTTCCCGCATCTCGCGGAGCTCGTCTCGTAAACGCCCGAAAAGCCCGCTCATGAATCGCTCCCTGGCTCGGATTCCCCGACCCGTCTCATTCGTCCCCCGACTGGACCTTGCTCTCGCGAACGCTGATCAATCCGTAGTAGAGAATCACCGCGCACGCCAGGATCGTCGCCGGGACGACCATCAATCCCTCATAGCCCATCGTCGCTCTTCCTCCCTGTCGGTGAGCCTGCGGACCGCCGTTTCGGCGGATGTCGGCCGGTGCCGGCTAACTTGGCGGACGCGCGGGGGTCGGGCAAGGGCGCCGGGGGGAGGCGGACGGTCGGGGTCGACGGCCGGTGGACGGCTCGGGCCCGGCCGTCCCCAACCTGTTGATATTGTGGCAGTTAGCGGATCGGGCCACGGTCTCCCCTTTTCCTCTCCGGGGGGCTGCCCTATAGTTAATTGAGCGAGGATTCTCGACAGCAAGGAAAAGAGGAACGGCGCCGTGAAGTTGTACTTAGCCCCCGTACTGCTATCGGCCTTGGTCGTGGTGTCGCCACTCGATGCTGTGGCGCAGGATGAGGGTGCCGCACGTCGGCACGTGAAACAGGGCCTGAAGCTGGCAGCCGCTGGCGACACGCTGCTCGCTTTCGAACAGTTCGAGAAAGCGCTGGAGATCGCCCCCGATCTGGCGGAGGCCTACTACCATATGGGCCGCCTGTATACGCGGCGCGCGACGGCGGTGGAGACGGACTTCAGCGACCGGGTGAAGGCGGAGAACGCGTTGCTGGAGGCGTTGCGGATCCGGCCTTCGGACCCCCGCTACCTGTTGGAGCTCGCGCAATTGCGGGTGAAGCAGCACATGAAAGTGGATGCGGGGCGGCTGTTCAACCGGGCGCTGTCACAAGCCCGGAAGCAGGGTGACCCCCAGGTACTCGCCGACGTTCATTTCAATCTCGGCTATATCAAGGAGTTGGAGTACGAGGTCCTACGTGACCGACATCTTCCGCCGATCTTGATGGGTCCGCCGGACACGCGGGTCGGTGCGTCGGTGGACCCGAGACGTTCTCGATACGTGAACCAGTACCTGGACATGTCGGCGGATGTGGACGACTCGGGGCGACTGCCGAAAGAGGAGATGATCGAGCATTACCGGGCGGCGCTGCGCTACGATCCGAGTCACGTGGCGGCCTCCGTGCGGCTGATGGGACAGTTGCTGGACGAGTATCGGATGGGGGAGTTCATGGCACTGGCCCGACGTTTAACCACGGCGAACCCGGAGCGGCCGGTCCCGTATCTCTATCTGGGGCTGGGTTTGCACGTGGTCGGCCGGGAGGACGAGGCGTGGGAGGCGTTCGAGGAGGGGTTGAAAAGACTACCGGAGGATGAACGGCTGGCGGTGGAGAACCTCGCCGAGGTGATGAGGCGCCGCGAGGCGGAGGAGTACCTGAGTCTGACGCCGGAGGAGCGTGAGGTATTCGAACAGCGGTATTGGCAGCTGTCGGACCCACTCTACCTGACCGATGCGAACGAGCGGCGGATCGAGCATCTGGCTCGAGTCGCCTACGCGGATCTGCGCTACGCGGAGCCCGAGCACGACAAGCGTGGATGGGAGACCGATCGCGGGATCATCTTCTTGCGCTACGGACCGCCGCAGGAGATCGCGACATTCGCGGCGCAGACCAGCAACTATGGCAACCCGTACTCGGTTGGCCGCCGCTCGATCATCTGGAGCTACGGGAGCGACGGTCCGGTCTTCGTCTTCCGACAGATGCCGGGCTACCGCGGTGCCCGCTTCGCCGACGATTACGAGTTCATCGCGGCGGATGTCCGTTACATCCAGCCGGCGAAGTACGACAACATTCCCTCGATCCCCGAGCTGCTCGAGTTGCCGATCCAGGTGGCCCGTTTCCGTGGGGCTGAGCCGGATGAGATCGCGGTGGAGATCCACGCCGCGCTGCCACTGGTCGAGATGTCTCGAGACCTCGATCTGGAATCGGGCGAGTTCCAGACTGGCCTGTTCGTGCTGAACAGCGACGGCGAGAAGGTCATCGAGCGTGTGTTGGAGGAGACGCTAACGTACGCGGAATCCGGCGATATCAACGAGTACCGCAGCTGGCGCGTCGTGCTGCCGCCCAGCGGTATGATGGTGGCTGCGGTAGAGACTCGCGATCAGGTGAGCTGGCGAGCCGCGGCGTCCCGCGAGGCGTTCGCACCGGCCCGCTTCCCGGCCGATTCGCTGGCGGTGAGCGACATACTCGTCGCCGACTTCATCAGGCCGCTGGCCGAGGACCCCGAGGGGCGCTTCGACTACGACATCGCGCCGAACGCCGCCCTGGAGTTCCAGTCCGGCGATCCGGTGCACATCTACTACGAGGTGTACGGGCTCGAGCCGGATCCGGAAGGGTACGCGTCCTATGAAGTGTCGCTGCAGGTACGGGTCAAGAAGATTCACCGCAGCGGCGGTCTGGCGACCGTGTTGGGCTCGCTGGCCGATGCTTGGGGCTTCACGATCGTAGGAGACGACCGGGTCGAGCTGCAATTCAGCCGCGAGGTGAAACTCGACGATCGCGATCGGGTGACGGAGTACCTCTCCCTCGATCCGCAGGAGGTGCCGCCCGGCGAATACGAGATCAGGCTGCGGCTGTGGGATCGACTGGGGGAAGAGATGGCGAGGAGTTCCAGGGTCTTCCACATCGTTCGGGAGAACTGATTCGATGCACCAAATCCAACGACGGTGGAAGGTCGCGTCCCATGTGCTCCTCGTCGCTCTCCTGGTTCTCATCGCCGTGCCACGTCCAGCCACCGGCCAGGAGTACACCGGCAAGCGAAAGTTCATCTACGCGCTGATCGGTGCCCTCGCCGTCGGGGTGCCGGCGTACATAGCGGCCAACGAAAGCGACTTCAGCAACTTCTGCAGCAACAGGACGTGCATGGGCTTCTTGGGTGCCAGCCTGGGAGGGGCGGTCGGGTTCTTGATCGGGTCGGAAGTGGATGCGAGCTATGAGCGGCGAATGGCCGCCGGCCCGTCACTCAGCTACACCTACGAGAGTGTCCCCCTCGATCTGGTTCCGGATCGGCTCACCTGGTTCCCTGGCGGCGCTGCGGTCGCCGGCGTCGGAGGAGCCCGCATCGTATTCAACGACGGCTCCACACTCAGCCGCGCCAGTGGGGTGCGGGGGATCGAGGACGTAGCCGTGCTGCCCGGGCTCGATCTTCTCGTGTTGAGCACCTTCTCCAACCTGATCGCTTTTCCGGTGTTGGGCGACACGGCCTCTGGCGCGGTCATCGACGAGCGCGGCGGTGGAGCGATGGAGAACGTCAACGACCGGCTGGCGGTCGCCAGCCTGGACTCCCTGCGTCTGCTCCGCGTTCTGGCTCGCGAGGAAGGGCTGTCGGTGGAGGAACTTGCCGGGATCGAACATCGGGAGTTCGTCACCGACATGATCTACGCTCCCTTCAGCGGCGTGGCGTGGCTGCTGTTGGAGGACCTTCTGGTGTCCTACAGCCCCGACTTCGAGCGGCTGGGCGAGTTCCGGTTGCCGGTAATCGGTCGGTCGGTGAGGGCTGACGGCAGCCGTCTGGCGGTGGCGGCTGGATCGAGTGGGGTCTACGTGCTGGACGCGAGGGACCCGAAGCAGCCGCGCGTGGTATTACATTATACAGGAGTACGGTTTGCCTATACGGCCGACCTGGCCGGCGATCGGCTTTACGTCGCGGCGGGGCCGGAAGGCGTGGTGCTCATCGACGTCAGCGGCGCGGAGCCGGTTGTCCTTGGTGTCGCACGAGAAATGCGCTTCGCCAGCGACGTTGTGGCCGCGGATGACGGCGCGATCTGGATCCTCGATCGCGAGGGTCGCAGCGTCCAGATCGCCGACTTCGCCACGGAGGCGACAGGTGAGCCGAGCGCGAGACGATAGCCGTGACCTCACGAGTTCGCAGCGATGGCAATCGAGCAGGTCGAACAGCGGTTTAGCCGAGAGGGCAGGACCTGGCGGATAGGTCTGCTGGTCTCGCTGCTTGTCCATCTCCTCCTCTTCCTCATCTTTGTTCAACCAGCGGAGCGCTTGACGCCGTACGCCGCGGCGGGTCCGCCCAGCGGAGATCCCCGAGCGGCGCCGGGTGGCGGCGGAATGCGAGCCATGGTGCTGCGGCCGCCGGTGGAGATCAAGATACCGCCGCGGCCCGAGACGCCGCTGGTCGAGCCGGTACCGGTCGAGATCCCGATCGAAGAGACGATGTTGGCGCTGAACGAGATCGAGTTGCCCGAGCCGGGCGAGGGCACCCGGGAAGGGCCGGAGGAGGGAGAAGGGCTGCCCGGTGGCGAGGGTGGAGGTGACGCCGGGAACGCCATGTCGGGGCTGCGTCGCCTCGTGCCTCCGGTCCCGCGAGGCGTGATCATGGCGCCGCTGAACCGGCCGGCATCGGTCCGGGGGCGCGAAGTCACCGTGTGGGTCTTCATCAACCAGGGAGGCGTGGTCGACAGCGTGCGGCTCGATCCTCCGACCCCCGACGGTGAATACAACGAGAGTCTGGTCCGGGAGGCACGCCAATGGGTGTTCGAGCCCGCCATCCGAGCGGGCAGGGCCGTCGCCACCTGGTTCAGCTATACGTGGAAATTATAAAGAATGGAAGACAGGAAGTCGCCCAAGGGGCGGATTCTGTGGGTAGATGACGAGATCGACCTGCTGCTCCCCCACCGCCTCGTCCTCGAGCAGCGGGGCTACGACGTGGACACGACACCCAACGGCGACGACGCGCTGAGCCAGATTCGCCGCCAGAGTTACGACCTCATCCTCCTCGACCAGGAGATGCCGGGTCGCACCGGCACCGACATGCTGCGGGAGATTCGGATCGCCGACTCTCGCATCCCCGTCGTCATGGTCACCAAGAGTGAGGAAGAATCGACGCTCCAGCAGGCCATCGCCCGACGGGCCGACGACTACATCGTCAAGCCGACCAGCCCGCGGCAGGTGGCGTCGGCGGTGGCACGCCTCCTCGAAGGGCCCAGCCTGCGCCACGAGCAGATCGCTCAGGACTTCGTCCGCTCGTATTCGGAGATCCGTTCGCGGATCGACTCCGCCCGGGGTTGGCGCGACTGGACCGACGTCTACTCGGAGCTCGTCGATTGGGAACTCGAGCTCAGCTCGGCCGAGGAACGCGGCCTGCTCGAATCTCTGCACACGCTGATGGGTGACGCTCGTCGCGAGTTCGCCGATTTCGTCATCGCGAACTACAGCGACTGGGTGGCGCGCGGTCAGAGCGACCGCCCGTCGCTTTCGGTCGATATCGTTCCACAGTTCTTCATGCCCTTGCTGGCGCACCAGGAGCCGGCCGCGCTGATCGTGGTCGATTGCCTGCGGCTCGATCAGTGGCGGGCCCTCGAGGCCGTCATCGCCGAAGACTTCGAGACCGAGTCCGACCTCTACTTCTCGATTCTGCCCACCGCCACGCCTTACGCGCGCAACGCCATTTTCGGCGGCATCTTTCCCGATGAGTTGGCGGAGCGCCGACCCGGCTGGCCCGACGGCTACGAGGAAGCCGGGCTCAACTCCTTCGAGGACGAGCTGTTCGGCGAACAGGTCGCTAGACTCAGCAACGGATCGGTGGCGATCCACTACGAGAAGGTGCACACGGCGAGCGACAGCGAATCGATGCTCCGTCGCCTGCCGTCGGTGCTGGATGAGCCTCGGGCCCTCGGCCTGGTCTTCAATTTCGTCGACCTGCTGACGCACGGACGCGGCGAGTCGCAGATCCTGTTCGAGATGGCCCGCGACGCCGAGGCCTTGCGTCGCCTGACGCTGGCCTGGTACGAGGGCTCGGCGCTGCGGGAGGTGTTGAAGCTGATGCGGACGCGTGGGATCCGCGTCCTGCTTACCACCGACCACGGCTCGGTTCACTGCCACCGTCCGACGACCGTCTACGCCAAGCGAGATGCCTCTCCCAGCCTGCGTCACAAGCATGGCGACGACCTGAGAGCGGAGAACCCCGCGACGGTGCTCACGGTGGCGAACGGCGAGGCGATCCGCTTGCCAGCCGGCGGCCTGAAGATGAACTACCTCATCGCCCGGGAGGACTACTTCTTCGTCTACCCGACCAAGCTGCGGGAGTACCAGTCGCGCTATCGGGACAGCTTCCTGCACGGCGGCATCAGCCCCGAGGAGATGATCCTGCCGGTGGCCCTGCTCAAGCCTCGCGGATAGCGCATTGAGCGTCTACTCCCGTTTAATCGGCTACCTCCGACCGTATCGCTGGGTGTTCGTCGCCAGCCTGCTGGCGATGACGCTGGGCTCCCTGCTGGACGGCTTCACCATGGTGTTGCTGATCCCGTTCTTGCGCTCGCTGTTCGGCGAGGCGTCGGCGCTGAGCGGCGCCGGCAGCCTGGTGGAACGGGTGCTGGCGGCCACGGTAGGCCCGCTGATCGACGGCGCGACGCCGGCGGAGTCGCTGCGCAACGTGGTCTTCGTGGTCATGGCCGGCCTGCTGCTGAAGAACATTTTCTTCTACGCGGCGGAAGCGTTCGGGGTGAAGGTCCGCGAGGGCGTCGTGCGCGACATGCGGAACCAGCTGTACGGGCACATCCAGAAACTGCCGCTGGGCTTCTTCGATCGCAGCAAAGCCGGCCAGCTGATGGCGCGCGTGTTCTCGGACACGCAGCAAACCAAGGACATCGTCACCTACACGGTGTCCGAATTGCTGAAGCACGTGGTGTCGCTGGTCGCCTTCGTGACCATGCTCTTTTTGATCTCTTGGAAGCTCACGCTGATCGCTCTGGTCGTCGCCCCGCTGTTCCTCGGTTTCCTGAAGCCGATGCTGGGCCGACTGCGCCGGGGGTTCCGTCGGGCGCACGATGCGCAGGGCGAGCTGACGTCGATGCTTCAGGAGACGGCGTCGGGCGCGCGCCTGGTGAAGGCATACGGCGCGGAGGACTACGAGAGCCAGCGGTTCGCCGAGGTGAACCGTTCGTACAACAAGACCTTCGTGCGAACCGAGCGGATTCGCCTGCTCAGCTCGCCCCTGTCAGAGGTGCTGGGCAGCCTGGTCACGTTGGTCCTGGTGTGGGTGGGCGCCCAGTTCGTGTTCGGCGGCGAGATGACGGCCGAGGCGTTCCTCACCTTCCTCACGATCTCGCTGCGGGTGCAGTCGCCGATCAAGGCGTTGACCACCTTCCCGGCCCGGGCGCAGGTGTCGATGGCAGCCGCCGACCGATTCTTCGAGATCCTCGACAGCCCGATCGAGGCGGATCTGGCCGATGGGCCCCGGCTGGAGAAGCTGGAAGAGGGGGTCGAATACGAGAACGTTCATTTCTCCTACGACGGCGACGAGCCTGTCTTGAAAGGAGTGAGCTTCTCGATACAGCGCGGAGAGGTGGTGGCGCTGGTCGGTCCATCCGGCGCCGGCAAGTCGACGATCGTCGACCTGCTGCCTCGCTTCTACGAGCCGCAACGCGGCCGCATCACGATCGATGGCGTGGACGTCGCGAATGTCAGTCTGGGTTCGCTGCGGGACCTGCTCGGCGTGGTTTCCCAAGAGACGGTCATCTTTCACGACACGGTTCGCGCCAACATCGCGTACGGCGATGCCGATCGATACACGCAGGAGCAGATCGAGGAGGCGGCCCGGGCGGCGAACGCGCATGATTTCATCCTGCGCCTGCCGAAAGGATACGACACCGTGCTGGGCGATCGTGGCCTCCGCCTCTCGGGCGGGCAGCGACAACGGATCGCCATCGCCCGGGCGATCCTGCGCGACCCGCCGCTGCTGATCTTCGACGAGGCGACATCTTCGCTCGACACCGAATCGGAGCGCCTGGTCCAGGGCGCCATCGACCACCTGTTGGAAAACAGAACCGTGATTGTCGTGGCTCACCGGCTATCGACGATCCGCAACGCGCATCAGATCATCGTCCTGCAGAACGGCGCGATCGTCGAATCGGGCCGTCACGATGATCTGCTGGCGCGCCGCGGGGTCTACCGGCGTCTCTACGAGCTGCAGTTCACGGATGCCGACGACGGCGGTGCGCGCAGCGAGGTGACCGTCTCCTGAACCGGCCCGGCCAGTTAATCGCATACGGAGCCATCCGCCTCGTCTTCGAGGTGTTGGCGCGCCTCCCGGCGTGGGCGGGCGAGTCGCTGGGCCGCGGGCTCGGCCGACTGGCGTATCGCCTGGGTTGGCGGCGTACGGTGGTCGAGGAGCAGTTGGCCCGCGCTTTTCCGGAGCGGGACGAGGCATGGGTCGACGCCACCGCCCGGGCCTGTTTCGACCACGTCGGCCGCGAGTGGCTCTCGGTGCCTTATGTAACGCGACGAGGGCTGGACGAGGTACGCCGGCGCGTCGATATGTCCGGCGCGGCGGACACGGCCCGGAGGGCGTACGGAGAGGGGAGGGGCGTGGTGGTGGTGAGTGGCCATTTCGGGAACTGGGAGCTGGCGGGCTCGGTGCTCCCCGCTCTCGGTTTTCCGACCGATGCCGTGATGCAGGGGATCAAGAACGAGCCGCTCGATCGGTTCGTCCGCCAGATCCGCCGTCGGAACGGGATGGGCCTGATCGACAGGGCCCGGGCGTGGGACGTGCTGGTCGCGCAAATCGCCGCCGGGCGCATGGTGGCTTTCGTGGCCGATCAGGACGCGCGCGAAAACGGTGTCTTCGTCCCGTTCTTCGGCCGGCCGGCCTCGACCCACCGGGCGCCCGCTCTCCTCGCCCTGCGGACCGGCGCCCCCATGCTGGTCGGTGGTGTGCACCGGACGGGCCACAGGGAATACCGGCTCTGGCTGGTCAGGATCGAACCGCCGACCACGGGTGACGTGAAGAACAAGGTGAAGGAGATGACGACGAGCTGGGTGGCCGAGCTCGAGCGGTGGGTCCGACTTTACCCGGAACAGTACTTTTGGCATCATAAACGGTGGAAAAGCGTGCCGCCGGGAACAGGGCCGGCGGCGACAGGTAGAAACATGGGTGAGGCGGTGACGGGCCGCGCCGGGGCGCGACGCCAGGGCGACGGTTCGGCATACACGGTGGAGCTGTGATCTACATCTGCATTCCGGCTTTCAACGAGGAACGAACGGCCGGGTTACTTCTGTGGAGGATTCGACAGGTCATGGCGGACTTCGGCCGTGACTATCGGGTCCTCTTCCTGGACGACGGCTCGACGGACGAGACCTTGGACGTGGTACAGCCCTACAGTCAGGTGCTGCCGCTGGAGATCCTCCGCAACGAGCGCCGCATGGGCCATGGTCCCGCGCTGTCCCGTTTGATCGAAGCGGCCGTCGAGCGCTGCAGCTACCCGCGGCGCGACGCGGTGGTGACGCTGCAGGCCGACTTCACCGATGAGCCGTCGGCGATACCCGCGCTCGTGAAGCGGATCGAAGGTGGGGCGGATCTGGTGGTGGCCCGTCAGGAGGACGGCGATGCGGGCGTGCCGCTGGCCCGGCGCTTCGTTCGACGGGGGCTGCCGTGGCTGGGGCGCAAGTTCGAGATACCCGAGCCGATCAGCGATCCGCTATCCGGGCTGCGCGCCTATCGGGTCGGCCTACTGAAGCGGGCGATGAGAGAGAACGGTGACGAGCCGCTGGTGCGGCACGACGGATGGGCAGGCAGCCTCGAGCTGTTGGCGGCAGTGGCGCCGCACACGCGACGCGTCGAAGAGACGCCGTCGGAGGTGCGCTACGATCGTCGGGCGCGGCGCAGCCGTCAAACGTTATGGAAGGCCGCACGTGATTACCTGGATCTGTTGAGGCGATAGACACGTGAAGATGAGATTGTCGTTTATTTCGATATCGATGTTGTTGTGCGGGATGGTGATCAGCGAGACCGCCCGTGCCCAGGCAACCGACACCGTTGGTGACGGCGGCACCGATGGCTCGACCCCCGAGGTGGCGAAGGTGCCGTTCGGGGTCGGCGAGCGGTTCGAATACCGGGTCAGGTTCGGTCCGCTCACGGTGGGCGAGGCGGTCATGGAAGTGACCGGCATCGACACCGTGGCGGGCCACCCCACGTATCACCTGTCCACGTTGATCGAGGGGTCGGTTCCCTTCTACACTCTCAAGGACATCCAGGAATCCTGGCTCGATGTGTCTCTGCTGGCCAGTCGCCGGTTCCGCCAGGACTCGAAGCAGGGCGACTACGAGCGGCAGCGCGAATACCAGTTCGATCTGGAGAATCGGGTCTACCACGAGGACAACGGCGAAACCGATTCGATACCGCCGCTGGCGCTGGACGAGGCGTCGTTCATCTATTTCGTGCGCGCGACGCCGCTGGAAGTGGGTGAGACATACGAGTGGAACCGGTACTTCCGCTTCGACCGCAACCCGGTGATCGTGCAGGTGCTGCGTCGGGAGAAAGTGAAGGTCCCGGCCGGTGAGTTCGAGACAGTCGTGGTGCGGCCGATCATCAAGACGGGCGGGATCTTCGCGGAGGGCGGCGAAGCCGAAGTTTACATGACGGACGACGAGGGTCGCCTGCTCATCAAGCTGGTCTCGAAGCTCAAGGTCGGCACGCTGACGATGGAGCTGACGAACTACGAGGCGGGCGAGCCGCTGACGCCGGAAGATCTAGAAGGGGAAGCCGCGTCCTCGCCCTAGAATTCTTGGGAATCCTCAGTTCGGACGTCGGGAGTCCGATTTAGGGAAGACCGAGCTCTCTCCGAATTGTTGAAGAAGGCTCGGGGGTTCGGGGGTTCGGGAAAAGACGAAGTGTCGGGCGTCGAGCATTCCCGGGCCGCCACCTCCTACCTCCCCGAATCACCGAATCACCGAATCCGCTTCGGCAATTCGGAGAGAACTCCGAACTTCCCCCAACCAGAATCCCGATCTCCCACTTCGGAATTCCCGAACTCCCAGTGGGATCAACGCGCCTTGAGTTCCTCTCTACAAAACGAGGCGATCAGCCCTCCTGTCAGCGCCGGCTTCCTGATCATCGGAAGGTGGCGGGCACCGGGGACGAGCTCGAGACGGCCGTCAGGCAACGCCGAGAGCATCAGCTCGCTGTGGGCTGCCGGAGTCAGGGTGTCGTTGGCGCCCCAGATAATCAGCGTTTTCGACCGCACGCGATTGAGGGTGGGCCGGATATCGTGTCGGCGCAGCTCTCGGATCCCGCGCAGCATCGACTTCGGACCCGCCCGCAATACGTCTCCCACCAGAGTTCGATAGAACCAGCCCGGACACCACGACCACGGCTGGACCAGCCGGCCGAGGACTCGCGAGGCCCCGATGCCGGGGATTCCGGCGCTGTCGATCAGGACCAGCCGCCGGATGCGTCCGGGATGATTGGCCGCGATCTCGGCGGCGATCGCGCCGCCCATCGAGTGTCCGCAGACGAAGAACTGTCCCAAGCCGAGGTGATCGGCCAGGGCGACGACGGACCGGGCGGCGTGCTCGACGTTGAGAGCGGGCCCGGGCGAGCGGCCGAAGCCAGGCAGGTCGGGCGCCAGCAGACGGAAGTGAGCGCTGCTGAGCTCCGGCAGGATGGGGAACCACCATCGGGACGAGGCGCCGAGCCCGTGAATCAGCAGCAGCGGCGCCCCCATCCCGGCCTCGACATAGTGAAAGCGATGGGAGCCGACCCGGAGTCGGCGCGGTACCACGTGACGTGTGGTGTCCGTGCCGCGGATCGGTCCTCTGGCCGTCAGGACCCTGCGTTTCCCCATCCGCCGCCTCCGGGTGTTCGAATGCTGATGACGTCGCCGGCCGCGACGTCCTCGGTGAATTTTCCGGCGAGTCGTCGCGGTTCCCCGTCGTGGATGAGCCAGTTCTCCCCCGCCGCACCCGCGGCACCGCCCCGCGCTCCGCCAGGTGCATAGCGCCGACGCTCCGACAGCACGGTCACGCGTGCGGGAACCAGAAGCTCGACGTCGCGTCGCAGCCCGTCACCCCCGCGCCTCAGCCCCTCGCCGCCCGTTCGGGCCCGCAGCGAGTAGTGCCGAACGTGCACCGGGATCGCGTGCTCCAACGCCTCAACCGGTGTGTTGAGTGAATTGGTCATGTGGGTGTGGACACCGGCCAATCCATCACGGGCACGGTTCGCGCCCATGCCTCCCGCGACCGTTTCGTAATAGGCGAAAGGCTCGCCGCTCTCGGGATCGAGTCCGCCCATCGTGAAGTTGTTCATCGTCCCGCTAGAGCAGGCGGGGACGAGATCGGGTAGCGCCTGACCCAGGGCCGCGAACACCACGTCCACGATCCGCTGCGACGTTTCCACGTTCCCCGCCGCCACCGCCGCGGGCGGTTGGGCGTTCACCACGCTCCTCTCCGGGATTCGCAGCCGGACGGCCGCCATATCCGCCCCGCCGGCGGGCAACGACGTTCCAAGGACCGCTTCCGCCACGCAGCGCAGCGCGTAGCGTACGGCCGATTCGGTAATCGCGGCCACAGCGTTGACGTTTCCGTCTCGCTGGCCCGCGCTCCCCTCGAAATCGAGGTCGATCTCGTCGCCTTCGACCTCGATCGCCACGGCGATACGAACCGCGTTCTCGGTCACGCCATCGTCGTCCAGGAAATCCTCGGCCACGTAGCGCCCGTCGGGTATCCGCTCGATCACCCGGCGCAGCAGCCGGTCAGCGTATGACGCGAGCTCGTCGAACGCGATCCGCAGCTCGCCCGGGCTCCGGCGCTCCGCCAGCTCCCGCAGACGTCGCACCCCGACATCCAGCGCCGCCAGCTGGGCGTGGAGATCGCCCTCTCGCTCGCCCGGGGTCCGGACGTTGGCCAGGATCATGCGCCAGACGTCGCGGTCGATCGCTCCGCCTCGCACCAGCTTGACCGGCGGAATTCTCACCCCTTCCTGAAAGATCTCGCGGGATAACGGCATGGAGCCGGGCGCCGCCCCGCCGACGTCGGCGTGGTGGGCGCGGGAGGCCACGTACCCGAGAAGCTCGGCCTCGGGGCCGATCCAGACGCCGCGTACCGCGGTCAGGTCCGGCAGGTGGGTTCCGCCGTGAAACGGATCGTTGAGCAGGGCGACGTCGCCGTCTCCCAGCTCGAGCGCGGCGAGGGCCGCCTGGACGCTGCGGGGGATGGCGCCCAGGTGCACGGGCATGTGATCTCCCAGCGCCACCGGCCTGGCCCGGGCGTCGCAGATCGCGCAACTGTAGTCACGGCGCTCTTTTATGTTCGGGGAATAGGCGCTGCGCCGCAGAGCCGCGCCCATCTCCTCGGCGATCGCCTGGAGCAGCGACCGGTAGACTTCCAATCGGATCGCATCGAGGTGGTTGGGGCCTCCCGGGGGTAGCGTTTGCATGTCGTGGATGGGCCAGTAATATTATGCAGTCGATGATCAGGGGTGGCGTTCGTTGCACGCGCCGGGAGCCGGCGCGGCGGCATCGACGCTGTGATTGTACCGTAATTCTAGATTGAGGAGGGAGCGTGAGCAAACGCAAAAAGGAGGGTAAAGGCGGACCTTCATTGTTCAGTCGTGCGCGAAACGAATTGATGAGCCAGATACAGCACTGCGGAGTGCTGGAAGCGACGGACGAGCAGAGAGACGCCTGGTTCAAAGAGACCATGGACTACCTGGCCAACCGGTACTCTGGCATCACGCAGGATGAGCTGAATCGACTGGAGGAGATCGGGCGACGCTACTGTCAGCCCGTCATCTCGTACGGAAAGACCAACGCCACGAGCGATACCGACTGAACCACGGGACACTTCCCTGACCGGCCCGACGGGAACGCCGTTCTCCGCCGGTGACAATCTGCTTACCGAATGACGACGATCGAGGTCGTTTTGAGGCTGTTGGCGGTCGCTGTACTCGTGGCCGCCAACGGCTTCTTCGTCGCCGCGGAGTTCTCTCTGGTCGGTGCGAAGGACTCACGGCTGGCGTACCTGGAGAATAAGGGCGACCGGTTGGCCGGCGTGGTCCGCAAGGCGCAGGTCGAGTTGAACCTCTACCTGTCCTCCTGCCAGGTGGGGATCACCCTGGCTTCGCTGGGCTTGGGCTGGATCGGCGAGGCAACGATCGCCCACACGCTGGAGGACGCGTTCGCCGGCGTGGCGGCCCCGTTCGGCTACCTCGCCCGCCACGGCATCGCCGTCGCCATCGCCTTCTTCATCATTACCTACCTGCACGTCGTTCTCGGGGAGGTGGCGCCGAAGGCGCTCGCCATCTTCCACCCCGAACAGATCGCGCGCTGGCTGGTCAGGCCCCTGATCTGGTTCACGCGTGTTCTCGGCCCCCTCATCTGGTGGCTCAACGAGTCAGCGAACTGGCTGCTGAAAGTACTGGGCGTGCGCCTGCCCTCCGAGGCGGAGCGAGTCCATAGCCCGGAGGAGATCGTCATGCTGGTGCGGCGCAGCAGGGAACACGGCGTCGTCGACAGCGAGGAGCAGGAGATGATCTCGGGCGTGTTCGAGCTGACGCGGACGATGGCCCGGGAGGTGATGACGCCGCGGCCGGATATCGTGGCCGTCCCGACGAACGTGTCGTTCGATGAGCTGATCGAGAAGACGAACCTCTCTGGATACTCGCGCCTGCCGGTATACGAAGAGAGCCTGGACAACGTGGTGGGGGTCGTCTTGGTCAAGGACATCCTTCCGACGGCCGCCTCAGGCGAGGTGGCGGAGTTCGACGTGAGGCGCATCATGCGGGAACCCTATTTCGTTCCCGATACGAAGTCGGTGGACGATTTGCTGGCCGAGTTCCTGCGCATGAAGATCCACATGGCCATCGTGGTGGACGAGTTCGGGGGAACGGACGGTCTGGTGACGCTCGAAGATCTGATCGAGGAGATCGTCGGCGAGATCTACGACGAGCACGACATCGCACGGCCCCTGTTCACTACGTCGACCCGCGGCGAGCCACTGATAGATGGCAGCGCGCCGATCGACGAAGTCAACGAGGAATTTGGCCTCGAGCTGCCCGTGGAGGACTACGACACGCTGGGCGGCTTCATCCTGGGCGAGCTGGGTCAGGTGCCGAAGCTCGGCGATACGGTGGAGGTCGCCGGCGCGCAGCTGGTGGTGGATCGGGTCGACGATCGGAGGGTAAGATCCGTGCGGCTATTGCGGAGCGAGGAAGACGGAGCGGACCCGCTGGACCAGGGTCCCGAATAGACGGAGGAGGCGCGATTGGGTGGGGGGAAACGGTGCGCGGTGCTGCTGGTGAGCGCCGATGCGGAGCGGCGCCGCCGTGCCGAGGAGGCATTGGCCACCGCTTGCCAGATCCTCCACGCCCCGGACAGCAGTGCGGCGGTGGACGAGCTATCGCTGGATCGGGAGCTCATCGTGCTGGTGGACAGCACGCTCCCCGAGCGCGAGGTGGTCTCGGTGCTCGAGGCCGTGGTCGAGCCGGAACGGGCCGTGCTCTGGGGTTCGGAGTTCAGCATCGCCTTCCTCGACTACGGCGCCTTCGTTCAGATACCCGACAGCGTGGACGACAAAATGCTGGCGGACGCCGTGATGCGGCAGGCGGATGTTCAGCAGGCCCGATCGGCGCTGCAGACCCAGAGGGCGCGGGCCGAGCGTCTCGCACACGTCATGTCGGTCATCGAGGAAGTGCGCCAGGAGGTGAACAGCCCGCTGACGGCGATCTTGGCCGAAACGGAACTGCTGCTGACCGACGATGACACGCTGACCGATGGCCAGCGCAAGAGCTTGCAGACGATCGAGGAGATGACGGGACGGGTGCGCGAGCTGCTCGCACGTCTCAACCGACTGGGATCCGATGAATAAGGGGGGAGCGGAGGGCGCCCGAGTGCTGGTGGTCGACGATGAGCCCGCGATCACCGTGGCGCTGGCGAAGAAGCTCAGGCGCGAAGGATACGAGTGCACGACCGCCAGCTCCGGCGAGGAGGCCCTGCGGCGTCTGGCCACGGACGAACTGGATCTGGTGGTAACCGACGTGCGCATGCCCGGGATGAGCGGCATCGAGCTTCTGCAGGAGATCAAACGCCGTGACTCTGAGATTCAGGTGATCATGATGACGGCGTACACCGACGTCGGTTTCGCCGTCGAGGCGCTGCGCCATGGGGCGGACGATTATCTGCTCAAGCCTTTCAACCTGGCAGAGCTCAGCCATAGCGTGGCCCGCGCGCTGGAGCATCAGCGGCTGCTGCGGGAGAACCGGGCCTTCCACGAGGCGATGGGCGATGACCGGGAAGGTGGAGTCTCGGCGCTGGAGCGATACTGTCGACAGGGAATCGCTGCCCTGGCGGCGGCGCTCGAGTCGCGCCAGGGCAGTGGGAGCGGCCACCTGAATCTCGTCGCCCGGGCGGCGGTCGGCACGGGGGCCCGGCTGGGTCTGTCCGGTGAAGGGCTCAAGCGCCTGTGGCTCGCGGCGGTGCTCCGTGATGTGGGCATGCTGGCGGTGCCCGAATCGACCGTGAACAAGCCGGGGCCCCTCGATCTCGAGGAGTGGCAGCTGATTCGGAAGCACCCGCAGGTCGGGGCGCGTCTGGTCGAGGCGGTGCCTTATCTGGAGCCGGCGCGGCCCGGGGTTCTGCAGCACCACGAGCGCTGGGACGGCTCCGGTTACCCGAAGGGGTTGGCCGGGGGCGAGATCTCGCTGGAGGGGTGCATCGTCGGGCTGGCGGACGCTTACGCGGCGATGCTGAGCGACCGGCCCCACCGCCCGGCGAAAAGCGTGACGGAGGCGGTGGCGGAGATCGATCGGTGCGCCGGCTCACTGTTCGATCGCAGGGTGGTGCAGGCGTTCCATCAGGCCCGTGAGAGCGACTTCGAGTCGGAGGCCTTCGATCTCGAGGTGCCCGGGCCAGACACGTAACGCCTCCGACCCGGAAGGTTGAGAGATGGACGATCTGGATCGTCTCTACTACGAATTCGTGGAGATTCTTCGACGCGAACGGCCGTCGGCCTTGAGCGAGCCGATGACGGTCCTCGAGGTGCACGACGAGCTCATCCCATACCGTCGCGTTCGCAATCCCGCCGGGCTTCGCTCGAACGACGATTACGAGCTCGCCCTCTCCCGGCTGCTCGCCGGCGAGCGGAGCTACGTGCTCGGTGACAGCTCGGTGCAGGACGAGCTGCGAGCCGGCATCGAAGAGAAGCTCCCCGACATTCGCCGTTACCGTGCCTTTCCCGATGCCCGCGTCTGGCTCAACGCCGCTCTCATTCCGCCGCCGGGCCATATCCGCTACGCGCCGCCCGAGCTGCGCGACCGCAGCGAATGGCGCGATCCACCGGGGCAGGACGTTTCCCCCCATCCGGACGATGAGGTCGAGCCGGAGACCGGGGCCGCGGAAGCCCCGATCGATGCGGTACAGAACTGCCCGGCGTGCCAGGCCGAGGTCCCGGGCCGAGCCACTTACTGCCCCTTCTGCGGCGTTCGTCTGGTGCCCGGCGCCTGCCAGTCGTGCGGGGCCGTTCTGGAGCCCGTCTGGCACTTCTGCCCCGAGTGCGGCGCCGCCCGCGCGGACGGGCCGGACTCGGCTTGACGGGTGCACGGGGCCCGGGTATTATCGCCGCGGAATCCCACGCTTATCGAGTGCCATCGACGGCCCGCCGCGGGACATGCGGCGGCGTTTTCGGGCAGCACAGCCCCGCACGGGCGGGTCGCATATCACTGAACGGAGGATGACATGAGCAGGCTGATGGGGTTGGGAGCAGCCTTCGCACTGGCCATCGTTGTAGCATGTGGCGGCGGCGAAGGCGAGGAGCAGACGTCGGCGGAGACGCCGGCGACGACTCCTGCCGAGAGCCAGTCCATGGAGGGACAGGGCGAGCAGATGGAGCTGCCCGAGGGCGTCACCATGGAGATGGTGAACCAGGGTGAAACGATTTACGCGGGCTCGGGCCTGTGCTACACGTGCCATGGCGCGAACGGTGAAGGTGTGCAGGGTCTGGGCGCCGCTTTGACCGACGACGAGTGGCTGCACAGCGATGGCTCCTACGAGGGCATCGTGGAAACGGTCATGAACGGAGTCGACACCAGTGCCTCGTCGACGGGTACGCCAATGCCGCCCAAGGGCGGTAGCGGGATCAGCGATGAGCAGGTGCGGGCGGTTTCTGCCTACGTCTGGACGCTGAAGTCGTAACGTTTTCTCGCAGAGAAGCCCCCGTCCCCGGCCGCTTCTTTGGCCACCCGGACGGGGGCTTCGTTTGCTCCCGTTCTGTGGCCGTCCGCTGTTTGCCTGTCCGAGACCAGCCGCTAAGTTTAGACTTTCAGAAGGAAATCGGCCTTCGCCTCCGGGTCGCCATTCGGCGATTCTCACTGCAGGGAGGTAGTCGTGGAGGTATTGCTCGCAGGACTGGCTGTGGCTGGCGCGCTGGCGCTCGCCACGAGCCTGAGGATCCTCTGGGAGTACGAGCGCGGTGTGGTTTTTCGCCTCGGTCGGCTGCGCGGAGCGAGAGGACCCGGCCTCATCTTCCTGGTGCCGTTCGGGATCGAGCGAATGCAACGGGTCAGCTTGCGCATCGTCGCGATGGACATACCGCCACAAGATGTCATCACCCGGGACAACGTCTCTGTGAAAGTCAACGCGGTCCTCTATTTCCGCGTCAACGTTCCGGTCAAGGCGATCGTCGAGGTCGAGGATTTCCTGTTCGCCACGTCGCAACTGGCCCAGACAACGCTCCGTTCGGTAATCGGCCAGGCCGAGCTCGATGATCTGCTGGCCGAACGGGAGAAGTACAACGAGATGCTGCGAGAGATCATCGACGAGCAGACCGACACTTGGGGGATAGAGGTAACCGCCGTCGAAGTGAAGGACATCGATCTTCCGCAGGAGATGAAACGCGCGATGGCCCGGCAGGCCGAGGCAGAACGCGAGCGGCGGGCCAAGGTGGTGAACGCGCTGGGCGAGCACCAGGCTTCGCGCAAGCTGGTGGAGGCGGCGAAGATCATGAGCGCCGATCCCGCCGCTCTGCAGCTGCGCTTCCTGCAGACGGTCTCCGAGATCGCGGCGGAGAACAACTCGACGACGCTCTTCCCCATCCCGATGGACCTGGTAAAGCCGTTCATGTCGCGGAGCCCGCAGGGTGAGCCGTTGGAGCCGGAAGACGAGGAAGAGGACGAGGGCAAGCGAGAACTGCCGCCGCCCCGGGAACTGCCGGGCCGATTCGCCAAAGGCGAGAAAGCGCCCGCTGAACGGAAGCGGAAGCAGGAGTAGCGCCGAACCGAATGGGCGAACTCGGACCCCTGCGCTTGAGTCGCGAGGAGCTCGAAATCGTCATCCGCCGCGCGGCTGAGATCGAGGACCGATACGGGGCCCAGGCTCCCGATCTGAGCGAGGATGACGTGATCCGGATCGCCGGCGAGGTGGGGCTCTCGGAAACGAGCGTGCGCCGCGCCCTGGCCGAGCACCGTGCCGCCGCCGGCAGTGAAACGCTGCTGGTCGAGCGTGGTTGGGCGTCGCGGCTCTGTGGTCCGGCGCTGATCGCGGCCACGCGCCGGATACCCGAGTCCGCCGGGGAGGTCACCCGCGCCCTACGCGATCATTTTCGGAGCAACGAGGGGCTCAGACCCGTGCGCCAGCTGAAGACCGGCTCCTTGTGGGAGCCCGAATCGGGCATGGTAGCTTCGATCTTGCGGTCCGTCGACGTGCTGGGGCGCGGATACCAGCTGGCGAAGAAGGCCAGGGCCGTCGAGATGCGCGTGATCCCGCTCTCCGAGGAGGAGTGTCAGGTGACGCTCGTCGCCGATCTGGGGAACGAACGTGCCGGGTGGTTCTGGGGCTTGGGAATGGGCGGCGGTGGCTCCGCCGTCGCGGCGGCCAGCGTCTTCATCGTCGGCTTGCCGTCCCTGCCGGCGGTCGCCGCGGTGGGAACGCCGGTCTTCCTCGCGGCATCCGTGGGGCTGGCGCGAAGCGGGTACGGCCGGTCGGTGGAGAAGATGAACCTGGTGCTGAACGGCATACTGGACCGACTCGAGCACGGCGAGGCGCTGGAAGCGCCGCGCGCGTCCTGGCGGGAGCTTTTCAGCTAGGGTACCACGGTCGGCTCTCTGTGCTTGGAAACTCATCCGGACCGCTCGTAGTTTAGGGGCTGGACCGATGACGATCGAGTCGGGTCGGGACGCGAGGGCAGGCCTGCGGCTGCGGGCTCGCGGCCCGGGCGACCTCCAGAAAGAAAAGCGGCGGCCTCGATGACCAGATTTCCCTCGGCTTTCGCCAGCGTGGCGACCCTCGGCGTCGCTCTGCTCAGCCTTGGAGCCTCCTGCGACGAGGCTCGCGAGCGGCCGACCGGCCTGAACGTCGATATCCCCGATTCTGAGGTCCGGGTGCTGGAGCCGAGTCCCGACGCCGTCCTCTTCGCCGACTCCCTCGTCTCCGTCTCCGTCGAGGCCACCGGTCTCCTCCAGGCGGTGGAGTTCGTCGCCCTCAGCACCGCGCCGGTCCTCGACACGCTGGCACGAGAGCGCCGCGATTACGACCCGCCGGTGGAGTTCACCGAAGAGCAGTTCGTGTTCCTGATGCCCAGGCTGATCAGCGGCAGCTCGGTCCAGATCTGGGCGATCGCCGAGGATCTGCTGGGCAGCCGGCGCCGGTCCGCGCCGGTCGGGGTGACCGTGGTGGACTGCGGGGTGGAGCCCGCGCGCTGCGGCTGAGGGGACGGCGGCGCCAAGCCGTTTTCGGGCCTCGAAAGTCGTTGAAATTAGGTCACTTAGAGCCGCGGGGCGGCCTTGAGAAAGGCCGCTTCTTCGGTTATTTTTATAGGGTGTTTCTCCAGCGGATCCAGCTCCGGAATTTCCGGAATTTCGAGGACGAGACCGTCGATTTCCCGGAGCGGGGTGCGGCGCTGATCGGGGATAATGGGCAGGGGAAGACGAATCTGCTGGAGGCGATCTATTACCTCGAGATCTTCCGATCCTTTCGCGGCGCGCGGGACGAACAGCTGATTCGGTTCGGAACCGACCACTTTCGGGTGGAGGGGTCGCTGGTGGAGGCCGGTGGGGCGGAAGTGACGGTGGCGGCAGCCTACAGGCGCGAAGGTCGCCGCAAGAAAGTAACGCTCAACGGCGACGAACCGCAGCGCTTCGGGGAAGCCATCGGACGAATCGGCGCCATCGTGTTCACCGCCAGCGATGTCGAGATCGTGGCGGGTGGTCCGGCGGCGCGGCGACGGTTTCTCGACATCATCCTCTCGCTGGTCGAACCGGATTATCTGGCGGTGCTGCAGCGCTACCGGCGAATCCTGACGCAGCGCAACGAGTCATTGCGTGAAGGGGCGAGCCCGTCGGAGCTGGCGGCCTGGAACCACGGGTTGGTGGACGCTGGTTGCTCGATCATCGAAGCGCGGGCGCGCTGGGTAGCGGAGCAGCGGGCCGGCTTCGCCCGCTACTACGAGAAGATCTCGGGCGGACAGCAGGCTTCGATCGACTATGCCCCGTCGATTCCGAAACCGACGGGTGACCGGGCCGCTCCCATCGACCGCCACGGCTGGATCGAGGCGTTTCACGGTCGGCTGCAGCGCTTGGCCGAGCGCGAGCGGCGACGCGGTGTCACCCTCGCCGGACCGCATCGCGACGAGCTGAAGTTCCGCGTCGGTAACAGCTCGGACGCCGTCGGTCTGCGCAGCTTCGGGTCTGCCGGCCAGCAGAGGACGGCGGCGGTGGCGTTGCGGATGGTGGAAGCCGAGACGTTGAGAGCCGCCCTGGGCGGCGAGCCGATCATCATGCTGGACGACGTATTCGCCGAGCTGGATCCGCCGCGATCGGAACGCGTGGTGGAGTTGCTGGCAGCGGAAGAGTGGGGACAGGTGCTGGTCACATCGCCGAAACCGAGCGAGTTCGCCCTCATGGGCGACAGCCTGGCGGAGTACCGAATCGCCGCCGGCACGTTGAGGCGCGTATGAAGGACGATCGCGGGGGAGCCCCGGAGCGGATCGGGGGGCTGGTGGAAGGACTGTTGAAGGCCAGAGGGCTGGCGGAAGCGGTCGAGCGGGCGTCGGTGATCCCGGAGTGGTCGGAGCTGGTCGGTCCGGAGATCGCGAGGGTCTCGACGCCGGTGGGTTTCGACCGGGCGGTTCTATTCGTGGAGGTGCGATCGTCGGCGTGGCTAATGGAGCTCGAGATGATGGAGCGGCGACTGCTGGCGCGATTGAACGCGGGTCGTCCGCAGGGGAAGTTCGAGAAAATAATCTTTCGACTCGCCGAGGGCGACGGCTAGCCGTCGCCCTCGTGAGCGAACTCGGGTTGAACTGTGAGGTAACGCCAAATGGCAAAGCGATCGGGGACAGGGAAGAAGAAGAAGAGCGCGGGCAAGAAGTCGATGGCCAAGAAGAAGCCGTCAGCCAAAAAGAAGAAACCGGCGGCCAAGAAGAAGTCGGCCGCGATGAAGTCCGCCACGAAACAGAAGTCGACGTCGAAAAAGTCGCGTGGCCGGAAGACCGCTGACGCGTCCGGTCGGCCGGTGGCGGCGGCACGGCAGGGCGACTACACGGCCGGCAGGATCCAGGTCCTCAAAGGGCTGGAGGCGGTTCGGCGCCGGCCCGGTATGTATATCGGTTCGACGTCGGCGCGTGGTTTGCATCACCTCGTCTTCGAGGTCGTGGACAACTCCATCGACGAGGCGATGTCGGGCTACTGCGACCAGATCGACGTCGTCATTCACGAGGACAACTCGATAACCGTAAAAGACAACGGCCGCGGCATACCCGTCGACAAGCATCCCACCGAGAAAGTGCCGGGCGTCGAGCTGGCGATGCTGACACTCCACGCCGGCGGAAAGTTCGACAAAGAATCGTACAAGGTCTCCGGCGGCCTGCACGGTGTGGGCGTGTCGGTGGTGAACGCCCTGTCGGAGTGGCTCGCCGTCGAGATCCACCGCGACGGGAGCGTCTGGGAACAGAAGTACAGCCGTGGGAAGAAGACGAGCGAGCTGAAGAAAGGCCGCAAGACCGACCGGACGGGCACGATCGTGGCCTTCATGCCCGACGGCGAGATCTTCCCCGAGCGCGATTTCGACTACGACACCCTGGCGGTACGCCTGCGCGAGCTGGCTTTCCTGAATAAAGGCGTGAAAATCACCCTGCAGGACGAGCGCCCCGACCGGGAGAAGAAGAACAAGTTCCAGTACGAGGGCGGCATCAAGGAGTTCGTGAAGTACATTCGGGGTAACCGGAAGCCGCTCCACAGCGAGATCGTCTACCTCGAGGCAAAGCGGCCCGAATGCGAGATCGAGCTGGCGCTCCAGTACAACGACGGGTACAGGGAGGACACGTTCACCTTCGTGAACAACATCAACACCCACGAAGGCGGAACGCACCTGACAGGGTTCAAGGCGGCGCTCACGCGGACGCTGAACGATTACGCGCGTCGCGGCGGCATGCTGAAGAAGGCGAACGTCAGTCTTACGGGCGAGGACGTGCGCGAGGGGCTGACGGCGATCCTGTCGGTGCGGGTGATGGAGCCGCAGTTCGAAGGGCAGACGAAGACGAAGCTCGGCAACAGCGAGGTGCGCGGCGCGCTCGAGTCCGTGGTGAACGAAGGGCTCTCGAACTTCCTCGCCGAGAGCCCGACGCCGGCGCGGCGCATCATCGAGAAATGTCTGCAGGCAGCGCGGGCGCGGGAAGCGGCTCGCCAGGCACGTGACCTGACGCGTCGTAAGTCGGCGCTCGAGGGCTCGATCCTGCCGGGCAAGCTCGCCGACTGCTCGCTCAGCGACCCGAGCGTAAGCGAGCTCTATCTGGTGGAGGGCGACTCGGCGGGCGGCTCGGCGAAGCAGGGCCGCGACCGCAACTTCCAGGCGATCCTGCCGCTGCGCGGGAAGATCCTGAACGTGGAGAAGGCGCGGCTGGACAAGGTGCTCTCCAACGAGGAGATCCGTACGATCATCACGGCGGTGGGCACGGGGATCGGCGAGGACGAGTTCGATCTCGACTCGGCTCGCTATCATCGGATCATCATCATGACCGACGCCGACGTCGACGGCGCTCACATCCGCACGCTGCTCCTCACCTTCTTCTTCCGCCACATGCGGCAGCTGATCGAGGCGGGCTACGTGTACATCGCCCAGCCACCGCTCTACCGGATCAAGCGCGGGCGCGAGGAGGTCTACGCCTACACCGAGGACGAGCGGGAAGAGATCATCAAGCGCCTGAGCAAAGACGGCAAGGATGGCAAGGCGGACATCCAGCGGTACAAGGGCCTCGGCGAGATGAATCCGGATCAGCTGTGGCGGACGACGATGGACCCGGAGCGCCGTACCATGTTGCGAGTCACGATGGACGACGCGGTGGAGGCGGATCGGCTCTTCACCCTCCTGATGGGTGACGAGGTGGAGCCGCGGCGCGAGTTCATCGAGCAGAACGCCAGGTATGTGAAGAACCTGGATGTCTGAGCCGTAAGCCGGCTGTCCTGTGGCCCTGAACTTCCTGCGTCCTCGAAAGATCGGCCGGTGGCTGCTGCTGGCGGCCGTCGCCTACTTCGCGGTGGGCTATGTATCGCCTCGTCTGCATTGGGTCGCCACGGAACGCGGCGCGGTGGAGTTGGCGCGGGCGTTGCCGATTCAGCCGGCGGGCGTGCGGGTCTCGGGCGTGATCCACGTGCATACCCATCGTTCGCACGATGCCGTGGGAGACGAGGGCGATGTCGCGAGCGCGGCGCGCCGGGCGGACATCGATTTCGTCGTTCTGTCCGATCATCGCGCCGCGGAAGCACCGATCGGTCAATGGCAAACGCGGGCCCACTTCGTCGACAGCGTTCTCATCGTGCGGGGCCAGGAGATCTCTCTGGGAAGCGCCGTGGGCCGGGTGCTGGCCTTCCCCCTCGATACCGCGGTGAGCGGCTGGCAGGCGGGGGTCGAGTCGTTCGCTGCTTTCCTGCGAGAGAGATCCGGCACGGCGATCGTCGCTCATTCACGCAGCCCGCGGTCGCGGGACAGCTGGCGCCCCGACTCGACGCCGGGGATCGTCGGGTGGGAAGTCTTCGATCTCGCGGACATCGGCAGGGCTCGGCTGAGCGACTTCTGGGTCGTCTACCACCTGGCAGCGCTGGCGGCCAGCGCCCCCTTCGGACGCCTGCACTGGAGCGTGACGCGCCTGTATCGGGACGGTTTCGATCAGCCGCACGTGGCGGCGTTCGACTCCCTGTACCGGCGTGCGCACCTGGTGGCGCTGGGAGGGCTGGACGCGCATCCCAAGAAACGGTTTCGAGGCGCGCTGCTTCCCGGCTACGAGGCGTTCTTCAAGAGCGTGGTGAACCACGTCGAGCTGGCGACACCGTTCCCGAGCGACGCCATGGCCGCGACCACGACGTTGGCCAACGGTCTCAGATCGGGCCGGGTCTTCATCTCGTTCGGCGACACTCGACTGGCCCGCAACTTCGTGCTCTTCGCGGTGGCGTCGGACGGGGCACGCTACCCGATCGGCCGCCACGTGGAATGGGCGGACGAGGTGTACCTCAGGGGCGGCTTCTGGGGTGGCCCGAACAGCAGATTGCTTTACCGGGTGGTGCGTGACGGCGAGTCGGTGGCCTGGGTTCGCGGCCCGGAGCTGACGTGGCGGCTCAGCTCGCCGGGCGCTTATCGGGTGGAAGCGTATCGCTACACGCTCCGCGTGGGGCGGCTGATATGGAATCTGCGGCCGTGGATCTTCGCCAACCCGTTCCGGGTGGTGAGAGTTGGGGATTGAGGGAAGTAGGGAGGTCGGGATTCTGATTCAGGGAAGGTCGAAAGAGCCCGAATCGTTGAAGCGGGTTCGGGGATTCCGGGATTCGGGGTTTCGGGGAGGTTGGAAGTGGTCCAGGCGACCTCGTCGCCCCAATCTCTGTTTCCCCGAATCCCCGAACCCCCGAATCCCCGAATCGTCTTCGGCAATTCGGGCTCTATCGACCTTCCCAAAATCAGAATCCCGACCTCCCTACTTCGGAATTCCCAACGAACGGGCCAGGCGGCCTATACCTCGACCTCCAGCTCGGCGTAGTTCCGCAGCGTTTCTACCTGCTCCGATCCTCCCAAAAAGATCATCACGTCACCGGCCTCGATCCGCGTCTCGGGGCCGGGATTGTAGATGGGAGGTCCGGCAACGCCGCGCTGCAGCGCCAACACGATCAAGCCGGTCTCCTGTGGGATGCGTGCCTCGGCCAGCGTTCTGCCGACCAGGTGCGAGCCTTGGGGCACGGTCGCCTGTTCCAGCCGCATCTCGATCCCGGCATCCGAAATGGCGCAGTCGAGGAAGCTCACCACGGCGGGCCGCAGCAGCGAGAATGCCATCCGAATGCCGCCGGTCTGGTTCGGCGAGATGACGTGATCGGCTCCGGCGCGCCGCAACTTTTCCACCGACTCCTCGTTGTAGGCACGCGCCACGACTGGAAGCTTGGGGTTGAGGTCGCGAGCGGTGATGCAGACCAGCAGGTTGTCGGCATCTTCGGCCAGGCAGGCCGCCAGCCCGGCAGCACGTTCGATGCCGGCGCCGACGAGGGCCTGCTCCCGCGTCGCGTCCGCCTCCAGCATCAGAGCGTCGGGATAGATCTCCTGCATCAGGGCGATTCGTGACGGATTGCTCTCGACCACCACGTGCGGCCGGCCGGCTTCGACGATCTCGTTCAGCACGACGCGACCCATGCGACCCACGCCGCAGACGATGATATGGTCCGATAGACTGTCGATGTTCTTCATGATAAGACGTCTCCGCAGCACGCCCCCCAGGTCGAGCTCCACGATCAGCGCGGTGATCAGCGCCCACCAGATCCCCAGGCCCGTCACGCCAAGGAAGATGAGCACCATCGTCATGGTCCGGCCGGCATCCGAAAGAGGGTAGACCTCCATGAAGCCGACCGAGCTGATGGTCGTGACAGCCATGTAGAGAGCGTCGTGCCATGCCCAGCCTTCGACGATCATGTAGCCCACAGTGCCGACGGCGAAGGTGAGGAGGAAATAGACGGCGGCCAGGGCGAAGCGATACCAGAACGGCCGTAGCGCCTCTCCCAGCGTCATCGCTTGTGCGCCCAACGTCCCCCCGGCCATCGGTGCCGAGTGCTCCCGGCGAAGCGACAGCGAACGCCCGTGCCTATTCATGCACGTGCACCGTCCGTCGCCGGCGGCTCCACGGCGTGGCGCGGGCCGGCGTACCGCTCGGCTCGAGGTGGCAACGCTTAACGTCCTGCATCAGGTCGCTGTCGTATATCGGTGAGGGGCTCGCTGTTAGCTGGCTGGCAGCGCGTCGGCCGAAGATGCATTCTAGCGGAAGAGGATCCGGCCTGCAATTGGTCACCCCGTGGAACTATGCGCGGGCAACGGCGTTTTAAGGTAGACGGCGCATCGGCGAGATCGCACGCCGGCTTCCGCATCACGGCCCGCAGAGCCGGTACGGCGCCTCGCGCCGGGTCGCAGCGGCTCATATGTTTCAGGGTTCAGCGGCCCGTCACTTTCTGTGATATCGCCGGGCGCTGCATCGGTGAGCAGTTTGGGGCGGTGCCCGGGTGTCGGATAGTGTCGGAATCATGCAGTACGGAGGATAACGATGGCAGTGAATCGTCTTGGAGCGTTCGCCAGTGCCCTGGTCCTCGCCACGGTACTGGGCTTCGTCTCGGGTGTCAGCCCTGCCCACGGCCAGTATTTCGGTCGCAACAAGGTCCAGTACGAGGACTTCGACTTCAAGGTCCTGCGCACCGATAATTTCGACATCCATTACTATCCGGAAGCCCGGGAGGCGGTCGAGCAGACGGCCCGCATGGCGGAGCGCTGGTACGCCCGCCTGTCCCGTGTCTTCAACCACGAGCTCAGCGGGCGGCAGACGATCATCCTGTATGCGGATCACCCCGATTTCGAGCAGACGACCGCGTTGTTGGGGACGATCGACGAAGGGACCGGGGGCGTGACCGAGGCCTTCAAGCGGCGTGTCGTGCTGCCGATGGCGGGCTCGCTGCAGGAGACGGACCACGTCCTGGGGCACGAGCTGGTTCACGCGTTCCAATTCGACATCACGTCATCGGCGCGGAGCGGTGTGGCCGGAGGCTTTCCCACCGCACTCGTCATGCCGCTCTGGTTCATCGAGGGGATGGCCGAGTATGTGTCGCTGGGTCCGAAGTACCCGCTCACCGCGATGTGGATGCACGACGCGGCGCGGCGTGAGAAGCTGCCGTCGTTCCGGCAGCTCTACAACCCGCGCTTCAATCCCTATCGGTACGGCCATGCGCTCTGGGCCTACATCGGCGGTCGCTGGGGTGACCCGGTCATCGCCGAGATTCTCAAGTCGGCGGCGGTGACGGGCGAGGTCGGATCGGCCATCGCCAGCGTGCTTCAGATCACTCCCGATCAGCTGATGGCCGATTGGCAGGAGGCGGTGATCGAAGCCTACGCGGAAGTCGTCGAGGACACCGAGGGCCCCGACGAGTACGGCCGGGTCCTGATCTCGCGTGAGACGGGCAGCGGGTCCCTCAACGTGGCCCCGGCGATCAGCCCGGACGGCTCGGAGGTCGTTTTCCTGAGCGAGAAGGACATGTTCAGCATCGAGATGTACGTCGCCGACACCGAGACGGGGGAGGTCAAGCGCAAGCTGGTGAAGACGGCGACGGACCCGCACTACGAGAGCCTTCAGTTCATCAATTCGGCGGGTGACTATCACCCGGACGGGCGGCGGTTCGTTTTCGCGGGCGTGACCAAGGGCCAGCCGACCCTGTCCGTCATCGATGTCTCGAACGGGAAACGGCTCGAGGACTACAAGATCCGCGAGGTCGGCGAGATCTTCAATCCCTCCTGGTCGCCGGATGGCACCCGGATCGTCTTCTCCAGCAGTCAGGGCGGTCTGATGGACCTGTTCATGCTCGATATGGAGAGCGGGCAGCTGAAGCGGCTCACCGAGGATCCTTACGCCGATCTCCAACCGGTCGTGTCGCCGGACGGTACCAAGATCGTCTTCGTCACCGACCGCTTCGCCACCGACCTTTACCGACTCGAATGGGGCAGCTACGGCCTTGGCATGCTGGATCTAGAAACGGGCCGTATAGAGCCGGTGCCCGGGTTCGACGGTGCGAAGAACATCAATCCCGAGTGGGCCCCGGACGGCGAGAGCGTCTACTTCCTGTCGGACCAGAACGGGATCCCGAACATCTATCGCGTCTCGCTGACCGATGGCGAGATCCGCCAGCTCACGCACCTCACCACTGGAGCGAGCGGTATCACGGACCTGAGCCCGGCGATAACCCTCTCGGCGAACGGCGATCGGATGGTGTTCAGCGTCTACGAGGGGAACCGGTACTCGCTGTACGCCATCGAGTCCAAGCAGGTTCTCGAGGGTGGGTCGATTCGACCCCCGATCAGCGATGTCAGTCCGGCGGTGTTGCCCCCGGCGGATCGGCCGGTCGGCGACGTGATGGCGCTGGTCGACAACGCGCAGCTGGGCCTGCCGAGCACGGCGCACGATTTCCAGACGCAGGACTACAGCGCCGGCCTCTCGCTGGACTACATCGCGCCGCCCACACTGGTGGTCGGCAGCGACAACTTCGGGACCTTCATCGGCGGCGGAACGGCGCTGTTCTGGAGCGACATACTGGGCGAACACAATCTGGCGACGGCGCTTCAGGTGAACGGGAGCCTGAAAGACATCGCGGCGGCGGTCGCCTACGAGAACAGAGAATCACGCTGGAACTGGGGCGGTATGGTGGCCCAGTTCCCGATACTGAGGCGCGGCTTCAACGTGGTTCGGGACACAGCGGATCCCAACAACTTCGTCGAGCAGGAGCTCCGCCTCCGGCAGATCAATCGAAGAGTGTCGGCTCTGGTGAGCTATCCGTTCAGTCGGGTGCAGCGAGTCGAGTTCGGTGCCGAGTTCAACAACATCACGTTCGACCACGAGCTGAAGTTGCGGACCCGTTCCTTCCTGACCGGCACACAGATCGCCGAGGAAACCCAGGAATTCGGCTCCTGTAAGGACAATCCGAACGAACCGTTTTGCGAGCCAGCCGCGCTGAACATGGCGACGGGCACGGCGGCTCTGGTATACGACAACACGCGCTTCGGTTTCACCGGTCCGATCGTCGGTCAGCGGTACCGAATCCAGGTGGCCCCGACCGCAGGTTCGCTGAACTACGTCGGGACGCTGGTGGATTTCCGCAAGTACTTCATGCCCCTGCGCAACGTCACCCTGGCCGGTCGACTGCTGCAGTTCGGTCGCTTCGGCGGCGACGGTGAAGACCGGCGACTCACGCCCCTGTTCATAGGGTATCAGCAGATCATCAGGGGATACGAGCCCGGCACGTTCGCCTTCTCCGAATGCACGGAGCCCATCGACAACAAGTGGTTCGTCGGCGACGCCAACTCGGATTGCCCCGTGTTCGATCAGCTGTTCGGGAGCCGCATAGCCGTCGGCAATTTCGAGCTGCGCATGCCGATTCCACAGGTGTTCGGCTGGCGCGGACCGACTGGATTGCC
>JABAHS010096978.1_pt1 | contig 73927 bp, 72 predicted proteins | sample 7062111 | NCBI WGS metagenome assembly JABAHS01 (sample SAMN14534600, study PRJNA622989) | marine sediment metagenome | biome: marine biome [ENVO:00000428]; feature: marine pelagic biome [ENVO:01000023]; material: deep marine sediment [ENVO:00002113]; isolation source: pool of 4 deep marine... | reverse complement strand
TCGACGCGTGACCCAATCGCTGAGGATGTCGTGGGTCGTCCGGGCAAGCCGATGCCTCCCTACACGCACCTGCGTTCCCGGTTCGAAAAACCGTACCCCCCTGTATCCTGTCAGCCTCAGAGGGAACCAACCCAGCGTCATTCGCACAGCCCACTCCTCGGGCACCGGCTCCAGCGGTAGACCCAGCGCCTTGAAGGCGAAGATCCGGTTGGTCACGGCCCACAGGCCGCCACGCTGGTACTCGAATAGCTGCGCCTGCCCGAGCCCGTCGTTCTGCACCCATGTCACGCCGGTGGCCTTCGACGACCACACGAGCGAGAAGGGTGGCGACATCTCTCTGAGGAGCGGCTCCGGGTCTTCCTGAAGCTTGCGGCAAAGCCGGGGCAGAACATCGTCCGCCGGGATTGCGCCACCGCCCGGCCCCAGCACCCGTCTGGCGCTGACCGGATAATCGAGTGCCAGCGCCCAGGTCTCCTGGTCCTCCTGCGAGAGGGGCGTGTTCCAGCCGCGCGGTCGAAGCTCGAAATAGACCAGCGAGGCACCGGCGCTCTGCCGGCACCGCAGCTCTAGCTGCTTCGCGAACAGCGGAGCGAAGATACGCTGGAGATTCGCTGCAACGACCTCAGGGTCCGGATCTCGACCGGGCATGCGGCGCCATAACAAGAAGAGGTTGGTCATACGGATGCACATCGGGCGGTGCGGACACCTGGCCCCTCGACGGCTTGGCTGTGTTCCGCGGAGTTTCCGACCTTCTTGGCGACCAGCAACCGCATGTTCGCCCAGTGCCCGAGGCCCGGGGTTCGGTCGAGGGCGAACAACAGGGCCGCCATCGCTTCCTCCGCGCCATGGACCAGATTCCGAGCGACGGCCGGAGCCGAGCATGCCGCGTCGGCGAGGCCTCCGTTCAAGAGCGTGTAGATCGGCTGGACCAGCTGGATCCGAAGCCCCAGTGAGGGGAGTCGGTCCTCGTAGCACGCGAGGGGACGAAAGCGGACGTGACGTGCCGGGCGTACCTCCTCCGACCCGAGTCTGTCGGACAACACGAGCCATCCGCCGGGCGCTATCGCACGAGCGGCGCTCTCCAGGGCGCGCTCGAACGCCGGCGGCTCCACTATGTGGTAGATGACGCCGAGCATGTTGACGAGCTCGAACCGGTTAGCCGGAAGCGTGAGCTCGGCGATATCGCCCTCCACGACCGTCACCTCGGGGAACCGTTCACGGATCCGACCGGCGGCAGCCGGGCTCAGCTCGAGCGCGGTGAGAGGGCCCGCATCGCGCCGGCTGTACCACTTCAACCAGTGCCCGGTCCCGCTCCCGACATCCAGCACGCTCATCCTGGAGACCGGTGCTCTCACCCGGCGGAGCGCTCGGGCCAGAGCCCACCCCTGCGCCCGGTAGAGCCACCGGTTGTAGCCGACGGAGTAGCAGGCGTGACCGACACCGGAGAGGTCCCAGCGCTTTGCCAGCCGCGCGTCCCAGTAGGTCCGTGGATCGTATGTTCTCTTCCCCATAGAAGCTCACCCGGTTGTGAGACGTGCCTCCGCAAGCTGGACGAGCCGCTCGGCCTTGGCCCTTCTCTCGTCGTCCTGCCTGGCCTGCTGGCAGGCGAGGCCGAGAAGCGCGGCGGCTTCGAAGGGGGCGATGCCATCGTCCTCCGGGCCTCCGCGCGCCAGGTAATGGGCTCGGAAGCAGTCCGCCACGGCGTTTGTGTGCCGTTCCACGTCGCCGTCGATTCCGGCGAGGGACAGATGCGCCAGGAAATCGGCGACATCGATCTGCGGGAGTGTCAGAGTCAGCTTCTCCACCTTGTCGAATCCCACACCTTCGCCGTTGACCAGGACGTGGTGAGGATTCAGCGTGCGGAGCGCCGGGACCAGCGGCTGGCGGACTTGCTCAGTTCGCCGCTCGACTTCGAGGAAGAGCTGCTCGGCCCGCCCCAGCAGCTGCGGATGCGACCCCTCGAGCCCATCGACTCGGGCCCGGAGCGAACGCATCTCCTGGTCCCGCGAGCGCGAGCGGTCGAGCGGCACCGACGCACCGTGCAGCGCGGCCAGCGCCCGTGCCACGCGGGGCACCGCGCCCAGCGCGTCGTGGTCGTCGAGCAAGGTGGAGAGACGCTGCCCGGAGGGAATCTCCCAGACTGACAGGGACAGTAGCTTGAGGTACGCCACCGGACGCGGGAGTATCGGAGCATCGGGTGTGGACTCGAGGCTTCTCCGCAACGCCTGGACACGCGAGACGGCGCCGCGACCACCCCCTGGCTGCAGGATCCCCTGGAGCGACAGGGTCCAGGGCTCATCCTCCCGCCAGCCCCGCAGCTCGTATCGAAGTCGTTCGGTCTCTCCCGCCTTTTCGCCCGATGCGGATCGCCGTACGACGCGGCAGCGACCGATCTCCGCACCATACATGTCACGGATATGCGGGTCGAGCAACGTACTAACATAATGACCATCGCTCGCCCAGTCGGTGGGATCCGCAACGCGCAGGTCTCCGCGGTCCGGTGCTCCCCCGCTCACCACGGCCGATGGAGCAGAGGCTCGTGCGAGCGCCTCCTCCGCCAGGTCCACCAGCATCGCGGCGGCCTCCCTCCATCCGGCGCGTTGGAGCCGGAACGGCCCGGCGGCGGCGACCAGCAGTGAGACCGCCTCGAACAGACGCGCCCGGCGTTCGTCGTCGGGCGTCCGGGACAGGTACTCGGCGAGGAAAGCTTCCGCCGGCGCGTCCAGCGCGGAGGGGACCCCGGCGAGGCGCAGAGCGGACACGCGTAGCGAGGCGAGGAAGCGCCCCACATCGAGGAGCGGATCGCCGAGAGCGAGATCGTCGAGGTCCACGATCATGACCCGCCGGTCGCCAACGAGCACGTTGGCCGGGTGAAAGTCACCATGCACAATGCCGCACACCCGGGCTCGAGCTTCGATCTCGGCCGCCAGCCGCCCGCCCAGCCGCTCGATCCGCGGCGCCTGCTCCGGGCACAGGGCGCAGAGCACCGGCACCCAGCGCCGAACGACCTGCGCCTCCTTCTGGGGTGCGCGCTTGGGGGCCAGCGGCAGGTCGAGTCCGTGAACGAACCCGATGGCGCGGGCCGCCCGTCGCACCATGCTCTCGAAGGTACCCAGATGGGAGAGCTCGGTGAGACGAACCCCCTCGAGCCGCTCTTCGAAGGTCAGGTTGAGACCGGGAGCTTGCCCCACGGGCGGGGCGAGATTCAGCCGGTCGCGCGCCACGCGCCACAGCGCCCAGGCGCCCGCGTGGCGTCGTGCGGCCGGCTTGCGGCCGTGCATCTTTCCGATCAGGCGCCTGAGCTCCGGCACGCCTGTCCCTTTCGACTCGCTCAGTACCTCGTAGGTCAGTGTCGCACGGGCTTCCGGCGTATACGCGAGCGGTTTCGGTTTGACGCGCCGCACCCGAACCCGCCGGTCACCCCACATCCGACCGAGTGCGCGCTTGACGGCGTCAGGATCGACCGCGTCGAAGAGCCAGGGAAGCGCGGCGTCCACCGGGAAGGCGCACAGCGTCATCGGCCCATCGGGCAGGTGGAGAACCGGCCACGGAAAGGCCTCCTCGGGGCGCCCACCGTAGCGGGACAGAATCTCCGCTCGCGGCTGCGGCTCTGGCGTGCCGGCCCGCGCGAGATGAACCGAAACGAGCTGTCGGGCGGACCGTCCCGCCCGGTGATCGCGCATTCTCAAACGGTAGAGGATGCGCGAGGTCGTTCCGGGCCGGTACTGGACATCGAGGATTCGCGCCTCTTCCAGATCCAATTCCCGGCCGGTCCGGCGCACCTCGGCACCCAACCGGGAGAGCAACGCGTCCGGGTCCAGCGCCATGGCGAGACCGGGCAGGGCCGGATCGGAGAACGTCATGCCGAGAGCATCCCCGTCTGGAGCCTGTGTAGCCTGGCAAAGAGGCCACCGTGCGACAGCAACTCCGCAGGCGTCCCCTCTTCGACGATGCGGCCGTTCTCGATAACGACAACGCGATCCGCCTCGGGCACCGTGTGGAGCTGGTGGGTGATCATCAACACGGTCCGACCCTGCATGAGTCGTCGCAGCGCCTCGAGCACGAGGGCGGAGGACTGGCCGTCGAGCCCCGTCGTGGGCTCATCCAGGATGACGATGGGCGCGTCCTTGATCATGGCGCGGGCGATGGCCACGCATTGCCGCTGCCCGCCACTCAGAGTCCCGCCGCGCTCACCGATCACGGTGTCGTAACCCTCGTACAGGCCGGCGACGATGGGGTGGATTCCGACGAGCTCCGCGGCGCGGATCACCTCCTCCCGCGTCGCATCGGGCTTGCCGTAGCCGATGTTCTCGGCGACACTCGCGGCGAAGAGCACGGGCTCCTGGAACACCAGACTGATGTTCCTCCGCAGCGAAGCGAGCGTGAGGTCGCGCACGTCGCGGCCATCGATGGTGACGGTGCCCGAACTGACCTCGTAGAAGCGAGGCAGTAGACTCACCAGGCTCGTCTTGCCCGAGCCCGTAGGCCCGACGATCGCCACGCGCTCCCCCGGCCTGATCTCGAGCTGAACGTCGCTGAGGACCCGTGGGTCACTCTTCCGGTAAGCGAAGGAGACATCCTTGTAACAGATCTCCCCGCGCAGACGTCCGGCGTCGATCGCCCTCCGTCGGTCGCGAACGGTCGGCTCCATCTCCAGCATCTCGAGTACCCGCTCGCCGGCCGCGGTGCCGCGGGCCGCGCGCTCGGCCAGCTTCGATATGCGTCGCAACGGGCGGTTGAACGTTCGCAGATAGGAGAAGAAGACGAGTAGATCTCCTGGCGACAGCGACCCGGCGAGGACCCGCCGGATGGCGACCGCGAGGACGATTGCGGTGACGATCGCCAGCGACATCTCGGTCGCCCAGCGGAGCCGCGCCTCCAATCGCGCCGCCTTCAGGCCCGAACGTAGCGTGCGCTTGTTCTGCGAGCCGAACCGGCCAACCTCGTATCGTTCGCGCCGGTAGCCCTGGACGACCTTGATGGCGCCCAGTGCCTCCGACGCCAGCGTCGCGAGCTGGCCCTCGCGCTGGCGTTGCTTGCGCATCGCCCGCTTCATCGGGCGACGATACCTGCGCACCAGCAGAACGAGCCCCGGAATCGTCGTCAGCGAGATGAGGGTCAGGCGCCAGTCCATGAGAAACATGACGCTGGCCATCCCGACGATCATCAGGAGCTCGCCGACGGAGGAGAGCGGCATGGAAAGGAAAATGTCACGGATCACGCGGATGTCGCTGGTCAGGCGCAGGAGGAGATCGCCCGTACGGCGGCGGTCGTGAAAGCTGAAGGAGAGGCGCTGCAGATGGCTGTACAGGTCCAGCCTGAGGTCGGCGACCATCCCCTGCCCCACGAGTGCGCCGTGGAGTTTCTGGTAGTAGTAGAGAACGCCCCGAACCACAGCCAGGAGTACGATGGCTGCGACGAGGATGTTCAGAAGAGCGATACGGCTGCCCCCCGTGTACCTTTCCACCGCCGCCAGAACCGACGGCAACGGATCGCCCAGAAGGACGTTGTCGAAGATCAGTTTCAGGGTCCACGGCTCGATGAGCCGCAAGAGCATGTACCCGCAGGCGCAGGCGAGGGCCAGTGTCAGTCGTCGCGCACGCTTGCGAGCATACGGAGCCAGGCGCCTCGTCACCCGGAAGAACGCGCGCCACTTGCGCACCTGTCTCTGCCAGCGCTGCCGCAGGATCCCCGCCACGCCCTGCAAGAGACCCGCGCGGCCCCCATTCGGGTCGGCCTTCATGAGGGGAGCGCCTCCGCGAGCTCCAGAATCCGTCCCGCGCGCTGCGCCCAGGTGTGCTCGCGCCGGGCTGTCGCCGCCGCCGTCGTGCCCAATCGTCTCCGGAGTCCTTCGTCCCCCGCCAGCCTGCGAATCGCGGCGGCCAGCCCGGCGGAGTCGCCCGGCGGCACGAGAAGTCCCGTCTCACCCTCGTGGACGAGCTCGCTGATCTGACCGATGCGAGAGCCGACGACGGGTCGGGCGGCGGCCATGTACTCCAGCACCTTGAGCGGAGAGAAGTAGAACCCCTCGATCGGCGGATACGGAGCGACGGCCACGTCCATCGCTCGCACGTAGGCGGGGACTTCCGTCAACGGGATGGCGCCCACGTGCGTGATTCGCCCGGGGAGCTCATCGGCGAGCTTGTGGAGATCGCGGGCCAGAGGGCCATCACCGACGACGAGAAGATGGAACCGCGGGTCGGCGGCGAGCTCCCGGAACGCCTCGAGCAGCATGCCCACACCGTGCCAAAAGCGGAGACTGGCGACGAAGCCGACGACGAACTTTCCCTTCAACCCGTCGCGGTAGGTCGGACCCTCGGGTGCGAAGAGGTCGACATCCACCCCGTTGGGGATCACCTCCATCTTGGTAGGCGGCACTCCCGCAGCCGCCAACTCGTCGCGCAGCTCCTTCGAGTTCGTGACCACCATTTGCGCGGCGTCGAAGGCCGCGTGCTCCAGCGCCGCCGCCGCCTCCTGGAGCGCCTGCTGCCGGTATTCCGCGCCCTCCCGAGCCAGTGGCGCGTGGGCGTTCAGGATGTGCCGGATGCCAAGCCGCCGCGCCACCACGCCGCCGGCGATCCCGAACGGGCTGTAAATCTCGAAGAGGAGATCCGGCTGATAACGAGGCAGAAACTCGCCGAGCACTCGCTCCACCATCGCGTTGTTCCAGATGTGACCCAGGGCGTGCGCCACCCGGCTCCGCCTGCGCTTCGCGGGGCCTGTCACACCATTCGATCCGTCCGTTCGTGACAGGAGCCATTCGGTGACTTGCGGCGTGGGCACGCGAACCATCTCCACGCCCAGGCTGTCTTCGCCGTCCTCCGACGGCGTGACCGCGACCACTTCGGCCCCGACCGTCGTGAACGCCCGCACGATGCTCCGGAAGTGGGCCGAAGCCCCGTTGTGTTTCCGGAGCGAGATCCCACGATCGGCGCTGAGATAGCAGACTCTCATGATGGCCCACCTGTGGCTTCCTGCAGCAAGTTTTGCAGGACGGCTGCCGTCCGCCTGCGATCGAAGGTCGATGACACCGACGGACGCGCGTTGGACTGGACCCGGGCATAGAGTCGGCTATCACAGATCATCGACTCGATGGCTTCGGCCAATGCCGAAGCATCGCCTTCGGGAACGACCCGCCCGTTGTATCGATCGCGGACGACCTCCGGGATGCCCGTGACCGGCGTGGCGACGACGGGAAGACCGCAGGCCAGCGCTTCCACGATCGAGACCGGCAGGCCGTCCCGGTTCCCGTCGGACCCAACACGACAGGGCAGAACGAACAGACGGGCCGACCGATAGCGCTCCAGGACCTCCTGGTGGCTGAGCGCCCCCAGGAGATGCACCTGGTCACGGAGCCCCCACCCCTCGATCATCCCGTTCAGCCGGGCGTACATTCGCCCCATTCCGACGATCCAGCATTGGAACTCGTGACCCCGATCGCGAAGGAGCCGGCAGGCCTCGATGAGAACAGGGAGCCCCTTCTTCTCCACCAGGCGGGCCACCGACAGGATCGTGAACGGCGCGGAGGACGGCTGTCCGTTCGGGGCGAACCTCGAGAGGTCGATGCCGTTGTAGACCTTCACGATCCGACCCTTATCACCGTTCATCAGATCCTCCAGGAAAGCCAGGTTGAACTCGCTCACCGTGGAGACGAATCGCGCCTTCGCCACCTTACGCGCGAGGACCTTTCGGTTCACGCGGCGCGTGAAGATGTCCACGGCATGAGCCGTGAAGCTGTACGACACTCCACTGATCGACTGAGCCAGATGAGCGACCGTCGTCGCACGGTTGGCGAAGTGGGCGTGAAGGTGCCGGAGTCGGAGCTTTCTAGCCTTGTGGGCGATGTATCCCGCCTGGAGGAAGCGCCAGAGCAGGCTGGGATGACCCGAGCTCAAGACGCGGGCAAGCGTGCGGGCGTAGCGGCCGCGGTAGCGCCGAGCGGCCTCGCGATTGTAGCGCATCAGCTTCCGCCGGTCGCAGAGATCGGGGAGGTATGTGACCGTGGCTCTGATTTTGGGGAGGTCTTCGTGGAAGCGCGCCATGTTGGGCCGCGCGAGCGAGAAGATGTGTAGCGGCACGCCCAGGGCTTCCAGTGCCAGGATCTCGTTCAGGATGAACGTCTCCGAGAGAACCGGGAACTTTCTGAGAACGTAGCCGACGCGGGGTGCCGGGCTGGACGACATCATCGATTTCACCTCTCCCTCGGTCGCGCCAGATCGAGGAGATGGCGGACGACCGTCTCCTGACCGCGCAGGTTCAGGGTTCCGTTCGGACTGCGGCGCGGTTGGCTGAGCGCCGCGGTTATACGTTGGGCGAGGGTCTCCGGACTCAATCCGTCCGCGTTGAGCAAATCGACGACCCCCGCGTCGGCGAGGGCTTTGGCGCGAACGAGCTGCTCGGCGTCCGAACCGGCCCGCCGCTCGCGCTTGGCGTGCTCCCCGGACCGCCAGGTGCGGGGAACGACGACCGCGGGACAGCCAGTGGCCAGAATCTCGGCTGTCGTGTTGTAGCCGGACATGGAAACCACGACATCGGCGGCGGCCATATAGGTCGGCAAGTCGCGCAGGTAATGGCGCAGCAACACGTCCCTTCGGGTCCCCGCCAGAGTTGCCAACCTGTCCCGTTCGACCGCTGACATGAACTCGCCGGTCACGACCAGCGCGGTCAGGTCGGGAACGAGCGGAACGGCTCGAAGCACGGCCTCCAGCAGCGGGAAGCCATCGCCTCCACCGCCGACGGTCGCCAACAGGAGCGGACCGCGAACTCCCAACTCGGCACGCACCTGGTCGCGCGCCCCGTTGCTGGCGCTTGCCGCGGTGACGTAACCACAGTACCGGATTTTCGCCGCTACCCGGGCGGACAAGGCGTAGGCCTCGCCGGCGTCCAGCACTTCGGGCACGCCGTAGATCAAGATGCGATCGTAGTAGCGGTCGAGGACCTCGTAGATCCCAGCCCGAGCCCAGTCGCGCCGGACCTTGTCCGGTGGGTCGGCGATGTCGCGCAGTCCGAGGGCGACCCGGGTGCCGATCCGCCGCAGCTCCTTCAGTGTCGGCAGCAGCTCGAGTCGCGATCCGAGGGGAAAGTTGTCGACCAGGAAGACGTCGGGCGCGAAGCTGAGCACCGTCTCTCGAATCACCTGCCGCCGGAGGAGAGAGAGCTCCGCGAGGCCCAGCGGGAGCACGGGTGGCCGGGTCCCCTGTGTGCCCGACGTGACGATCGTCGGAATCTTCACGTAGTCGGCATTGGGGGGGAGGGTGCGGAGAAGCTCCAGGGCCGGAGAACCGGTGACCAAAAGCATAGCCGCTTCCGGCTCGCGGGCGGCCAGACCCTGCACGATGTGTAAACACCGGCGCACGTGGCCGACCCCGTAGGCGTCATGGGTGAAGACCGCGATCCGCGGCCCGCCGCCTTCAGACGGCTCCGGACGCGACGCGGTGTTCATAGTCCGGACTCCAGAGGTCATCGGACGCTTCGCCCAGCAACTCGTCGAACAGCCGCGGCAGCCGCTCCAGGCCATTAAAGTCGACGCGGCTGCGAAGATCGCAAAGCGGTGGAGTGTCACGGGCCAGCCATTCCGACAGCGTCGGCGGGCTTGCCTGCTCCGGCAGCAACAGGTCCACGGCCCCCAGATCGCGCAGGCATGTCGCGCGGATCAGCTGTTCACCTCCCGGATCGATACGCGGCACGACGAGAGCAGGCCGTCCGAACGCCATCATCTCCCAGATCGTGTTATAGCCACCCATGGCCACGACTCGATCGGCCTGCCGCAGCAGCAACAAGGGCTCCCTGACGAACTCCAGGACGCGGAAGCGCCGGTCGCGGGCCGCCAGCTGTTGGACACGGCGACGCTTCTCCAACGGCATGAAGGGTCCGGTCACGACCACCCCGTGCGTGTCGGGCGGCAGCTTCGCCTGTACGAACGCTTCCGCCAGCGGGCCGCCATCCTGGCCGCCGCCGACGAGACAGACAGAGAGGCGGCCGGAGGACACACCCAGCTCGCTCAGGGGATCGACCCCGGTCGCGTCGGCGAACGTGAGTCGCGCCCGGTGATCCAGATAGCCGGTAAACCGAACTTTGACCGCGATATCCCGTGGAAGGGCGTACTCACTGATCGGATTGTAGACCTCCGGATCGCCGTAGACCCAGATGGCGTCGTAGTGCTCTCGAATCGCGGCATAGCTCGCCGAACGGAGCCACCGGCGCCGCACGGTGGCCGGCTCGCCCAACACGTCGCGCAGTCCCAACACGCAGCGTGTCCCTCCTTTGGCCCGTATCCACGCCAGTGCAGGGTCGAGTTCCCGCACCGCACCCCGCGGCAGATGGTCCACGACCAGCAGATCGGGCTGGAAGGTCTGGAGGACGGAGCGGATCACTTCAGCCCGCAACCGGATGAGCTCGCGCAGCGGCACGTCGAGATGACGGGGAGCGCAGTAACCGTTGGTGTACTTGCGGATCGCGGGGAGAGTCAGGCAGTCCACACCCGGCGGCAGGGGGAACGCGCTCGCTTCCCGTGCCTCGGCCAGGACCAAAACGATCGGAGGCTCGGGTCCCGAGGTCAGCGCCTGAGCGATGAGAAGGTTGCGGCGCATGTGCCCCAACCCGACCATGCCGGGAGAGTAGAGCGCGACCCGCTTCCGCCCGCGATAGGCGTCCCCGTTCGGTCCGCTCATCGGGTGACCCTTACCTCCGCAAAAACTTCGACTCGCTCGAAGGTGAGGCGCGGTTCATTGGAGCGGGTCTGCTCGTACTCGGAGACGAGGAAGAGTTCGACCTGTGGCGTGATCTCCAAACCCAGCGCCGCCCGACCGTCGTAGTACCGGTTTCGGATCGGCTGGCCCGCCGGCGCATACGATTCGTACCGCTTCTCTCCGTAGGCGAGCTTGAGTTCGAGCCTGGTGACGCGGAGCGGCTGGAACCTCAGGCGGTCCCGGACCTGCCAATCGGTATAGGCGTAGTAACCGGCGGGTCGATCGTCGCGCCACCCGTACTCGCCGACGACCTCGTTCCGCAGCCAGCCTGCGTCCAGGACCGTGCCCACCTCGAAGTCCCAGTAGATGTAGCGGCGCGCGATCCCCTCCAGGCGTTCGCCCTCGGCGTCTTTTGCCTCGCGCTCGGGGTAGATCTTCTCCCTCCACCGCGCCTCGAGATCAAGCTTCCAGACCTCCCCCGCATTGAAGCCGGCCGCGACCAACAGCCCCTTCTCACGTGAACCCAGAACACCGAACCGGCCGGGTGCGTCCGCGCTGGAATCCGAATACTCCACCCACTCCGCGAAACCGGCCGCCTCGAGCGTTACCGCGTCCCGCACATAGGAGCGCAGTGCCAGGACAGCCTCGGCAAGCCATCGGCTGGGCATGTCATCTGTCCTGAGCGTCAAGTCAAGCGGCTCACCTGTGCGAAATTCCTCGCGCGTCTGTCGCTTTTGAAACAGCTCACGCTCGTATTCGGACGAAACCTCGAGCTCGACGACCGTTCGGGTGAACCACTTCGCGCCGCCCCGGTCGTGACGCCAGTCGGCGTCTGCACCGAGATCCACCTGGCCGCCGTACCGGTTGGCACGGGATGTCTCGGGGTACCACCTGGCCTCGAGCCGTGGCTCTGCGTAGAACGACAGCGCGCTGAGCGATGCCTCCAGCTCGTAGCCGAGCCGCGCGCTCGAGTAGTGCGCAGACACCCGCTGCGAATCGGTCTCGCTCGCCACCTGATAGACGTTGGTGTCGTAGCCCTGTCGCATCCGGAGATCGAGGCCCTGGCCACGGGATTGGGATGGCCAGAACGTCATGGCGGCAACAATCCACCCGAGCGCGGCTCCGTTGCTCACGGCTTTCAGCATCGCTGGCAATACTCCCCCGCCGAGGCGGGTCGAAGGGGCGTCCGGCCTTGTGGACTGCCAGAGAAGGATTGGCAAGGGACGGACCACCGACGCTTCGGTGACCCGAACTTCCCCGGGGTCCGTCAGTTAGGAAAGTTCACCGGGCGTCGGGAGATGGGGGGTGAGCCTGAACAAAATGCAGGACCCGAAAATCCGTTCACGGCGAAACCAGGGTCAACCGCTGTTGCTGGCGACCCCGTCCTCGATCATCCGAGTCCGAGCACACCTGCCCCTCTACGCATCAGCGCCCGGAAGCGGAGCGGTTCCGCCTCCGGGCACAGCTCGTGTTCGACTCGATTGGTGGGGGCCGGGGCGCCGCCGGCGTCACCCTCCGACCTGGAGCTCGGCGCGCAGTTCGTCCGGCACCTCGTCGCCGTAGAAATCCGCCATGGGGATCTTCCACTCCAGGCTTCCCGTCTCGTCGTCGAGGGTACCGTTGGTGGAGATCACAGCCGGAGCGTGGAGCCGCACGATATAGTATTTGCCGGCGAACATGGAGGCGAGGAAAGCCCGGCTGGCTTCCTCCATCTCCGGATCGACGGAGGCGGTCGAGTCGGGCTCGTCGATCCTCAGGCTCTGTACGAAGAGCAGCCGGTCGTCCGCCAGACGCTCGAATCGCATATCGGCTGGCTGGGCCAGCGCGTCGGCGTCTTCGGTCCCCTCTTCGTCTTCGGCGGCGATCAGCTCTTCGACCTCGTCCATCGTCTGCGGCAAGAGAGTGACGTCATCCACCTCGATGTCCATGACGAAATGATGGAAGTCTTCCTCGACGTACTCGTCCGCGCTGAAGCTACGAAGGTTTTCAACCGACTCCGGATGCTCGGCCAATTCCGCCCAGCGCGCTCGAACTTCCGCGAGGGGATCGTCCTCCGAGTCTGCGGTCGCCATCGCCAGCATCCCTTCCGGCACGGCGATGTCGTAGGTGACCCGGCCCGATCCGTCGTCGTTCACCCAGATCTCCTGGGTCAGCTCCAGGCAGGCGGAGCAGACGATCCCGAAGGCGAGGACGAGTGCGATGCTGGCGCTTTTCATGGTAACCTCTGGGTCTACGTTCGCTGGGAGCGGCACGGCGGCGGGCGGTGGCAGGACCAGAATTCGTACACCCGGCCGGCGGGGGCGTTCCTGGCCCGCGCGAGGAGCCCGGGCGGTCCGCGCTCCGTTGCCGGCGAACCGCGCCACCGAGGGTCGCGACGCGCCGCCCAGACCCTAGAAACGGATCTCGACCGGGTGCCCTAACTCGTTGCGCTACAAGATACAAGACCCCATCATCTCCCGCGGAGGCGCAGGTCTAGCGCCACCGTCCACCCGCCGAACCCGGGAGCAGGCATGGAGCCGTGGGACGCAGACCGTGAGCTGACGAGCGAAGCCGCCGTCGCGGTCATCGAAGGCCAGTTCCCCGAGCTAGCACCGGTGAAGCTGGTCCGGTTGCCCTCGGGCTGGGACAGTGACGTGTACCGCGTCAACGAAGAATGGGCCTTCCGGTTTCCGCGGCGCCAGGAAGTTGTCGCGACGCAGGCCAAGGAGACCGCGGTACTGCCGACGATCGCGGACTACCTCTCGGTGTCCATCCCGCGCATCGAGAAGCGGGGCCGGCCTACGGAAGACTTTCCCTACCCTTTCGTCGGATACCACTACCTGCCGGGGGTGGCCGCGGACAGGCTGCCGTCGGATCGTCCGGATCGGTCAGCGCTGGCGGCCGACCTGGGCCGGGCGCTCTCGGAGCTGCACGCGATCCCGCCGGAGCGACTCGCGAAGGGCGTCGTGCCCGCGGCCAAACACGGGCCGGCGGAGTGGCAGAAGTGGGTGACGCAACACGCGGAGTCGATTCGGCCGCTGTTGCCTCCCGACCTGCTGGCGGCCTGCGAGCCATGGCTGGTCGGCACGGCGAGCTTACCGGAGCGATACGGCGGCCCGGCGCGGTTGGTTCACAACGATGTCTGTCCCGACCACCTGCTGGTGGACGCGACGAGCGGAAAGCTGACGGGGTTGATAGACTTCGGTGACCTGGCGTTGGGTGACCCGGCGCTCGACTTCGTCGGGCTCTACTGCTGGATGGGCGCCGAGTTCGTGACGGAAACGCTGGAAAGCTACAGCCTGCCCCGGGACGATGCTTTCCAGGACAGGCTGTCGGCTATGTCGCGGCTCCAGGCCCTCGACTGGCTGCGCGCGGCTTCCCTGCAGGGTGTCGCCGAAGTGGTGGCGAAGCACGTTCGCTGGGTGCGAAACGCGTTCGACATCGCCTGAGGTCGCGGCCGCCAGGATCGCGGCTACTGCCCTTCGCCCTCCTGCTTCGCCTTGCGCTTCTTCGACATGTCGTCGATCCGCTTGTTGATCTCCTTCAGCCCTTCGCTCAGCGAATCCTGTACCTCGGACATGAGCTGCGACGATGCGTCCCGAGTCGCGTCCCAGGTCTCCCGTGCAGCGGCTTTGGTGTCGGGCTCCTTCGCCTCCACCCGAACGCGATCGACCGCCTTGTCCATCCGCTCGCCGATCTTGCGCAGCCGGTCCCGCAGTCGCTTCTCCTCCTCCTCGGTCATCTCGTCGGTGCCCCAACCTTCCTTGAAAGCGACGCCGAGCCGTTCGCCCAGATCGACCATCTGCTTGCCGACATCTTTCCAGCGCTGGGCCACGTCGCGCCACGTCCGTTCCTCTTCAGCCGCAGCCTCCGACTTGATCGGGAGCTGTTCGTCTTTCTGCTGCTCGTCCATATCATGAACCCCTTTCGATCAGATCTCTTCTTGCAGTCATTCCAATCGTTCAGTTAGCACTACTGATCGCGGGCGCTCCGTGTTTCGTTCGCCAGCCGTTCCAGCAGCCATTCCCGGGCGGCACGAACCGCCTGGCCCCGATGGCTGACCTCGTTCTTCTCCGCCAGGGTCAGCTGCGCGGTGCTCACGCCCCGTTCGGGCAGCCAGAACAGCGGATCGTACCCGAACCCGCCTTCGCCCAGTGGTTCTTTCAAGATAACGCCATCGACCCGGCCACCGAAAACCCGGGCCTCGTCCGGGAGCACGACGGCGACCGCGCAGTAGAAGTGGGCGGTCCGCTCATGCTCCGGCACGTTCCGCAGCTGCCGTAGCAGGTGGAGGTTGTTGGCGCGGTCTTCGCCGTAACGGGCCTGCATCTCCGGCGGCGCGTAGCGCCTGCTCCGCGGGCCCGGTGCGCCGTCCAGCGCGTCGACGCACAGCCCCGAGTCCTCGGCCATCATCGGCAGGCCGGTCCGGTCGTGGAAGTAGCGGGCCTTCGCCATCGCGTTGGCGGCGAATCCGGGGTGGGCCTCCAGCCGCTCCTCCTCCGGTCGTCGCTCGACACCCAGATCGTTGAGAGTGACCAGGCGAACGGGGGTGTCGCGGAACAGCGGCTCGATCTCGCGCAGCTTGCCCGGGTTGCGGGTGGCGAGGGCGAGCTTCACGACTCGGCCTCGATGACCTCGCGCTGAAGGGCGAACAATCGGCGGGTGCCGACCAGAGCCAGGTCGAGCAGCTCGTCGAGCTCGACCCGGCTGAAGGCCGTGCCCTCGGCGGTCCCCTGGACTTCGACTAGGCGCCCGTCCTCGAGGGCGGCGACGTTCATGTCGACATCGGCCGCCAGATCTTCCTCGTAGTCGAGGTCGAGACGCGGCTCGCCGTCCACGATGCCGACGCTGACCGCGGCGACGAGCTGGCGCAGCGGGTTCACCGCCAGCTCCCCCTCGCCCACCAGGCCGGCGAGGGCCTGCCAGAGCGCCAGGCAGCCGCCGGTGATCGACGCCGTGCGGGTCCCGGCGTCGGCGCTCAGCACGTCGCAATCGACGATGACCGTGTGTTCGCCCAGGGCCGTCAGGTCGGTGGCGGCGCGGAGCGCGCGGCCCACCAGCCGCTGAATCTCCTGGGTCCGCGCCCGGGCGCCGCGGCGTTCTCGAGGCGTCCGCTGGCTGGTCGCCCGCGGGAGCATGGCATACTCCGCCGTCACCCAACCGCCGATCCCCTCGCGCCAGGGGGGCACGCCTGCCTCGACGGTGGCGGCGCAGAGGACTCGGGTGGCGCCGGTGGCGATCAGGCACGACCCCTCGGCCTGGGGGGCGGCGCCCAACTTCAGCTTCACGGGACGCAGCGCGTCCGGCTTTCGGCTCGAGCGCCGCGCGCTCACGAGCCGCTCTCGGAAGCCCGGGCCATACGCTCGATCAGCGCGCTGGTCGAGATCCCCTCGATATAGGGTATGATCACCAGCCTGCCGCCGCGCTCCTCCACGGTCTGGCGGCCGACGATCTGGTCCGGCGCGTAGTCGCCACCCTTGACCAGAACGTCCGGCTGCAGCTCAGCGATCAGTTCGGCGGGAGTGTCCTCGTCGAAGACGACGACGGCATCGACGGCGTGCAGGCCGGCGAGACAGGCGGCGCGATCATCCTCCGATTGGAGCGGTCTCCCGGGACCCTTCAGACGCCGGACCGAGTCGTCGCCGTTGAGTCCGACCAGCAGCCGGTCGCCCAGGTCGCGGGCCCGGGCGAGCAGCTCGACGTGACCGCGGTGCAGCACATCGAAACAGCCGTTGGTGAATACCAGACGGAACTCGCGGTCCGGGCCGAACTCGCGACGTGCCGCCTCGCGGCTGTAGATCTTCTGCCGAAGCATCTCCGGCAAGACTTCTTGGTCCTGTTTGTCTTTGATCACCGTAATCCCTCGCGGAAGTCGGCGACGATCTCGGCCGCACCGCGTCCCAGCAGGTCCCGCGCCACCCGAATTCCGAGCTCGCCCGCTTCGGTTCGCTTCTCCGTGCCTTCACCTCTGACCACGACGCTTCCGTCCGAGCGCGCCACCAGGGCGTGAAGCGAGATCACGTCGCCCTCCACCACCGCGCGGGCGCCCACCGGCACCAGGCAGCCACCCTGGAGCGTGGCCAACAGCATGCGTTCGGCGTCGGTCTCCGCCCGAGCGTCGGCGTCATCGATCGGCGCCAGCAGCTCGTCCAGTCTGGCATCGTCGCGCCGGCTCTCCACCGCGATGGCGCCCTGCCCCGGCGCCGGCAGCCAGTGAGGCGGCTCCAGATACGAAGTGATCCGTTCGGCCAGACCCAGGCGTCGCAGTCCGGCCGCCGCCATGATCACCGCATCGTAGCCGCCCTCATCCAGCTTGCGAAGCCGCGTCTCGACGTTGCCGCGGATCGACGCGACCTCCACGTCCGGACGTGACGCCAGCGCCTGGGCGCGCCGCCGTTCCGAGCTGGTCCCGATCCGGGCACGCGCCGGCGCCGCGCCGAGGTCGGGCGGTCCACCCGGGGCCGTGATCCAGACGTCACGAGGATCCTCGCGCTGAGGCACGGCACCGATCTTCAGCCCGGGTGCCGCTTCGGTGGGCAGGTCTTTCAGCGAGTGGACGGCGATGTCCACGTCGCCGGAGCGCAGCGCCGCCTCGAGCTCCTCGGTGAACAGCCCCTTGCCGCCGATCTCCGGCAGGGGCCGATCCAGGACGCGGTCCCCTTTCGTCGAGATCTTCACGATCTCGAACCGGCGGTCCGGCCACGTGGCGGCCAGCCGGTCGCGCACCCAGTTCGACTGCGCCAGCGCCAGACGGCTGCCCCGGGTCGCTATGCGTATGGTCTTCGAACCCGTCAGTTTGAACCTCCGCCGGATGCCACCGGCTCCGCCACCGGCTCGCCGCCCATTTCCGTCGGTTCGGCGCGTTGGAAGATCACCTTCAGAAGCGGCGGCGTGATGAACGTCGAGACCATGACCATGATCAGGATGGCGCTGAACACGGGCTCCGACAGCAGGCCGCCGCGCCGGCCGATGTCGGCGAAGATCAGGCCCACCTCGCCGCGCGGGATCATGCCCACCCCCACCGCCAGCTTGTTCATCTTCTCCCACGGCACCGACCAGCCCGAGATGATCTTCCCGATGATCGCGATCCCGGTCAGGAGGCCGCCGATCACCAGCACGCCGGTGTTGAAGTCAGCGGTCCACGGCAAAAACAGCTTGACGTTGACCGCGGCACCCACCGAGACGAAGAAGATCGGGGTGAAGACGTCGGCCACCGGCTCGATCCGCTCCACCACCAGGTCGAACTGGTTGGTGGACGAGAGGATGATGCCGGCGGCGAAGCTGCCGATGATCATCGCCGAATCGGACAGGTCGGCCAGCGCGGCCAGCAGCAGAGCGAAGCAGAACGCGCTGACCAGCAGGATGCCGCGCACTCTGAGCCGGTCGATGAAATCGAACAGGTGGGGGCCGATGAACTGCCCGATCACCACGGCGACCACCAGGAAGCCCACCGCCTTGACCAACGCCCAGGTCACCGTGCCCACCGTGACCGCGGCGCCGGCCGCGAGGCCGACGACAAGAGCCAGCATGACGAGACCCAGCACGTCGTCGATCACCGCGGCGCCGATGATCGTTCGCGCCTCCTTGGTCCTCATCTGGTTCAGATCGGTGAGCACCCGGGCCGTTATGCCGACCGACGTGGCGGTAAGGGTGGCCCCGACGAAGACCGCCACCTTGGCCAGGCTCACGCCGGGCGGGTGAGCGCCCAGCTCGGGATCGGTGAAATACCAGTAGCCGGCACCCAGCAGGAAAGGTGCGGCGACGCCGACGAACGCCACGGCCGCCGCCGCGGGGCCCACCCGGAACATCTCCTTCAGGTCGGTTTCCAGCCCGACCTCGAACAGGAGTATGACCACACCGACCTCGGCGAACAGATGGATGATCTCGGCCATCGGGTCGCCGGCGGCGGTGGGCACGATGCCCAGCACGCTGCCGCCCACTATGACGCCACCGATCAGCTCGCCCAGCACCGCCGGCTGGCCGACCCGCTCGGCCGCCTCCCCGCTCAGCTTGCCCACCACCAGAATGGCGATCAGGATGAGGAAGAAGCGCGCCGTCGTATGGCCCTCCGCTTCCTCCTCCACTTCCTCGCCCGCGGCCGCCTCGTGCTCCTGCGCGGCCGCCGCCTCCGCCACCGCAGGGGATGCCTCCACCGCCGGCGCCGCCGCCCGCTCGCCCGTCACGCCGATCAGCATCAGGCCGGCGAACACCCAGAACAGGACCCGGATGCGCCGAACTCGGCGGCCGCCGCCCCCGCTAGTCGGCATCGGGGCTCTCCCCATCGAGCCGAGTGGTTCCTATCGGTCTACCACTGAGATTGCGCGCCATCGATGATCGCGTTTATCAGGTTGTCGATCGCCAGCTGACGACCCACCTCTTCCGTCTGGCTGTCAGGCAGGTACTCGCCCGACGCGGTGAGAGAGGCCGAAGACCACAGGACCTGCTCTTCGGTCGTGTCGAAGATTTCGACCGAAACGCTGATGTCGACTCGGCGCTGGAACACGACCGGACCACCGGGGTCGGGTTGATAGTTCACCGCCGACTCGTTGTACCGGGTGATCTGACCGCGCACGACCGCGTCGGCCGACCTCTCATCGGCGAGCCTCACCCCGAGCCGGCCCGGCAATACATCGGTCAGCTTCTGCGTCAGTTCCTGGGTGAGCGTGAACTGGGTCGTCTGGTTTTCGAACGGCAAGATCGCGATCGAGTCGACGTGACCGGGCAGGCCGCCACCTCCCGTGAACGAATAGACCCCACATCCCGCCAGCGCCACGACCAGCAGACTACCAGGGAACCACGCTGAAAATGCGCGGCTCGAACGGCTCGTGCTCCCGAACCTCGTTGACTTCGATCCGTACTTCATGAAACTCGCTCAGGTCGCGGTACCGCGCCTCGCTCGGCAAGCTCCAGCCCGCGTCGGCGCCGTCCCGCGTCAGTTTGATCTCCTCGATCGCGTCCCCATCGATCGTCAGCACCGCCTCGACCACACGGCCCGCCCCGTCGAACGCGAACGTGACCGCGCGACGCGGCGCCAGGTCGTACGTGAGCTCCACTCGCTCACCGCGCCGCACGGCTCGCGGTTCGATTCCCCACGGCGGTCGGAACATCCCCAGCGCCGTCCACATGAATGTCGGCGGCGGCAGATGCACCCGCTGCTCACCCAGATAGTAGACTTGCTCGGCCAGCATGACCGCGGTCTGCACGCCGGACCAGCCGGGTCCCAACAGATCGAGACGAACGCTGTCCGGCGGGTTGAAGCGCACACCGCCTTCACCCGAGAAGCGGCCGTCCCGGCCTCTGTAGCGCCAGTCGAACGTGATCAGCTGGGGCCGATCTGGCGCCGTCTGAAGTCGACGGGCCAGTTCCCCCGGCTCGGCGACGGGCACCGGATCGGGAAGCTGCGGGCCGCACCCGGCGGCGACCGCGGCGAGTATCAGCGTAACAATACTGTCTCTCAAATCGCCGCGAAACTACCGGGCGGCGCGGGGAGCGTCAAGAAAGGCGGCGCCGGCACTTCGCTATCGACGTGGGGCCAGGTCAATAGTTGAAGCCGATGAAGAAATCGACCTCGGTCCCGTGGAAGTCCTCGAGCCGGAAAGTGGGCAGGTTGCCGATGGTGAAGCGCTTGCCGACGTCCAGCCGCAGCACGATCGGGAAGAGGATCGGCATCCGGAAGCTGACACCGTAGCTGCCCCAGGTCCCCCGCAGCTTGCGGGTCTCCTGCCAGATGCCACCCATGTCGACGAACAGGGCGCCCTGGACGCCGGGGAACCGGATCGTGCCGAAGGGGAACGCGAGGGCGAGACCGTGCATCAGCGGGAAGCGCCATTCCTGGCTGACCAGCCAGGCGCGGCTGCCGATGAAGCCGAGGAAGGGATAGAGGCGCAGCGTGTAGGGTCCACCCATGGCGATCCGGGCGGGGATCGCGCCGTCGCTGTAATAGCCGAACAGGCGAACCGCGTAGGCGCTGAGCAGCGAGGTGCGGAAATAGCGGCGAATATCGGCCAGCAGCGTGTAGTTCTCCGCCCGGGCGTGGGTGAGGTCGGTAACGACGCCCACGCTGAAGTTGTATCGGGTCCCGGCGATCGGGCCCGTGTTCAGCCACAGCGTGTTGTCCTTGACGTAAGACAACGAGTTGGTCGAGATCAGGCCCTTCCGAGTCAACGAGATGTCGTCGACATCCGTGACCGGCTCCACCAGGAAGAACTCTTCGGTATCGAGACGATCCGAATACTCGAGCGTGGTCTGAAGCTCGAGGCGGCGGAACTTGGAGAACGGGTAGCTGGCGACGAAGAAACCGCCGAAGGTCTTCTCCTGGTAGATGTCGCTGAACGCCGCGTCGACGAACCGTCCGTTGAACCGGAACGCGCCCACACCCCAGTTGACGCGGCGCGACAGGTTCAGGTACATGATCTGCCCGGCGAACGAATCGAAGATGTCGTTCAGGTCGCCGAAGTTCTGCGTCACCACCGAGAAGAAGATCAGGTGATCGCCCAGCATGTCGCTGGCCAGGAACTGGGCGCCCTGCGCCGAGCCGAAGCCGGGGGCGAAGGCGGCCTGGCCGGCGGCGAAGTCGAGACCGTACTTGGTCCGATAGGGTCGCGACTGGACCTCGGCCACGGTTTCGCTCCCCAGCTCCTTCCACCCCCATCCCATGGCGAGCCCGGGCCCGGGCGGTCCGAAGCGATCGACCAGCGCCAGATCGGTGGCCGGCTGGCCGCGCGGAGCCAGCTCCTTCAAGTAGAGGTTGAAGGTCCCGTCCTCGTAGGCGCTGAACACCATCCCGCTGCCGTCGGGCAGCCAGTCGGCATCGAAGATGTCGCCGGTGTAGTTGGTGAGGCGACCGCCCTCGCCATCCAGGTCGGCGATGTAGAGGTCGTGGACCCCGGTCCGATCCGAGGTGAAGACGATCCGCTCGCCGTGCGGCGCGAAGCGAGGATCGCTGTCCTTCCACGGCCCATACGTCAGGTAGCGAGTCGCGCCGGTCTCCACCTCGTGGAGGAACAGGTTCGTGCCGCCGTCAGCGCCCCAGCTGGTGGCGTCGGATGAATAGACGATGTAGCGGCCGTCGGGCGACCAGTCGGGATCGCTCTCCAGAAACCGGTCGTCGGTTATCGGGTGGTGCTCCTGCGTCTCGAAGTCGAGGATATAGAGATTCGACGGGCCAGCCACGCTCAGACCGCTGAACACGACTTTCTTCCCGTCGGGAGACCACGCCGGCGACGAGAGCGCGACGAGCTCGTCGAACTGATAGCGGCCGACCACTCGCTCGCGCTCGAGGTCGTAGACCTGGATCGCATCTTTCTCCAGGTACTTGGAGACGAAGACCAGCTTGTTGCCCGACGACACATCGAGGCGCGAGCTGAAGAAATGGAGCGACTCGAATTCCTCCGACTTGTCTCCCTCGACCACCGGCCGGATCGAGCTATCGCCGCCGCCCAGCGGCATGCGATAGATCGTGGTGTAACCCGTCCGCGGCGACATGAAGAACACCTCGGGTCCCTGCGGGCCGTCGTGGACGCTGGGCTTGAAGTTCGGCAGGTCCTCCGCGATCAGGGCACGGGCGTCGACGTTGACGGGACTCCGGTGCTCGTAGAGCGGGAAGTACTCGCGCTCCAGCTCGAACCGCCATTGCCGATCCAACTCCTCGAGGCTGATCCCGTATACGCCGGCGACCGCATCCTCGAAGCTCGAGTACTTCCAGACATCGTCGTAAAACTCCGCGACCCGGCCGTAGCCGAAACGCTCGCCCAGATACTCGTGGATCTGACCACCCAACGGGTACGCCAGGAAACTCCGGTCGTACGTAATCGACATCAGGCTCGGCAGCCGTCCACTGAGGACCATGTCGCGGATGAACATCTCGTCGTCGGAGTCCTGCTCGGAGCTCCAGCGCTCCGCCAACCCTTCAGACCACCACAGGGGTATGCCGGGCCCGCTGAAGCGCGGGTACTGATCGAAGACCCGCGTCAGCTTCGAGAGCTGGAAGAAGTGCACGAGCTCGTGACGGATCGTGTGCTGGAAGTCCGTGTAGCTGCCGTTGAAGGGGAGCGCGATGCGGCGCTTGAGAAACTCGGTGAAGCCGGCGACGCCCTCGGGCAGGAAGCCGGGCGTCAGGTTCGTCTGCTCGAAGTGCTGATGGGACGAGTAGATGAACAGCGGAACACGGCGGAACGGGCGATGCTGGAAGAGAACGACCAGGCTGTCGAAGCTCTCTTCGGCGTACGCCAGCGCCGACCGGGCCAGCTCCTCTTCTTCCGGGTAGTAGTAGACGTCGACCCGGGGGCCCGAGAGGATGTGCCACTCGAAGTCGGTGTACTGGACCTTGTTCTTGCCGAAGGGGACGTACTGGGCTTGAAGGGGTCCAGCGGCCAGGGCCAGCAGGGCCGCCGCGCCTGCCAAGGCCCGGACTGGCGGGCGGCCAACCGCCCGCATCCGAACGAACCCGAGGGGACCGGAGAGCGACGAGACGATCATCGTGATATTATTCAACACCAGACAGGGTCTCGAGGTTTCGTCCGTCTGAAGAGGGCTTCTCCCCGGTCAGGAGCGCCCGAACATCAGCGGGCAGCTTCCGGGTCGAGCCCTGGCCATCGACGCAGATCAGATCGGTCTCGGCCGAGGCCAGGTCGACGCCGCTCTCCAGGTTCTCGACCTGGTAGGCGAACGATACCCCGCGGCTGCGGACCCGGGTCACAACGGTTTTGACCCGGATTCGGTCGTCGTAGCGCGCCGAATTGCGGAGCCGGATTCGAGCGTCGGCGACGGTCAGATGGATGCCGCGCCGTTCGAGGTCGGCGTAGCTGGTGCCCAGACGCCGCATCAGGTCGGTCCGACCCATCTCGCACCAGATCAGATAGTTCGCGTGGTAGACCACGCCCATCCGATCGGTCTCGGCGTAACGGACTCTGAACTCGATTCTGCTTTCCACCGCGTTCCCTCCGTGGCGGCGGCCGGAGCGGCCGCCTACACCCCACTCTTAGATTACGGTCGGGGCCCGATCCGGTCAAAGTCGGGGCCCGCTTGTGCGGGCACACCTTCCGCCTATAATCGAGCCCAGCCATGTCGAAGCCCGCGCTGATCGTCTCGGATCTGCACCTGGGAGCCGTCCCCACCGAGATACGGGACGAGTTCATCCGATTCACCCGCCACTGGCAGGGTGCCGCGGAAACGCTGTTGATCAACGGTGACCTGTTCGACTTCTGGTTCGAGTACCGGACCGTCGTGCAGTCGGAACACTTCCACCTGCTGCGTGCGCTGGCCGATCTGCGCGAATCGGGCGTCGGTCTCATCCTGATCGGGGGCAACCACGACGCCTGGGGCGGCGCTTTCCTCGAGGACCAGATCGGTATGCGCCTGGAGGAGGGTCCGGTCGAGCTGGAGCTGGCCGGGCGACGTGCGCTGGTGGCCCACGGCGACGGGATCGGCCCGGGCGATCACGGCTACAAGATGCTCAAGCGGACGCTCCGCAGTCGGCCGGCCCGTCGGCTGGTCCGTCTGATCCACCCGGACCTGGCCGCTCGCATCGTACGTCGCGTGTCCCGCACCGGCGTGCGAGACGAGATCCAGGTAAAGAAGTCTCGCGAGCGGGCCAAAGTTCTGGAGACCCAAGCCACCGCGCTGCTCGAGTCCCGCGCCGACATCGATCTGGTGGTCTTCGGCCATTGCCACGTCCCCCAGGTCAAGCGAATCGGAAGCCACGGCACCTACGTCAATTCCGGCGACTGGGTCGAGCATCGGACGGTGACCCTCGTGACCGCCGAAGGGGTGCGGCAGCAGGAGTGGCAGGGCTGAGGTCAGGGCCCGAAGGGGATGCGGATCGTCACCTCGGCCGCCATTTCGCCTTCGGGCGACACTCCGGTCCGTTCGTCGAAGCCCCAGAGATGCACCGACACGAAACCATCGGCGGCGGAGAAAAAGGCGGTGAAGACCGCCAGCGCGATCCAGTCCTCGCGCTGCTGCTCCCGGGCATCGAGTAGCGCCTCGTTCGACGGATCCGAGCGCTGCGTCTGGCTGAGTCGGATCTGGCTTCGCGCCAACATGACGAGGCTGAACGCCTCGGCGAGGAAGTAGAACGCGCCCCGCGTCGGGGCACCCAGCTCGGCCTGGGCCCATCCCGGCACGACGAGCGAGCGGATGAAGGCGCCGCCCGGCGTGAGCGGTGGCTGGGGAAAGGACAGCGAATCGAGTCGCACCGGAGCCGGTTGGTCCTGCGCGACGGCCAGCCGGGGCGTCGCGACGAGGAGCGACAGGACGAGAAGACAAACAGCGCGCGATCTCATCGTCGGGAAACATGGGTCAATCGCCAGGCTCAGGAAAGGTCGAAGACAGGGACATCAGCCGCGTGCTGGTGACGCGACTCCGCTGGCTGGGTGACGTGGTCATGTCGACCCCGATCCTCGAGGCGCTGCGGGCCGCCCTCCCCGCTGCGAGTATCGAATACCTGACCTACACCAGCTTCGCGCCGGCGCTGCTTCGACATCCGGCGGTCGATCGAATCCACACCGTCACCCCCAAGCCCGGCCTTCGGGAGACGGCGGCTAAGCTCCGCGAGCTTCGACGGGCGAAATTCGATTGGTGCTTCGACACCCTGGGGAACCCGCGCAGCGCGATTCTGGTGGCGTTGAGCGGAGCCCGGCGCACCGCGGCGCCCGACCGGGGGCCGCGGTCGCGCCTCTACGACCACCGCATACGCCACGAGTCGGACGAACGGTCGGCGGTCCGTCACCAGCTGGACGTATTGAAGCCGCTGCTGGGGCGTGTCGAAGAGCGGCAACCTTCGCTCCACGTGGAGCCCTGGGAAATCGAGGGGTCATACGCAGGTCAGGGGCTCGACCCCGAGGAACCCCTGGTTCTGGTGCATCCTGGCGCCACCTGGCCCGAGAGGGCCTGGCCGATCGAGCGATGGGCCCCGCTGATCGATAAGATCGGCGAGCTTCACCCGCACGCGACGGTGCGGGTCATCACCCAGCCGGGCTGGGAGGCGGCGGCGCGACAGGTCGAGGGTGAGGCCGCAGACGACGCGCGAGCGCTGCCGGCCCTCGACCTTCGCACCCTGATCGCGCTGCTCGCCGGGGCCGACCTCTATGTCGGGAACGACAGCGGGATCCTGCACTGCGCGGTGGCGTTGCGGACGCCGACCGTTGGGATCTTCGGCCCGACCGAAGACGACGTCTGGTTCCCGTATGAGCGCTGGGGACCTTATCGGGTCGTGCGTCGAGAGACGTCCGGGCGCACGGACGCGAGGGTGGAAGAGGTGGCAGTTGCAGTCGCAGAAGTGATGAAGTCGAAGGGGATTTAGGGAATCGGCAATTCGAGGTCGGGATTCTGACTTGGGGAATCTCGAGTTCGCTCCGAATTGTCGAAGCGGATTCGGGGATTCGGGGACTCGGGGATTCGGGGAGGTAGGATCCCGACCTCCACCTTCCCAATCCAACGTCGCCCAAAACCTAGATCACGACGCGAAGCCGTCGAGGCAAAACGGCGATCTCCAGCTTGCCGCCCCCGGTCATCTCCCGGTACTCCCCGTCCAGGTGGTACTGCAGGCGCGTGGGCGATTCGATGGTCAAGCGTGAGGTGGTCCAGTGGCGAACCACCTTCAGCCGGCCGTGCCGGCCCCAGCGCACCGCCCACACGTAGCGGGCGAACTGCCAGAAGCTGATCGGATCGATCCAGTAGATGTCGACCAGGCCGTCGGCGATGTTGGCCTTCGGGGCGAGCCGGACGCCGCCGCCTTCGCAGTTCCCGTTCATCGCCGCGGCCATGAGGGCCGGCCCCTCCAGCTCGCCGTCGGGCCAGCTCACGCGGTAACGCTGCGGCCGGTAGTGCAGCATGGTGCGTATCGCGTCGGGAAAATAGCTCGGCAGCTTCACCTGCTGGTCCAGCCGCCGCTGAGCGACCGCCGCGTCGAAGCCGACCCCCATCGAATTGAGGCAGCACTCGCCGCCGTTCACCTGCAGCACATCGATCGACCGCACGTTCATCTCGATCAGCGCATCGAGCGCCTGCTCCAACCCGAACCCGACCCGGCCCAGAGCGCGAGCCAGATCGTTGCCGGTGCCCAGCGGCAGGTGAGCCATTACCGCCTCGCTCCGGCCCGATTCGAGGATGCCGTTCCCCACCGCCCGGGCCGTTCCGTCGCCGCCGGCGGCCACCACCAGATATCCGGACCGCGCCGCCCGCTTCGATGCCGCCGCCGCCTCGGTGCCCGAGTCGGCCTCGACGATGTGATAGGTCAGCGATCGCTCGCGCAGCGCCTGCTCCAGCCCCACCCGGCGTAGCGCCCGCGCCGCCAGCGCACGCCGGTTGAATATGATGACGAGCGATTCATCCTGACCGGGACCCGCCCTGGGATGCGGAGTCAAAACGTCATCTCGACAGCCGCGCCCGCTCGAACTGGAAGGCGATCGCTACCGCGACCGCCAGCAGGATGATCTCGGTGAACAAGCGGACCAGGTCCACGCCCGCCTCGAGTGGCCGGTTCCAGATGAATCCGTAGCGCACCACCTCGATCGGAACCACCACGCCACCTCCCGTGTCCCACAGCAGCTCCTGTCGCCAGGGAACGAAGAGGAAGATCGGCAAAAGCAGGAAAACGCCGATGCGGAAGCTCCAGCTCTTCAGCAGATCCTCGATCATGACAGCGGCTCCCGCGCCATCATCTTGTAGGACTTCGCCTCGGCCGGCGCGAATATCCGTTCGTCCAGCGCTCCGATCAGGGTCTCCGCGTCTCGATAACGGTAGAGCGTGAGAACCGACCGGTCCCGCGTCAGCTGGTCGATCACCTTCCCTTCGTCCTGGCCGGCTGCCATCATCGGCTGGACGGGCACGTTGGGGAGCTCCGGCACCACGGCTCGCAGCTCGTGAGCCACGCTCATCGCGTCGGTGAAGTCGGCAACGACGAAGCGCGCCATCCGGGCCAGCGTCCACATCGTCTCGATCACCTCGCGCCCGCGCCGCGGCTCGCTGTCGTACAGGATCGGCGTGTAACCCCGGCGACGCAGCTTGCCTCTCATCTCATCGAGGATCCAGTCGCGCCCTTCCGGAAAATGGCCGAGCAGAAGAACTATGTTGGCCTCGATGGTCGTGATGATGTCGCGCAGGCTCCGATTCTGCAGCAGCAGGTACGTGAACTGCGCCAGCTCCAGATCATCGACCACGACCAGCGACTCGCCCAGATCGGTGATCCGCAAGCTCGACTGCTCCGCTCCTTTAAAGTCGGCACCCCAGGCCGATATGCCGAACACCGCGCAGTCGACGATCCGCGCCTTGGTCAGGTCGGCACGCGCCAGCTGCGTCTTGCTCAGGTCGGCTTCGGTCAGGTCGGCGCCGCTCAGGTTCGCCTCCTCGAGGTTCGCGCCGGTCAGGTCGGCACCCTTGAGGCGAGCCTTTCGCAGGTCGGCGCGCGCCAGATCGGCCCCGCTCAGCACGGCGCTACCCATCCGGGCGCCCCTCAGCGTGGCGGCAGCGAACGAGCCGCCAGCGGCGAACGTGTCGCTCAGCTTCGCGTCCGTCAGGTCGGCGCCGCTGAAGTCGGTATTGCTGTGGGAGCTCCCCCGCAGATCCGCGCCCCTCAGATGAGCGTTCTTGAACGTCGCCCGCAGCAAGCTGGCGCCCATCAGGTTCGCGCCGTGCAGCACCGCGTCCAGGCAGATCGCGTGATCGAGGGTCGCGCCCGAAAGGTTCGCCCCTTCCAGCAACGCGCCGTGGAGCTCGGCGCCGGTAAGGCCGGCGTTCGTCAGGTCGGCGCCGCTGAGGTCCGCCGCACCGAGTATCGCCTTGTCGAGACGTGCCCGGGACAGCTTCGCGTCCTTCAGGTTGGCATCGATGAGCAGCGCGCGACTCAGGTCCGCCTCTTCCAGCGCCGCCCCCGGCGACTCGACCTCCCGGAGGTCGGGGGTGAGCCGCGGGTTCTCCGACCGCCACCTGTTCCAGGCGGCGACTCCCTGCCGGAATATCTCGACGTGCTGTGCGTTCGCCATGGGCCCGTTGGTGCGACACGGCCGCACCGCGGCGCGGCCGATCCCTGTGATGGGTCTGTAGAGATTCCCTCTGATGATCGGTAGGTTGGCGCCTTTCGGCAACAGCTAGCCCGCGGCGCCGGACCGGCCGGGCCCCGGCTACGGGGTAACGACACCGTTCTCGTCGACCCTGAAACCGAGGCCGGGCTCGGTTCCGCTGCCCGGCGTGTCGACGATGCGGGTGAGGCGCGTCCCGTTGGCGAACACGTTGTCGGTGGACGCGCCGGTGGGGTTCTGGGCGCAGGTGTTCGGGTCGCTGATCCGGATGCGGACCGGTTCGTCGACGGGCACGTCGGTGAAGCGGGCGTCCCAGCGCTCCGCGCCGGCCGCGCTCATGTCGATCCGTCCAAAACCGCGCCAGCTGGGGTGGATGTGTGTGCGGCCCACCCCGGCAACGCAGTCCGGGAACTGGTCGCGCACGTTCGGGTCGATCGTCGTCGGCGCCTGGTAGACGAATTCGACGGTAGCGACCGTTTCACCGTTGGGTCCCGCCATGCCAGCGCTGTCGTCGCACGACAGAGCGACGACGGCCAGCAACAGCACCGACGAGTTCAGCACCGAACGGTCGAGGTCCACCATGCCCTCCGCATCTCCGCTGGTTTTCGTGATGAGTCGTACCGGGGTAACGCCCGATGTCGGTGCGGAAGTTCCGGCAGCGGAGCGAGCCGTTACATATAGCGGATCACTCCGCCCGCAGCGCGTTCACCGGATCCACCGTCGCCGCACGCCGCGCCGGGAGCCAGCTGGCCAGCGCCGCGGTCGCCGTGAGGATCGCCGCCGCCGCCGCGAGGCTGAGTGGGTCGAGCGGCGCGATATCGTGAACGAACGGGCGCACGAGCCCCGCCAGAGCCGCCAGGCCGGCAAGACCGAGTGCGAGCCCGGCGGAAGCGAGGATGAGGCCGCGACCCAGTACCGACCGGAGCAGCCGCTCGGGGCTCGAGCCCAGGGCGAGACGGACCCCGAACTCCTGCCGCCGCCGCACGACGCCGTACGAGACGACTCCGTAGACACCGATCGCGCCCAGCGCCAGCGCCAGGGCGGCGAACAGCGCGACGAACGTCGCGATCCGCGACGTGTCGGCCATCGAGTCGCGGAGGATGCTCTCCAGCGACGCCATGCGCGGCACCGCCACCGCCGGGTTCAACCTCTGGATCAGCGCCCGCGCCTGGCCGGCCAGCGGACCGACCGCGCCCCCCGTCTTGATCACCATGACGCCCTGTGAAGTGACGAACGAGGCCTGGTCGTACGGCCGGTAGGCCACGGGCACGGGCGGCTCCCGGGGGCCGGCCAACCGCACGTCCTCGACCACGCCCACCACGGTGATCTCGTCCTCCACATCTATGCCGTGGGTGTAGCGCTTGCCGATGGCATCGCCATCCGGCCAGAGGGCGCGTGCCGCGGTCTCGTTGATCACCGCCACGTGCGGCGCGCCGCTCCGGTCCCGCTCGCTCAACCCCCGACCCCGCAGCAGGCGTATCCCCATCGTCCGATGGTAGTCGGGCGTCACGACCCGCCACCAGACCGTCGGCGCCGCATCCCCGAGCTCACGCTCGGCCGGTTCGGCGATCGAGGTGTAGCCGCCGTCGCGAACCGGCAGCCGGTTGATCGCCGCCGAGGAGATCACACCCGGAAGCTCGCCCAGCCGCTCGGCCGCCTCCGGGAAGAAGCGTCGCCGTTCGTCTTGATCGAGGTCGCCACCCGCGGCGAAGGCGTCCACCGCCAGCACCCGTTCCGGCTCGAACCCCACATCCACCGCTCGCATGCGGGCCAGGCTGCGGGTGAGCATCGAAGCGCCGGCCACCAGGATCACCGCCAGCGCCACCTGCGTGACCACCAGGGCGCTCTGCAGACGACCCCGGGTCAGGCCGCCACCGCTGGCGCGCCGACCGCCCAACGATCCCCGCAGGCCGCCGCGGATCACGCCGACCAGGGGCGCCGCCCCGATCAGCGTCCCGGCGGCCAGCGCCAGACCCAGCGCGCCGGCGAGTAGCGGCCAGTCGACCCCCAGGGTCTCGACCAGCGCCGGGTCCAGCGGGAGCCGCGCGACCAGCGCCCGGAACCCCGCCGCCGCCAGCCCGGCACCCAACGCGCCCGCCAACAGCCCCATCAGCACGCTCTCGCTCACCAGCTGCCGCGCCAGCCGGCCGCGGCTGGCACCCATCGCCGCCCGAACCGCCAGCTCCGAGCGCCGGTCGGCGGTACGGCCCAGGAGAAGCGCCGCCACGTTGGCGCAAGCCATGAGCAGGACCACTCCCACGACGCCCAGCAAGAGAAAGAGGGCCGGTCGCTGGTCGCCCAGCAGCCGCTGACGAAGCGGCTCGAAGCTCGCGTCCCGCGTCTTGTCCCAATCCGGCGGGTAGTCGAACCGCTCGCCCAGCGCCGCCACGATCGGGGCCAGGGCACCCGGGTCAGACGTAGAAACGCCCGGCGCCATCCGTCCGGCGATTCTCAGCCAGTGATTGCCCGAATAGCCGCTCTCGGCACGATCGAGGGTGAGGGGTATCCAGTAACGCGCTTCGGGTGTCGGGAAGTAGAAGGCCGGGGGCATGACACCGACCACGAGCCGGGGCTCCCCGCTCATGCGGATGGTGGTTCCCAGCACCGCCGGGTCTCCGCCGAACTCATCGCGCCACAGGCCGTCGCTCAGCACCACGCCCGGCTCGCCGCCCGGCCGGCTATCCTCCCATCGCAGTCCGCTTCCCATCTCGGGAGGGGCAGCCAGCAGCTCGAACAGGTTTCCCGTCGCGATGACGCCCGACTCCAGGCGCGCGACCCCCTCACCCCGCCGCAGCGTTCTCGCGTCCCACGACCACGCGGCCAGGGCGCTGAACGATTCGCCCGCCTCACGCGCCACCTCGAACTCCGCCGGGGACCAGTGGCCCGGCCGCCAGAAGGCGACCAGCCGCTCCTCTTCGCCGTACGGCAGCGGACGCAGCATCAGCCCCCACACGATGCTGAAGATCGCGGCGGTGCCGCCGATCCCCAGCGCCAGCGTTCCCACCGCCAGCCCGGCGAACCCCGGCCGCCGGCGTAGCACCCGAGCCCCGTGCCGCAGGTCGCGCCACAGATCGCCCCACCAGGCCTGCCGCCGAGCCCACCGTTCGTTCCTCTGATCCATAGCTTCCAGCTCTTCCTTTGCACGTTTGACGTCGCCGAAACGGCGCCGCGCCTCCCGGCGCGCCGCCTCCCTTTCCAGACCGCCGCGTTCCAGCACCCGCGCCGCCACCTCCAGGTGATGCTCGACCTCGGTCTCCACGTCCTCCCGGATCCGCGCCCGATCCCGGAACGGCCAGCGGAACAGTCGCCTGCGTTTCATCGCGCGACTCCGCCGCTCACGAGGCCGGCGCCGGCTCGAGCAGCTTGCTCACCGCCGCCACGTAGCGTCGCCATTCCGAGACCCGCTTGCGCAGCCGCGCCCGACCGGCCGAGGTCAACCGATAGTACTTGGCGCGCCGGTTGTTCTCCGAAACGCCCCACTCCGCCTCCAGCAGCCCTTCGTGCTCCAGCCGATGGAGCGCCTTGTAGAGAGCCGCCTCCTCCAGAACGAAGGCGCCGTCGGTTCGCTCGTGGATCGTCTCGGCGACCCCGTAGCCGTGCTGTTCGCCGAGGGTCAGCGCGCGCAGCACCATGAGGTCGAGCGTGCCGGGGAGCAGATCGAGCGCGGAGGCCATAGTCGGATTCCTCTTGAAGAAGCAAGACTTGGAAGTTTTCCCCTAACCTGGGAATGGAAGTTGCCCTAACCTAGTCAAGGAAGCCCGATCCGGCAAGCTTCGGGCCCGACTATCAGCGGGAGCACGAGAAGGAACAGTGGAAGGGGCACGAGGGACTTTCGGAAGGGCTCGGCTCCATTCGGCCGGATGGTACATGGTGCACAGGTGTTATCTTATCAGGCCCCCCACTTCGACGCTTGTATAGAAACTCATAGAAGTTGCCAGCGTGAGTAGGTGCGCCTCACACGAAGCACGCCGAACGGTGCTGTCGCCACGGCGATCGACATTCCCGAATCCCCAACGCGGGCGGCGCTCGATCCGCCGCGCCTAGTCCTCGCGCAGGGCCTCGGCGGGCTGCACCGCCAGGCCGCGCCGCGCGGGCCCGAGCGCCGCCACGAGACCGACGACCATCATGACGGCCGCCACGGCGGGCAGCAGTAGCAGGCCTTTCCCTTCCACGGGCCCGCGCAACACCGCCGCCAGAAGTAGACCGACCAGTACGCCCGCCCCCAGCTGGGCGCTCGCCCTGGCGAAGATCCCCGTCAGGAGACGCCGTGGATCGGCGCCGAGCGCTGAACGGATCGCGATCTCGCGCCTCCGTCTGGCGACGATGAACGACATCATCGCGTAGATCCCGGCAGCAGACAACAGGACGACGCTGAGCAGAACCGCGGCGGTTACCAGCGCAACGAAGGCGAAGATTCGACGGATCTCCCGCTCGGCATCGGCGGCGCTCCTCAGTTCGTGAAGCTGGAGGGCTGGATCTACAGCCGCCGTGATCTGCCTGACCCGTTGCGTGAGGGCCGGCGCGGGGGTGCCGCGGACGTGAAGCAGCAGGCTGACCACCGGCGCGACGTCCGCGAGCGCCGCAGGCTCGTACACCTTCAAGAGGTCCTGCCTGAGCTCCAGCTGCCCGGCAAAGTCGGGTACGACGCCGACGATCTCCAGCCAGGGACCCGGTTCGACGTCCCCGGGCTCCGCACCGGTACTTCGGCCGACGTGCCGGATGCGACGGCCGAGCACGTTCACGCCGCCGAACAGGCGCTCCGCGAACGCGCGATTGACGATGACTCCGTGCGCAGGGTCCCGGCCATCGGCGCTGTCGAACGCGCGGCCGACCGGGATCGGTACGTCGAGAACCGAGAAGAACTCGACGTCTACCCGATTGATGAACACCCAGTGCGTCCCCCTCCCCTCCACCTCCATCCGTTCGTACGGTTCGGAGCCCGGAAAACTGCTCGCGAAGGCCACACCGGAGATCGCCGGATCGGCGTCGAGCCGGCGCAGCAACTCCCCGGCACGATCGAGAAAGCGCGCCTCGAACGCCCGCTCGTACGCCGCCCTGTGAGCGGCGGGCGGCGCTTCCTCGCGCTCCATCGCGAGCCGCGCGCGGACGAACTCCGCGGCCGGGTATCCGGCATCTGTACCGGCCCCGCGGAGCGTCTCGCCCGCCACGTAGATGGCGAACGGCAGCGCTGCCACCGTCACCGCGACCTGCGTTACGATTAGCGCCGTCCACGTGCGGCCTAGCTGCATTCCCGAGCCACGCGACTCCAGCCGTTGGAGTCCAGCCTGCACCCGACGTCCCGTCGCCTTGAGTGCCGGCAGGGCGCCGACGATCACCGCGGCCAGGATGGCCAGCCCCGCCACGTAGCCGACCAAGCCGGCGGAGAGGTCCAGGTCCCACCAGAAAGGCAGCCCGCTACCGTTGCTGCCGCTCGCCCGCTCCAAGAACTCCTGGATCCGCGTCAGCGCCACGCCCGCTACCGTCAGCCCGATCGCCGCCGCCATGCCCGACAGGACGAGCGCCTCGGCGAACAACTGCACCACGATGCGCCGCCGGCTGGCACCCAGCGCTGTGCGCACGGCGATCTCGCCCGCGCGCGTCGCCGTCCGGGCATACACGAGAATCGAGACGTTCACGGCAACGACGACCAAAAGCACACTGATGGCGAGCTGGGCCGCGCGGAACGCCCACGCGATCGCCGGGCTGTCCACGTCGAAGAACGGACGCGTGTACCTGAGAGCCCGCGGGCGGAGCTGCGCGTGGGTCTCGGGGTACCTGGCGGCCGTCCGGAGCCCGAGGGTCGTAAGCTCGGCCTGTGCATCGTCGAGTGTGACACCGTCGGCGAGACGGCCGAACATGAAGAGCGCCGGACCGCCGCCGCGCTGGTAGTCGTCGGGATCGAGCTTGAGCGGCACCCAGTAGCGATGGTTGATCGGGAAGCGGAACCCTTCCGGCATCACGCCAACCACGGTGTGCAGCTCGCTACCGAGACGGACCTGCCGGCCGATGATGTCGGGATAGGCCGCGAAGCGACGCTGCCACTCCTCGTAGGCGATCACGACCACCGGAGGCGAATCCTCGCGCTCGTCCTCGTCGAGCAACGGCCGTCCGAGCAACGGAGGCGTCAGTGCCACCCTGAACCCGGATGCCGTCATCTCGGCGACGCGAACCAGCTCCACGCCTCGGCCCGGGATGATCAGGTTTCGCCGGTCTGACATGAACGCTCCCAGGTCTTTGACGGACGTCAGCTCCTCGCGCCATATGACGAAGTCGTGCAGCGACTGCCGATTCGGGTTGCCGGGATTCCGGACGTTCGAGTTCTGGATCGAGATCACGCGGTCACCCTGCGGCAGCGGCAGCGTCGGATCCAGCATCGAGTCGATGACGCCGAACGCGCCCGCCCCGATCGCGATCGCCACCGACATGCCGATCACCGAGATCAGCGACAACCCCGGGTACTTCCGGAGCATCCGGAGCCCGAGCTTCACGTCGAGCCACGACATCCCGATCGTGTCGAACAGCCGCAGTCCCCGGGACGCCCGCGCATTCTGTTTGTGGCTCTCGATATGACCGAACTCGAGGCGGGCCTGGCGGGCCGCCTCTTCGGGCGCCCGTCCCCCACTGATCAGGTCCTCGGTCCGCAGCGCGATGTGATGGCGGAACTCCTCGGCCATCTCGGCCTCGACGTCGGCCCGGTGGCGGAGGCCGCGCCACAGGGAGCGGAGCCGCGCGAGCAACTGCGAGATCATCAGATTTCCTGCGGCCGCACCGCCAGCGAGCGGCCGATCGCCTCGGCGAGGCGGTTCCACCTCGCCGTCTGCTCACCGAGCCGTTTCCGGCCAGCGGAGGTGAGGCGGTAATACTTCGCCCGCCGGTTGTTGTGCGACGTGCCCCATTCGCTGGCGATGAATCCCTGATGTTCGAGCCTGTAGAGGGCGGGATAGAGCGCGCCCTGTTTGACCTGGAGCGCGCCGCCGGAGATCTGCTCGATGCGAAGGAGCACGCCGTACCCGTGGAGCCGCCCGAGCGAGACGGCCTTGAGGATGAGGAGATCAAGGGTTCCCGGCAGAAGTTCAGCTTGGTCCGGCATCGTTTCTCCTAGGTGGCTTAGGAGAGAGACGATAGGACACCTCTCCTAATCTGTCAAGGAGAAGGTGTAATCCGTGCCCCACGGTCACCTCGGAGGACACCTGGACATACGAGTGGCACAGTTCGGTCGAGGGAGGCTTGGAACGTGGTGGGGGAGCCTGGCTCGGTGACGAGGACGCGGAAGCCGGGCACGAAGTAGGTCACACGTGCGCACGCTCGCTTTCAGAGTGCCCGNNGCCGAGTAACTCTTTTCGTCAGTGAATGGCCAGGAATTCGAGAATCTCTTCGCTCGAGATCTCCTGGGTGATCCGGCCGGGAGGGAACGGCCCGGGCCCCGAGGGCCAGGTGTGGCCGCCGCCTTCGACTCCGAAGAACATCACCTCGGAGTCGCCGTCGCAATCGGTCCAGAGTTCCCTCCAGACCCGCGTCCCGTCATCCACCCGGTCGGGCAGCGTATCCACCACCGGCATGCCCATGCACTCGCTGAGGTCCGTCCAGAGCTCCAGTGTCTCGTCCACGGACAAGCGCCGCCGTGACCCGCTGGTCAAACCACCCCAGGGAAAGGCCTGGTCCTCGGTGCCGTGCACGAACAGCGTGGAGATGGGATGCCGAAGGGGGCAGTCGACATACACGGCGAGCTCCAGGGTTGCGCCCACAACCGCGGCGGCGGAGAAGACGTCGGAATGCTTACAGGCGATGATCTGAGTCCTCGTACCGCCGGCGGAGTAGCCCGCGATGTAGATGCGCTCCGGATCTATCGACAGGCTGTCCGACATCACCTCTATCAGATCCAGAGCTAGCTGGTTGTCCCACGGCCCCCACGTCCCACCGAGCCCGTCGGGGTAGACGGTGATGAAGCCCGCCTCGTCGGCTACCGGCGTCAGGCCCGTGCGTGCCTCGAAGTGCACCGCGTCGTCCGGATTCCCGTGAAATGCCAACAACAACGGCGCGGGCTCGCTCCCGTCGTACGAGCTCGGCAAGCGCAGCTCGTAGGTCCGCACGTCGCCCCCGGATCGCAGCCACTCGCCGAACACCCCGTCCCCCGTCGGCCCCGTCGGCTCATCGGAACACGCCAGTGACACGGCGGCGCACGCCATCATTAGGGGTACGATCTTCGCGATGCCTTCACGTAATGTCAGTCGATTGTATCGCTGCCCAAACATCTCACTTCCCCTTCCCGCAGGTTCGCGCTCCTGCACGCGTGCTGTTCGGTCTTGACCGGCCACCTATAAAGGTAGACCGGCCGGCGCGAATCACAAACGATTATCGATAGATACACGCTGGGGGTCGGTGAGTTGCATGTTGGCGCCACGAAACGCGTGCGATTGGGGCGCCAGAAGGCCAATCCAGCGGCATAAGGAGGCGCCGCCGAATCTGGCGGGGACGTGTGGGAATCGAACCCACCAGGCGAAGGATCACTCCGCCCAGCTGGTTTTGAAGACCAGTCGAGCCACCAGGCCCGATCCGCCCCCGTCGCTATTCGCCCGAGCGGAAAGTACGATTACGACCAGGAGCACGATAACCAGTAGGAGCGCGAGCATGATTGCAATCAGTCGTACTCCTACTCCTGGTCGTGCTCGTTATCCTACTACTCGTACTCGACCGCTGAGGTTCTGAGGCTTTCACACGCCGCCACCGCCAAGATATGGGGCCAGCGTTCCATCCGAATCGAGCCGGCAGCGGGTGTGCTCGCGGATGCAGCCGAGCCACTCCTGGCGCTCGAGTTCGGCGGCGACATCGGCGTCCCCGCCCAGGCGCCCCTCCGCTATGCAGAGGCTTCCGATCTTGTCACCTTCGGCGCTGACGACCCACTCGTGGTCGCCGCTCTCGAGGTCGCTCTTCGGCTCGCCGACTTCCAGCTCTTCCCCTGCAGAATCCTTCAGCCAGTCGGTGATCTCCTGGATGCGCGTCTCTAGTCGATCCATCTGCCCGGTCTTCCAATTCGCATGCACTCTCTCCTAACGACAAAGATCAAACTAGGCAGGCCTCGATGATGATGACAGACTGCGGGGGCAACAGCGACCTTCGACTGTAAGAATTATCCCTTTCTATTGTCCGGCCCGCGGGCCTTCCCGTATGATGATAGATTGACCTCTTCGGCGACCGATGGCTCGTGCGACGCGGCCCCCGGCGGTACTCCTGGAGGAGGAGCGTCATGGTCGGCGTGATCCGCAAGCGAGACATCGTCGCTCATCCCTTGGTGACCGTGCGGTGCTTCGGCTGGGGGGTCTTTCTCAAGGCGCTGATCGCCCGACGCGATCGGACCTTCCTTTCGCTGTTGGTGGAAGCCAGCGCGCTGCGTCCGCCCGCCATCCCGGTGCCCGACCTGATCGAGCGCTGCGTGGAGCTCGAGCTGAAGGCGAGCCGTATCTACGAAGGGCTGGCGGAGCGTTATGCCAAACAACGCGAGCTGAAGGAGTTCTTCGAGAACCTGGCCGACGAGGAGATGGAGCATGCCGAGCTGTTGGGCGTCTGCCGGGAATGCGCGGCGCGCGAGGGCTGGCGCGAGGAGGCTTTCAGGCCGTGGCGCGATGCGATTCCGAAGCTCGAGTACGGGATGGATGCGGAGGCGGCCGCGGTCGAGGACCTCGAGGACCTGGCCGACGTGCTGCGCCTGGTGATTCGGCTGGAGAGCTCGGAAATCAATCAGGTGTTCGATAGCGTGGTCGCGGCCACCAATTCCGATTTCGTACGCAAGCTCAGCGCGTTCCGCGCCGCGGGCGCCGAACACCTGGACCACATCAGCGAGAAGATCCGGGAATTCCGACTGGAGATGGCCGAGGAATCCGCTGCCCTGAGGGGCACGTTTCCCGAGGGTCAGCCTTAGCCGAGGCGTGCGATGGCGTCGATCTCGACCAGGGCGCCCTTGGGCAGCTTCGCCGCCTGGACGGCGGAGCGGGCCGGATAGGGCTCCTCGAAGTAACTCCCGTAGATCTCGTTCACGGCGGCGAAGTCGCCCATGTCGGCCAGGTACATGGTCGTCTTGACGACGTCTTTCATGCTGGAGCCCGCCGCCTCGAGCACGGCTTTCAGGTTGGTGAGGACGCGGTGCGCCTGCTCCTCCACGCCGCCCTCGACGAACTCGCCGCTGGCCGGGTCGAGGCCGATCTGACCGGCGGTGTAGACCAAGCCGCCGGAGACGATGGCCTGGGAGTAAGGGCCGATGGCGGCCGGTGCATTGTCGGTCTGGATTCGCTTTGGATCCGTCATGATCAGAACAGCCCCTCGATCTTGCCCTTCTTGTTCACCTGCATGCCCACCGCCGCCGGCTTCCTGCCGAGGCCGGGCATGGTCATGATGTCGCCGGTGTAGACGACGATGAAGCCGGCGCCGGCGGAGACGTTGGCCTGACGTACGGTGATCTCGAAGCCGGAGGGTCGGGCCCGCTTGGCCGGGTCGTCGCTCAGCGAGTACTGGGTCTTGGCCATGCAGATCGGCAGGTCACCGAAGCCCAGCGACTCGAGCTGAGCCAGCTGCTTCTCGGCCCCCGGCGTGTAGTTGACGCCGTCGGCGCCGTAGACCTTCTCGGCGATGGTGGCCACCTTCTCTTTGATCGTGCTCTCCAGCGGGTAGAGCGGTTCGAACTTCGCGCTCCCCTGCTCCACCGTGTCGCGTACCGCTTCGGCCAACTCCTGGCCGCCGGCGCCGCCCCTGGCCCAGATCTCGGTCTTCAGGCATGGCACCCCCAGCTGCTCGCAGCGACCCATGATCAGCTTGTGCTCGTCGTCGCTGTCGCCGTCGAACACGTTGAGCGAGACGACGGGCGGCACGCCGTGCTGCTTCACGTTGGCGATGTGCGCCTCGAGGTTGGGCAGGCCGCGCTCCACGGCCTTCGGGTCGGCCTTCGCCAGGTCGTCTTTCGCGGCGCCGCCGTGATGGCGGAGCGCCCGGGTCGTGACCACGATCACGGCGGCCTGGGGATCGAAACCGGCGGTCCGGCACTTGATGTTGAAGAACTTCTCGGCACCCAAATCGGACCCGAAGCCGGCCTCGGTCACGACGATGTCGCCCAGCGCCAGGCCGGTGCGGGTGGCGATGATCGAGTTGCAGCCGTGGGCGATGTTGCCGAAGGGTCCGCCGTGGACGAAGGCGGGGCCGCCTTCGAGGGTCTGGACCAGGTTGGGCGCCAACGCGTCGCGCAGCAGTACGGTCATCGCGCCGTGCGCGTCGAGGTCCGATGCGCGCACCGGGTTCCTGTCCCGTGTGTACCCGACCACGATCCGGCCCAGCCGCTCGGTCAGGTCGTCGAGATCGGTGGCGAGGCAGAAAATGGCCATGATCTCGCTGGCGGCGGTGATCACGAAGCTGTCCTGTCGAGGCACGCCGTGAGCCGCGCCGCCCATCCCCACCACGATGTTCCGCAGCGCCCGGTCGTTCATGTCGATGGCGCGTGGCCAGGTGATGCGGCGCACGTCGACGCCCAGCTCGTTGCCGTGGTGGATGTGGGCGTCGAGCATGGCCGCCAGCAGGTTGTGGGCGCTGGTGATGGCGTGGATGTCGCCGGTGAAGTGGAGGTTGATGTCCTCCATGGGGATCACCTGCGCGTAGCCGCCCCCGGCCGCGCCGCCCTTGATCCCGAACACGGGGCCCAGCGACGGCTCACGAAGACAGAGCACGTTGTTCACATTCTGTTTGCTGAGCGCCTGGGCCAGCCCGACCGAGACCGTGCTCTTCCCCTCACCGGCCGGCGTCGGCGTGATGGCCGTGACCAGCACGAGCTTCGCCTTCGGCGACCGCCGCGACACGTCCAGCGAGACCTTCGCCTTGTCCCGGCCATAGGGCTCGAAGTCGTCGTCCTCGAGGCCGAGACCGTCGGCGATCTCCCCGATCGGCCGCAGCTCGGCGGCCTGCGCGATTTCGATATCTTGAGGTATGGAGCGTGGCATTTTGGTGTCTCGTGGGCTCAGGCCGTCTCAGAATGCTCATCCAGCGCCGCCAGGATCTCGTCCGGCCGGACCGGCACGACACCTGACTTGCTGACTTCGACACCGGCGGCGTAATTGGCGACCATAGCTGCTTCAATCTCCGTGCCACCGGCGGCGAGGCAGACGGCGACGGTGGCGGTGACGATGTCACCGGCGCCGGAGACGTCGAAGACGTCACGAGCGACGGCGTGGATATGATGGAACGAGTCGTCGCGGCCATAGAGGATCATCCCCTCCTCGGCGAGGGTGAGGAGGAGGAACTGGCAGCCGATCCGCTCGCTGGCGGCACGGAGGCCATCGGGTTCGCGCGGCGCGGACGGTGTCCCGAGGGCGGCGGCGAGCTCGTGGGCGTTCGGCTTGAAGAGATGGACGCCGGAGTACTCGAAGAAGCGAGCGAACTTGGGATCGGCGACCGCCGGGATCGCGCCTCGCTGGGCGATCTCGATCGTCCCTTGGATCACCGCGGGTACCAGCGCCCCCTTGTTGTAGTCCTGGAGGATGATCGCGTCGACGGAATCGGCCACCTCCTCCACGTTCTCCAGCAGCCGCCGAGCGACGTCCTCGGAGACATCGGCGTCGGTCTCCCGATCGAAGCGGACCACATGCTGGTGACGCGCCATGATTCGTGTCTTCGTGGTGGTCTGCCGCTCGGGCACCGTGACCAGCCGGTCGCCGGCTACGCCCAGCCGGGCCAGCGCGTCGACCAGCTGCCGGCTGGCCGAGTCCAGACCCACCACGCCGACCAGCTCGCACTCGGCGCCCAGCGCCGTCACCGCGCCCGCCACGTTCGCTGCTCCACCCGGGGCCCAACGCTCCTGGCTGACATGGACCACCGGGACGGGCGCTTCGGGGGAGATTCGGCCCACCGTTCCCGTGAGGTAGATGTCCAGCATACAGTCGCCCACCACCGCGATCCGGACATCGCGGGTGCGCTCCAGCAGCTCGTCGATTCTCTTCCTGTCGATTGGCAAGGCCGTTTCCCGCGGTTGGGTTCGGGGGCTAACTTGCTTTTAGCGGCGCGCGAAGATAAAACATGGCCGACTCCGCTGTCAAAGGCCCGGCGCGCCCGTGGAGGGACCCATTGAAGAACCTGTGGTATCTGGTCGAAAACTGGCTCAAGCGAGCGGTGTTGGGCGTCCAGGAGTACACGGTCCTGACCGTGAAGGCGGTGCGCTACATCTTCGCGCGGCCCTTCTACTGGCGGGACACCCTGCAGCAGATGGACCTGATCGGGGTCGGGTCGCTGGGGATCGTCCTGCTGACCGGGCTGTTCACCGGGATGGTGCTGGCGCTGCAGAGCTCGGTGGAGATGCGGCGGTTCGGCGCGACCATCTATATCGGCCGGCTGGTGGGCGCCAGCGCGGTGCGCGAGCTGGGGCCGGTGCTCACCGCCCTGATGGTGGCGGGCCGGGTGGGCGCCGGGATGGCGGCGCAGCTGGGCTCGATGAAGGTGACCGAGCAGATCGACGCGCTCAACGTGATCGGCACCGACCCGATCAAGAAGCTGGTGACGCCCCGGCTGGTGGCGGCGCTGATCATGCTCCCCATCCTGACCGTGATCACGGACACGATCGCGATCTTCGGCGGCCTGCTGATCGCGGTGGTCAAGCTCGATCTCACCGCGGACCTCTATATGCGGTCGGTCTACCAGACGCTGGCCCAGTCGGGCTTCGTGCTGCGCCTCGTACCCAAAGACGTGCTGGCGGGACTGATCAAGCCGTTCTTCTTCGGCGGCATCATCGCGATGACCGGCTGCTACTTCGGACTGCAGACGACAGGCGGCACGGCCGGCGTCGGCGTCAGCACGACCCGGGCCGTGGTCACGGCGTCGATCCTCATCCTGGCGGTCGACTACTTCCTCACGCAGCTGTTGATATCTATTCTTTTTACATGACCAACGAGCAGCCGACTGCCACGAGAGCCGAGACGGCACCGACGGAACGGGCCGGCCACGCGACCGACGATCGGTCCCAGATCGTGATCGACGTCCGGGACCTCTCGCTGGCGTTCGCCAAGCCGGTCCTGTGCGAGGTCAGCTTCCAGGTGCGGGAGGGTGAGGCGCTCTCGATCCTGGGTCCGTCGGGAGTGGGCAAGTCGACGATCCTCAAGCTGATCCTGCGGCTGCTGGTGCCGGACGGCGGACAGGTGGTGATCGACGGCGAGGACATCAACCAGCTGACCTTCGAGGAGGTGCTGGAGGTCCGCCAGAAGATGGGGATGGTCTTCCAGGCGGCGGCATTGTTCGATTCGCTCACGGTCTACGAAAACGTGGCGTACCCGCTGCGCGAGCACATGCGTCTCGCTGAGAGCGACGTCGAGGATCAGGTCCGCCAGGCGCTGGCCCTGGTCGACATGGAGCTCGAGGAGTTCGGGATGCGGTTGCCGTCGGAGCTTTCGGGCGGCCAGAAGAAGCGGGTCGGGATCGCCCGGGCGATCGTCCATCAGCCGAAGATCCTGCTTTACGACGAGCCGACCACCGGCCTCGATCCGCTGACCGCGAACACGATCGTCGAGCTGATCCAGCGGCTGCAGAGGGAGCTGGACGTCACGTCGGTGGTGGTGAGCCACGACGTCCGGGCGGTGATGGCCGTGTCGACGCATATCGCCATGCTGCGGGATTGTCGCATATGTTTCTACGGGACGCCGGAGGAGATGGAAGCGTCGACCGACGAGTACGTGCGGCAGTTCATCGACTGAACACGAGGAGTCCGACCGGGATATGAATGGCGAGTCGAGGATCAGCTGGAGCCAGATACGGGTCGGCGCGGCCGTGGCCGTCGCCCTCGGCGTGCTCGCGGTGGCGGTCTTCTTCATCGGGGAGACCGGGGCGGTCTTCGGGGACCGGTACAACCTCACGACGTTCCTGCCCAACGCCAACGGGCTGATCGAGGGCGCCAGCGTCCGCGTCGCAGGACAGGACGTGGGCAAGGTCAACCGTATCGAGTTCGTTCCCGTCGAGCAGCGCCGGGGCTCGGACCAGGTGCTCGAGCTCACGCTCGCCATCGATCGGAACGTGTCGAACCAGATCCGCCAGGACTCCGAGGCCCGGATCCGCACGCAGGGGCTGCTGGGCGACAAGATCATCGACATCACGCCCGGCTCGCCCGGCGTCCCGATGCTGGAGGAGGGCGACACGGTCCCAAGCGCCGCCGCCATCGACTACGAGGAGCTGTTCGGCTCCGCGTCCGAGCTGGTCGACGATCTGGCGGCCACGCTGCGTACGCTCCGCTCGATCGCCGACAGCCTGCTGGCCGGGCAGGGAACGATGGGGCGCCTGCTGATGGACACGACGCTTTACGTCGACCTGCTGACGACGTCCCGATCGATGAACGAGTTCCTGAGGGCGGTGGCGCAGGGCGAAGGCGCGCTGGTCCAGCTGGCACAGGACGAGGAGCTTTACGCGGATCTACGCTCGGTGATCGCCGGAGTCGATACGTTGACGGCCACGCTGGTTACCGGGGAAGGAACGCTCTCACGCCTGCTGACCGACGACGGCCTCTACCGCAACCTGGCCTCGACGTCGGCGCGTGCCGATTCGCTGTTGTCGGCCCTGGAATCTGGGGAAGGCGCTCTCGGTCAGATGCTCACCGACCAGGAGCTCTACGAGAGCCTGCTGAAGCTGCTGGTGGATGTGCAGGCCGTCGTGACCGAGCTGCGGGAGAACCCGCGGAAATACGTGCCGCCGATCCGGGTGTTCTGAACCAGCCGAACATCGAACGTCCGACATCCAACGTCCAACAGCGAACGTGGGTTGCGATTCCGTTGGATGTTGGGCGGTGGACGTTCGATGTTGGACGGTGGACGTTCGATGTTGGATGTTCAGTCGGTCGTCACCGCGTTCTTCTCTAACCATTGGCGCAGGCCCCGCACGCCGCCCTTGAAGGAGTACGCCTCGTAGCCGGAGCCCTGCAGCTTCTCGGCCAGCTGGGCGGTCCGCAGGCCGAGATCGCAGTAGAGCACGTAGGAGCGATCACGATCGAGTGAATCGCTGTCGCTGTACAACTCCCAGAAGTCCCGGTGCTCGGAACCGGGATAATGCCACCTGTCGTATTCCTGCCGGTCACGAGTATCGATCACCACGCTGCCATCGGGTACTTCGGCGGTGTACAGATAAGGCATGACCAGGTCGGCGCTATCGAGCCCTCGCAGATCGAGGGCACGCCGCCCGGTCACGGCGCGATCCACGATCGACAGGTCGAGGCCGTCCTCAGCCGCTGCCACCTGCTCCGGGGTCGCACCGGTCACCGGATGCTCTTCGGTGAGTGCGCAGTACTCACGCACCTTCTCGGAGAGCGTGTAGGTGCCGATCTCGCGGCTGCGCGCGATGATCTCCTGCTTGTCGAAGCCGATCAGCGGGCGCAGCACCGGGATCGTGACACATTCCTCGATCGACCGGAGGTTGGCCAGCGTCTGGGAGGAGACCTGGCCCACCGACTCGCCGGTGACGATGGCGTGGGCGCCGATCTCGGCGGCCACGGCGGCGCCGGCCCGGTACATCAGCCGCTTGAGCACCACCTGCCAGTAGCGTTCCTCGACGCCCCCCTTCAGCTGCCGGACGACGTCCTCGAAGTCGATCACGTGGATGTCGGGCCTCGATCCGTAGCTCCAGCCATCGGCGAGCAGCTTGGCCACGTTCAGGACGGCCCGCTCGTAGGCGCTGCCCCCCAGGTTGCAGAAGACGTAGCTCAAGGTGACGCCGCGGCGCAGCAGCATCCAGGCGGCGACGGCGGAATCGTAACCGCCGGACAGCAAGGCCACCGCCCGGCCCTCGACCCCCAGCGGGAAGCCGCCGGGACCGGGGATCTTGCGGCTGAAGAAATAGGCCCGGCCCTCCCGCACCTCCACGTACACGCTCACGTCCGGTCGATCGAGATCGACCTCGGCGTATCGATTGAGCGCCGCACCGAGCTCGTAGTTCACGTCTCGGGAAGAGAAGCTGTGGCGGCCGGCCCGACGGGCTCTGACGGCGAAGGTGCCGCCGCGCACCCGGTCGGTGTAGACGCGGGCGCCGGTTTCCACGATCGCATCGAGTCGCGGCTCCGCGGTGGCCTCGACCTCGGAAATCGAAGCGATCCCGAACACCCTGGACACAGCCGCCGCCGCGCCAGGATTCTCCGCCTCGACGAAGAGACGATTCCACTCGTCCCGCAGGCGGTAGTCGCCGCCGGTCGAGGCGAGGGCATCCTGCAGCGCGGCCACCAGCCCGCGCTGGAAGCGCCGCCGCGTCTGTCGCGACTTGATCGCCAGCTCGCCGCAGGGCCGGATGAGTATGAGGTGTCTTAGATCCGCCATAGGAGAACAGTAAGGGAGTGAGGGGTGAGGGGTAAGGGGTGGGGAGCGTCAGCCCGATGAAACAAAAAGGCCAGCGGCGCCGACCGCTGACCACTCCTGACCCCTTACTCCTCACTCCTCACCGTTGTTGATGGAGGCGGCGGGAATCGAACCCGCGTCCGGAAATAGATCCGGCAGAGCCGCTACGTGCGTAGCCTACCGTTCGTTGGTTCGCCCCGCATCGGCCGATAGGCGGCCTCTCCGGAAGCTAGCCGCTGTAAGATCTCACCGGACACGCCGCGGCCACGTGGCCGGCCAGCCCGATTTATCGACGCCTCGAGACCGACCTCGGGCCCGGTCGATCAAGAGACGGGCTACTTAATGTTTAAGCAGCCAGTGCCAAGTTGTCGTTGGCAGTTGTGATTTTGCCCGGTTGATTTACGAGGGTCCGGGCGCCCTCGGCACGCTGCTCCACCTTCACTAAACCCGTCGAAGCCAGTTCGCCCCCACAGGCATTCTACACTACGTAATTTATGCCTTCAGGTTTCAAATGGAAGGCGGTTACGCGCGGTCGCCGGCGATCAAAACGCTGTTGCGGCCGCCGCGCTTCGCCTGGTAGAGGGCGGCATCGGCCGACGCCACGACCGCCGTCCCGCTCCTCACCGGCTCGGGGCAGCCGCTGAGGCCGGCGCTCACCGTCACGGTCACGGTCTTGCCGCGCCACTCGACATCGAGGGCCTCGACGCGGCGACGAACGCGCTCGAGGACCCGGGCCGCGTCCTCGACCGCGGCGCCGGGGAGAACGACGAGGAACTCTTCCCCGCCCCAGCGGCCGGCATGATCACCGGGGCGCAGCTCGTCGCGGATCGACCGAGCCACCGACTGGAGCACCATATCGCCGACGTCGTGACCGAACCGATCGTTGACCTTCTTGAAATGATCGATATCGACCACGGCGACGGAGAACGGGGTGCCGGTGCGCTCGGAGATGGCGGCGGCGGAGGCGAGGGCACGCTCGGTGGCCCGACGATTGGGCAGCCCGGTCAGCGCATCGCTCAGCGACATGGCTTTGACCTCGCCGAACTCGAGGGCGTTGCGGAACGCGGGCGCCACCGAGAGCGCGATCGCCCGTAGCCGCTCGAAGTCCCGCTCCCCGAACTCTCGCGGGCGCTCGTATTCCACCGCCAGCGCGCCGATCGAATCGGCCTCGACGATCAGCGGCAGGATGATCGCCGACCCGGCGTCCGAAACGACACCCTCCACGTAGAGCGGGAGCCGCTTCCTGCCAGCCAGGTCGTCGAGGGGAAGCGAGGTGGCGTTGCTGAGCGCCAGGCTCAGGTACGAGGCGTCGCCGCGGAAGGTCATCGCCGACAGTCCCTTCGGGACCTCACCGTCGCTGGCGACGATCCGCCCCGTCCGCTCGTCGTGGTTCCACAGAGCGGCGACGGCCCCCCGGGCCCCGGTGACGCGCCGGGCCCGCTGGCAGACGGCGGCGGACAGCTCCCGCAGATCGAGCTCGCGATCCAGGTCGAGCACGGTGTCGTAGAGGGCCTCGGAGCGTCGCAGGTCCTCCAGCGCGGCCTCGGCGGCCCGGGCATCGTTGATCAATCGCCCGGCGATGGCGGCGGCGAGTTCCAGCGCCTGCGGCGCATCGGGACGGGGCACGCCATCGAACTCGGCCATCGCGCAGCCTACGCGATCGCCCCTCGGCTCGCTCAGTGGCGCCGCCACGACCCAACCGCCGCCGCCCCCGTGGAAGATCTCCTTGCGCGATGCCCGGAGCGATACCCCTTCGCTCACCACCCACCCCAGGGCGTGCCCCTCCAGGGGGACACCCTCCGGATCGAGGCTAGCGTCGGACGGCGAGCGCAGCGCGACGCGGAGGCGGCCGTCCGGATCGACGATCCAGAGGCTGGTCCGCTCGGCCCCCAGGGCCAGCCGCATCGCTTCCAGCCATGCGGCCAGCTCCTCGGCGACGGTCTCCAGGCCCGGCAACGGCGCATCCATCGAGCCGCGGACCTATCGCAGACGGTTGATGCGAGCGGCGGCCGCCGCCGCACCGTACCCGTTGTCGATGTTCACCACGGTGACGCCGGGGGCGCAGCTGTTCAGCAGGCCCAACAGCGCGGCCAGGCCGCCGAACGAAGCGCCGTAACCGATGCTGGTGGGCACGGCGATGACCGGCGCGGCGATCAGGCCACCGATCACTGATGCGAGGGCCGCTTCCATACCGGCCACGACGATGAGCACGGCCGCCTCGTCAAGCTCCTGGCGACCGGCGAACAGCCGGTGGATGCCCGCGACCCCGACATCATCCAGTCGGCGAACGGGGTTCCCCATCGCTCGGGCCGCGACCGCCGCCTCTTCGGCCACCGCCAGGTCGGAGGTGCCGGCCGTGACCACGAGGACCGGGCCGCGCACGTGGACGTCCAGCGGTTCGGCCGGCGGCAAATAGGCGGTGCGGGCCAGCTCGTTGACCTCGATCGTCGGATGTTCCGCGGCCAGCCGTTCCCGGATCGGCGCATCGGCGCGGGTCACGAGCAGCCCGTCGCCGGCGGCAGCCAGCCGGGCACAGATCTTCGAGATCTGGTCCGGGGTCTTGCCGGGACAGTAAACGACCTCGGGGTAGCCCTGACGCAAGGCGCGATGATGATCGACGCGGGCGAAGCCGAGATCCTCGAATGGAAGACGCTCCAGCTCGGCGAGGGCAGCCGTAACGCTCAACTCGCCCCGTTGAAGGCGTTCCAGCAGGCTCTTCAATCGCTCAGGTCTCATGCTCAGGATACCGAGGGTCGAAATAACCGATGGTCAGAGCACCAGCGGTGGGATGTGGCAGTCGGCGCCGCAATATAGCCGGGGCGGGTCGTGAGTCAAAGGCCGTCCGCGACCGGCATCGCGTCGGGCTTTGACACCGGGACGCGGATACCGTATTCGTAGTGGCGGCGATTGACGGGAGGAGCCGTTGGAACGCCCGGCCTGACTCCAACGCACGTGCCGACGGCGCAATCGGAGGTCCGAATGGAATTGCGAGAGTTCTTCACAGAAGATGTCATCAACCTCGATCTGAAGGGCGACAACAAGGACGCGATACTGAAGGAGCTGATTTCGCTCCTCGATCTGTCCGAGAAGTCGGAGGGGATCCTCTTCAAGATGCTCAAGCGGCGCGAGAACCTGGGCTCGACGGGGATCGGCAAAGGGATCGCCATACCGCATTGCCGGTCGCTCGTAGTGAACCGGCTGCGCGTGGCGTTCGGGCGCAAGGCCGAGCCCATCGACTTCAAGGCCATCGACGACAAACCGGTCTCGTTCTTCTTCTTGATCGTCGCCCCGCCGCTCGAGGTCTCCAACCAATATCTCCCGGTCCTCGGAAAGATCGCGCAGCTCTGCCGCGAGTCCGATGTTCCGAAACGGCTGGGCGCTATCGAGTCGCCCAGCGAGTTCCTCGAACTGTTGGACGAAAAACAGGTCTGATCGGAGGTCGACCGGCATGCACCCGCAGCTCGAGATTCTGCTGGAACTTCAGGATCTGAAAGCCCAGAAACGCGAATTGGAAGAGGCGGCTGAGGAACACGTCCACGACATCGAAAAGAAGGTCTTCCAGGTCCAGCCCGAGGACGCCGTCGCGCACCTCGAGGCGAAGATCGAGGAGATGGAGAACAGCCTGGACCCCGAAATCGAGGGTCGCTATCGCCGCATCGCCGATCGCAGCGCCCGACCCGTCGTTCCCGTCCTCAACGGAATCTGCTACGGCTGCTTCATGGCCGTCCCCACCGCCATGACCCGCACCAACGAACAGATCCGCTGGTGCGAACACTGCGGCTCGTTCATCTATTTCGTCGATTGAGCCCGGCGCCCGTCAGCGGCTGACGGCGATCTTGAGCAGATCCTGGGCCCGGTTGGCCGTGATGCGGCAGAAGTAGATCCCCGAGTTCACGCGCCGACCGCTCTGGTCCGTCCCATCCCAATACAGCAGATAGCGGCCCGGCCGATCGTAGCGCAACTCGAGCGCCGGCTGCCCCGCGGCGGAGGGGTGATCCAATGCGGTGGGAATCGAGACGAGCTGGCCGAGTACGTTGTAGATGCGGACGCTCACCACCACGGACGTGCCGTCCTCGAAAAGACCCTCTCCGAGCACGAACGGTATCCGCGTGTCCCGTCGGAACGGGTTCGGATAGTTTTGCTCCAACGCCACGCCACGAACTTCGCCCTCTTGGGATTCCTCTTGAGCGGCCGTGGCCGTGTCGCTCTGTTGCGCGAATACCTCGGGGGAGTCAGGGATCCACGCCAGCAGAAGGACGAGGAGCACAGCGTAGCGACTGTGCCGCACGTTCGTCCTTACCTCCTTGGATTCAGTAGCGTTGAGTCGTTCTTGCCCCTCCCGGGTTGAACGGGCTGCGTCCGATTCTCCCTAGCGTCAAAATACTTCCCCTGAGAAAGACGGGCAAGAACTTTCCTTCCGGCTACATCCCCTCTCGCAGCACCCGACCGGCCGGTGTCCGACGGGTAAAGCCGGCGGCGTCGAGGTACTCGAGAAGTGGGATAAGATACTTTCTGCTCACCCCCAGCGCCTCCCGCAGCTCCGAGGGCCGGCCGGGCCGACCGCCTTCCAGCGCCTCCCTCACCCGATTCCGAACCTCATCGAAGGCATCCACGTGGTAGTAGAGGTCCGGCGTCACGGCGACCAGCACGCCGCGTTCGGCCAGAAACTTGAGCACCCTCAGCAGGTCCGAGGGGGCGACGCGGAGCTCGGCGGCCAGCTCCTTGAGGCCGGGAGGCGCGAGGTGGTCCCGCTGCAGGCGTGCGACGGCGTCGTCGGCGAGCGCCCGATCCTCCGGGTCGAGGGTCGGCACGTGACCGGCCCGGGCCGCCACCGAGCCCTCGACGCGGACCGCCCCCGCGGCCTCGAGGTCGGCCAGAACGTCGTCCACCAGGGGACCGCCGGGGCCGGCGGCGCCACGGAGAGCCTCCAGGCTGACGCCCCGAGCGCCGGAGTCGCGGCGGTGCTCGCTGTCGAGGACATCGAGCACCCGGCGGCGAACGGCCTCCAGCGCTTCCTTTGAATACCACCGGCCTCCCACCTCGCGGACAGCGCCGGCCGTGGCGAGGCCGCTCAAGGCCTCGTCGACCCGACCGGGCCGAAGGCCGGCCAGAACGGCCAGCTCCTCGGCGGACGCGCCGGTTTCCTGGCGTGCGACGGCGCGGCCGACGCGCTCGCCGGGGTCGAGCTCCACCAGGTTCTCCTCCGCGGCCGCCGCTGCCAAAGCGGCTCGGCCACGCCGCCGGGCCCACGGGTCGATCACGACGCCACCGCCGATGGTCGTAACGGGCGAGTAGAAGCGAAGCACGAACCGATCACCGGCCCGGGCCACCACCGGACCTTCGAGACGGAGCTGTGCGATTCCACCCTCACCGGGCCGCAGGGTGACCCCTTGCGGCAGAACGACCCGGGCCAGCACCTCCGCCGTGCCCAGATGGAAGCGAACGCGCTGCCAGTGGCGAATCGGCCAGGGCGAGCCGGCCAGGGTATGGATCCGGGCATCGAGCTGGCGCGTCGCGCGCCAGACCGGATCGGACACCAGTAGCCGACCCCGCTCGACCTCGTCCCGGTCGATGCTCGCCAGGGCGAGGGCGGCACGCTGCCCGGCGTGCGCGCGTTCGGCTTCCGCCCCGTGGATCTGGATCCCGCGCACTCGCGCCGCGGTCGCGCCCGGAAGGACGCGGAGCTCCCGACCCACGTCGACGTGGCCGCTCCAGACGGTTCCGGTCACCACGGTCCCGACACCGCGCACGCTGAACGAGCGGTCGACCGGCAGCCGAAACAGGTCGTGTTCCTCCCGGGCCTCAACCGCACGGGCGGCCGCGTCGATCGCCGCCTTCAGCTCGGTGACGCCTTCGCCGGTGACGGCGGAGGCGACGACGAGCGGCCAATCGACGGGCCCGAAAACGGTCTGCAGCTCTTCACGTACCGACTCGGCCACCAGGCCGCACCAGTCGGGCTCGACGAGATCCGACTTGGTGATCGCCACCACGCCCCTCCGTACCCCCAGCAGACGTGCGATCCACAGATGCTCCCGAGTCTGCGGCATCGGCCCTTCGTCGGCGGCGACGACCAGTAGCAAGAGATCGATCCCGGTGGCGCCGGCCAGCATGTTCTTGACGAAGTCCTCGTGCCCGGGGACGTCGACAACCGATATCTCGAGGTCGGGTTCATCGCTGGGAAAGCGAGCGAAGCCCAGGTCGATCGTGATCCCCCGCTCCCGCTCCTCCTCCCACCGGTCGGTGTTCACACCGGTGAGAGCTTCGACGAGCGCCGTCTTGCCGTGATCGACGTGGCCGGCGGTTCCGAGGATGACCGATCTCATCCGAGCCGCTGCTCGAGAAAGTGGAAGGAGTTGAGCGGTCGGTGATCGGCCAGGTGGTAAGCGATGAAATCGCGCAGCAGATTCCGCTGGAAACGGATCGTTTCCAGAACGGTCGCATCGGCGGCGCCGGCCACCAGCAGCGCCAGCTCCGTCCGGGCGCGCGGGGCCAACGCCTTGAGGCTCAGGGCGGCACTCTCTCGGCGGCAGCCGTCGCAGATGATTCCGCCGCCGACCAGATCGAAGTGGGTCGTCTCGTCGGGTGCCGGCGAACGGCCGCAGCCCGAGCAGGGATCGAGGGCGGGCGCGAAGCCGAGACGAACGATGAGCCGCCAGGTCTCCTCGAGGACCGCCGTCTCGACGGCGCCGTTCTGTGCGACCAGGCGGTCGAGGCTCCGGCCCAGCTGTTCGAAGAGCTCCCGGTCAGGCTCCGAGGAAGCGAAGCGGAGCGCGATCTCGGTGAGCAGCCCGGCCCCGGCGTAGCGAACCAGCTCGCGCCCCAGCGCCTGGCGCTCGCGCCGCAGCTCGAAACCGGACAGCGTGTGCAGCTCCCTTCCCTCTTTGACGTAGAACGTGGCCACCCCGTCGCTGAACGGCTCCAGCAGACCGCCGAACCGGCTCCGGGGGCGCCGCGCACCCTTGGCGATGGCCGAGCAGAGCCCGTGATCCCGGGTCAGCAGGCGCAGGATCTTGCTCGTCTCGCTGTACTCGTAGGTCTTTAAGACCGTCGCGGGTGTTGAGACCAGGCCCATGCTCTCAATATCGAGCGTCGGTCCGGACCTCGCCAGTCGGGTCGGGGCCCGAAGCGGCATTTCCGGCGCCGCGTCGCCAGAGAGTGAACCCGGCGGCCAGGGCGGCCAGCGCCGTCGCCGTGAGCACCGCGACCCGCTGGCGCCAGTCGGGACGCCCGGTGGCGATCTCGATCCGAACCGCGACCCCGGGCGCCAGCTCCAGAGCACGATAGCGGCGGAGCGGTCGCGCCTCCGATCCGCCACCCTCGACCTCGCTCAACCCGCGGCCCGCTCGCCCGCGGACCGTGGCCCGGTCGACCTCCAGCCACACGGTGTCCTGGCGCAGCGGGCCGGAGAACTCCACTGAGGGAACGTCGGCGGGCAGGAGATAGGTGACCACGAGTTCGAAGCGAGGCCCGTCGACCGGTCCGACGACGGACACCAGCGGCGGCTGCACGACCAGCTGGCTCGCCGCCAGGTCGCCGCCCACCCGGAACACCTCCCGGGCGCCTGGCTGCAACTCGAAGAGCGGCAACGGCCGGGCGAGTGCGGAGTCGGTCATGGGGCCCGGGCCGAGACTCACCCGCAGCGCCTCGATGACGCGAACGCGACCCGATTCGTCCCGCATCACCCGGGCCTGGCGCTGCGATATTCGGGCGCCCGGCCGCTCCTGAGCGTCCGCCGGGGACGCGGTTGACGCGGACAACGCCGCCGACAGCAGGCAAAAGAAAAGCCGTCGGCACCCGGGGTGCCGACGGCCTGTTGCCAGAACCCGACGCATCGTCACGGATTGAAGCGGCCGAAATCTTCCGGATTCATCCGTTTCAAGTACTCCTTCAGCTGCTCCGCGTCCATTCCGGTCTCCTCCTGCTCGGAGACCTCGGGAATGTCACCCGGCTCGAGCTCGGACGGCTGGATCTCGATCGATGCCTGCTCGAGAAGGTCGTCATGGGCATAGATCGGGGCCTTGGCCCGCAGCGCTATCGCGATGCTGTCGCTGGGGCGCGCATCGATCGACACGACATCTCCGTTCCGCTTGATGATCAGCTCGGCGTGGTACGTGTTATCCACCACTTTGGTGATCAGCACGCGGTGGAGCTCGCTGCCCAGCCCCTGCAGCATGGCGGTGAACAGGTCGTGGGTCAGCGGGCGCGAGAACTTCATCCCCGCCAGCTCCATGGCGATGGCGCTCGCCTCGCCGGGTCCGATCCAGATCGGCAGCACGCGCTCACCTTCGATCTCCTGAAGGATCACCACGGGTGTGTTCGACGCCTTGTCGAGACCGAGGCTGGCCACCTTGACCTGATTCATAGAGCTCTTCTGTTCCGTTTAGTCGGGGTCCGCCATCACTCTTAGGAACATATTGTCCCGCACCCGACTGTAAACCCCGTCGGAACCGTCAAGTTCCTACATCCCAAGAGGAAAGGTACTTCTCCTGCTCCGGGGTCAGCTTGTCGATCGCGATCGCCATGCTGTCCAGCTTGAGCCGTGCGATCTCCCGGTCGATGTGGTCGGGCGTTCCGTGCACCGAGGTCGCCAGCTCGGGGCCGGCGCCCACCAGGTATTCGGCGGCCAGCGCCTGGTTGGCGAACGACATGTCCATCACGGCCGCCGGGTGTCCCTCGGCCGCCGCCAGGTTGATCAGTCGTCCCTCGCCCAGAACGAAGATGCGGCGTCCATCGAGCCGGTATTCCTGGACGAAGTCGCGGACGGTGCGCGGCTCGCCGTCGGCGATCTCGGCCAGCCGCTCCAGGTCGATCTCGACGTTGAAGTGACCCGAGTTGGCCACGATCGCGCCGTCCTTCATGGCACGGAAGTGCTCCTCACGGATCACGCTGGTGTCGCCGGTGACCGTGACGAACAGATCGCCCAGCTTGGCGGCCTCCGCCATCGGCATCACCTCGAAGCCGTCCATCACGGCCTCCAGCGCCCTGAGCGGCTCGACCTCGGTGACGATCACCCGGGCGCCCGCGCCGCGGGCCCGCGTGGCGACGCCGCGGCCGCACCAGCCGTAGCCGGCGACCACGACCCGCGCGCCGGCGAGCAGCAGGTTGGTGGCCCGGAGGATGCCGTCGAGGGTCGACTGGCCCGTGCCGTAGCGGTTGTCGAACAGGTGCTTGGTCATGCTGTCGTTGACCGCGATCACCGGGAACTGCAGCACGCCGTCGGCGGCCATGGCACGCAGCCGGATGACGCCCGTCGTGGTCTCCTCGGTGGACCCGACCACGCTTTTGACCAGCGATTCACGCTCCTTCTTCGAAAGGGCCGCCGCCCAGCTGCGGACCGGCCCGGCCAGATCGTCCAGCCGATCGAGGGCGATCATGTGGAGCGACCCGACCAGATCGGCGCCGTCGTCCATAGTGATCGCAGGACGATGCTCGAGGGCGGCCCGGATGTGCTCGTAGTACGTGTCGTGATCCTCGCCCTTGATCGCGTACACCTGAATGCCGTGATCACGGACCAGGTGGGCGGCCACATCGTCCTGCGTGGACAGCGGGTTCGATGCGCAGAGCGCCAGGTCGGCACCGCCGGCCTTGAGCGTGATGGCCAGGTTCGCCGTCTCGGTCGTTACGTGCAGACATGCGGACAGCTTCCGCCCCTCCAGCGGACGCTCCTCGGCGAACCGCTCGCGGATCATGCGGACGACCGGCATGGCGCGCTCCGCCCACTCGACCCTCCGCTTCCCGGCGTCGGCGAGCTGGATGTCGCGGATATCGTGATCAACTGTCCTGGTTGGCATCGCGTCTATTCCTCTATGTCGGGTATGGATGAGCCAGGGTGAAAGCTACTCGCGCTCGACGGCCGCGAGTCGCGGCTCTCGGGGACTCAACCTCCGAGCTTCGATCGGAGATCGTCGGTTCTGTCGGTTCGTTCCCAAGAGAAGCCGCCGCCGTCCTCGGGCTGGCGGCCGAAGTGGCCGTAGGCGGCCGTCTTCTTGAAGATCGGCCGCCGCAGACCGAGGGCTTCGATGATCCCGTTCGGTGTCAGATCGAAGACCTCGCGGACGGCGGCCTCGAGCTCGCCGTCCGACACCTGACCGCTGCCCCTGGTATCGACGAGGACCGAGACGGGCTCGGCGACGCCGATGGCGTAGGCGAGCTGGACCTCGCACTCGTCGGCGAGCTCGGCGGCCACGATGTTCTTGGCGATCCAGCGTGCCGCGTAGCTGGCCGACCGATCGACCTTGCTGGGGTCCTTGCCGCTGAAGGCGCCGCCGCCGTGGCGGCCCATGCCGCCGTAGGTGTCGACGATGATCTTGCGGCCGGTGAGCCCGGCGTCGCCCTGCGGTCCGCCGATGACGAAGCGGCCGGTCGGGTTGATATGGATCTGCGTCTTCCCGTCGTAGTACTCGGGTGGCAGAACGGGCTCGATCACGGTTTCCCTGATCACCTCGTGGATGGTCCCGTTCTCGATCGTTTCGTCGTGCTGGGCCGAGACGACGACGGCCTGGACGCGAACCGGTCCATTCCCGTCGTACTCGACGGTGACCTGCGACTTGCCGTCGGGCCGCAGCCAGGGGATCGCGCCGGATTTGCGCTTCGCGGCGAGCTCCCGGGTGAGGCGGTGGGCGAGGATGATGGGCAGCGGCATCAGCTCGGGGCTCTCGCGGGTCGCGTACCCGAACATCATCCCCTGGTCGCCGGCGCCCCCGGTATCGACACCCATGGCGATGTCGGAAGACTGCCGGTCGATGGAGGTGATCACGGCGCAGGTCCGGGCGTCGAGGCCGAAGCGCGCGTTGACGTAACCGATCTCTTCGACGGTATCGCGGACGATGTCGGGAATGTCGACGTAAGTGTCGGTGGTGATCTCACCGGTCACGAAGGCGAGGCCGGTGGTGACGAGGCACTCGCAGGCCACTCGCGCGGCGGGATCCTCGGCGATGATGGCGTCCAGGACGGCATCGGAGATCTGGTCGGCGACCTTGTCCGGGTGCCCCTCGGTGACGCTCTCCGAAGTGAAAAGATGCTTGATCGACAAGTTCCTGACCCTCAACGCGATCGGAGTCTGTTGGCTGCCGCGCCTCGACTCGGCGACGTCGGACTACCTGTAAAAACGCCGGAAGGTACTCACTCAGCCGGGGTGTGACAAGCTGGTGTTCGAGTTGATATCCGTCAGATCGACCATGTCACCGAGAACCTCCTGCACGCGCCGGCGAATTTCGAGCCCCGTCTCGGCTTCCAGCAGGCCGATGACGACCTCGCTGATGCTCTCCAGATCGAGGGCCCGAATCAGCTTCTTCTGCTCCAGGATGGCGTTCGGCGCGCAGCTCAGGCTGCGGATTCCGAGGCCGAGGAGCAGGACGGCGCCGAGGGTATCGCTGGCGGCCTCACCGCAGACACAAAGTGGTCGTCCGAGTTTGGACGCGGCGGAGGCGGCGTCGTGGATGTAGCGCAGCAGGGCGGGATGGTAGAGGTCGAAGAAGGGCAGGAGCTGGGCGTTGCCGCGATCGACGGCGAGCATGTACTGGATGAGATCGTTGGTGCCGATGCTGAAGAAGTCGGCATGGCGGGCCAGCTTCTCTACGATGGCGATGGCGGCCGGCGTTTCCAGCATCAGCCCCAGGGGCGGCACGCGGTGCTCGAGCCCTTCCCTCTTCAGCTCGTCGCATGCCTTGTCGATGACGGCGCGGATCCGGATCACATCGTCGACGCTGTTGACCATCGGGATCAGCAGCTGGATCTGGCCGAGAGCGGCGGCGCGCAGGACGGCGCGTGCCTGGTGATGGAAGAGCTCCGGCATCATCTCGTAGATCCTGAGGCCGCGCCATCCGAGGAACGGGTTCTCCTCGGTGATCGGGGGCAGGAACATGGGAAACTTGTCACCGCCCAAATCGAAAGTGCGGATCGTCACCGGTCGCGGCGCCATCGTTTCGAGGACCCCCCGAAACGCCTCCAGCTGCTCCTCTTCGTCGGGCATGCTGGTCTTACCCACGACCAGGAACTCGGTGCGGAAGAGGCCCACGCCGTCGGCGTTGGCGGCCACGGCCCGGGCCGCGTCGGCGGGAAGATCGAGGTTGGCGTGGAGCCCGATGCGGATGCCGTCGCGGGTGACAGGCTCGAGCTCGGCCAACCGCTCGACCTCGGCTTCGGTCTCCTTCACCCGGACTTCCCGATGATGGTAGCGGTTCCTCTCGGCATCGGTCGGCGCGATGATCACCCGGCCGCGAAGACCGTCGACGATGAGCTCCTGGCCCGTCTCGACCCGACGCGACAGATCCCCGAGACCCACCACGGTGGGGAGACCGAGCGAACGCGCGAGGATCGAAGCATGCGCCGTCCGCGTGCCGCCGTCGGTCGCGATCCCGATCACCTGCTCCGGGTCGATCTCGACCATGCGGCTGGGCGTCAGATCGTGCGCCACCAGGATCATCGGGCCGCCAGAGTGGTTCTGGAAAAGGTCGAGCTCCGGCAGATCGATCAGCTCGGCCAGCACGCGGAGCTGGACATCGTTGAGGTCGGCCACCCGGTCCATCACCCGGGCATGGGTGGCGTCAAGCCACTGGGAGCGGAATTCGAGGACCCTGAGGCTGAACGCACGCTCGGCGGTGAGGAAGCTGTCCGTGATGTAGGTCACGGTGCCCTCGATGAGGTCCGGGTCCTCCAGCATCAGGAGCTGTGGATCGAAGATCTTGGCCTGAACCGACCCCAGCCGCTGCGCCACCGAGTCGCGTAGCTGGCGCGTCCGGAGGCTGGCCTGCTGGCAGGCCTGACGGAAGCGTTCGACCTCGGAGCCGATCTGGTCCGGCGCTACGGTGGCGTGGGGGATGTCGAGACGAGGCCATCGGGCCAGGAGCGCCTGACCGATGGCGATGCCGGGTGAAGCCGGTATCCCCTGAACCGTCTCGCTCAACAGCTAATCCTCGTTGAAGCCTTGGGTGACCAGGTCACAGAGCGCCTCGACGGCCTCCTGGGCGTCCACACCGATCGCCCGTATCGCCAGGCTCGAGCCCTTCTCAGCGGCGAGCATCATCACGCCCATGATGCTCTTGCCGTTCACCTCGAGCCCGTCCTTCTCCACCAGAACCTCGGATTTGTACTGCCCTGCCAGCTTCACGAACTCCGCCGCCGGCCGGGCGTGCAGGCCGTACGTGTTGGCCACGACAACGCTTTTCACGCACTCCTGATTCACGCTCACCATGCGATCTGCCCAAGAATGACGAAGCCCAGAGAGAACAACAGTATACCGAAGGCCGCCAGTCGTCCGGCAAGCGCCGGGCGCCAGGCGCCAATAGCGGCAAGGCCGACCGCGCTGCCAACGGCGGGAAGAGGGGCCAACCCGTTGCTCTGGCTCACGCTGAGTGCCATGAGCGGGAGCAGCCCCCCGGCAATAGCGGCCAGGGGAATCGTAAGGCGATCGGGCAGTCGCCGCAAAGGCGATCCGATCAGCACCCGGCCGACGGCACGTCCCTCGCGCCAGCCGAGGCGAAGGCCCCAGACGCGCAACTTCAAATGTACCACGTTGTACAGCAACAGAAACGCCGAGGCGGCGACCCACCAGGCGGCTCCCGCCAGATACAGGAGCGCCGCCAGCAGCAGGGTCAGCGGTCGCCAGCGCGCCCAGACCAGGCGGTCACCGAGGCTCCCCAGCGGGCTGACCAGCGCCCGCTTGAACCGGTCGATCTCCTCCGCATCCGCCTCCTCCCCCTCCATACGGGCGAGGGCGGCGATGGCCACGGTGGACAGGTAGGGGTGCCCATTGTAGAAGCCGACGTGCCGGCGGACCGCCCGGGCCAGGGCATCGGGATCGTCCCGGTGCAACCGCTTCAGCACCGGGATCAGCGCGAACCCCACACCGGCGCCCTGCATGGTCCGATAGTTCCACGAGCCCTGAATCAGCAGGCTTCGGGCCAGCATCTCGAACATCGTGAACTTCCTCAGTGCAGCCATACCCAGACGATCGTGCTCAGGACCGATCCGATGCCAAAGGCCGTCCAGACGCGCCGGCCGCCGGCAACCATGCGGACGTCGGCACCCAGCGCCAGACCGCCCAGCGCCGCGGCCACCAGAGCCGCGACCCAGCCCGCCTCCGCCGGCGCCCCAGCGATGCCTTCGGTTCCCCGGAGAACGACCCAGACGGCCAGCAGAGTCAACGTGACCGCCCGGGCGAAGTCGAGGGCGATCGCGGCGAGATGACGGGCAGTCAGCGAGGCCGGCCGCAGCCCGGGCCCCTCATCGACCACCACCAACCGTGCGTTCAGGTGGCGAAGACCGTGCACGCTCCAGCTTCCCAGCCAGCCGATCAGGACACCCGCGCCGCCGGCTACCACTAGCCCCACCGGCCCCCGCACCGCCACCATGGCCACGGCCGCGGCCACCGCCGCCGGCCCCGTGTCCCAGTGCCGATTGGCGCCGATCGGCAGTTGATGCAGACTCAAGATCTCGAGCAACACGCCCGCCAACATGCCGGCCTGGGGCTCGCCGAGGAGCAGCCCGGTCACCGGAGCGACGACGATGGGGCGCGCGACCATCGCCTGAACGCAGGAAACGGCGTCGAGCCCGACCGCTCCGCCCAGCAGCGCCAGCCACAGATAGCTCGTCGCGTCTAGGATCGGTCCGCCCCCGGGTCGAGCAGTTCATCGATGCCGACTTTGCGGGCGCTCGGCACGTCCCGGGCACTCACCTCCACCTCCAAACGTCGCAACCGCTCGAGCTCCTCACGATCGGCATCGCTCAGATACAGGTACGGGAAGACCCGATCCCTACCCGGCGCGTCGTGCAGGCCGCCCAGGTTGACCGCGATCCCCGCGAGAGCACCCCGCTCCGCGAGCCGGCGCATCGTTCCAATGTCGCGGGTCAGGATGAACCCCCTCGAGTCGTCCGCTTTCCAGGCGGAAATCGAGTCCGCCGCCTCGTCGACCGTGGCGAAGCGGGCCTCGACCTCGTCCGGCAACCCGGCACGGTAGAGCTCCTGCTCCCATTCGCTCGCCGCCAGATCGTCATCGACCACCGCGATGTAGTCGATACCGAGCTTTGCCCCCCACCCCACGACGACCTGGCCGTGGATTAGCCGGTCATCGACCCGACAGAGAAGAATCGGCATCCGCAGAGTACTCGATCGAGACGCCAACACGAGACCGCAGCCGCTCGACCACCTGCTCCAGCGGCAACTCGCGATGGAAGATGAAGTCGAGGAGCAGCGGGAGGTTGACCCCGCAAACCACGGCCAGGTCGGACCGACGCGCCTGCAGCCGCCGCGCCGCGTGCGCGCAGCTGCCGCTGGGAAGATCGACGAACACGACGGCCTGCTGACTGCCGATCAGCTCGTGGATGCGTTCCTCGAGCGACTGGGGGGTGAGCCCGACGTTGTCGATGGCGGTGAGCCCTTCGTGCGAGCCCGTGATGCCGGCGATCGCGTCGAGCAGACCCTCAGCCATCCGGCCATGACCGACCAGCACGCCCTTTACTTCTTCACTCATAATCTTCTTCGAGATACTCGCGCACCGGCGCCATGAGCTTCTGCAGATTGGCGTCGAAGGTGCCTGCGGAATCGATCCCCGCATAGCGCAGCAGATGGTTCATCGCCACGACCTCCGAGATGACCGTGATGTTCTTTCCGGGGTTGAGCGGGACCGTGACCCGAGGGATCGGGACATCGAGGATATCGACGAACTCGGCATCGAGCCCGGTGCGCTCGTAAGCGCCCCGGTCGTGCCACTCGACCAGCTTCACGACGACCTCGATCCGTTTCTGCTGGCGGATGGCCCGGATGCCGAAGAGCGCCTGCACATCGATGATCCCGATCCCGCGGATCTCCATATGGTGACGGGCGAGCTCGTGACCGCGGCCGATGAGCACATCGTGACCCTGCCGACTGATGTGGACCACGTCGTCGGCGACCAGCCGATGGCCGCGCTCCACCAGGTCGAGCACGCATTCGCTCTTGCCGATGCCGCTCCGTCCGACGAACAGCAAACCGACGCCGTAAACGTCGGCGAGCGAGCCATGCAAGTGGGTTTGTGGCGCGAAATGATCGTTGATGAACGGTATGATGCGTCGATAGAACTCCGCCGTCTTCAGCGCGCTCACGATAATGGCGGTCCCTCGATCCTCGGCCACCTCGACCAGCACCGGCGGAAGCCTCTGACCCTTGGTGACGATTACACACGGCACCTCGAACGACAGCAGCGTCTCGACCGCCCGACGGCACTCGTCTTCGCTCAGCGAGCGGAGGTACGAGATCTCGGTTTCGCCCAGCACCTGGACCCGGCCGCCGGCGAAGCGTTCGGTGAATCCCGCCAGCACGAGCCCGGGGCTCGAGATCTCGGATTTCCGGATCACGCGATCGGTCGCCCTCTCGCCGCTCGTCGCCAGGTGCAACTGCAGGCTCTCGCCGCGCAGCTCGAGGAGATCTCCTACCGTCAGACTCACGATTCGCTGCCCTCGACCCCTTCCTGCGTCGGGATCTGTTCGTTCAGCCGCGGCGCCTTGTGGTTGACGCGCCGGTCGCGGCGCCGTTTCATCTGCCGGCCCAGCTTCTCCGACAGCCGGTTGACCGCCGTGCGGAAGTCGCTGGCGCTGGCCTCTGCATGGATATCATGATCGCCGTCGACAAAAGCGTGTGCTTCTACCCGTTTTTCCCGTTTTTCATCTGTGAGCGTGACCTCGACTCGCGTGGCGCGCTGGTGATACTTGTCGAGACCGGCCAGCCGGTTCTCCACGTGCCGTCGCAACGTATCGCTGAGCTCGAAATGCCGGGCGGTCATAGAGATTCTCATGCTACCTCCAACCCCGGGGTGTGAGAAGACGCATGGCCCCGGTCGGGGCCTTGGGAAAGAACTTCGAGCAGGTGGGCTTCGGTCTCATTCGCCGTACGGTCCCAGCTGAATTGGTCTGCGAAGCTCCGGGCGCCGGCCTGCAGCCGTGCCCGCAGGTCGGCGTCCAGCGCGATGCGACGCAGCGCCGTTGCCCAGGCGCTGACGTCCCCGTGCCGGACCAGCAGACCGCTGACCTCGTGAGCCACCGATTCCCGGAGGCCGGGGGAATCGGAAGCCAGGGCGGGCGTGCCGGAGGCAGCCGCCTCTACGTTCGTGATTCCCCAACCCTCCTTAGGTGATGGGTACACTGTCGCCCAGCACTTGCGCAATAGTTCGAGCTTCTCGTCCTCCGAGATATAGCCGAGGAACTCGACCCGGTCCGCCGCCCGATCGCCGGCGTAGGCGCGCAGCGCCGTCTCGTGATCGCCCTTGCCCGCCACAACGAGCCGCAGATCGATCCCCTCCTTCGCAAGCCTGGCGACCGCCTCGATCACGTACTCGAGTCCCTTGTAGCGCTTGAGCCGACCGACGTAGACGAAGGTCGGCCGCTCGTATCGGCGGGCTTCCGGCTCGGGCCGAAACCGGTCGTGGTCTATCCCCGGGTGGATGACCCGCACGCTCGAACGCGGCAGCCCGCGCTCCGCCAGGTCGTCGGCCGTCGATTCGGATATCGCCTGGAACGGGATCCCTTCGTAGATGAAAGGGACAGGACGCTCGGCGATCCACACGGCGGTCGCCATGGGAAGAGAGGCTTCCTGGAAGGCCGTGGCGCCGAACAGATGGGGGATCAGCGCCACGACCGGCGGTCGCGCCCAGAGCGGACTGTACAACGGGATCTTGTTGATGTCTTCGACGACCAGGTCGAACGCCTGCCCTCTCAGGTGCTTCAGATAATAAGGAGCCGCCTGCAACGCGAAGGTGTGGCGTCCCGCCACGCGATGCACGCTCATGCCGTCGACCTCCTCTCGCGCGGGACAGTCCGGCCACCCGGAACAGAGAAGCGTCACGACATGACCGTCCCGTGCGAGGCGTCCGAAGATCTCGTGCAGGTGGATCTCGGCTCCGCCAGCCTGCGGGTTGCGAATGTCCTGCCAGTTGATGAGCAGCAAATTCAGGCGATGGCTGCTCATCGCGAGTCGGAGACCTGTTCGGGTTGCAGCTCGCGGAGCAGGGCATCGAGAACTCCATTCACGAAGCGTCGGCTCTCGTCGGTCCCGAACCATTCGGCCAGGAGGATGGCCTCCTGGAGCGAAACGCGGAGCGGTATCTCGGGCAAGTGAAGCATCTCGGCGGCGGCGAGGCGGAGGATGTTGCGGTCGACCACGGTCATTCGGGAAAGCCGCCAGTTTTCGGCGAGCCCCTCGATGCGCCCGTCGATCTCTCGACGGTTGTCAGCGATGACAGCGAGGAGGCGGTCGGTGTACGAGCGAACCTCGGGCTTGAGCGGGCGAGCACCCGGCCGCGTGAGCTCGGCATCGACCTGGCGCAGCGACTCGAGACCGCCACGTACGTCCCAGGCGTAGAGGACCTGTAGGACCCGGGCCCTGGCTTTAGTCCGACTCCCCATCCAGTCGGTCCAGCAGGTCGGCCATCTCGATGGCCGCCAGCACGGCCTTGGCGCCGTGGTTGCCCGCCTTGCTGCCGGCGCGCTCCAAAGCCTGCTCCAACGTGTCGGCGGTGAGCACGCCCAGCGAGACGTAGCACTCGGAATGGGTGGCCACGTTGGCGAGCCGCTGGGTCGCGGCGCTGGCCAGGTAGTCGAAATGGGGTGTCGCGCCGCGTATCAGCGCGCCGAGGGCGACGATCGCCGCGTGTCGGCCGCCGCGGGCCAGCCGGGCGACGACGGGGGCGAGCTCCCAGGCGCCCGGCACCCAGAACACCTCGATCTGGTTCTCGTCCGCACCATGCTGGCGCAGACAGTCGACGGCCCCCGAGAGCAGCTGCCGCGTCACCAGCTCGTTGGTCCGGCTGACGACGAGAGCGAACCGGCGGCCCTCGACACGAAACTGTCCGTATGTCTCGCGCATAATCCTAGTTCGCCGCCTGATCCACGGGGAACAGGTGGCCGAGCTTGTCTCGCTTGGCTTTCAGGTAGTTCTGGTTGTAGCGGTTCGGCTTCACCACGATCGGCACCTGCTGGGTGACCGAGAGGCCATACCCCTGGAGCCCGACGATCTTCTTCGGGTTGTTCGTCATGAGCCGCATCGACTTCAGCCCCAGGTCCAGCAGCACCTGGACGCCGATCCCATAGTCTCGCAAGTCGGGAGCGAAGCCCAAAGCCTCGTTCGCCTCCACCGTATCGAGCCCCTTCTCCTGCAGGTGGTAGGCCCGGATCTTGTTCATCAAGCCGATCCCGCGCCCCTCCTGTTTCATGTAGACCAGAACGCCGCGGCCCTCCTCCTGGATCCGGTGCAGGCTGGCCTCCAGCTGCTCGCCGCAATCACAGCGCTGAGAATGGAAGACATCGCCGGTCAAGCACTCGGAGTGCATGCGGACCAGCACGTCCTCCTCGCCCTCGACCTCGCCCTTGACCAGAGCCACGTGCTCGCGCCGGTCGACGTCGTTCGTATAGGCCATGACACGGAACTCGCCGTAGGCCGTGGGCAGTCGGGCCTCGGCCACGCGGTGGACGAGGCGTTCGGTCTTGAGACGCTGGGCGATGATCTGCGCCACGGTCACGAACTTGAGGCCGTGTTCGCGGGCGAAGACCGTGAGCTCCGGACGCCGGGCCATGGTACCGTCGTCGTTCAGTATCTCGCAGATGACGCCGGCCGGCGCCAATCCCGCCATCCGCGCCAGGTCCACCGAGGCTTCCGTCTGACCCACTCGCTGTAGGACGCCTCCCGGCTTGGCCCGGAGCGGGAAAACATGACCCGGCCGACGCAGGTCCTCGGGACGCGACTCGGGGTCGATGGCGACACGAATGGTCTTGGCGCGATCCGCCGCGCTGATCCCGGTCGTGACCCCGTGTCTCGACGTCGCGTCGATCGACACCATGAACGCCGTCTCCTCCGACTCCACCTGCTGCTCGGTCATGGCCGGGAGCAGCAGCTGCTCCACCCGCTCGGGCGTCAGGCTCAAGCAGATGAGCCCGCGCCCATGGGTGGCCATGAAGTTGATGAGCTCCGGAGTGATCTTCTCGGCCGCGCAGACCAGGTCACCCTCGTTCTCGCGGTCCTCGTCATCGGCGACGATGACCATCTCGCCTCGACGTATGGCCTTTATCGCTTCTTCTACCGAATCGAATTCTATATCGTTATTGTTCATCTCTTCATTCCGCATGGGAACGCCTTCCTCGCTCCATCGACCTCCCGCTCACGACCCCTGATCCCTCACTCGATACCCCATTCCCCCAGCCGCTCCAGCAGGTCGCGGGAGACCTCGCCCTGTTCGAGCCCGGCGATCGCGCGGACCACGTACTTGCCGATCATGTCCGCTTCGAGATTGACCCGCCCTCCGGGAGCCAGGCGCGACAGGTTCGTGTGCTCATAAGTATAAGGGATGAGCGCCACTTCCGCAGTCCCGGCCTCGGGCAAGGCGTTCACCGTGAGCGAGACCCCGTCGACGGCGATGGAGCCGTGTAAGATAGTGTACGGCCACACCGCCTCCGGCAAGCTGAAGCGCAGCCGCCACATCTCACCCTCGCGCCGGAACGAGCTCACCGTCCCCACGCCGTCCACGTGACCCTGGACGAAATGGCCGCCGAAGCGACCGCCGGCGGCGATGGATCGTTCCAGATTGACGGGTCGGCCGGAGCGGAACTCGCCGAAAGTGGTGCGCGACAGGGTGGTGGCGATCGTCTGAACGCGGAAGGTCCCGGTTCCGACCTCGACCACGGTCTGACAGACGCCATCGACGTTGATGCTGTCGGCGGTCTTGAGGTCGTCGAGCACCCGTTCGGCGCGTATGACGATCTCCCGACCGTTCGCCGTGTCGGTGGCCGTCTCGACGGTTCCGATCTCTTCGACGATGCCGCTAAACATGTTCGTCCTCGGGGTCCGGCTCATCGCCGGGCCCCATCACCAGCAGCGTGGTCGACCCGAGCTGGCGGACCCGGATGGTCCGCCATTGGCCGGGCGCGGCGCCGCGATCGCCCTGGAAGCCTCGCACGCCGGGCTCTCCGAAGATCCGGGGCGCGATGAAAAGGTAGAGCCGATCGACCAGGCCGGCGGCCAGGAAAGCCGATCCCAGACGTCCACCTCCTTCGCAGAGCGTCGAACGAATCCCGGCATCACCCAGCGATGCAAGAACGGCGCCAAGATCGAGTCCACCCGGCGCCCGGCCAACCCGCGTCACCGTGACCCCCCGCGCCTCGAGGACCGCCGCCCGTTCGTCGGGCACGTCGTCCGCGGCAAAGACCTGCACACCCGCGTCGCTAGCGGTCTCCGCCAGTCGCGAGGTCCGGGGGGTCCGCAGGTTCGAATCGACCACGACGCGCAGCGGCGGCACCCGAGGCTGGACCGAGCCGCGCACGGTCAGCTGCGGGTCGTCGGCCAGGACGGTTCCGATCCCCACCATCACCGCGTCGTGACCGGCGCGGAGACGGTGCGCCTCCTGGATCGCCGGGCCGGAAGTGACCCGGGTGGCCGCGCCGGGGCGTTCCGAGAGTCTACCGTCGAGAGAGAGGGCGTACTTGAGGGCTAGGAAGGGGCGACGCCGCTCGAACATGGTCTCGTGAACGGCGTTGAGGTCCCGGGCCTCCCGCTGAAGAACGCCAAGCTCCACCTCGACGCCCTGCTCCTGGAGCCAGACACCGCCCCCGCGCGCGCCCGGGTTCGTCTCGGCCTGGGCGCAGACGACACGGGCCACCCCCGCCTGGACGATCTCTTGCGAGCAGGGGCCCGTCTTTCCCGTGTGGTGGCAGGGCTCGAGGTTGACGTAGAGCGTCGCTCCCGCCGCATCGGCTCCGGCGGCGCGGAGCGCCGCCACCTCGGCGTGGGGCCCGCCGAACTCCGCATGGTAACCCTCACCCACCACGCGGCCGTCCCGCACGACCACGGCGCCGACCATCGGGTTGGGCGCGACCCGGCCCCAGCCGCGCTCGGCCAGGTCGAGGGCTCGCCTCATGTATCGCTCGTCGACCGAGAGCTCGCCGCGCCCGTCGCTCAAAGGGTAAACCGGATGCCGAGGGCGCCGAGCAGGCCGCCGGCGGTCAGCTCATCGCCCCGCGAGTTAGTGCGCCTCACTTCCTCCTGCCAACCCACCTCGCCCACGATGTTGAAGAACAGCACTATGTAGGACACGTCGACGAAGGCCGACCAGCTCTCGCCGTCCAGGTTCACCGGCGAGCCTTCGGGGACCACCGGCACCAGCTCGCCTGGTGCGCCGGCCAAGCCCCAGTCGTAGTCGGTCTCGAAGTGGTCGTACGCCAGGGTCAGCGCGAGACCGATCGCCACGAAGCTCTTGCTGATCCCGGCCCGCACGCTCCAGGCCGCCATGTCGAAACCGTACTGCGCGTCCGACCCCCGCTCGACACTGCCGAGCTGCACCCGGCCGAACCACTTGTAGGAGGCCGAGATCGAGACCCCGGGGAACGTGAACGACTCGCGAAGCAGCCCGGCCCGGACACCCAGCCCCGCGCCCGTGGCATCGTTCTGGAACCCATCGTCGGCCGACAGCACGACCGAGCCCAACGATCCCAGCACCTCGAGCGCGCCGAACCCACCGAGAGTGGACCCGAGGTCGAACCCGTCGAACACGCCCACCGAGATGTCGAGCTGAGGCAGGACGGCGTTCACGTCGATCCTTCCCACGGGAGCGGTCGGATCGGCCGGGTAGCTGATGATATCCGGCACGTCGACCCAGCCGAAGCCGATGCGGCCGCCGATGTTGAACCGCGGCATCCAGCGGAACTTCGTGCCCAGCGGGCTGGCCGTCCCCAGCACCGGATTTCCGCCCGCCAGGAGCAGCCCCAGCTCCGAATTCAGAAGGCCGATCCCGGTGACCACGTCCTCTTCCAGGTTCGGATCGACGGCCGGTTGGGCCGCGAGAGGCGAAGTCGCAGCCAGCGCCAGCAGGAGAAGGACCGGACCGAAGCGCAATCGTCTCATCGCTCCATCCGTTACATGCTTTCGGGCGCCTCGATGCCGAGCAGCTCGAGCCCGTTTCGCAGCACGGTCTCGGAAGCCCGGACGACGACGAGGCGCGCGTTGGTGACGGCTTCCTCCTGGCCGAGAACGCGCAGCGAGGCATCGCGGGTGCCGGCGTGGTACCAGCTGTTCAGCTCGTTGGCGAGGTTCTCGAGATAGGCGGTGATCCGGTGCGGCTCGCGGCTGCGGGCGGCCGCCTCGACGACTTCGGGAAAGCCGAGGATCGTTTTGATCATCTCGTGGGCCGACGTTTCCACGAGAGGCGAAAGGTCGGCGTCGAAATCGATGCCCTCCGGATCGATATCGCCACGGCGGTAGACGCTGCGGATGCGGGCGTGGGCGTACTGCACCTTGTAGACCGGGTTCTTCTCCGACCGCTCCTTGGCCAGGTCGAGGTCGAAGACCATCTGCTGCTGCGGCCCGCGCTCGAGGAAGAAGTAGCGGGTCACATCGGCTCCGACCTCGTCGACGAGATCGCGCAGCGTGACGAACTCGCCGGCGCGCTTGCTGAACTTGACCTCCTCGCCACCCCGCTCGATCCGCACCAGCTGCACGATCACCGCCTCGAAGAATTCCTTCTCCAGACCGAGCGCCCGCATCGCCGCGGTCATGCGAGGCACGTAGCCGTGGTGGTCGGCGCCCCAGATGTCGATAGCGGTGTCGAACCCGCGCTTCGCCTTGTCGTGATGGTAGGCGATGTCGGGAAGGAAGTACGTGTAGCTGCCGTCGCTCTTCACCAGCACACGGTCCTTGTCGTCCTCGAAGTCGGTGGTCCGGAGCCAGCGAGCGCCCTCTCGTTCGTAGATCAACCCCCGCTCGGTCAGCTGCTCCACCGTCTCCTCGATCGAGCTGGACTCGCGCAGTTCGGTCTCGGACCGGAACTCGTCGAACTGCACGCGCAGCGCCTCCAAAGTACGGCGCTGCTCTTCGATCACCCGCTCGATCGCCCGGCGCCGCACCCGGGCCCGCCCTTCCGGGCTCGCGTCCGCCGCGAGCTCGTCGGCCAAATCCGATGCCAGCTCGCGGGCGAGGTCGACGATGTACTCGCCGTGATAGCCGCCTTCGGGGATCGCCGCGCTTTCGCCCTCGAGCTGGCGGTGACGGGCCGAGATCGAGTCGACCAGCTTGTCGATCTGGGAACCGGCATCGTTCACGTAGAATTCGCGACAGACGTCGTGGCCGGTGAACTCGAGCAGTCGGGCGATGGTGTCGCCGACCGCGGCGCCCCGGCCGTGACCGACGTGGAGGGGGCCCGTCGGGTTCGCCGAGACGAACTCGACGTTCACGCGCGAACCGGCACCCCAGTCGCCGCGGCCGTAGTCCCGACCGGCCCGGCAGACGTGGCGCAGGCCATCGAACAGGAAGTCACGGGACACGCGGAAGTTGATGAAGCCCGGGCCGGCGATCTCGGCGCTCTCGATCTGCAGCGCCTGGAGATCGAGCCGGTCGACGAGCTCGCCCGCCAGCTCCCGCGGCTTGCGCCCGAGCTGCTGGGCGAGGACCATGGCGAGATTGGCCGCGAGGTCGCCGTGAGCGGTCTCCCGGGGGCGCTCGAGGCGGACCGTCACATCGTCGGCTGCGCCGAGATCGCGGGCGGCGCGGGCCAGCGCGGCCTCGAGTCGGGGATGCTGCATCTAGCTCGAGTCCTTCTTCTTGGGCTCGGCCTTTTTTTCGCTCTGGCTCTTCGACTTCTCACCGCTGGAGCTCGACTCCCCGTCCCCCGATCCCGACTCCTGCTTTTCCGCCTTCTTGTACGAGTCGCTTCGGTAGTCGGTGATGTAGAAGCCCGAGCCCTTGAACAACAGTCCGGCTCCGCCGGAGATCAGGCGTTCGGCGGTGCCGCCGCACTTCGGGCACTCGGCGGTGCTCTCGTCCGAGATCCGCTGCGAGAACTTCTCGAATTGGTGACCGCAGCTCTCACACCTGTAGTCGTACGTCGGCATCCCCAGAACCCCTTGCGTCTCTAAGGAATTGCGCGGCCCAAAGTTATCCGAGGGGCTCCACCCCTTCAACTGGCCGCCCGGTACTCCCCCCACACCTCGCGCAGCGCATCGCTGATCTCGCCCAGCGTGGCCCGGGCCTTCACCGCGTCCACGATGTACGGCATCAGGTTGTCCGGCCCCGACGCCGCCTCGGCCAATCGTTTTAGAGCCCCCTGAACGGCGCCGGCGTCGCGACGGCGACGCTCGGCGTCGAGTCCCTGCCGCTGTCGGGCCTCCAGCTCGGGGAAGGACGGCTGCTCGATGCGCGATTCGCTCTCGTCCTCACGGTAGCGATTGACACCCACGACCACCCGCTCTTCGTTCTCGATGGCCAGCTGGTAGGCGTAGGCCGACCGCTGGATCTCGTCCACCATGAAGTCGAGGGAGGCGGCGGCGCCGCCGCGGTCGGCGATCTCGTTCAGATAGGTCCGGGCCTTGTTCTCGATCTGGGCGGTGATCGTCTCGATGTAGTAGCTGCCGGCCAGGGGATCGGCGGTGGCCGCGACCCCCGATTCGTGAGCGAGGATCTGCTGGGTACGGAGCGCTAGCCGAGCGGAGTCGGCGGTGGGAAGCGCGAGGGCTTCATCGAAAGCGTTCGTGTGAAGCGACTGGGTGCCGCCGAGCACGGCCGCGAGGGCCTGGACGGTGACACGCACGACGTTGTTTTGGGGCTGCTGCGCGGTGAGGGTCGAGCCGCCGGTCTGGGTGTGAAATCGGAGCTGGCAGGCACGATCGGACGCGCCGTAGCGGTCGCGCATGAGGCGGGCCCACAGCCGGCGTGCGGCGCGGAACTTGGCGACCTCCTCGAACAGATCGTTGTGCGAAGCGAAAAAGAAGGAGAGGCGCGGGGCGAAGCGCTCGACCTCGAGTCCCCGGTCCACCGCGCGCTGCACGTATTCGAGACCGTTGGCCAGGGTGAAGGCGATCTCCTGGGCCGCGGTGCACCCGGCCTCGCGCATGTGGTAGCCGCTGATCGAGATGCTGTTCCAGCGGGGCAGCTCGCTGGCGCAGAAGTCGAAGACATCGGTGACCAGACGGAGGCTGGGCTCCACCGGGAAGACGTAGGTGCCGCGGGCGATGAACTCCTTCAGAATGTCGTTCTGAACGGTACCGGCCAGGTCACCCCGCTGGACGCCGCGCTCGTCGGCCAGGCAGACGTACATGGCGAGGAGAATCGAAGCCGTGGCGTTGATGGTCATCGATGTGGAAACCTGCCCGAGATCGATACCGTCGAAGAGCCGACCGAGGTCGTCGACGGTATCGATGGCCACGCCGACCCGGCCGACCTCGCCCTGGGCCATGGCATGATCGGAATCGTATCCCATCTGGGTCGGCAGATCGAAGGCCACGGAGAGCCCGGTCTGGCCCGACTCCAGCAAGAACCGGAACCGGCGATTGGTGTCCTCGGCGGTTCCGAATCCGGCGTACTGGCGCATGGTCCACAGGCGGCCGCGGTACATCGACTCGTAGATGCCGCGGGTGAACGGGAAGCTCCCTGGCGGTTCCGGACGCGGAGCGTCGGCCGTCCCAGGATCGTCCGCGTCGTAGACCGGCTTGATCTCGATGCCGCTGGTGTTCGCTCTTTTTCGCTCGGTCATCACCCCTCTATCCCCGCCGCTCATATCGAAGTTGGTTGCACGCTGCGGAATGGATGCGAGCGTTCGACGGGCAGGCCGACAACTCGATCCTCATTCTACCGGCTCGATCACCAGCAGTGTCTCTCCCTTGTCCACCGTCTGGCCCGCATCGACGCGCACCGCGCTCACCCGACCGGCGGCGGTTGCCTTGAGCTCGTTCTCCATCTTCATCGCCTCCATCACGACCACCCCCTGGCCCTGCTCGACCATGGCGTCGGCGGCGACCTCGACCCTGACCACGAGGCCGGGCATCGGCGCCTTGACCTCGACGGGCCCCCGGCTCTGGGCCGCGGCCCCGGCCACCTCGCGGATCGCCCGGCGCCGCTCGTCGAGAGCCAGGACACGGCGCTTCCGACCGTCGATCTCGATCTCCCATTCGCCGCGAGCATCGGCGCGGCGGGCGGCCAGGGTGAAGGAGCGACCGTCGAGGAGCAGATGCCAGAGGTCCGAATCGTGGTTGGGCTGCAGGTCCGCCTCGACGGGATCCCCATCGAGGAGAATCCCATCGGGGCCGATCTCGACCTCGTGGGTCTGGCCTTCGATCTCGACGATGTACTTCATGGACGCTCGGGTTCGGAGGGCCGATGAGGCGACGCCACGCGAGTTTACATAATCGAAGCGATTCGGGTCATTCGCAACAGCCCGGCGGCGCACCGCCGAACCGACCGGCTGTCCCACCGTTGCCCCCTGCCCTACATTGGATCGTACGATCACCCAGTGGATCGATCATGAACGATCAGAAGACACCTCAGATCCTGGTCGTCGAGGACGAGGCGGACATCGCGGCCCTGGTCGCGTTCCAGCTCACCCATGCAGGCTTCCGCGTTCGCACCGCGTCCACGGGCCGCCAGGCGCTTCGCGCCATCGAGGCCGAGCCCCCCGATCTGGTCGTCCTCGACCTGATGCTGCCGGAGGTCGGCGGCCTGCAAGTGCTGCGGACGATACGCTCCCGCAAGGAGACCCGGCATACGCCGGTGATCGTGGTCACGGCTCGGGGAGAGGAGCAGGATCGCCTCGAGGGCTTCGAGGTGGGCGCCGACGATTACGTGTCGAAGCCCTTCAGCCCCAAAGAGCTCGTCCTCCGCGTCCGCGCCGTGCTGCGACGCGCCGCGGCACCGGAGTCCGGCGCCGCACGCGGACGCACCCTGCGGGCCGGGCCGCTCACGGTCGACGTCGACGCCCACCGCGTGACGGTCGATGACGAGGAGGTGGAGCTCACACCCAAGGAGTTCCGCCTCCTGGTCTGCCTGCTGGAGCGACGCGGTCGCACCCAGAGCCGACAGGATCTGCTGGAGGCCGTCTGGGAGACGACGGCCGACATCGAGACCCGGACCGTCGACATGCACGTAGGCCGCCTGCGCTCGAAGCTGGGCCCGGCGGGGGATTCCATCGAGACCGTGCGC
>JABAHS010101861.1_pt2 | contig 75347 bp, 129 predicted proteins | sample 7062111 | NCBI WGS metagenome assembly JABAHS01 (sample SAMN14534600, study PRJNA622989) | marine sediment metagenome | biome: marine biome [ENVO:00000428]; feature: marine pelagic biome [ENVO:01000023]; material: deep marine sediment [ENVO:00002113]; isolation source: pool of 4 deep marine... | reverse complement strand
CGCTGTCGTCGTACCGCCGGGGGTACTGCACGTCCTTGGTGGTCGTGTCCACCACCAGGACGATCTCGTTCTCGCTTCGGCTCGCAACGTGGGCCCGGAACCCGGAGTCGGCCGCGACTGCCAGCTCGGCTTTCAGCCGGTGTGCGTCGTGGACCTTGGCCGTGGTGTCGTCGGCTAGTGCGGTGTCCGCGTAGGTGATCCAGACGCCCTGCGCTCGGTAGAGCGTGTCGACTGCGGTAACCGACTCGTCTTCGTACCGGTGGGCTGCGTGTGCCTTGAAGGAGTCGTCGACCGCTGCCAGGGCTTCGTCCCTGCGGAAGAAGTATTCCCGGGCCAGTGCAACAGCGTCTGCTGCTACAGCCTCTTCATCAGACAGCCGGTGTGCGTCGTGGACCTTGGCCGTGGTGTCCACAGCCGTGGCGGTCTCGGCCTCGGAGTGCTCGGTGTAGACCTCATCGCGGATGGTGTCGACGGCTGTGACGACTTCATCCGAGAACCGCTGGGCGACGTGCGAGCGGTAGAGCGTGTCCGCTGCGAACACCGTTTCGTCGCGGCGGTACCCTGCAAAGATGTTGGTCTGGAGGGTGTCGACGGCAGTAACAGCCTCGTCTTCCAGCCGATGGGCTGTGTAGACCTTGGCCAGCGTGACTGCTGCATCTGCGGTGTCGGCGCCAATCCGGTGTGAGGCCCCAACACGCTTCGTCGTGTCGATGGCCGTCGCGGAGTCCATGTAGCTGCGATGGTAGGCAGCTTCCTTGAGCGTGCCTTCGACCGCAGTGACAACTTCATCCTGGCGCCGGGAGACCGTCTGCACCTTGGCGATGGTGTCGACAGCCGTGAGAACTTCGTCGCTGCGCTTGTAGTACGCAGCCTGACTCTCGGTGCCTTCGACAGCGGTGACCACCTCATCGGACCTACGGGCGTAGGTCATCTCGATGGTGGTCGTGTCCGTCGCGACAGCAGCCTCGGCCTTGTCCCGGACGAGGACCTTGGCACAGGAGATCGCTACTTCGGCGGTGACGAACTCGGCGTTGGACCTATTGATCGCCGTGCCGACCCGCAGCGTGTCGACGGCGGTGACATACTCAGCGTTCAGGCGATGGCTGTACTCGTCCTGGTAGACGACATCGACAGCGGTGAGAACCTCGTTGACGATGCGGTGTGCTGAGTGGTTGACCGTAACCGTGTCGACGGCTGTGAGCGTTTCTGTCGCTCGGGCAGCTCGGCCCAGCTCGATCTCGGTCTTGTCGATCGCGAGTAGCTGGTGCGGGCCCCTGCGGTCGCTGTGCATCGACCGGAAGGAAGCGTCGACAACCGTTAGGGTCTCGGACTCGGCCCTAGCGTAGATGACGAGCTTGCGGCGCCCGTCCTCCATCGTGGCCGTGTCGTCCTGGAAGCGCTGCGAGGTCGTGGCCCTGAAGCCCCCGTCCTCAGCAACGGCCGTAGAGCTTGGGAGCCTGTGGCCGTGGTAGACCTTGCGCGTGGAGTCCGAGGCCCCGGTGGTGTCGTCCTTCAGACGGTGCGCCGCGTGGACCTTCGCCGTCGTGTCCTCGGCGGTGACGGTCTCCTCTTCCCGGCGGAAGTGGGCCTGGAGCTTGTCGAAGGTGTCAACCGCAGTGGCTGTGTCACCTGGGAGTCTGTGCGAGGCTGTGGCCCTGAAGCCCCCGTCCTCGGCTGTGGCGGTGTCATCCTCCAGCCGGTGGCTGTGCTCCTGCTGGAAGGTAGTCTCCTCGGCGGTGACAACTTCATCCTCACGCCGGAAGTGCTCCCTGAAGATCTCCAGCGTGTCAGCCGCCGTGGCGGTGTCATCCTCCAGCCGGTGTGCGTCGTGGACCTTGGCCGTGGTGTCCACGGCGGTGACGGCATCAACCCCAAACCGATGAGAGGACTCAAGCTGGAAGGTGGTCTCCTCAGCGGTGACGGTCTCGTTCTCGATGCGGTGCGCCGCGTGCGCCTTGGCTGTGGTGTCTGCGGTGGTGACCGTTTCGTCAGAGCGGTACGCCTTGCCGGGCAGCTCGGCAGTCGTGTCAGCAGCAGTGGCAGTCTCGTCGCTGCGCCGGAAGTGCGCCTGGAGGTAGTCCAGTGTGGCAACGGCCGTGACGGTCTCGTTCTCGATCCGGTGGCTCGATTCGAGCTGGGAAGGCACATCGACGGCCGTGACGGTCTCGTTGGAGATCCTGTGGGCTGCGTGGACCTTGGAGGTCGTGTCAGCAGCAGTGGCAGTCTCGTCCTGGCTCTTGCTGACAGCCTGGGAACGGTAGCCTGCGTCAGCCGCTGTAACGGTCTCGTTCTCGATCCGGTGGCTCGACTCGCTCTGGGTCACCGCGTCCGCTGCGGTGACGACCTCATCCTCTCTGAGGTCGTAGCCCCGTGCGGTGTCGAGCGTGTCAGCCGCCGTAGCCGTGTCGTCCGTGCTTCGTGAAGCGGCCTGGGAGCGAGAGCCCCCGTCTTCGGCCGTGGCTGTGTCGTCGGTGCTTCGTGAAGCGGCCTGGGAGCGAGAGCCCCCGTCTTCGGCCGTGGCCGTGTCGTCCTCTCGCCGGAAGTAGTCCCGGGCTTCGTCGAGCGTGTCAGCCGCTGTGGCCGTATCGTCCTGCCGACGCAAGTAGGCCAGGTTGAGCTGGAGGCCATCTTCGGCCGTGGCCGTGTCGTCGTTCAGGCGATGGCTGTACTCGTCCTGGTAGACGACATCGACAGCGGTGACGACCTCATCCACCCGTCGGGACGCAGCCTGCGAGCGGGAGCCATCGTCGTCGCCAGTGGCGGTCTCATCAGACCTGAAGGCTTTGCCAAGCAGGAGGGAGACCCCATCCACCGCATCCGCAGTGTCGTCCTCTCGCCGGAAGTAGTCCCGAGCGATCGACAGGCCGTCCTCGGCCGTGGCGGTGTCGTCGTTCTGACTGAGCGAGACAGCCTGCGCTCGGTAGCCCGAGTCCTCGGCGTCGGCCGTGGAGCCCGGGAAGCGCTCGTAGGTCGCGGCCGTCGAAAGGGTGTCGACTGCGGTGACGGTCTCGTTGGAGCGCCGGGCGCTACCTGTGATCGTGTCGAGGGTGTCGGCCGCCGTGGCCGTGTCGTCATTCGACTTGACGACCCCAGTGATGGGAGTAACGCCGTCGGCTGCGGTGACTGTCTCGTCACTCTGGTAGGAAAACGCGATGGCGTCCACCGGCTGGAGGGCGATCCCCTCGAAGCCCGAAGGCAACGCAGTCTCGGTCCAGGACAGGCCATCCAGCGAATCGAGCAGCAGGGCGTTGGGGGTCGCCGCTTCGTGGGCGACCGCCACGTAGGATCCGTCCCGAGAACTCTTCTTGATGTTGGTGACCGAGTAGTTCAGGTCAGGGCTAGAGGTGTCCTGCCACTTCACGCTGAGCGTGGAGCCGTTCCAGTACCACAGCGTGGGATAGCCCTGATAGGTGCCACCCAACCAGAAGCTGTTAGTTGCCTCGTAGAGTCCGCACCAGAACTTGTAGTCGGTCTCAGAGGCCGTGGTCCAGATAGGAGTGTCCCAAGTCGTCCCTGAGTTGAAGAACGCCAGCGTCTGGTTGCCTACGAAGAGGATGTCGGAGGCATCACCCATCATGAACTGGCAGATGTCGGTGCTCGGCTTGCTCCGATTCGTCCAGGAAGCACCCTCCCACTGGTAGGCGTTGCCGTTGGTGCCCCCAACCCACACGTTGCTGTCCGAGATGTAGAGCGGAGGGTTGACACGACCACCTGAAGAGGTTTGCAGGAGGGTGTAGCTGTTCACCCCCGTGCGGGAGTGTAGGCCCGGCACGCCGCCGGCCATCGAGACCCACACGGCATCGTCGGCACGGACGATAACGCTCTGGAGTTGCTTCGCGGCATCGTCGGCTTCGGTGCCTGACCAGCTATCGCCGCCGTCCGTACTCTCCAGGAAGATGCGAGAGTTCGGGTCGTAGAGGGACTGTTCGGTTCGGTGGGAGGAGCCCACCGCGATGTACTTCGTCCCATCTCTCGTGAAGCCTGAGATGAGCGAGTCGTTCGTCAGCCCGCTGGTAGTGTGCTCGGTGGTGAAGGATCCACCTGACCACTTGCGGATCTGGGCGTCACCTCCGGTGCCGACTGCATTACGGCCGCCAATCAGCCAGTCGGTAGACGGGTTTGCCTCGTAGAACCCGATGACGCCACCCAGGTCAGCCGAGGAGTTCTCCCAGTAGTTCCAGGTCTGGGCCTCGTCGTCCGAATAGTAGAGGCGGTTCCGGCCCCCGCTATAGCCAGGGACGAGGAAGTAGATGCGGCCGAGGTCAGCGTCGTAGGCCCAATCACGTCGATAGGTGTTACCGTTCCGCGCGATGCTGCCCACGTTCGAGAACGATGAGCCGTTCCACTTGACGAAGTAGTGGGTGCTGTTCGAGAAATTGTACCACGCACAGATGATGTTGTTGGTCGCGATAGCGACGCAGCCCAACTGACGCGACCCTGACAGGAAGTTGCTGCCGAGCTGTGTCCAGCTTGAGCCGCTGTTCCACTTCCAGAGTCGAAGGTAGTAGTTCGTGTAGTCCGAAGTGTAGTTCTCGGTGTAGTAGACGTTGCCATCCGGGTTGGAGAACGACCAGGGCCACTCATAGCTAGACCCGTAAACCCAATCGCGGACAAAGCCCCACGAGCTAGGGGTCCAACGGTAGCTCTCACGGTAGTTGCTGCCAGCCCAAACGTCGTTGTCATCACCGTTGCGCAGGCCGAATTGCTGGAACTTGTTGTCGTAGTTGGTTCGAAGGGTAGACCCCCACCCAGAACCAGGCGTGTAGACCCTGACGCCGCTTTGGTAGCTCCCAGTGGCCCCGCCAGCGGTGGCAATCCAGAACGTGCCATCCGGACGGATGATGCCGCTGTGACTCGTCCAGTTGACCCCTCCGACGGTGGGCTTCGTGAACACATCCTGCCAGGAACCACCGTCAACCTTGTAAGAGATGAAGGATCGGGAGTTGTAGCCTCCCACCGCAAGGATGTTGTCCGGATCCCTGATGTGCAGCCCGGTGAAGCTGTTGCTCATGCTCTCATCAGCAGACATGTGATGCACGAGCGTGTAGGTGCCTGTCGAGGGATCGACTTTCCAGACTGCGGGCCGGCTGTCGGATACGTGGCGCCCTGTGACGTAGAGGAGCTTGGCCATCGGGGCTACCTCACTCCCCGCACAGCGTCAGGATTTAGGGTCTGCTTCGCCATCTAGATCTGCCTCTGAGAGAGGCTAAACCCGATGGGGGTATGAAGGGGGGCGATCGGGGAGAAAACGCGCGCAGAAGCGCCGTGCGGGCCTCTAGGCCCGCTGGCTAGGGGGTGCAGCAGATGGTCACATCCCACATGCAAGAGGGAGCCCCCGGTTGCCCGGGGGCATCTCCTACAGTTGTTCCATGACCATCCGGCAGTAGGCTGCCGAATCGGGGTCACCCGCCGCCGCGAGCCGGGCAGCTTGGGCGAGCCCTGCTGCTTTGATCTCCTCCAGCTCATCGGCGATGGCTTGAAGCTCCTCGGAGCCCGGGTCCTGCGCGGCGTACTCGCCGACGGACCCTTCTTCCTCGGGAACCTCTTCGTCCTCCGGGGTGTCCTCGACCTCTTCCATCTCGTCTTCGACTTCGACGGCCTCTTCCTCTTCGTCAGGAAGGGCGGCCTCGTCATCCTCGCCAGAGACTTGCTCCACGAGTGCGTCGGAGATGTTCGGCAGGTCCTTGTAGACTTCCTCGGCCACGTCGGTCAGCACTTCGCCCACCACCTCGTCCAGCCATTCTGCGATGGCCTGCTTGGCATGGGTGGCTCCTCGGCGGCCGAACTCCTGTCTCAGACCGGCAGCGAGGACCGGCCGGTTGGCCAGCAGGGACTCTGCGATGGCCTTCCGCGTGCGCTCCATCGCCGCCGCGTAGACTTTACGTCCGACTTTTTCCAGCATGGCGGCCAGTTCCTCTCCGAGCTTCGAGCGGAGTCCTCCACTGACTCCACCCTTGGTTCCGCTAGGGGAGGGTGGGGGAAGCCCACCCTCCCGCAGCTTGTTAACTAACGACATTCGTTAGCCTCGAACCTAGCTCGACCTGAAGCCCCAGACGACGCCGCGCGAGTTGGTCACGGAGTAGCCTCGGCTCATGTGGGAGTACCAGCCCTCCGCACCGATGCCGACGTGGTGGAGGTCAGCCGGCTTGGTCTGGAGAGGCATGTACTCGCAGAACCCACCGAGGCCCTGCGGCTCCGCGAAGAAGAACATCTCACCCTCTTCGAGGACTTGCAGGCTCTCGTACCGCAGGCCGTCGGTGTAGATCTCGGTGTCGTAGATCTTGCCGAGGCGGCCTTCCTCGATCAGCGTCAGCTTCGAGACCGGCTCGTAGACGCTGAGGAAGTCGGAGTTGGTCCGGATGTCGTTCCACAGGTCGATGGCGATCAGGCAGTGCGGCGCCGACAGGCCCCAGCGCTGGATCTGGATCTGCATCGCGCTGTAGATCGCGGGCGTCAGCTCCGCGAAGGTGAACACGTCGTTGAACACCGGGGCGGCCTGGGTCGCCAGCCAGCGGACCAGATTGTCCTCGCGGACCATCGTGGCCTCCAGCATCTCGGTGTACTTCTCGTCCATCAGCTCGACCGGAGCCATCGCGCGCTCGGTGTCGTCGATGGTGGTGTAGGTGGCCAGAGTGACGACCTCCGGGTACACCCAGTTCTGCCGGACGATCGAGCGCGGGATGTACGACTCCCGCGTGATGATCCAGCTCACCACGTTCTTCTGGCGGACGCGGATGCGGCCCTCCTGCCCCCTCGGCACGTCGTGCCGGAGCAGGAACTTGGACGTGAAGCCGAGCCGGCCGGTGGTCTCCCACACGGCGTCGCCCAGCGTTTCGCCCATGACGTACATGCCCCCGCCGGCCTCGTGGGTCCGGTCCTCCAGGGCGGCCGTCACGATGCGGTCGCAGTCGTCCTTGTACTGGGCGTCGGCTTCCACGGTCGTCTGGACGACCTCGCCTTGGCCGACCAGCTCGACCAAGCCAGCGATGCGCTCCAGCAGCTCGGTCTTGGTGTTGGCGTTGATCTCCCCGTTGGCGCCGACCAACGGGCTCGCCGAACGATCCAGGTTACCACCCGGGGTCAGGCGTGCGCCTTTGACTCCGGCATCGGCGATCCCCGCTCCGCTGCGGGCGTGAATCAGTCGCGGTCTCATGGTGCATATCTCCTCAACGTTCTGAGCCGCAAGCTCAGGTGTCAAATAAGACTAAAACGCAGCCCGTCAGCGGCGTTGGCTCTCACTTCTTGATCGGGGCGGGCGACGAAGTAGGCTTCTGGCACTTCTTCATCTTCCGTCCCTTCAGAGTGACCGTCCGGGGCTTCGAAGCCCCCATGCCGACCACTCTGATCGTCTGGCCCTTGCGCTTGCCCTTCTTCCAGTTGCACGCGGCAACCCAGATGGGCTTGCCCTTCCGGTTGGTAGACCGTCGGGGCTCTCCGCAGCAGGTCCAGATCAACCTCCCCGGCTTACGCCGGCCCTTCTTCTTGATCCCCTTGCCGCCACGCGACTTCGGGAATCGCTTCTTCGCGGCCTCAAGCGCCGCCTCTACCCGCCGCTCGGTAGCGCTGGAGGATCCGTCGATCTGGAGGACCACCTGTTGGAGTCGCTGCACCAGGTCGTGTTCGACTTGAGCAGCTTCGACGGCTCGGCCCCCGTTGACGAGCTGTGCCTGTAGTTGGCGCAGTCTCCCGAGGGCTTCTGCCAGTCGATCAACAAGAGGTCCCATCCAGATCTCCGGTCCATCACGGCACTACTAGAACGTCATCGCTCCCGGCACGCGCGTGTTGTACGTGACGCCGAGGAACACGTCCGACACGGACGGCAGCGAGATGACCACGCCGGCCACCGCGACGGCGGTGGTGTCGGTCGTGAACTTGCCACTGGCGCCGGTGTAGACCCGCGCGCCGATGGCGTAGGTCTTCGACGTGTCGTACTGCGTGGTGAAGATCTCGCAGTGGCCGGTGGCCACCGGGACCTGCGCCAGGCGCGTCTGGCCCTGCGCCACCAGCGGACGCTGGTAGAACAGCGCGTTCAGCTCGGCCACGGTCGGCGTGTAGGTGTAGCGGATCAGGCTGATCGTCGCACCGGCCTTGGCCGAGTGGAACGTCACCAGACCGCCCACGGACACGCTGTACTCGTTGACGGCGGCCGGGGCACCCGGGCTCACGTCGGTCATGACGGTGCCGGTGCTGTCCTGGAGGAAGAAGGTCCCCGCCACGGGGGTCGTGTGCTTGAGCTGGTAGGTGTACGCCGCGACCGACGGCACCACCGTGCTCTCCGTTTCCACGAAGTCGGTGATCCGGCGGTAGTCGGAGATCGCGCACCCGACGAACTGCTCGTTGGCGACGCCCGAGCTGCGGTCGAACACGATCACGTTGTCGCCGGCCTGCGCCGTCTGCACGATGCAGTCGCCCTCTTGCGAGTAGCTGTAGCCATCGGCCAGCGGGCGCTCCAGCAACCGCTCCCAGAAGGACCTGGTGCGATCGATCTTGTGCTGGGTCAGTGCGCCTGGATGAATCGGTGGAACTGGCATGATTTTTTTCCTCTCAACTCGTGTGGGCCCTCACGCCCAACAGAAACGATTAAGACTAGAACCTGGTATCAGCGTACCCAGGCGCGAACGGCTAGCTGCCCAGCCGGCGACGACCCATCCGACGCGAGAGCGTGGATGCGACGCGCTGGGTGGTGGCCTGCCGATAGTCACCCTCGCTTCCGTGGGTGATGGGCTGACGGGTCCGGATCGGGACGCTCTGGGGCGCCGAGCCGGCCACCTGACGGCGGGCCTCCGCTTGGATGTCGGCGGGGGTCTCGACCTCGGGCTCCTCGTCGATCTCGACTTCGGTGCCCACGATCTCGGCGGTGACCTCCTGCATCGCCTCGGGGCTGTAGGACAGCCACTTCTCGGCGACCTTCAGGATGTCCTGCATGTAGGTCTGCGCGGCCTCGACCCACACCTCGTTGAGGGCGGTCGACGCACCGACCACACCGGCATCACGGAGCACCTGCACGCAGGCTGCCTTCAGCTTGTTCTCGACGAACAGGCCCTTGGAGCCCTTGTTGCTGGCGACCACGGCCAGGTTGATGGTGTTGAGCAGGTCTTCCTTGAGGGAGGCGAGGCGCGTGGCGAACTCGTCCTCCAACTGCTGCGCGGCGATCTGGCGAGCCTCGGTGGCGACCTGGCCGGTGTCGATGACACCCATGTACCAGTGCGCGTTGACCGAGTTCAGGGTCTCGCGGATGCCGATCGGGGAGGCGCAAGCCTCCTGGATGTGCTTGGGGTACTCCTCGGTGACGAACAGCTCGGCGATCTCCTCGGGGTTCTCCTGGTCCGCCAAGCGAATGGCGCACAGGGGACGGCCCCGGTAGAACACCGACCAGTGCGGGCCCTTGGAGGCGTCGGTCTGGAACAGCACCATGTCGAGGTCGTCGGCGGTGGCTTCCTCGGTCTCCAGCTCGTCCTGGTCGACCACGGGCTCCACGGCGACTTCCTCTTCGTCCTCTTCCAGCTCCTCGACGGGCTCCTCTTCGCCCATCTCGGGCGGCATGGGCTCGTCCTGGCCCATCGGGGGCTCCTCCATCGGAACCTCGTCCTGACCTTCCTCGACCGGCGGCATGGGCATGTCCTGGCCCTCTTCGGGCAGGGGCTCCTCGTCGACCGGCTCCATCGCCATGTCGTCCTCGCCCTCTTCGGGCAGCGGAGCCTCGTCCTCCATCGGGGGCAGGTCGTCCTGGCCCTCCTCCGGCGGCATCTCCTCCTCCTCCATCACCTCTTCGCCCAGATCCTCTTCCTCCTCCATCGGCTCCTCTTCGAGGGCGGTCTTCACCTCGTCGAACAGCTCGGGGAGATGGTCGTGGCACTGGACCAGGTAGGCGCTGGCACGGGCCTGGTCGATGGCGATCAGGTTGTGAAGGAAAGCCGTCACCTCTTCGGTGTCATCCGAGAGCGACTTGAGGCTGTCCAGGATCTCCTCGTCCGCGTCTGTGGGCTGGGTCGCCCCTTCGGCGGTCCTCATCAGGGCTAGCAAAGCAGTCACTTTTTGCCTCCAATTTTCACGATGCGCTGGATCGCATCAAAGTCGCGCCAGCGGATTCCTCCTATTACTAACCCAGAATTGGCACGACCCTAATAAGACGACTTGAGGTTGAAGGCGCTGCTTTGCAGCTAGAACCTCAGCAATATCTAGCGGCCGGAAAGCGCCATTTTTAGGCGCCTTACGGCTTGTACGGCCTCGTTCAAGGCCGCGTCCACGTCAAGACCTTCACCAGCCTGCACGCCCCTTGACAAGCCTTGAAGCTCGGTGAGGTCCTTGCTGATGGATTCGAGCAGGTCGGCGCGGCGCCGGGCGCTGCGGTTGGCCCGGTACTTGACAATTCTACTGTTTACGTCTGTGCCCTTGACAATCTCGGATATCTTCATTGGTTCACCAACTGCGTTCCCGAGTGCTCTGCCAGGGCGGCCTCGAAGGACTCGTACACATCGCCCGTCCAGGTGAGCTGGTCACCTTCGTGGTAGACGATGATGGCTGAGGGGACCCCCTGGTTGGGGTCGTAGAAGTACGTGCTGTCTTCGGGGTCCTCCGGCTTCTTCTTCTCCAGCGAGTTGCTGCCCGGCTTGTAGACCTCCACCAGCCACATCTGCCCCGGGTCACGCAGGCCGAGCTTGACCACCCGGCCGAGCCGCACGTCCTTGTTGAGCAGGAACGTGAGTGCTTCGCGGACGCCTTGGACGGAGGTGCGGTAGGTGTAGACCCCACCCTTGGGGTGGGGGTCGCCGGTCTTCGGCACCTTCTTGCGATGCTTGGGCGCGATCCAGTCGCCCGCGCCAGCCGCCTCCCGGAGGATGTGGCGCTCAACGAAGTTCGCGCGGACGATGGTTCCCAGCTTCATGACAGATCCTAAGCCCTAGTAGCCTCGCTCTTTCTTTTTCTTCTCGTTCTCCGCGTGCTCCTTCTTGATCCGCTTGGCTTGCGCGTTCATGAAGGAGGTACAGCGCATGAGCATCTGGTCGGCCTTGGAGAGCATGTCCCGCAGCTCCGTGAGCTGCTTGTCCTTGTAGAAGCTCCCCGAGAGCCCTGTGGCATCGCGCAGCATGTCGCCCAGCCACGTCGAAGCGTCCACGAAGGCACCCCGTTCGCCGCGCATCTTGTAGATGGCTTTCTCACCCTTGAGGAGTGCATCGGCCACCTTGATGGGGTCACGGTGCTCTGCTCGAACCTCCGTAGTACCTTCGCGTACCATGTCGCTGATCTTCATCGGTAGCTCCTATTGCGCCCAGTCCTTGATCGCGTCGATGTCGGCCCGGTCCTCGACGTGCGCCAGCTCCCAGAAGTTGAGGTCGCGGCACAGGTCGTAGATCAGCTCGCCGGTCGGCGTGACCAGGCCCTTGCCGACGCCGCCGTTGATGTGGCGACAGGTCACGGTGCCCTGGCTGAAGTAGCCGCAGACCGAGCACGAGGCCCCGCCGATGAGGCAGGCCATCGAGTAGCCGGCGTCCTTGTTGCCGAGGATGCGCGTGGCCAGCCGAGCGTCCTTCTGGCGGCACCATCCGCTGATGACCTTGGTGTGCCAGTGGCCCTTGATCTGGACCATCGAGGCGTCGAAGTTGAGGCCCTTGGCCTTCTTGGGCTCCTTGTTGTCGTGGTTGGCCGAGCAGAGCTTCCCCCGGTAGGACTGGTAGGCCATCATCCCGAGGATGGGCCGGTACTTGACCAGCTCCTCGTAGGGGAAGGCGTCCATGTTCCGGTTGGGCAGGTCGGCGTTGTTGGCGGGGACCTCCGTGAACACGTAGTCCTTGGGGTCCGAGCTGAGGTCGTAGACCTCGGCCGCTGCCTTGAGCCACGAGATGTCCAGCGTGGGCTGGGGCATCGTGCCGGCTGTGACCAGAACCTGGCGGCCCAGACGATCTCTATCTGTCTGCATCCGGAACCCTTCCCAGGTCCGGAGCGCCGGGACGATGTTCGTCTGGCCGCTGCCCTGCGTGATGCCTGCATATCCAGCAGGCACCGTGAGCCCTTCCGGGGTGTCGCGCCAGCTCGCCGTGGTGAGCTGCACGTTGGTCTTGGGGACCTGCCGGGGAAGGGTTCGTGATCGTGTATGGACTCGCGGTGCTTTCATCATTCTCCCCTACAGCAGTCCCAGCTTCTTCAGCTCTTTGTCCGCCTCTTTCCTCTGTGCTTCCATCCAGCCCGCCTGCCAGTCTTCGAGCGGCTTGAGAGCGTCACCGACCTGGCCTCCGCTCTGGAGGGACTTCATGAAGGCGGGATCCTGCGCTGGGGCGTTGATACCTTTCTTGAACGCCTTGCGGCCCATCGCCTTGTAGTCGACCTTGGCCGCCTGTCGCAGCATCTCGCTGATCTTCATGGTCGTACCCTAACCCTCTTCGATGTGTGACCCCTCTCCAGTCAGGAGCTTCGGGGTCGCAGGGCGGACCCAGGGAGCCGCGCTGGTGTTTGACAGAACGCGAGCAGACACCCGCTCGGGCTCGATGTCCCGCCGCTCCATCTCGTGGTTGAGCCAGTAGACCTCTCGCATCATCGCCCGGTCAGGTGTCCGGCCGTTGTTGCGTCGAAGGATGGCGTCGCGAACCTTCACCACCGTCTTGTCCGGCAGCGGGGCGTCGATGATGTCGGCTCGCGCGAGCATGTAGCGGAAGGTGCGGATCTTGTCGTAGTTGATCCCGTCGTCCTTCATGCGAGCTTCGATCTGCTTCCACTCGCGGATGCCGGGCTTCTTGCCGTTGACCCTCAAGCCCTCGACGTAGCCCGCCAGCTTGGACACCTCACCTCGCCGCAGCGTCAGGAACTCGTCCCTGCCAGCCCACACGGGCAGCTCGGCGACGGCCTCGGTGACCTGACCACTGCGGAGCTGGAAGCTGCCCCAGCGTCCACCATCATCGTCGTCCTGGTCGCCGGAGATCTCCTTGACCTTCTTGTTGTAGTCGGCGAGCTGCTTGCGAAGGGCCAGATCGCCCTTCATCCCGTCCAGTGCCTCTTCGAGGTCGTAGCCTCCGGCCTGCGCCCACTTGCGCAGCGGGATGGGCATCCCCTTGCCTTCCAGCATCTCCAGGATGTCCAGGTAGTCGCGGTCGGCCGTGGGTTGCAGCGACCGGCTCCACTCGACGGTGGGGATCGCCAGGTTGCCTTCGTGCTTCGGGGTGGTGCGGATGTTGTGGTCCAGCTCGGCCTTGCTGCGCTTGTAGTACCCGTGCAATCGGGCGAGCGGAGCCAGGAGCCCTTCGCGGATGACCTCGACGGCGATGAACTGCCGGAAGTTCCGGATGCGCTCCATGCCGAGCGACAGCATCGACTCCAGATAGGACCAGCTCGCTTCGCCCGTGGCGAACGCCTCGTTCATGCCGAGGCCCTGGAGCTTGGCTTCCTTGAAGATCGACCACTGCTCGATCCACTTGGCCAGCTCGGTGTGGTGGGCCGAGGTCGACTCGACCTCCACGCCGTTTCGGAACACCAGCTTGGCGCCGGTGGGGTCCTCTTCGGCGGCCACCATCATGTCCTGGATGGCCATCATCTCTTCGGGGGTGGGCTCCCACTTGTCCTCGATGCCGACCTTGGCGATGGTCCAGGGCGCAGCTCGACGGCGCAGCCCGGTGACCTCGGCTTGCAGGTAGGCCCACTCGACGGCGATGACTGGCAGGATGCGCATGAGCAACGAGGTGCCCATCACATCGTGCGCGCTCGCGCGCCGGGGGACGAAGATGGTGTTCTCGGGTGAGAGCGGGATCGTCGCGCCGGCCGCCATGAGCTGCACCAGCTTGGGGTCCAGCTTCTTGCGTTGTGCGACGACTCGGGGATCGGGGTTGACGGCCCAGCGCTGGTAGGAGGGAGGCACCATCAAGTCGATGATGGGCTCCTCGCCGATGATCGGTGACGGCTCGACCAACACGTAGTCGGAGTCGTGGACGATCATCTCCTTCCAGTAGCCCTTGCTCTCGGACAGCAGCAAGTGGCAGATCAACCGACCTTCCACCAGGATGTCGCCCGCCAGGAAGGGCAGGTGGCGCTGGATCTCGATAGCGTTGAGTGCGTCGTTGTAGAACTGAAGCAGCTTCTCGTCCTTGATCCCTCCCAGGATGACGGGACCGAAGGGGACCTCACGGTAGAAGTCGATGGCCGGGCCGGCTACCGGGTCGGTGAGGTAGATGAGCCGCACGATGCGGTTCATCGTGCGCGTGTCGCGTGGGATCCAGTCGTGGGCGACCGTCCCGCGCTCCAGGCGCTCCGTCACCGGGGTCAGCGAGGTGTATTGCTGCTGTGACGCAGAGGGGCCCACAGGGAGCGGGAAGTCGCCAGACGCCTGGCGCATGATCCCGGCTCGCGTGGTTGCGCTGCCGTTACTGGCTGTTCGGAGGCCGGGGCCTCCCAGCCGCCTTCTGGTGATCGTGAACAAGGGCCACCTTCAGCGCTACTCGACGTAAGCGCAGACTCGGCACTTCGGGTTCGAGCAGTATCGAGTCTGCGTACCCGTTGCCAGTTTCGCATCGACCATCGCCGACCCACACCGGGGACAGGCGCTGTCTGCGCTCACGACTGCGGCCACCCGAGCTTCCGCCTGGACCGACATCTCGCCCTGGTTCACGACCTGATGAGTGATCTTCAGCGCCAGGCTCTCACGCTTGGCTGGAACACCACCATCGAAGCCCGCGATCTTCAGCGCGGTGCGGACCTCCTTGCGGACCTCGGGATGGACGTGCTGACCTGAAAAGTAGCTGTCCACCCACTGCTCTAGGCTTGGGGTTCTCGGCATTTCTAACCTCTCTGGCAATGCTAAGCCGGAAAGCTAGCGGCGAACGCCAACTCCCAGCGCGCGACCACCGTGACCTACAACTAACCCGGTGCCTCGACCCATGCCCCCGGCGACCGTGCCGCCCACGCCGATGCCGACGCAGCGACCGCCGCCATACCAGTGGTACCTGCTGTATTCCTCCACGTTGTCCCGGATGAACCTGTCAAGCAGGAGCACCGCACGGAGGATGTCGTCATTGCCACCCTGGGGCTTGAGAGGCAGGCCGTTGCCGTCCCGGCTGGTGAGGAACTGGAGCAGGAGGTGGGCCCGGGGCGTGCGCGCCAGCGCAACCGGGTCCTCGATGGCCAGAGAGCTGATAGGCACCTCGGGCATCGGGAAGAGGATCTTGGCGTTGGCCATGTCGCTGCGGAGCTGCTTGCCGTCCTTCATCGAGGGGCTGTACTGCTCAGCTCGGACGCGATACTTGGTCCGCAAGTCGGCGACATAGCGGGTAGATTCCCAGCGGTCCCACCCCACATGCAGGAAGCGGAAGCGCTGGACCAGGGGCTCGATGACGTACTCCCACATCAGCCCGTGGTGGATGCGTTCGTTCTCGCCCGGTGCAACCTCGCCAACTTCCTCGGCGATCACCAGGTCATTCTGTTTGTCGTAGCGGCCCATCGCCCACGCGAAGCTGTTGTGCTTCTCACCGTTGTCGAAGCAGAGGCAGCGGGGCAGAGCCATGTCCCCCGCGATGGAGGTGAGCTTGTAGTGGACGTACCGGATGCGGCCGGTGGTGGATGTCGGGTCCTTGGCGCTGCTTATCTGGCCCTGCCAGAACCGCAGGTCCTTCTTGGCGCAGATGTCGAGCAGGGCGGTCTCGTTGTCCCACCACGGGTCATCCGAGTAGGGCGGGTTGCAGGCGAAGTCGCACTGGAAGTCCCGCTCTGAAACGTCCCCCTCCTGCTCCCGCAGGCCCTCTTCGGTGAACGTGGGGTTGCTCTCCCAGGTCGTCCGCAGGATCGAGTACATGCGGGGGCTCTTGGGCCCACGCTTGTAGCGCCGCATCATCGGGTCGGTCGCGGCCGAGGGGCTGGAGATGGTGAACTGGTAGCCGTCCGGGCAGTTCTGCCGGCGCTGGCGGCGCTTGCGGGCCGAGTTGCGGATCGTGGCCAGCGAGCGGTCCAGAGCACGGACCGTGCCATCACCGTCTGCCCGAACCCGGGAGGTCCCCGAGCGGTCCTTGCTGGCGCCGAACCACCCCAGCTCGTCAACGGCCGAGCAGAAGCGGGTGCGACCACGTAGGGTCCGCTGGTCGGCCGGAGCGAAGCTCAGGGCCAGCCGCTTGTGCCCGTACCAGAGGTAGGTGTCTGGCTTGTGGAAGAGGTCCATCCCCACCTCCTGGCCCTTCTTGGCGAGCCAGTTGTGGTAGGTCTTGAACCAGGGAGCCGAGTCGATAAGGTCAGAGAATGGCTGCCACAAGTTCTCCCACGCCTGCTTGGCCGTGACCGAAACGAACGTGCAGTGCAGCGCACCGACGGCTTCGAGCAGCCCGAAGTATTTGGTCGGGTTGGCCAGCATCAGGTAGCGGTGGAGCACCCAGGTCGCGTACATCGCGGTCTTGGTGGACTTGCCCGACCGCTGACCCTCCAGACAGCAGATGTCGTTGGGCGGGTCCTCCTTGATGTAGCCCCCGTAGGTGTTGGCCGGGTCGAGGCACCATTCGTGGCGCATCTCCATGACGCGCCGGCCGCACTTGGGGCACTTGCCGCGCCGCATCAAGGTGGTCCGGTCCAGGATGTTGCTCAGCTTCTCGTCCACCGGGATGTCCACCAGGAACTCGGTGTCGGAGCAGAAGTAGCAGGCACCCGAGAAGACGTGGATGGCGTCCTGGACCTGCTTGGCGTAGGGCTTTATGTTGAGAAATTCGGGGCTTGTTAGCCACTCGACGACGTTGTTTGCTTTGGGTATATCTCGGTCGTCTATCTCGGCGTAGCCTGCATCCAGGCCCTTGGAGATAGCCTCAAGAAGTAGCGGAGTTGGGTCGAGTAGGTCCCCACGCTCACGCTTCTCCCGTGGGGGTTGCTTTACTTCCCGACGCTTCTTCTTGCGCCGCCTATCGGGCGGGTCCTTGCGTCCGTCCGCCACTACTTCCCGCGCTTGGTCGGCTTCTTCTGTCGGGTCTGCTTCTTCTTGGTGGTCTTCTTCTTGGTGGTCTTCACCGCTGCGGCGTCAGCCGCCTTGGCCTGCGCCTCGGCGTCCTTGACCTCCTTGGTGGTGTCCTTCGGCTCCGTCTTCTCGGGCTCGACCACCTTGGTCTCGACCTTCTTGGGCTTGGGCGGTGGTGGGGCAGCGCCCTCCACGATGCGGCAGATGACGACGCCCTTCTTGTTGAAGAAGGTGGTGCCACCCTTGCCCTTGACCTTGGTGACACTGCCGGTCAGCCCGACGGCCTTGAACAGGTCACCGATCACCTTGAGGTCGGCGTCCGACGGCTCGTAGCTCCCATCCTCCGCGCCGACGTGGCAGGTGTAGGACTTGGACGGGTCCACCACATCTGCCGGACACACGAGGGCTCCCTTGTCATCTCTGAATCCCAGCAGTTTCGTTGCTTTCTCTTTGTCCGGCATGTCTGCTCCTAAGTCTCTGTGTCCAGAGGCTCGCCCGCTGACGCGAGTTCAAGGTAGTGAGCTATTCGCTCCACCCGCCGAAGCAGCGAGCGAATCTCCTTGGGCATCGGGCCTCCGAGCTTCGTCAATCCGAACCGGTTGCGCTCGACATAATCCTGGAACTCAGAGAAGACCTCGTGAGCCTCTTCAGGATCCGTGGTTGCGGCCGAGCGCATCAGCTCTGAGAGTTTCATCGTCTTGCCCTACACTATCCCAGATCAGGATCGGTCCAGCTCGCGGGGATGGGGTCCCCGTAGGGCACAACGAACTCCGACTTCAGCATCTCTGCGTTGATGTGTAGGTAGTCCGGGCCCTCACCCACATAGATGTCCACCAGGTAGCGGCCGTACTTGCCCGTCTTGTGGGTGACCACCTTGATGGGCGCGGTGGTCGACATGAGCTGGATCAGCTCCTCCTTGGCAGCCTCGCCGGCCGCTCGGGTGGGCTTGCGCATCTCGGCCGCGTTGATGTTGGCCAGGCGGAAGTTCTGGGTGGTCTCCTTGACCAGGGTATCGATGATCTTGAAGCCGAAGTCGATCTTGATCGTCTTGGTCAGGCGCAGCCAGATGCTATCGCCGTCAACGAACTTCACCACTTCGGCGTCATATAAATAGGGTGTGTCAGGAAGCTGTGGCATCGAGGTGTTCGCTCAGGCGCCGGGTGATCCACCGAGCGATCCCCTTGGCGCTCTTGAAGGTGGCGGCCTTCTTGAAGCCCGTCTTGCGGGTGGTCAGTAGGACACGGAGCTTGCCGTTGCGAGGGGAGATGCTGGACTGGAAGAACAGCTCGGTGGACCCCTTGCGGAGCACACCGCCCACCCCAGCCACCGGGATGTAGCCCGGAGGGCCGTGGACCACCGTGGTCAGCTCCAGACGCACGTACTGGAAGTCCTTGCCCATGTTGCCGAAGACCTCTTCGGCTGCGGCGTTGATGGTCTCGACCTGCTGCGCGCCCTCCTGCATGATCTCGCCCAAGCTGGCGTCGCGCTCCAGGTGGATGGTCACCGCCGAGTAGAACTTGCCGTCCCAGATGTCGGAGTTCTTGAGGACCCGCTTGACGTTGGGGTGGAGCTTGAGCGCCTTGACCTGCTTGCGGTTGCACCAGCGGTAGGCCGCGTGCTCGGGGTTGAGGCTGGGGCGCCACTTCATCGCGCCGGGGGGCAGCTCGACCACGTAGGTCACGTAGGTCTTGCCCGAGGCGCTGATGGCCCGGTGCTTGCGGGTCGCCCGGCCGATGCCCGGTGGCAGACCGCCCATCTCCTCTTTGACCTCACGCTTGGCGTTGCCCCAGGCGTCCTGTGGCATCCCGTCGTGGGCCAGCTTGATGTGGCCTCCTGGGATGGACCAGACGCCGGGGTGGTTCTCGTCGTGGGCCNNCGTCGTGGGCCCGCTTGACCAGGAGCACCCGGCCTTGGCAAACGAAGAGGATCCCGGCCGCTCGCTTGGGATGGTCGGCTCCCAGGTTCTTCTCGATCCCTGTGACGGCCGCATCCTTCCAGAACCTCCACGGGACGAAGGCACCCTCTCTGGCATCGAACCAGTGGACGCCCTGCTCGTCAGCCATGAAGAACTCGCCCTGGTGGAAGAAGCCGCCCTTGTGCTTGAAGAACTCGACCTGCTGGAGGCGCTTTTCGGCAGCGCCCTTGGACTTGTAGCAGCCGCCACTCCAGTCCGGGTTGTCCGGGCTGCGGACGCACCACTCGTCGCCCTCCTTGCGGATGACGGCCTCGACCATGCCACCCTCGACCTCATCGGGCAGCCCGGCGTTCAGCTCCTCGTCCTCGTCGTCCTCGTCCTTGATGTCGGGCTGCTCGTTCTCTTCCAGGCTGGCGATGCGGGATCTCACCTTGCGACCCTGGCGCTTGTCCTCCCAGTCACGCTCGGCCGTCTTGTAGTGCTGGTCGCACACGTACCGGTCGTAGGCGTGGTTCTTCGCCTCGGAGGGGCAGTAGTCGCAGGGCCGACCCAAGCCTCCGCTTCGGGGCTCCTCGGGGGCCTCGCAGCAGTCGGCCACTACCATGATGTCTCGGAGCTTCATCCTTTCGGCCTCCCTTTCGGGCGCAGATGCACTGGCCGATCGACGATCGGTCTCCCCTTCTCCGGGTAGGTCTCGGGGATTCCGCGCTGCTTCATCACCGTCTTCTTCAGGCCCAGCTCCTTCATGCTCGGGGTCTGGAACAAGACCTTGCGGACCTTGGCCGACCGAACCGCGCTCGTCAGGACCCTGACCAGGTGCTTGCAGATGGCGGGGATGTGTTTGGGGTTGCGGACGTTCTTGTTCGGGCCTCCGACGTAGCGCATCGAACTGCTGTGCCAGGGGACCAGGAACTCCTCCCAGGTGTATCGGAAGTTGCCGCAGTCGCAGCTCACCCAGGTCGGCGAGGTCTTGCCGAAGGGGTTGTAGAGCCGAGCTTCGACCTTGTGCCGCTTGCCGGTGCCATGTGGCTCGGGGCAGATGACCGACGCCATGATGTAGGCGTGCGGTCGGTTGAGGTCGTCGAAGTCCTCCACGACGTGGAGGTTGCCCACAAGGACGCAGCGCTTCGCGCGCTCGGCGATAGTGAACCGCCCCTTGGGGAGCGGCCGACTCCGAGGCTGACCCTTCAGCCAGCTCTCGTACACGCCGACGGCGCGAAGTAGTTCGATAGCGTTCTTCATGCTACGTCTTCAGACCTTGCTTCTTCGCCGCCTTCTGCACCGCGTCGCGGATGCTCAGGTTCGTCACGTCACGCCAGCCCACCTTGGGGTTCTTGTACTGGATGTCCAGGGCAGCCTGGGTGCGTGGGTTCTTCTTGTAGAGATCGTTGGTGCGCCAGCGGTAGGGGTAGGGCTTGCCTGGGAGCTTCACTTCCTTCCAGCCGCCCTCGCCGCCAGCGCCGCCCACCTCGTGCATCGGGACCATCTTGCCCTCGGACTCGCCCTTCCAGCCCTTGTCCACCTCGTCGAAGAACTTCTTCTTCTTGGCGTCGTCCAGCTCGGCCGGGGAGCTGATACCCCACTCCTTCATCTTCTTGTCGAAGTACGCCTTGTAGGCTCCCTTGCCTCCGGAGGCGCCCTCCTTGTCGGCCTTCCAGCCCTCGTCCACCTCGTTGAAGAACTTCTTCTTCTTGGCGTCATCCAGGTCCTCGGGGCTCTTGATCCCCCAGGACTTCATCTTCTTCTCGAAGTAGGCTTGGTAGGCGTCCTTGTCGCCGGAGGCACCCTCGGGTCCCTTGCCGAGGTAGTCCTTGTTGACCATGATGGACTCGGAGACCACCTTCTTGCTGCCCTTGCGGGCGTAGATGGTGGACTTGGTGGCAACCAGGGTTCCCCGATCGACCCACTCCTGGTCCATCGTGCGGGGCGTGAACATCCGGCGGGGCTTGGGCCACTTGGCGTTGGCCAGGGCCTGCTGTAGCTCCTTCTCGGTGCCGATCTTCATCGGCTCGCCCATCGCCTCCCGAGCAGTCCCCTTGACGGGCCCCTTGCCGTACTCGTCGATGAGGTCTTCCATCGCCTTCTTGGCGCCCTTGTACTTCTTGGTCAGGTAGGTCGATGGCGTACCGCTGATCACCGCCTTCAGGTAGGCGCGGTAGTAGAAGTCGTCCTGGGTCTTGCCCTTGGACTTCTTCAGCAGGGCCTCGGCCGCTTTCTTCCAGCCGGGGTCAACCGGCTTGGCCGCCTGGCGCACAGACCCCTGCCTCATCGAAGCCAGGTGGTGGGGAAGGTCCTCGGGTCCCACTGGCATGGCCTGGTCGTTCTTGGTGTTCAGGAGCACGAAGATGGGCTTTCCGTTGTGCGCCTTCTCGCCCGAGTCGTAGACCTCCAGAGGGTCGCCCTTGTCGCCGAACGAGTGGATGTTGACCTTGAGCTTGGCCTTCTTGACGGGCTTGCCTTTGATCTTCTTGCGCCACTTGGACACGTAGGGTTTCCCCTCACGGACCTCCACCAGGTACGCCTTGCGCAGCTCGCGCAGGAACTCGGGCGCGTAGTAGGCCGACTGGGAATCCCGGAAGTCCGCCGCGAGCTGGTGCTGCTTCTGCTGGAGGTCGCGCTGCTTCGGGGTGCGCGCCACCAGCTCGCCGCCGTGCTTCTTCATCGCACGGGTCCACGCCATCAGGATGGCCCGGGGGTCGTACTCTTCGGCGATGACCTTGTTGGTCCCCATGCCCCGGACGTGGATGTAGAAGCGGGTGGGCTTCTCCCAGTCCAGGGTCATGATCGCCTTCTTGCCGTTGAAGGTGACCTCGGCGCGGGCCTGCTCGATGTGGTTCACGTTGGTCTTGGCGGTGGTTTTCATGGTCATATCCTATGCCCGTTCGCCCAACCAGATCTCGTCCACGAGCTGGCGGAACATCCGGCGCTTGTGCTTGCCCGAGATGTAGTCCTGCGCACTGTCGAGCAGCGCAGAGCGGGACGGCCACTTCCGGACAAGCAGCGACTTCCAGGAGGGATCCTCGGGGGCTAGGCGCCCCATCAGGATCTTGAAGTTCACGATGTCCTGCTCGGGGAGCCCTGTCACGTTGGACTCGGGGACCGTCTTCTCACCGTCGCCTTTGACCAGCGTAGGGATCAGGGTGTGCGGTGGTAGCGCGGCCTCGATGGCGAGCAGGTTGGTCTTGTCGTTCTCGTAGACGGTCACATGGGTCCAGCCGTGCTTGGCCAGCAGCTCGGCCACCACGGTGGCCTTCCACACGGGTACGTCTTCCTCGGGCACGCTCGGCGGCCGGCAGATGCACTTGCCGAACAGCTTGTGCTTCGACAGCCAGAGCTTGCTGACTGTCCAGAGCTGCTGGTCCCGGCCGGTGAGGTACACCACGTCCACATGCAGCGGCTTGCTCTCCCAGGCTTTCGCCTCGGTGTAGACCGGCTCCAGGGGAGCGTCGGCCATCAGCTCCATGAGGTCGTTGGGAGCCTCCGAGCGGTGGGTCGAATCGATGAGCGTGCCATCCAGGTCGAAGATGACGCCCACATGCGGAAGCACGACGTTCTCTGGACCGTCCATAGCCCAAACTAACCCAACGTCCTGACCCGAGATTGACGCGCCGCGCCCTTGACATTTCTACCTTTCATGCTTGACAAACTGATATACATAGTACATACTTTAAGAGTGGCACGGAGGTGAGCGATGAAGGAAGACCCCCGAATGACCCCGAAGCCGGTCCTCCCTGGCGAAATGTTCGATGTCGAGGAGATGGACCGCGCCCGCCGCGAGATGGACGACGATCTGGCCGAGATGGCTCAGGACGAGTTCGATGCCTGGGTCGAAAGCATGGAAGAGGCAGCGTAATGACACACTATTCCAAAGCAACCGACCGCGACTACACCGTGCCCGCCGAGGGCGGGTCGGGAGTCATCTCCGTTGACAGCACCGGCTACGTCGTCGAGGTCCGGGACCCGAACGGCCCCGGCACCTTGCTCGCGGAGTACGGCCTGAACGCCAAGGCCGCCATCGAGGCGGCGGTCACCGGCCGCGACGTGCTGGACCAGTTCCGCCACTTCAGCCTGGACGACCCGGCCTGCAAGGGCTGCCCCGTCGCCGGGAACGCCTCCGCGTGCTTCGACCGCGCCGAGTGCATGGCGGGCCCCTGCCAGAAGTTCGACCGCGACGAGCCCAACCTGGACTGGATGGACGACCCCAACGCCCCGGCCCCCGGGACCTACGCGTTCACCGCGCGCCTCATGGCGAGCTGCGGCCCGGACGACGGGTTCGACTGGGACGCCTGGAAGGACGAGATGAAGGAGCGCGACTGCTAGCTACTTCTTGGCCTGGTCGGCAGCAGCCCTGAGCGCGTCGACCAGCTCCTTCGGTTCCCCATACTTGGCACAGAGATCCGCGAAGAACGTCAGGATTTTCTTGGCGTTCTTCACGCGGTTGAGCTTCTTGCTGGAGCCAGCCGAGCCGCAGTACCAGTATTTCTTCCCCCACATCTTGCTGTAGAGGTCGTTGGCGTGGACCACCTCGGCTGACTTGTCGTTCAGCTTGTACTCCTTGCCGTTGACCACTAGCACCGGCCGGCAGCACTTGTAGCACCACTTGAGCTTGTGGGTCTTCGGGTACTCGATCTCCTCGCCCATCTCTAGGGTGATGTCGACCTTCCCCTTCCACTTCTCGGGCACGTTCTCACCGAGCTGCTGGAGCGCGGTCTTGAACGCGATGCTCCGGCCGCCCCCGCGCTTGACCTCGGCGAATTTGATGCCGTCCTTCAGGAGCTGGACCTTGGCGTTGTACTTCTTCATCCGGCTGCCAAAGTTGGCGGCCCACAGGTCCCTGATGACTTTCGGTGCGACCTTCGACAGAGGTTGAGCGACGGGGACTCGCTTGACCTCCATCTCGTACATGTCGATGTCCTTCGGCTCGAAGGGGTTGCCCCTGTCGTAGGCCGAGTACACCGACACGAAGATGTGCTCGGTGGCTGTCTTGCCGTAGACCACGTAGCCCGAGGCGCTACCACTGCCGCTCAGCCGCTCGTAGCCGCTGTCGGTGCGGAACTTCCACTCCACCCCCGAGGTCGGAACCCGGGCGGTGCGCATGGCTTCCTCGAACGAGATGTGGACGGGCGGTGGTGGCTCCTTCTTCTGAGTCGTCCAGGTCTGGGTCTGGTAGGTCGTGGAGGGTCCGCTGGGGCCCGTCGGCCGCTGCTTGCCTTCCAGCACGTCCTTGGCCACGTTCAGCTCGACCATCTTGGCGGGGTCGCCGCCCCGGTCAGGGTGATGCTTGAACGCCAGGTTCTTGTACGCCTTGGCGATCTCATCGGGCGTCGGCTCGTCACTGGGCTTGAAGCCGAGGGTGTCCTTGGCGTCTTGGACCGACATCGCGACCCGCAGCCTCAGCTCGTAGAATTCACCACATCGCATGTCTCACCTCAGTAGAACCTATGCCTAACCGAACGCGTCCACCTGCCAGTCCTTCTTGATCCGGCGTACCGAGACCCAGGAGATCTGGGGGCTCGGCTCGGCGAGCTGGTAGACCAGTGCAGTGCCCTCCTTCTGTGGAGGTTCGCTGACGGTCACGATGTAGCCGCCCACCTCGGAGTCGTACTCGGCGTTGATGCCCGTGAGCGCACGGAGGGTCTTGCTGCTCGGGTTGACGAAGATCAGGTCGCGAGTCTTGCCTGCCAGTCGTAGGAGTTGGCTCAGCTTCATCGTAGCAACCACCCCAGCAGTATCATGAGCCCCGACAGGATCAGCATCAGCAAAGCCTCAAGTCCGAACTCGCGCCACACTACTTGCCTGGCACGTCGTACATGTTGGGGTCCACACAGATGGTCAGGTTGCCGACCTTCACGGCCTTGAGCTGGCCACCGCACTCGCCCCGCTTGTTGGGCTTGGGCCCGTACTTGTAGTGTTCCTGGACCGTCTTGCGGTCCAGCTTGCGCTCCCGGGGCTTGTCCATCTTGACGCCTTCATCAACATCGGCACCGTGGTGCTGAAGCCACCAACGGATGTTGCGGGCCGTCTGGCCACCCGAGTCGATACCCTTCTCCATGAACAGCTCCTTGCGCTCTTGCTGCTGTTCGGGTGTCAGCTCGGGGTGGTCGTTCTCGATCTTCTTCCAGGTCTGGTGGCGCTCCTTCTGCTTTCGGATCTGCTCCTGCTTCTCCTCCTTGGCCACCTGGCGCTCCTTGCGCTCCTTCTGGATCTTCTCTTTGGACTTCTGCCGCTTCGCCCGCTCGCCCTCTTCCTTGGCCTTCTGCTTCTCGGTCTCCTCGACCTTCTCTTTCAGTCGAGGCATCTCCTCCAGGCGCTCGGCCCGCTCCTTCTCCTCCTTGGCCTTCTCCTGACGGCGCTTCGCCAGCTCCTGGCGAGCCATCTCCTTGCGCTTCTGCTTGTCGAGGCGCTTGGTCTTGGGGTGCTCGTAGCGGTCGGGGTGTTCTTCCAGCGTCTTCGGCGAGACAAAGGTGGTCTTGCCAGTCTGCTTGTTCTTGACGCGGATCTTCCCAGCCGGCCCGTCAGCTCTCGGGGTCACCTTCCGGATCGCCCGGCCGTGTCGGATGCGGAGCTTCATGCCCAGAATCTAACCCCGGCTTGTCGGTGTTGACGTGGCTGGGTGGGATGCCGGCCGCTTCGAGGTGGGCGTCCAGGATGGCGAGCCGTCGCGCCAGGCCGTACTTCATGTTGTCGAGCGAGTCGAGGCGCCGGGCCATCTCACGCAGGATGGCGGGCACGGTCGTGCCGTGGGTGCGTGGGTCGAAGGCGTCCTCAAGCTGGGGAGCTAGCGGCCGGTGCTGGTCGATCTTCACCCCAAGCGACGCTCCACGATGTCCTGGATCTTGGTCGCGTGGCGGTCCCAGTCCGGCATGTCACGGACGGGATCCCACAGCATGGTGGTCACCTTGACCGAGTGGCCCCAGGGCATCAGGCCGTGCTCAGCCTCGCCCCACAGCTCGTTGTAGCCCTTCTGGAGAGCCACCAGGTAGTCGAGGCTCAAGCCCCCGCGTTCGGCCGCTCTGTCGCGCTTCTGGATGCGTTCCAGGGCCGTTTCCGGGGTGCAGTCCAGGTAGACGATGAGGGTGGGAGGCAGCAGGGACATGCACATGATATTGTAGAACTTCTCGTAGGTCTGCCACTCCAGCTCGGAGATGTTGCCGGCCGCCATGTGCATCTTGCAGAACACCCGGTCTCCCGAGATGCTGCGGTCGAGGATGGCGCCGTTCCACTCCCCGGCGCCCACGGCGATGGTGGCCGCGTGCTGCTGGAGCGCGTAGCGCTGGGCCAGCAGCTCGACCTGCATGGGCCACGCCCACCGGGCCTGGTCCTTGTAGAACCGCTCCAGGTAGGGGTTGCCCTCCACGGGCTCTTTGAGCACCGCATACCCGAGCCGCCTGCCGACCTCCTTGGAGAACGTCGACTTCCCACACCCGATGATGCCTTCGACCCAGATGAGCGGTCGGGTATTCGGCCTCCATATCATGGTCGTCCTGCCTCCTAATACTGCCGGATCTCCCAGACCAGCGTGTTGCGGCCTGGGATGTCTCCTACGCAGATATCAAAGATTGATAGTTCAATCGCGTGGTTGTCGTAGGTCTCCACCAGTACCTGAAGGTCTTCGTAGCTGGAGGGGGTCATCAGGCTCCGCAGTAGAAGCCGGCTCTGGAGCCCTGAGCAACGGAGCTGTTCGGCCGCGAGCGCCGGCCGCATGTGGGCCCGGACGGTGGAGTAGAGCAAGGCATCCACAGGGTCAGCCCCCGTCCACAGCTCGCCGTTGAAGATCACATGGTCATCCGGCGCCGCCTCGTTGACCATGATCTTGTCACGCTCGGCACCCTCGCCGATGATCTCGGCTGCCACGGCTTCGACATCAGCGGGGTCCAGGTTGTAGCGGCACCACAGGCCCCCAACCGAGCCCCCGAGGTAACGCAGAACCACCCGGCCGCCGAAGCCACTGGCCTGGTAGTCGTCCAGCGTCTTCCAGGCCCGAAGGCGGTTTCCGAAGGCGCCAGTTGTCCAGAGGTGGTAGTTGGTCTGCTTGTTTGGGACGCGGGCCATGACCCCTCTTTACACGGTGGGGTCAGCCCCTCGGATCATTTCGCTGATGCGGAAGGATCCCATGCGCATCCCAGGCAGAATCGTCTGGAGCCACTTGCGGGTCAGTGGGTGAAGCGTCCGAGGGCCGTAGCCTACCAGGCTCCCGACAGCTTCACAGAAGGCTTCCTCGTTGTTCTTGGCCGCGTAGTCGGTGATGGGGTTCTTCATCGTCAGGACGGTCTTGCCCTGGTCGATCAGCTCCTGGAGATCTTCCTTGGTGTCGAACTTGGTGCCCTTGCCACCCCAGTGCGAGTTGGCCACTTCGATCTGGAGGGCCAGCGTGGGGTCGGTCTTGGCGAGTTTGTCGGCCAGCGAGCTGGAGAACTTGACATCATCGGGCCAGAGCTTGAGCAGGCGCTGCAAGTCGATGGGGCCCCAGTCTGCATCGATAGCGGCCTCCCAGAACTTCCGGGCGCTGGCGCTCAGCACCTTCTTCCACAGATGGTGCCCCATCTCGTGGGCGATGACGTGGGCCATCCGCTTGATGTCCGGCCGCCCGGCGGTGGGCCAGTTCATGCACAGCTTGATCCTGGTCTTGAACTCGTCGTAGGTAGCTGCCTGGTCATCCCGACACTCCCAAGCTGCGTGGAATGGGAGCGTGTACTTGAGCATCGTCGGCAGGCGCTTCTTGGCGTTCTCCTTGTAGAGCTTCAGCCCCTGGCGGATGATGTCGACCGACTTCTTGGCGTCAGAGGGCTTCAGGAGGTTCCAACCTCGAAGGAGGACCGGGAACCCCTCGATGTCCATCTGCTCCAGAGCTGGGCGGTCGTCCGTGCCCGGAGGCATCTTGACGCCCCTCTCCTTCTCCCGTTTGACGACAGCAATGTACTCGTCGATCGCTTTGAAGGCTGCGTTCCACGCCTTCTGGTAGCGCTTGATGTTGCGCTCGCGCTCCTGTGTCAGCGCCCAAGGTGACGGAAGGTCCTTCTCGGTCTTGTAATCGTACCTGGTAGGGAAGAGGCTCCCTAGATCGAGAGTGGCCTTCCACGCCTTCTCGACAACCTCACGGTGGAACCAGGGGCGGTCGTCGTGCTTGACCTGGGGCAGCAGCTTGTACTGCCACCACTTCTCGAAGTTCTGCCGGAAGGTGACGAACAGCTTGCGTGCCTCGTTGAACTTCTCCAGCGCGGCCTTGTGCTCTTTGATCCCCTGCTGGTGTTCTTTGGTGGAGATGTACCCGCGCTCTTTGGCGTAGTCGAGCTGGTGAACGTCACGCTCGGGTACCTTGATGTCCCGGTAGATCTTGGTCATCCGGCGCAGGTCCTTGCGCCACTGCTGGATCACCTTCGGGTCGAATGGGTCCTGCGCTCCCTGGACCAGCGCTGTGAACTCAGAGAGTCGCATGGGGCTCCTACGAGAGGTAGCAGAGGACTTCAAACTTGCCGTTGTCCATCTTCGTCCAGGAGATAGCCAGCCCGCTGTTGGGCACTCGGGCTCCCGGCATGAACGGGTCGTCCGTGGTGTTGGCCCACTCCAGGTCGATGAGGCGGCTGCCCTTGTCGCCCTTGAAGAGGTCTGCTGTGACCACCTGGCCAGGCCCGAGGCCCAGCTTGCCGAGGGCGTCCCACGCGGCCGATAGCGCCCGGCTCACCGAAGGGAAGCGGCCGTTGCCGTCCAGGCCCTTCTTCTTGAACAGGCCCACGGCCTTGTTCTTGGTGGACGTGTCGATCTTCTTGGGCTTGGGAGCCTGCTTGGCCTTGACGGCTCGGCCATCCTTGATCTTCAGCTTCATGACAGCTCCTTGTCGAACGCGCGTAGGGCTCGCTCGCGGCCGATGGCCCCGAGGTCCTTTCGCTGGCCGTCCCACCAGTTCTTCTCGAACGTGATCACCAGGTAATGCTGGCGCGGGTCGATCACCAGCGCCCGGCCGTCCCGCTTGGTGACCAGGATCAGGTCGCCCTGCTGCTCGTAGGTGGGCTCGCCCGGCGGCGGCTCCGAGAGCATCGGCCGGGGCGCCAGGGGGTCTTCACCCATCGAGGGGTCGTGCCCGTGGTGCTGCATGTCGAGCCGCTGGTCGGCCTCGTCGTCACCCCGAACCACCATGACCATCTTCGTCCGGGGGTTACCCCGGCGAGCTGCGGCGGCTTCTTTCAGGGAGCGGTTGCGCATGGGCTCACATCAAGTAGGGGACCAGCGTGCCGTCCTGGATCAGCGCGGTCATCTCGTCCGGGCCGATCCGCTCCTGCTCGTTGGCATCGTTGATGATGTCGTAGATCCCGCCCGAGCCCGTGTACCGGACGTAGGCGATGTCGTCCTTCTTGAAGGTGAGCGCTCCGATGTCGACCTTCTTGGTGACCTCGAAGCTCTGGGAAAGCTGCTCTGGGTCGGCCGAGTAGCCGTAGTCCGGGGTCTCGGCCTGGCGCATCTGGACCCGGGGAGCGCGCTGAGCCTTGCCGGCCACTGCGCGCTTGAGGGCGGTACGGTCGATCTTCATCAGGGCCTCCTGGCCCTACACTAAGCCGAGATTACGGAGGGCTGTACTCGGAAGTGTCGACCTCGTACCCGTCTGCCTCCAGGGCCGCGACCAGGCCCGGCCGGTCACAGATGACAGCGTAGGCCACGTCGAGGTCCCCGGGGGCTTCCCACATGGAGCCCTCGATGCTCTGGTCGTCGATCGCAGCCTGCTGGTCGTCGCAGTAGACCGTCACGGTCCCGTCGTCCTTGTCCATGTTGTCGAGCGAGATCTTCATGCCCAGTCTTCCTCGGTGTAGTAGCCCGACAACCCGGCCTCCAGGCGCAGGCCGTCCAGCATGTCGGTCAGCACATCGAAGGGAGCCCCGCACTCCTTCAGGAGGTGCCCGTAGCCCCCGGCCTCCACGACCTGGACCACCTGCTCCTCGGTCAGGAAGGGCACCCAGAACCGCACGTCGCGCTGGGAGCCCATGCTGTCGGGGTGGACCTCGATCAGCTCGCAGAGCAGGTCCCGGATCGTGATCCAGCGGTCGAAGCCCTCCTGGGTGCCCTTGAGCTTCATTCTTCGGCCTCCAGCATGGCGGGGATCCGCTCGTTCAGCTCGGCGAGTTCGGCCAGCTCGTCCTCGTCCAGGTCGTCCTTCTCGGCCAGCTCGGTCTTGCGGTTGAGCAGGGTGCAGCGCTCGCAGGTGCAGTCGTGGACCTGCTCGTAGCGCTCGTGGACTTCGTGCATGGTCAGCTTCAGGGGATAGTGGTCGAAGTTGCACCAGCCCCAGTGCTCAGCGACGGCTATGTAGGCCATCGCCCGCTCAGCGCCAGCCACCGAGCAGAACCAGCGGCGCAGCTCGGCCAGCTCCATGTCCATGCTTTCGGCGATGTTGTCCAGGTGCTCGTGGAACCACTCGTCCCTGGTCGACAGGGCCCCTGGCCAGTCGGGTTTCCACTCGGCGCACACCAGGTAGACCTGGCGATCCCGCTCGACGACCTGGAATCGCTCGGGGGTCACCCGGTACACCGTCCACTTGGCGTCGGGGAGCCAGTCGCCGTGTCGAGCTTCGTCGTCGGTCGGGGGCTCGATGACCTCCAGGTAGAAGTCCCCGTCGGCGTCGGGCACCAGGAGCTGGCCGCCGTGGTTGATGAAGTCCACGTCCCCGAAGGTGGCAGCAGCTCGGCTCACGTCGACAGAAAAAGGCTTGTATTTCTCGTGCCCTACGGGCAGTCCACTACCCATCGTCATCTCCTGCCGCTGGGGTCCGGTTGACCTGGACGGCCACGTAGTAGGCCCCGCTCATGTCCAGCTTGTAGATCCGGCCGTGCTTGTCCGTGACTGTCTTGCCCCGGCGCAGAACCTTGTAATGATTCTCGCAACATGCAGGACCGGTGAAGCCGAGGTGGTCGTGGAGGTAGGCGTTGTCGCGGTCGATGAAGCACCGGCACAGTTGCCCTGTCCGGGCGTTTTTGATATCACAGCGAACAGACCTCCGTGCCATCTGGCCTTCCTCCTGGTGGTGGGGGCCCGGCTCGCCACCGGGCCCCCTTTTTCTTTTACGCCGCCAGGCGCTCGGTGAAGAAGTCGTGGGCCGCCGCGTGACGGTCGATGATCGTCCCCGGGGCGCCCTTCTTCAGGCCCTCGGTCACGCAGTTGTAGAGGCTCCACAGGTTGCGCGGGGCGAAGTCCTCGTAGCGCGGCTTGCGCCAGTCGCCGAAGGCCACCGTCGCCTGGGTCGGCGTGAGGATCCCCTGGCCCTGCGCCACACCCAGGATCGAGTACCCGCGCTGCTCGTGGCAGGGCGTGGCCTTCATCCGGGCGATGTCCCGGGCCATCCGGGCTTCGTGGTCGGCCGCAGCCATGAGCTGGCGGATGACCATCTCGCGGAAGTCGCGGGCGCAGTTCTTGGTGTGCTTGCGGACGACCACGAACGCGTCGCCCGAGAACGCCAGGTTGTCGCAGACGAAGACGTGGGAGCCGCAGGCCATGCCGCGCGCCAGGCTCTTGTCGTAGGACGCTCGCAGCCCGAGCGCCAGGCCCGAGTCGTCGCGAGCTTCGAGGGTCAGCAGAGCGAACATCTGCTTGCCCTCCTTGTTGAGGCCGTATGCCTCCTGGACCACCTCGCGGTCGAGGCGCTTCTTGGCCTGCTCGTGTAGGAAAGCGATCGTGTCCCCGTAGGGAACGGGGTACCAGGTGTCCGTCTTCTCGGGCACCGGCACCGCTTCGACCATCTGGCGAGTGACCTGCTCGCCGCCACAATGAAGCATCAGTGTCATGTTGTCCCTCCGTGCTTAGGGTTTGTGTGCTGACAATTCTAGTATGAACTATGTAGAACAGCCTGTCAATACGTCCGGGCGTCTTTTTCACATAAATCGTGTGATTGACGGGAATCAATCAGCTTTTTATTTCCCGAGCGGGTGCGCCAACTTGGAACAGTCAAAAAACGACACGTCAAGGGCTCGGGCGAAAATTAACCTCTTGACACGGTATGCGTTCTGTAGTACAATAGAATTTGGAGGTTGAGAAAGTCTTGTCACCAATCCGGGGGAGTGACTGTCCCCCAAAGCACGGAGGAGCGATGACGAAACCGAAACTAGAGGTCGACCCCCAGGGCCTCGCCAAGCTCATCGAGAAGAAGGGCAAGGCGTGGGTCATCTTCGAGCTGTTGCAGAACGGCATCGATGAGCCTGGGGTGACCGAGGTGACGATGCACCTGGAGCCGCTGGCCAACCGGCCGGTCGCCAGGCTCATCGTCGAGGACGACAGCCCGGAGGGGTTCCGCAACCTGGCGCACGCCTACACGCTGTTCGCCGAGTCCTACAAGAAGGACAACCCGGTGCAGCGGGGGATCTGGAACCTTGGGGAGAAGCTGGTCCTGGCCCTGTGCAACAAGGCTGAGATCAGCACGACCAAGGGTACCATCATCTTCGAGGGCAACACGCGGCGGGAGACCAGGACCAAGCGGGAGCGAGGCACGCGCTTCACCGCCGAGGTCCGGATGACCCGAAAGGAGCTGGAGCAGGTCGAGCGTGAGGTGCGCCGGGTCATCCCACCCGAGGGCATCAAGGTCACGTTCAACGGCCGGGTGCTGGAGCGGCCCCCGGTGGACCACACCTTCAAGGCGACGCTGCCCACCAGGACAGCGGACGAAGAGGGCAACGTGATCTCCACCAGGCGGCTGACCGACATCGAGCTGTTCGACGTGGACGAGTTCGATCCGGCCGAGCCCTGGATCTACGAGATGGGGATCCCGGTCTGCCCCCTGGAGGGTGGCGAGCGATGGTCGGTCAACGTCGGTCAGAAGGTGCCGCTCAACATGCAGCGGGACAACGTGACCGGCGCCTACCTGCGGACGCTCCGGGTCCTGGTGCTCAACGAGATGCACGAGAACCTGGAGAAGGAGGACGCCGCCCAGCCGTGGGCCGTCGAGGCGGCCGACGACAAGCGGTGCAGCTCCGAGGCCATCACCACGTCGCTGGATCTCCAGTACGGCAAGAAGCGGGTCATCTACGACCCGAGCGACCCCGAGGGCACCAAGCTCGCGGTGAGCAAGGGCTACTCCGTCATCCACGGCGGGGCCCACAGCAAGGGGACCTGGGACAACATCCGGGAGGCCGAGGCAGCTCTGCCGGCCGGGCAGGTGACCCCGAGCCCCACGGCCTACGCTGCCAACGGCAGCAAGTCAGCCGAGGTGGTGCCCGAGTCCAAGTGGACCAAGGAGCAGCGCCAGGCCATCGGCTACATCCGGAGCATCGGCGAGGCCCTGCTGGGCTACGCGCCCGACGTGCTGATCGTCAAGGTGCCCCGGTTCCAGTTCGCGGCGGCCTGGTGCGACGGCGGGGAGCTGCACCTGAACCTCAACAACCTGGGGCACCAGTGGTTCAAGGACATCGTGTGGGGCGAGCTGGACCAGGCCAACAGCTTGCTCATCCACGAGTTCGCCCACGACGAGGAGAGCGACCACCTGAGCAAGGCGTACCACCGAGCGTGCTGTGACCTCGGTGCCAAGCTGGCTCGGCTGGCGCTGGACAGCCCCCATCTCTTCAAGGTGAGCTGAGATGACAACCTACTTCGACGAAGCAGTACGTGACGTGACCACGCAAGCGGGCCTCCCCGACGACGAGTTCCTGGAGAACTTGAGATCGGTGGAGGCCCGCGTCTGCACAGACGTGAGCCTCTGCGTGGGGGACCGGGAGTTCCCCGACTCCATGCGGGAGAAGATCTTGGGCATCATCGCCGTGTGGCAGGTCCGGGAGGATGGCGGGGTGCCGACCAAGGGTCGGCTGTTCGCCCTGGTCTCTCGCACCAGCTTCATGCTCGGCGAGCTGCACGGGGCCTTCCATCGGCTCGCCGCCGGCCGGGTCAAGACGCGGTTTGGGATGCTGACCGACGACCCCGAGGCCAACCTGAAGATGAGGGCCTGCCACGATGGCTAGTTCGGACGGTACTCCGGTGGCACGTCAGAGAAGTCCACCTCTTCCTCCAGAGCGGACTCGTAGCGGTCGATGCTCAGGCCGAGCTGGTCGGAGTGGTCGAGGAAGGTCAGGCCGACCTTGCGGACCTCTTCGCCGATGGCCCTGGCAGCTTGGGGACTGCCCATCACCTCTGGGACCTGGACGGCAACCCGGGTCGCAGCGATGACGGGCTCCTCGCCTTCGGTCACTCCGTCTGGCTGGCCGCGCACCATCACATCTATGAGATACGTTTTTGGCATGTGCATTAGACTAACCCTTGACACCGCTGATTACATAGTGCATACCAGAGAGGGAGGCTACACGATGGGCCATGCCAATGTCAAGAACCTGAGCCGGTTTTTCGTTCGGCGGTTGTACGCCAAGGGCAAGCTCTCGGTCTCTGAGGCGGCCGAACTGGCGCTCAAGGCCGGGGAGACTGTCCACGCAAGCGAAGGGGAGTACGACGACATCTCTACGATGGGGATGTGCATGAGCGCCGTGGTCCACGCGCTGGCTTCCTACAAAGAGGACCTGGTGGAGGGGTCGTGGGGGCCAATCGTCGTCCCGTGCGATCTGACGCCCCGCCAGGAGGAGCTGCTGAAGCTGGCCCGGCGCAGGGACTGGGACAACTTCAGTGACGAGGACGACATCCTCTACGATCAGATCAAGTGGAAGTTCGGCGAGGGCTGGCGCAAGCGATACCCCGAGATCCCGATCATGACCTACTACGAGAACTGACACATGGACATCTACGCCGACCTGAGAGACATCAGCCGGGGCGCCGACAAGTGCCTGACCACCGTGACGATCCGGATGGGGGAGTGGTGGGACCGCGCCACCGACCAGCCCTGGCTGAAGTTCGGCATGGCTGACATCCGGCACTTCGGGGACACCGACTTCCCCTGGTGGCGCCTGGCGGCCTACCTCAAGAGCGGGGCGACCGACTTCGAGCACGACAGCGCTTTCGCTCTGCGGCTCCCGCTCGCCACCCTGGACTACACCTTCACCATGAACCACGGGTCCAGGTTCCTGGGGATCGTCCACCCCGACATGGCCGACGAGTTCCACGTCCCCCTGGCGGGCTACAGCCCCCTGGAGAAGGCAAACCTCTGCCCACACTGTAAAGAGACCGAAGCTCATCTGATGGTCCCCGAGGGAAACTACGTCCCGCCCTTCGAGGCCGAGCTGTGGGAGGCCGTGCGTGGTCGGCCGGTGGTGATCCACCTGGGACGAGTGGAGGACGACTGATGCTAGACAAGCTGGCCCGAGAGCAGGGCTTCGAGAACGAGCAGGAGATGCACCACATGATCGCCTCCGTGGACCTGACCCACGACGCGACCCGCCTAGCCTTCCTGGCCTGGAAGGAAACCGACGGGAGCAAGGAGGGACTGGAGGCGGTCCTGAAGACCAAGGAGGGTGGAGGTGGGACACCAACTGATTAAGCAGCCCAACGGCCTGCTCTGCTTCTTCAGCTCGGTCACCGACTCGATCAACGGGTTCGACTTCACGCCCGAGGACTACATCGAGCAGGAGGCCAAGCGAGCTGCGTTCGACACCGCCATCAGGGTCTACCAGAAGGCGCTGAAGATCTACGCGGACAAGCCGGCCTACCACCAGTTCTCGATGGACTGGGACGAGGTGGCACACCCCGAGCCCTGCGACTGCGGCGAGTGTGAGGGCGACGAGCACGACCGAACGCCCACAGGGGAGTCGGCCGAGTGGGTCGCCAACATCGAAAAGGGCCGGCGAGCTGGTGGCAAGCCCATGCCGGAGTTCAAGCCCCTGGAGCTGCGGCGCGCTCCGATGTGCGACGACGTGATCGGGGTCTACCGCTCCGGCCGGCTGGTGGGCTTCGTGTGCAAGTACAGCTACGCCGAGGGGTGGTACTGGGAGACCGAGAGCCTGGCCTACCCAGGGAGCATCAGCAAGGGCACCTCGTTCCTGAACGCCTGCCGGGAAGTGCTACAGCATGGCCGCTGAGACCTACTTTCACTTCACCCCCGAGGAGCTGCTGCCGACCCTCCGGCGGGAGGGGATCGTCCCCCAGCCCCTCAAGTCCTTCCACACCGAGATGCACGCCATGTGCGACGAGCTGGGCGTCACCAGGTACGGGGTCTACATCTGGCCGGATGTCACGCGCTCGCTGCTCCGCGACTTCTTCCTCTTCAAGCAGATGCACGAGCGGCAGGTGGAGGCTGGGGTCCTGCTCGCGGTGGAGGTGGACCCCGACTTCATGCTCGGCCGCAAGTGGCTGGAGATGATCAACGAGCGCACCGGGAAGCTGAACCGGCTGCGGCAGACGCACGACCTCACGTTCACCCTGGCCGACGGGCAGCGCCGCCAGGACCACAAGGTGGACATGGAGATCTATCTGACCACGATCCCTCCGGAAAACTTCGAGCCCATCGCCCGCATCTACCAGACCATCGAGGCCCTTGACAATTCGTCGCTTGCTGTCGATTTAGGCTTGACAGGCTGATATACATAGCGCATACTTTAGATAGATGGCACGGAGAGATGACATGGACGCAATGACCGAGATGTTCGGCGAAGTCATACACACCTACTCGCGGCGAGAGGCGCTAGCCGATGGCGTCCTCGTTGACGTGTCGGAGATGGCCAGCGAGGCAGGGTTCAAGTTCCCCGTCGCGGTCACCCAGCGGCTACACGCCGAGGTGCTGACCCCCGACCCCCGGGCCGAGGAGTTCGGACAGAGCTTCGACGGCCGGTGCTGGGACGCCCTGCACATGTTGCACATGGCCATCAAGGGCGTGCTCCCCAAGAAGACCTACCCGTGTGGCGCTGGTGAGGCTACCGAGTACCAGTGCTACTTTGTGATGAAGGCGCGTCAGCGCCGGCTGCTGACCCTCAAGGCGGTCTGTGGCCCTGGCGACGACATGGAGCCGGTCATCACCATCATGCTGCCGGACGAGGACTGAGCCATGCGACTCAAAGTGATCCTCGCCGCGCACTACCTCCCCGAGCGTGCGACGGTGACGAAGCCCACAGGGCAGAAAGAGTACACCCTCACCTCCGAGATACGGTTCTACGGAGACAACGCCCCAGAGAAAGTGACCGCCGACAAGAACATCAGGTTTCTGGTGTCCGGCGATGGCGCTGTCAACATCATCAGCGCGGACAAGGAGCTAGCCTGGAACGTCCATGCCGACGAGCTGCGTGACTTCCTGGAGCGGGCCTACTTGGACCTGGAAGACGACGAGCCCGGAGGGCTAGCCTGATGGCCAGGTACCACGAAGTGAGCCACCTCCCTGATGTCGAGCAGGTCGCTCGACGCCTGGAGACCATAGCGGCCGACAGGCCCCCAGGTCACCGGGTCTTCCTGCGCACGCTAGCCGACCGGATCCGCAAGTGCGGCAACGGTGAGCTACACGTCGACTGGCTCTGGGTGGACGGCTGGCTGATGGGCCAGCGCGTTGAGGGGACTACCGATGCCGACTGAGCGCCCGCCAGAGTGTACGATGCGGCTCCGGGTGGCAGGCCGCCACCGGGTCTTCATCCCCAGCGTGGACGAGCGGTACCTGTTCAAGCCCGACCGCGAATACTGGATGAGCCCCACGGCTCTGCGCAACATGCTCCAGGTGCTGAAGCGCCGGGCCCGCAACAGGGACGACTACTGGCACGTCATGGGCCAGCTCCTGATCGACAGGCCCGCCCGGTGGGAGATCGGCGCGCTCTACGTCCTGCGCGGCCGGGGGATCATGAAGCTGGTCAACACCAGCGTGGCCGAGGGTGACACGCTCACGCTCAATTTCCTCACCCCTGGCTCGCTCTGCAACTACTGGGCGAGCGAGGAAGAGGTCTACCGACTGGCGACCCTCGGGGATATCGAGGCCCACGTCGAGGGCCTGCGCCGGGTGGGGTCCGACCGAGGGGCCGACCAGATCGAGGCGTGGTGCAAGGAGATCCACCATGAAGACTAGGCGACCAGGCGTGGTGTCGTTCGACACCGTGGAGGAGATGTTCGAGGCGGTGGCGCAGCTCAACGAGCAGGCAGCCGAGATGAAGGTCGAGCAGTGGCAGAAGGACCTCAAGCCCGGCGACTGCTTCCTGCGGGTCTACTACCTCGGCGAGGGCCACCCGCTCAACATCTACGGCGAGGTCATCGACGTGGAGGACCCGGAGGACCAGGCGCTCATGCGGAGCCGGCCGGACCTCCGGATGTGCCGCTGCTACTCGCAGCTCTGCCCCGAGGGCGAGCTGGGCTCGGTCTTCATCTGCGCGATGACGGCTCCGCTGACCCGGGCGGAATTCGACGCGGCGCGGCTCGGGCGCTGGCCGTAAGGCGTAAAGAGGTAGCATGAGCGGCGGACCCGTGTGCTCCTGCCCGGAGCGTCAGAAGCCCATCACCGAGCGCAAGTGGCGTGTGACACAGCGCTACTGCAACCACAGCGCATTCAACGGCTACCACTGGACTCCCAGCGACTACAGCGAGGTTCGGTGCATGGAGTGCCGGATGTCCTGGCGCACGAAGGCCAAGTACGTGGATCTACTCCCAGATGCGCGCTGGGACACCGAGAAGGGCAACTGGGTCGAATGAAGATTCACAAGGCCCCATCGCCCTACAGCTCGGCGCGGCTGTCGGGGGAGCAAAAGTCCCTGCTCCTGGCGATGCAGATCCTCTACCCCAAGAAGATCCTTATCTGTTTCCGCCAGCGCGATGGTCGCTGGGCCGGCGGGGTCTTCCTCATCGGCCGGGGCCGCAAGTTCTACCCCCGCACGATGGACGGCCTGTGGCGGCGGGGCCTGGTGCAGTACCAGGAGCGGCGCGGGGGCGACAGGCTCTACAGCCTCACCAAGCATGGGTTCTCTACCGTTCCGGCTTAGTCTGGGGCATGAAACTCAGCGACCTCGTTCGGATAGCCCAGAAGGACAAGCTCCCTGGTGGCCTTGGGGACAAGAAGACCGATGAGGACTTCTCCAAGGAACAGCTCGACATGGGCCAGAAGGTCGAGATGGAGCACACGACCGACCCCGAGGTAGCTCGGGAGATCGCGCGTGACCACCTGACCGAGGACCCCGAGTATTACACCAAGCTCAAGACCATCGAGCCCGAGCACGGTTCGGTCAAGGCGCGCTCGCGCCCTTTCGACTGAGCCGCCAAGCGGCGGCCAAGACCTACTTCCGGATCCAGCCCAGGGGCAAACCCCTACCGCCCTCCAGCAAGGACATGGACGGTCGGCCTGTCAAAGGGGTGTTCGTGTTCACCTCGATCAACGAGATGATCGAGGCCGTGGGCTGGTGGCGTCCTTCTGAGCTGAAGGGCGTGGAGGTAGTCGAGATCCGGTACGACGGCAAGGAGAGCCAACATCGTCTGGAGAACGGCACGCTGATCGATCCGACGAAAGCCAAGATCGTCAAGCGCCACCCTTGGAGCAAGTTCGAGAGCAAGGTCCAGTTCGCCGAGGTGACGGCCGGCAAGGACCCGAAGATCGACAAGCTGAAAGAACAGATCGAGGACATGGACCGGACCATCGACCAGCTCAAGCGGCGCCAGGAGGCGTTGACTGGGCCAGAGGTGGACCCCAACACGGCCGAGGCGATCCGCAACTCCATCCAGCGCCGCATCGATGCGGTGAACGAGGACAAGCAGGAAATCCAGACCCAGATCCAGGAGATGATCATGCAGAAGTGCGGTCGACCTGGTAAAGGGAAGGGAAAGAAATAGGAGCAGACCATGCCAATCACGACCAGCAAGGGCGGGACAGCCGACGCTTCCGACATCGTGGCCTTCGAGATCACCCGGAAGCCGGACGGCAACCTCCTGGTGGATGTCCACTACAAGGGCGGCAGCCTGACCAAGTGGGAGAACAGCGCGGCTTTCAAGGCCAAGATCGAGGAGACTTACCCCGAGGTCCTGGCGGCCATCAACGCGCAAGAGGGCCTGTCCTAGACCGACCCCTGCAATCACCTTCGCGTCGTGTAAAGAAGGCGGTGGAGGTGACTCATGGGAGAGGTCTGGTACATCGAGAACACCTGGACCTGCACGACCTGCCAGCACAAGAACCCCGGCCGGTACATGAACTGCCAGGGCTGCGGCGCTCGCCGAGAGGCCGGAGTCCAGGACGAGATGCCGGCCGACGTGGACGCGGCTCCACGCGTGACCGACCCCGAGATGCTTCGCCAGGCCACGGCCGGCGCCCACTGGGAGTGCGAATACTGCGGGGGCCAGACCCGGGACCTGCATGGAAACTGCCAGAACTGCGGGGGCGACCGTGAGGACGAGAACGAGAAGGTCTCCGAGCGCACAGGGGAGGTCTTCGAGCTGTCGGAGCCCCAGTACGTGGGCGCCTTCCCGGAGCGGAGGGACATCCCGGTGGAGCCTCTGCCGAGCTGGTGGCAGCTCCACAAACGCAAGGTCTACATCGCAGGCTCGATAGCTGTGGGCCTGGGGGCCCTCACCTGGTTGCTGCTCTGGCTGTTCTTGCCCAAGGAGGTCCACGCCTCGGTGAGCTACACCGAGTGGCGCTACAAGGAGGAGCTGCGCCAGCGCGTGACCAAGAGCGGTGAGGGCTGGCGGTCCTCGATGCCCTCCAGCTCGTTCGACGAGAGCTGCCACAGACGCCAGCGAGGCACCGAGCGGTGCAACCCCCACAAGTGCAACCCACGCCAGGTGGACTACCAGTGCCGGCCGCACGAATGCAACTGCACCAACCGCTGCACCCCCCAGGCCAACGGCTACAGCAAGTGCGAGCGGGTGTGCTCGACCTGCTACGACACCTGCACCAAGACCGAGTACGAGACCTGCTACGACCAGTGCCCGGTCTATGAGGACTGGTGCTCCTACAAATACTACGAGTGGCCCATCATCAAAGAGAAGGTCACGATGGGCTACGATCACAAGGTCTACTGGCCGGGCCTCAAGAAGACAGGGCCGAACCAGCGCATCGATCGCTACCAGGACTACAAGGTGAAGTTCGAGCGCAAGCCCGACCGCTGGGAGTACGAGCCCCGCAACCTCCACGACTACCGGCGTTTCAAGCAGAAGGACCCCTGGCTGATCAAGGTCAACCGAGCCGGGATGGTCTGGCCCCAGCGGAAGCTCCCGCTGGAGGCTTGACATTCTGCACCTTCCCTCTTGACAGCCTGATATACAATGTGCATACTAGGATTATGACTGATTGGCCAGACCCCAAGGTGGACCCCCGAGGTCCAGTCATCGAGCGGCTGATGGCGGCCGACGAGCTGAAGGAGCCCCGCGCCACGATGCGCAGGTGCCTGGTCCCCGACGAGATGACCGACGAGGAGCTGGGGGCCGCGCTGCGGTGGCTCGAAGAGAAGGCTGTCATCCGGCAGGACAACCAGTGGATCTACCTGGAGCGTAGCGCCCTGCTGGCGATGCTCCGGCACGAGCTGAGGCTGTCATGATCGGCATCATCGCCATGCTGGCCTTCATCCTGGTGGGCGCGCTGGTGCTCTGGCACTACGGGGCCGACCCGTGGGCCGCTGCGGTGCTCTGCTTCATGCTGCTGATCCCGATCAACATCGCGGGCTACTACTGGTTCGGCTGGTGGGGTGGCCCATGACAAGCTGGGGCCCCAAGCCAGCAACCAAGCTCCAAGGCTCTCACCTGGTGCCCGCGTTCCCCTTCCCCGAGCCCGACGAAGCCGGCCGGACCTACCGCTTCTGGCAGCTCCACGGCGGCCTGTCGGTGCTGGAGCAGGACGGCAAGTGGTTCATCGCCGACATCCACAGGCGCCACCTGGACAAGGACTGCGGCCAGACCAAGGCTGTTCTGACCATGCTGGACTACGGCCGATGGGCGTGATCGTCGATGGTGTCGAGGCCAAGCCCTGCGTGGGCTGTGGCTTCTGCTGTCGCAAGGCCCGGTGCTACCTGGGGGCCCAGAAGCATGGGGCGGGTACCGACTGCCCCGAGCTGGTGTGGAACGGCGAGCGCTGGCGCTGCCAGCTCGTCCTGGACAACGAGGAGTTGAAGACCAACCCGATGATCAGCTTCGACCTGCACATCGGGGCCGGGTGCTGCTGTGCTCTGAACACCGAGAGGCTGAAGTACCTATGACCTACCTCGTCCACCTTCGCATGTGGCACAAGGCCACCAACCGCAACGTCCAGATGCGCTTCATCGTGCCCGCCAACAACGGGCCGAGCCTGGTCGTGAACGAGGCCGAGCTGGTCAAGGACATCGAGCAGCAGTACGACTTGAGCGGGATGGACATCTACGAGGTGCGGTCCGAGCGGATGGACAAGCCGATTCATGTCCCTCCCATGATCGACCTGATCTCCATCCCCGAGCCGAAGGGGTAGCATGGGGCATGGGACAGTCACAGTGGTACGTGTACCTGCTCAGGGGACGCCAGAGGCGTTTCTACTGCGGGATCACGACCGACCTGGAGCGGCGGGTGTGGGAGCACAACAACGACCAGAGCCGGGCGAGCAAATGCGCTTGGGCGTGCCGGCCGCTGGTGCTGGTCTGGTCGACGCCGGCCGAGAGCCGGGCGGAAGCCTCCCGTATCGAGGCGAGGATCAAGCGGCTCAGACGGCCGCAGAAGCAGCAGCTTGTCAAGGGCGAATTGCAGTTGAAGGACTTGACAGGCTGATTGCACTCTGTCACACTGACAGATAACAACACCGTGCTAGCCCCCGGCGGGGCATCAAAGGGAGCCTCCGTGCCAAGAGTCTCCCCCGACCCTCCCGCCGGGGGCTTCTTTTATTTCAGGGGTGATCACCAAACGGGCGTCGTGCGCGTCGAACGTTTCGGAATCCTTGCGTTTAGGGTGATCTGCTCTACCCTTGACAATTCACATAAATCGACCTAATGCCCTTGACACAATACGTGGAATCGATCATGATCTAAGAGTGGCACGGAGGTTAGACATGACGAATTCTTCTCCCCAGTACGGCCCCTTCGACGCTCCCCGCCTCCAGGACTTCGACATAATCCTGGTCAACACCTCCGCTGGCAAGGACTCCCAGGCGATGCTGGATGAGGTCTGCCGCCAAGCTGAGGCTGAGGGCGTTCGGGATCGCGTCGTCGCGGTTCACGCTGACCTCGGCCGGGCCGAGTGGGAGAAGACGAAAGAGCTGGCCCAGCGCCAGTGCGATTTCTACGGGGTCCCCCTGCGGGTCACCCGTCGCAAGCAGAACGACCTGGTTGACCAGATCTGGGCCCGCTGGGAACAGCTCAAGGCCAAGGGCCAGAACGTTCCGCCCTACCCCTCGAAAGCGAACCGCTACTGCACCAGCGACCACAAGCGCGGCCCCATCCGGACGGTCATGACCGCCCTGGTCAAGGAGATGAACGCCGGCCGCAAGGTGCGGATCCTGAACTGCGTGGGGCTGCGGGCCGAAGAGAGCAGCGACCGCGCGACCTGCCCGAGCTGCAAGGGCGCCGGCCGGGTTGACCCGGCCACCGGCAAGAAGCTGGCTCGGAAGGCCCTGAGCGACGCCCAGCAAGCCCTGGTGGGCAAGCTGGCGGGACACGCCCTGGCGGTTGCCGCTGCCACGCTGGAGGCCCTGGAGAGCGAGCGGCCCTTCAACGAGCTGAGCGCTGACGAGCGGCTGGCTGCCAACTTCAAGGCTGCTGGCTGGAAGCTGGTCAAGGTGGCGCCCCGGTCGGCCGCTGCGCTGACCAAGCGCGGCCTCCTGAAGGACGGCCGGCTGACGGCGGCTGGCGCGGCCTACAACGACGACCCCACGGTGCCCTGCCCGCGCTGCGCTGGCACGGGTCACCGGCCGACGATGGAGCTGAGCGACGCCAGCAACAAGACGAAGCGTGAGGTGTGGGACTGGCTTCCGGTTCACGCCTGGAGCGAGAAGGACGTGTGGGACCGGATCAACGAGAGCGGCTGTGAGCACCATGTGGCCTACGACCTCGGGATGCCACGGTTGAGCTGTTGCTTCTGCATCTTCGCTCCCAAGGCGGCGCTCTTGCTCGCCGGGTACCACAACCGGGATCTGCTGGAGACCTACTGCGAGATCGAGCGGGAGACTGGCTTCACGTTCAAGCAGGACGTGAGCCTCTGCGAGGTGCAGGCCGAGCTGGAGGCCGGCTGGGAGCCCCCGAAAGACGGTGAGAAGTTGACGGGTTGGGAGGACTACTAAGCCTTGACAATTCGCATGATGATGTCGATTTCCCCTTGACACTCGGTACTACATAGTACATACTATAAGAGTGGCCAGGAGAGATGACATGACAGCTTCCCCGCTCGACAACGCGACCTACTTCGCTTCTGGCTCCAACCTTCCCGGTGAGATAAAGGGCCTGTCGGAAATCAATCACCCCCTCGGCGTCGCGGTTCAGGAGGTCAGCGAGCTGGCTCTTGAGGAGCTGGAGCGGCTGGCCGGCTCTGGGCTGCGCGTCTTCGTCGACTCGGGGGCGTTCTCCGAGGTCAACCACTGCCTGGAAGTCACCAACCCCATGAGCGACGCGGATTGGCGCGAGCGCTTGGCCGTCTACAAGCGGCTGGCCAAGGCCCTCGGGAGCCAGCTTTTCGTCGTCGCGCCGGACCGCGTTGGCTGCCAGCAGACGACGCTGGAGCGGCTGGAGACCTACCGCGATGAGGTGCGGGAGGTCGCGGCCCTCGGCGCCAACGTCCTGCTGCCGCTTCAGCGCGGCGAGCTGAGCCCGGCCGAGTTCCTGGCCTTCGCCCGCGAGGTGCTGGGCCTGGACGACGAGCTGGTGCCGGCCTTCCCGATGAAGAAGGGTGCCACCCCGCTGGACGCGGTGGCCGACTTCGTGGCGAGCGAGAAGCCCCGGGCGCTTCACCTGCTGGGCCTCGGCGCCTCGAACAAGAACGCTGAGCCCCTGGCGGCTCGCCTCTTCGAGCTTCACCCGGAGCTTGACCTGCTGCTGGACAGCGTGCTGATCCGCTCGCTGGTGGGCCGGAACAATGGCCCCGGCGGCGGCCCCCGGAAGCTGACCAAGGCCCTCGACGAGGCCGAGGACGAGCTGTCGGGGTACTACTGGGGCGCCCCGCCCCGGCCGGAAGACAACATGCACGGCGGCTTGGTGGACTACACCGACCATGTGTTCGAGGAGCTGCCGACCTGGTTGAACCGCGCCGGCCGCAAGCGCGTGGCTGCGGAGATGGGGTACGAGGGCGACGAGCTGGCTCGCTGGATGAAGGACCCCCAGGGCTTCTACGCCGAGAACGGCAACGACTGGCTCGACATGGTGCTCGACGCCGAGTGGGCGGCCCGGTCGAAGAAGGCCAGCGGCTCGGAGCGCAAGCGCCGGTCGGTGCGGAAGGCGTTGGGTTGATTCAGGTTCCTGCCCTTGACAATTCGCATAATCACGTTGATTGACCCTTGACAATCAAGCCCGCGTCGATCAAGATCTAAGAGTGGCCAGGAGAGATGACATGACGAACTTGACCGAGCGCGAAGAACTCATCAGTGCCTACTCCGACGGTTACAAGGACTGGGCAGGGTTCCGCCCCCGCGACCGGGCGCTCTACGAGGGCCCCATCGAGGAGCTGAGGGCGGCGGTCGATTGGGTCTACAAGGCCCTGGCCGAGGAGATGGAGCGCGAGCGCGAGCAGGAGCGCGCCGAGCGCCTGGCGGCCGAGCGTGGCTGTGAGCCCGCCGAGGTCGAGCCCGAGAGTTTCCCGACCGCCGGTGACGGCTGGTCTTTCACCCCTGCGGAGGCTGCGTGAGCGATGAAGGTCATTCTTTCATACGGCATGGGCGTTGACAGCAGCGCGATTCTGGCCCGCTGGCTGCGGGAGCCGGAGTCGCGCGACTTCGAGCTGGACGACCTGATCGTGCTGACCAGCCAGGTCGGCGACGAGTTCGCCAGCACCGCTCGCCTGATCGAGGATCACATGCTGGACCTGATGGCGGCCAACAATGTGCGCTGGGTCCAGATCGCCCGCAAGACGGGCAGCCAGAAGGACGGCATCGAGGTGCTGTCCGATTCGCGCAGCACCAAGAAGGTCTACCTGGAGGGGCGCTACAAACTGTCCACCGAGCTGATGGACGCGGGAACCATCCCGACCTCCGGTATGTGCCGCAAGTGCTCTCTGAAGGCCAAGGGCTGGGCCCTGGACCTCTGGATCTCCGAGAACGTGGAGGGCGAGTTCAGGCACGTCATGGGCTTCAACGCGGACGAGCTGAGCCGGGTCGAGAAGGACACGAGCTACAGCAAGGAGGAGCGCAAGAGCGAATACCCGCTGGTCGAGTGGGGCTGGGGCCGGAAGAAGTGCGAAGACTACCTGCGGGACTGGGCCGGCGAGCGCTGGGAGAAGTCCTGCTGCGGCTACTGCCCCTTCGCTGGTCAGACCAAGGCTGGCAAGGGCGAGCTGCTGCGGCGGTTCCGGGACGAGCCCGACAAGGCGTACCAGGCCCTCCGGATGGAGCAGGCCGCGCTGGCACTCAACGACCGGATGAAGCTCTACAAGAGCAAGAGCGTGCGGTCGGTCATCGAGGCCGACAACCCCGAGCTGGTGGCTCGGTACGACGACGACACGGCCGGAGCTGAGTGGGCGCTGTACCAGGTGCGCCGGGTGTTCCTGGCCAAGAGCAACGCCAAGCGGGCCGTGGAGGTTCGGGCGACGGGCTCCAAGGAGGACATGAGGGCGGCGCTGGAGTGCTGGGCTGATGGAGCTGAGGTGGTGGAGGGCGACGGCGGGACCCTCAAGCTGGTGGTGAGCACCAAGAGCCAGAAGGTGTTCCCCTGCCGCGAGGAGTGCTGGGTGGCGGCTCCGCTGGTGGCTCGGACGAAGGTGAACGGCCGGGCTGACGGCCCGAAGGGGCCGACCGGGTTCTTCAAGTTCTGGCCGAAGGCCGAGGTGGTGGTGGATGAGGCTTGACAATTCGCATGATGATGTCGATTTCCCCTTGACGAGCTGATATACATAGCTCATACTATAGGTAGATGGCACGGAGGTCACCGATGAGATACAAGATGCCGAGATGGGTTCCGGAGGGAGCAAAGGCGGTCGAAGGCGAGGGCGTCGTTGTCTACCTGTACGAGAACCGGAGAGGCCAGCCGTCCGCTGTCTGCTACGGCGGCAAGCGGACCAAGCCGGACTACAACTACTGCTACATGACCGCCGAGGCGCGGGACAAGCGCGTGGCGGAAACCCTGGCGGCCTACGCTGAGCGTGCAGCTCGCAAGGCGGCCGAGAAGGCAGCCCGGAAGGCCGCGACCGCGAAGGGTAACCCCCTGAAGGTCGGCGACCTGCTGAGCGCGTCCTGGGGCTACGAGCAGACCAACGTGGACTACTACCAGGTGGTCAAGACCACCAAGCGGATGGTCTGGCTGCGTAAGGTCGCGGGCGAGACCGTCGAGGGCTCCGAGGGCCGCGACTGCTGCCGCTTGAGGCCCTGCAAGGACCAGTTCACCAGTGAAGAGGTCGTCAAGAAGCTGGTCCAGGTGCGGGTGGAGAAGGACGGCTCGGTGAGCTGTTCGGTCAAGGTCCGCGATTGGGGCGTCTGGGCGACCCCCTGCCGCGAGGGCGAGACCAACTACTGCTCGTGGTACTACTAGGAGGCCCCCCGATGGCTACTGTCTCGATCAACCTGGACATCCCCCACCTGGACCCCACCAGCGAGAACAAGCAGCGGGTCAAGGACCTCCTGCTCTACGCTCTGCGCGACATGGTGACCAACAACGGCCACCTGATCGACGCCAGCAGGGACTTCGCCCTGGCCCAGCTCGTCGTGGGTGACGTGACGTGCCCCGGCGACGTGCCAGACGAAGAGGTGGACGCAGCCCTGGAGGCGGCGGCCCGCGAGCTGGCCAAGGAAGCGGAGGTGCTGTAGTGCAGGTCAAGCACTGCGTGATGGACCTCCGGGAGATGATACGGCTCCTGGAGGAACGCCAGCAGCGGAACATCGCGGCCGTCCGGGAGATGGACCGCGACCTCACCCCCACAGAAGAAGCGCGCTTCGAGGTGGGCTTCGGGCTCCTGGCCGATCTCGTCAACGACCTGCGCAACATGGCCAATGGCTGGGAGGACGCCCAGCCCAACTACCGCGTCACCGAACGGGCTCTCAAGGGGGACACATGACACACCACGGTTACAGTGCTGAAGCCTACGCCCGAGCTGTGGTGGATGCTCTGATGGTCCTCAAGGGGTTCGGGCGCTACCGCTCCCGTGAGGGGAGCGCCGAGGCCCTGGCCGATGCCCACCGCATCGTGGCCGAGGCCGGTGCCTACTACACGGCTGCCTGGGTCGGAGGTGACGACCCCAAGGTGACAGCCCAGTTCCTCTGGGAGTGCGACGTGGACTTCGGCCGCCCGGGTTAGTCTTCCCTACCATGAGATACCTACAGAGCGGTGGCTTCTCGGCCCAAGTCGGCGACCGGCAAGCCCAGAAGAACTACAGGGACAACTGGGAGAAGACCTTCGGCAAGAAGCAGGCCAAGCCCAAGCCGAAGAAGGCTGAGGTGAAGACCGATGAAGCTGTCGCAGCTCGTTAGGGCCAAGGGCGCAGCTCGGACCTTCGACGAGATCTTGCAGTGGCAGATCCGGAAGCTCATCTCGCTGGACCAGCCATGCTGGAGGCTCGCCGGCCGGCTGGCCGTGATGCTCCAGCGCAGGGGCTACAACAACGCCGCCAAGCGCGTCCAGTTGGCCACCACCGAGGAGAACCCCGAAGCCCTGGCGGCCGTGCTCCAGGACCTCATAGCGGACAAGGGCATCTTCCCCGACTCTTGACAATTCGCATCTTCCCGCTGATATACCCTTGACAATCAAGCCCTCGGGGTCACAATTATAGATGTGGCACGGAGGCTTGCGATGGAAAACTCCCCGGTTCGGATTCTGAGTTACGGCGGCGGCCTCGATAGCTGGACTATGCTCCTGCTCGCCATCGACGGCAAGTTGCCGAAGCCGGACCTGGTGATCTTCGCCGACGTGTCGAACGGCTGCCCCGAGCACGACCCCAGTGACCCGGGTGAGTGGCCCAGCACTTACCGCCACATCCGCGAGGTAGCGATGCCGCTGTGCGAGGCGCACGGCATCGAGTTCAAGTGGCTCACCAGCGACGAGATCCCCGTCCGCCAGAGCAAGAACAACCCGGACGGGTTCCGTTCGCTCTACGCCTACTTCCGCCACGAGCGGATGTTCTTCGGCGCCAGGAGCAAGCTCTGCACCATCGCCGCCAAGGTGGACCGCATCGGCAAGTACGTCGAGGCGCGCTACCCCGAGGGCGAGCTGGAGGTGTGGATCGGCTTCGGCGCTGACGAGCAGAGCCGGCTGAAGGACAACCGCTACGCCCAGAAGGGCCGGCGCACCGAGCGCTACCCGCTGATGGAGCTGGGCATGTGCCGCTGCCGCGAAGAGGCGTATGCCCGCGCGAGCGGCTACCCGGTGCCCCGCAAGTCGGCCTGCGTGTTCTGCCCGCACAGCTCGCGCGGCGACTTCCAGACGCTGGCCAGGGAGCTGCCAGAGTGGTTCGCCAAGGTCGAGGAGATCGAACACACCTGCAAGCTGACTGGCGAGAAGAAGCGCGCGAAGGCGGTGAAGGACGGCCTGACCGAGCAAGAGGCGTGGGAGAAGCACCCCGGCCGCAAGCTGCGGTACTCGGGCACTGGCGACGACAAGCCGGTGCTCCGGGAGTGGGTGGCCACCCCCTTCAAGGGTCGTCGTGAGAACGAGACCTGCCCCGTGTGTGGTGACAAGAAGGCCACCAAGCGGACTGGCTGCGACTTCCTGTGTGAGCGCACGCGCTCAGGGGCCGCGACCTGGTAGCTTGACAATTCGCATAAATCGACCAATCCAACCCTTGACGGTCCTGATTACATCGTTCATACTATAAGCAGGCACGGAGGTGAATGATGGAAGCAAAAGTCGGCGACAAAGGTTACTTCGGCAGGAAGAATGGCGAGAAGACCTACGGCGAGGTCGTCAAGGTCAATCGCAAGACGCTCAAGGTCAAGCAGCTAGAGGACAGAGGCACCCAGAAGTCCCACAACGTGGGCACGGTCTGGACGGTCCCCAAGACGCTCTGGACGCCCGAGAACGAGGGGCGCCCGGCCTACGCGACGAAGCCCCGGCGGCCTCGGCGCAAGCGGCCTTGCCTGGTCAACGTCCTGACGGGCGAGCGGACCTACGGCGAGCCGGGCATGAGCGAGGACCTACTGTTCGGCCTGATGGCCAACGGGATGCTCCCCAAGGGTAGGAGATAGCATGACGAGGTGCCCACATCGACTCCAGGCCGCGCTACAGCGGCGGCCGGTCAACGGCCTCAACATCGAGGTGGGCACCCCAGCTCCCCGTTGCAAGCTCAAGCCCCCCGAGGAGTGGGCGGGCCGCGAGCCCAAGGAAGGGCTCAGCCTGGCCGACCGGTGGCTCCGGTCCGGCGGCTCCTGCCTGGTCTTCGGGCACTGCGAGAACTGCCAGGCTAGTTCATAGCCGGCGGTGGCGGGGGCGGCCCGTGGCGGCCGTCAGGGTCCATCAGCTTGCACCAGTCGTCCCAGTACATCTTCATGTAGAACGTGGCCAGGCGGTTCTCCAGGGCCGCGTTACAGCCATTCTGGACGTAGGCCCGGGTCAGCGCACGGATCACCAGCAGGAACTTGGGCTGCGGTGGCAGCTCGGCGTCGAAGGCGTCGTAGCACGGCCGGACCGCCAGGACGGCCTCGGCGAGGAAGGCGGTCTCAGCTCCTTCCTCCTGCGGGTTGGTGGGACAGTCCAGTGTCCCCAGTGTGCGCAGCTCCCCTCCCCAGCGCAACGTCACGGTCTTCTGTGTGTACTCCACGGGTACCTCTCGATAATCTGCCTCTCCTTTACGCAGATCCCGACCCCGTTGATACCTCTTTTTCATACCAAGTATGACACACAGCATACACTTGTGGGGATCTAACTGGTAAGACACCGAAACAAAAGGCCACCCGGAGGTGGCCTTTACCCATTTTTCATTGTTCCGAGAGCCGGTCAGGCACGCCCTCCGGTTCGGCCGGGGGCAGGCGTGGGCGGTCCTGCTGCCCCCTCTTTAGTGGAGTCGCCGGGAATCGAACCCGGGTCCGGAAGTGCTCCGCGCTGACTTCTACAGGCTTAGCTGGCGCTTTGAACCCCCGAGGACGCCCACCAGCGAGCTGCCTCGGTTCGGGTTCCCCCTGCATCTTCGGCTGTCCACCCGGGGGAGGATGGCGGATGCCTAGCCCGTTCTGTGTCGCCCTAGCCAGCCGTCACGGACGGGAGAGCTGGTAAGACGGGCCGCGCTAGGCGGCCTGAGCCATCGGCTGCTCGAAAGCGTTGTCGTTGGCGTTTGGTTGTGCCGTCACTTTTTAACGAGGTGCCACGGCGTCCCCGGCCTGCAATCAGTCGCTTCGTACACCCCCGTCGAAACCATGTCGACCCCAAGTTGCAGGGCAGCCACCCAGTTGGTCTGTGGAACGGCGTGGGCAGCCCCCTGCGTGAGCCTTCATCATGGCCGCTGTATATCAGCCTGTCAAGGCTGTCGCTTGCGGGGGTTGCGCTGGCGGAACTTCCGGATCGCCTCGGCCGGCGTCGTGGCGATCACCGGCCGGTAGCGTGGGGCCGTCAGAGCCCAGCCACCCTTCTTGAGCGGGACGAGCTTGGGGAAGGTCTCGTAGTCGTGGGCGAGCTGGTAGAGGTCCTGCCGAGCAACCTCGGCCTCGTCATGCAAGCGGCGCCTCGCCAGCCACTTCTTGAAGCGCGCCCACAGGCCCACGGCTCACCTCGGTGGGATGTCGATCTCGACCCGGGCGACACGCACCTGGTTGAGGATCGGGTGGCCGTTGTCGTCGTACTGGACCCGGCCCTCGGCGTCGCGCTCCACCTGGATCCCCATACCGGTGAACATGTTGAAGCTCATCACCGAGCCCAGCACGTTGCCGTCCGGGTCCTTGACCACGATCTGGGGGACCAGGGTGTTGAGCGGCTGGCGCGGGTCGAACATCTCACCGTCGGCGCTCACCGTCAGCATGTCCAGGTCGAAAGTCTTCGGGGGCTCCACGCTGGTGCGTGACTTCGCGGCTGCCTTCCTTAAAGTCTCCGGGATGTTTCTCATTTTTCGCTCCTGTGCCAGGCGACGACCTGGACTGGGACCATCAGCTCGATCCAGCGACCCTGCTCTTTGGCCTGGCGGACGATGTGGGAGGGGGCTCGAAACCCCCTGGTGGTGACCAGCTCCAGGAGCCGGCCGTCCCCGTCCGTGTAGGCCACCATGCAGTCCTCTTCGATGGAGGGCTCCGGGCTGCTGGGGTCGAAGGTCATTGTGAGGGCCACAGGGTGCCCCTGGCGCTCGACAACGGAGCACAGCAGGTATGCCTCCCCCTGGGGCGCATCCGGCGGTAGGGGGCGTTTGGGGCGCAATGCGGCGGTACAGAGGTACTGGTCCCGAGCTGCCATTGCCCAACGCTAACCCTGGCTTAGTCTATGGCACTGACAGGAGCGGACCATGAAGCTGAAGACCGTCCGAGGTGGCAAGGCTCGCGTGGCCAAGGATGAGACCTGCGGCCAGACACCCCAGCAGGAGCAGCAGTTGAAGGGGCTGGGCTGGACCGACAAGGACATCGACAACATGTCGGCCAAGCAGATCGAGATCATCCTGCGGCGCAAGACCAAGCGCCGGATGAAGCCCAACTCCTTCCAAGAGGTGGTCCACGCCGGCAAGGAAGAGGTGGCCGAGCTGAAGAAGCGCTGGGGCCCCATCGAGAAGGCCATCGGCAAGCTGGAGGCCCCCACCAAGGCCCTGGACAAGGCGGCCGACGCGGTGCTCAAGGCCAACCCCAAGGACCCGATCGGCAAGACGGCCAAGAGCTTCGCCAACAAGATGCTCAACCAGTTCCAGCTCGAACTGATCCGGCGCATGAACTCGGTCGCCCAGAAGGCCCGCATGGCGGCGTTCTTCAAGGCCGAGGGCTGCGTGGGCAAGCGTGAGGGTGCCCACCACCAGGACGGCAAGGACTGGTACGTGGACACCGAGTTCATCAACCACAGCCAGCGGGTCTACCCCGGTGCCACGCTGCGTCACATGGGCATGGGCGAGTTTGTCCTGGAGACCCCAGACGGCGACGTGGAGTTCGACCGGATGCGGGGCAAGAAGTTCGAGGGGCAGTCCGGCCGGAGCCACAAGCTCTACGGCTCGGACAAGGCGGTGAAGAAGCTCCTCAAGCTGATGGAGCAGAAGGGCAAGTCGAAGGCGATCTAGAAGCCGCAGCCACCCTCGACGAGTTCGCCGGTCTTCGCGTCAAACTTCTGGCCAACGCCAGGCCCAACACCCAGGCCGAGCCTGTGAAAGTGGGCATCGCACATCATCGCCCACGGGCCCATCTTCGTCTTGCCATCGACGAAGAACTCGGTCTCTAGGGCGACGCCGCGCTCCTTGCAGAAGTCGCAGGCCAGCTCGCCCATCCATTTCTTCGGTTTCGGTTCCATGACAGTCTCCCTCAGAGAACGACCACGCCCCGGCGGGGCCGGTAGCGGGGGTCAGTGTTGTCGACTTCGGGTTCCGGCTCGGTCGGCAGCGGAAGCTCCGCGTAGACGCGAGGCCGGTCCTCTTCGTACTCGTAAGCAGGGTCGTAAGGACGATCCCGCTCGGGGTCGTAGAGGAACCCACCACTCGGGGTCTCGACCCAGGTTCCTTTGGATTTCGCTCGCATATCGAACCTCCGTGCCACTCTTAAAGTATGATTCATGTGTATCACCTTGTCAAGTGTGATGATGCGAATTGTCAAGCCCATTGACAATGGTATGCACTGTGTCATACCCTCCTGGTATGCCCAGACGAAAAGCGAAGACACTTAGGGACCTGTGGGACACCTTCGACCGTGGAGACCACCTGACCGATGCCGATCTGACGGCCTTGATCAACTCCGCAGGGTCTGGGCTGCGGTACCTACAGGCTCGGGGCGAACGTATGGCGGCGGCCAAGACCGCGATGGACTTGTCGCGACTGGAGGGGTACAGGGATGCGAGGAAACGAGGTGGCGTGTAAGCCCAAGAAGAAACGGAAGAAGCGGCGAACGATGTGCCCTCACTGCCAGGTGAGGTTGCAGACCGACGAGCCCAAGGCCCAGTTCGGGCACTGCCCCAAGTGCAATTCGTCGTTCATGTTGTAAAGAGAAGGCATGAAGCTCAACAAACCCCAGCGCGCTGCGGTCGAGGCGTGCGTTGAAAGCAACGTGGTGGTGATCGCCGGAGCCGGCTCGGGCAAGACCCGGGTGCTGACCCACGCAGCCGCCCACCTGGTCAACAGCGGCGTGGACCCCCGCAACATCCTGCTGCTGACCTTCACCAACCGAGCGGCCGGCGAGATGCGGGACCGAGCTGGCCAGATGATCGGGGGCAAGAAGAACCCGATCTGGGCCTCGACCTTCCATAGCTTCGGCGCCCGGATCCTCCGCAAGTCCGGGGCGTGGGTTGGCCTGGACTCCGACTTCACCATCCTGGACCAGAGCGACGTGGGCTCCATCCTGACGGCGATCCGCAAGGAGCTGTACCCGTCCAAGGAGGCGGCCAACAACATGCTCCCCAAGACGGCCGAGATTGCCGACACGATCTCGGCGTCCTGCTCGCTGCTCATCCCGTACCCCAAGTACATCGAGGAGCAGGAGCAGTACCACGAGGGGATGAAGAAGGCCCTGGTGCAGGTCTACCAGCTCTATGAGGAGCACAAGCGCAAGTGCTCCCAGCTCGACTTCGACGACCTGCTCTACTACACCTTCCGGCTCTTGGGGGAGAAGGAGCCCCGGGTCCAGCTCCGCAAGCGCTTCCGCTACCTGCTGGTGGACGAGTTCCAGGACACCAACGTGATCCAGGCCCGGATCCTCTACCGCCTGATCGGCAAGCGCAACCACTTCATGGTGGTGGGCGATGACGCCCAGACGATCTACACCTGGCGCTACGCGCGCCACACGAACCTGTTCGAGATCGTCGAGCGCTACGAGGAGCGGGGCACCCAGCTCGTCAAGATGGAGCAGAACTACCGCTCCACCCAGGCCATCTTGAACCTGGCCAACGCCTTCCAGGACCAGATGGAGAAGCAGTTCCAGAAGGTGCTGTGGACCGAGACCAAGGGCGGCCGGCTGCCGGAGGTGCGCAAGTACGACGACCAGCGGGCCGAAGCTCAGGCCATCCTCCAGGAGATCCGATCCCACCAGGCGAGCGACGTGCCCCTGGACGACATCGCCGTGCTCTACCGGACCAACCGGTGTCCCACCCTGCTGGAGATCGAGCTGCTGCGAGCCAAGATCCCCTACAAGAAGTATGGTGGGCTCAACTTCAACGAGACCGCCCACATCAAGGACATGGTGGCCCACCTGCGCGCCGTCACGAACCCGAAGGACGCCCAAGCGTGCTTCCGGGCGCTCAAGCTCTGCTCGAAGGTCGGGATCGTGACGGCCCAGAAGATCATCGGCCAAGCTGGGACCAAGCTCACCGAGCGCATCTACGCCTACTCGGACGCGCCGGGCCCAGCGCTCACGGCCCTCAAGGAGCTTCTGGGCTCGCTGGAGTACACCAAGGACCCCGTGGCGGCCGTCAGCCGGGTGACGAAATACTACCTGGACCTCCCAGCCACCAAGGCGTCAGACAAGCTGGAGCGCATCGAGGCCGACTGTGCTGCCCTGGTCGAGGTGGCGGCCGGCTACAAGGACGTGCGCTCGCTGGTCAATGACCTGACGCTCAACACCGACAGCGACAAGAAGAAGAAAGAGAAGGACCACCTGACCCTCTCGACCGTCCACTCGGCCAAGGGGCTGGAGTGGCCCGTCGTCTTCATCATCCACTGCTTCGACGGCCGGCTGCCGAAGCTCAACATGGAGGGCGAAGGCGACATCGAAGAGGAGCTGCGGGTGGCCTACGTGGCGGTCACCCGGCCGCACCGCAAGCTGGTCATCACCTACCCCGGGACCATCCGGCGCTACAAGGACACCATCCCCACCCAGATGTGCCGGTTCCTGACGGAGGCTGACGACGGGCTGTACGAGTTCCAAGACAAGACAGACCCCTACAAGGTCTACCGCGAGCGGCAGCAGAGACAGTACCTGCACCGCCGGAGATTTCGATACTGATGCTACGACGGGCCGTCAAGTTCACGAAGGGACCCTTCAGCTACCTGGTCGAGCTGGAGTGTGGTCACACCGTGCGCCAGGCCGGACGGAGGTACCCCAAGCGCAAGCACTGTCCCAAGTGCTACATCGCCAACAAGGTCACCGAAGCCAAGGAGAAGCATCCAGAGCTATTCAAGGAAGAGACATGAACAAGATCGACGCTGCCGAGTATTTTGCCCGTGGGGCACACCTCGGCCAGAAGCATGGGGACCGCCCCTACTACACGCACCCTCGCCACGTCGCGAAGGTCATCCAGGAATGGGCGCTGCCCGAGTGCGAGTTCGACACGACGCTTCTCATGTGCGCGGCGTGGCTGCACGACGTGATCGAGGACACCCCTGCCACCTACCAGGACCTCCTGCAACTGTTCGGCCGGGAAGTGGCCGAGCTGGTGTGGGCCGTCACAGACGAGCTGGGGCGCAACCGCAAGGAGCGCAAGGAGAAGACCTACCCGAAGATCTTCGCCACGGCTGACTCGACGCTGCTCAAGCTCGCCGACCTCTACTCCAACGTCACTGGGGCTGTCCAGAACAACACCAAGCAGCTCCAGATGTACCAGAAGGAATGGTCAGAGCACTACAACGTCTTCAAGGGCGCCATCGCCAAGCACGGCCTGGAGGAAGAGGTGGGCCCTGTGCTCGAAGCGATGAACGGCATGATCAGGGGGACCGAATGACCCAGCAGACATTCCGATTCACCAAGGGCAAGAGCCCGCCGCCGAAGAGACCCAGAGGGCCTTCACTGGCTACTGCACGTCGGGAGGTCATGGCGCACCTGGACGAGGGCACCACCTGCCCTTGCTGCGATCAGTTCTGCAAGGAGTACAAGCGCAAGCTCAACTCGGGCATGGCAGCCGGCCTGGTGTGGCTCGTCCGTGAGTTCCTGAAGGACCGGGACTGGATCAACATCCCGAACAGGGGCCCCAGATTCCTGCTGCGCACAGGGGGTCAGTTCTCCGTCCTGGCCCACTGGGGGCTCATCGTCCAGAAGGTCAACGACGACGGCGACAAGCGAACGTCTGGGCTGTGGAAGCCGACCAAGAAAGGTGTCGACTTCGTGCTGCGCAAGCGAACGGTTCCCTCCCACGTCTACCTCTACAACAACGAGGTGCGAGGCTGGGAAGACGCCGAAATCGATATCGATACAGCCCTTGGAAACAAGTTCAGCTACAAGGAGCTGATGAACGCCTAGCCTTGACAATTCGCACCTTCCTGTCGATTTCTCCTTGACAGCCTGATATACAGGCATCATACTTTGATTGTGGGACGGAGAGAACGGCAGGAGGTCATCATGACCAATCAAACCCCCAACACCCCAAACACTTCAACTCCTCTCACCGACATCCTTATGGGAACCCTCGCGGTTCTTTTCGCTCGGGGCGTCTGCCTCGGGCGCCATTACTCTGTGGGCACCACCCACACCGCCACCGGGGAGACCCGGCTGGAAGTCCTCAACCTTCAGGGGACTCCCTTCTTCACCTCCGAGACCTCGGATGAGGTCTTCGAGGCCGCTCGGTGTTTCGCCGAGCTGGAGGCGGCGCTGCCGCTGGGTGTCGGTGACGACACCACCCCACAATACGATCCCAACCACCCAGAGCACCCGGGGAGGAGCTAGCCATGCCACATCCAGGTACCTACTCTCATCAACCCAACTCGGTCCAGGCGACCCTGCGTCGCCTCGCAGCCGCCCTGGCGGTTTCTCCTCTCGGTGAGCACGTCACTGCCGAGGCACTGGCCGACCACTACGGGTCGACCGGCGCTCGCGAAGTCGGTGAGGGCTACGTCGAAGAGGGCGAGTACCGCACCGATCCCGAAACCGTCGCGCACGGTCGCGTCTGGTTGGCCGTCGCTTTCACCCTCAGCAGCCTGCAACTGTAGGAGGTCGCCATGTACCGTCCCTCTCTCTACCAGTCCGACTCCGAATACTTCGAGGTCGAGTATTGCATCTTCGTGGACCACCCCGAGCGGCGGGACTCCACCTTCATGCGGAGGGACGTGCATCGCACAGTCAGCCACGAGCGCTTCAAGACCCAGGGCGCTGCTGTACGCTTCCAACAGGGCCTTCTGGCAGGCGAGTCGGACTTCAGCTCCGAGTACGTGTGCTGGGTCCAGGTCTACCACCACCGGCCGAACAAGCGCGCTCGCTGCGTGCGCAAGCGCGTGGACCGCGAGCGGCCGGGCCGCTGGGTCTACGACCTCACCCCCAGCCCCGAGGGCACCTCGGGCTGGTCCCTGACCGACGGCACCCCCTTCCTGCTCTGTGAGACCTGCCGGCTCACCCTGCACGAGGGGTTCCCCTGCAAGCACGTCGACCAAGACGAGCTGGAAGCCTGGCTCGCGCTCGGGAGGGCAGCATGAGCAAAGATACCCTGATGGAGAAGATCGAGGGGCGGTCCGGCCGCATCCAGATGATCGTCGCCGAGCTGTCGCGGGTCGCCTACGCGATCGAGCAGGACGACGACCCGGACCTGGAGCCCCTGCTGTGGAAGCTGGCGACGCTGGCCGAGGAGTACGGGCACCGCTGGCTGGACGACACGGCCGACCTGCTCAAAACCCTCTACAACCGGAGGTCCCCGTGACCCGCAAACAACAGGTAGGTGCTCTGGCCTACGCCTACGCCGAGCTGCTGCGGACCTACCGCAGCAAGCCTTACCCGATCGACCCGGACAAGTACCGGTCCGCGATCAGCTTCCGTCGGTTCCTCGACGACCAGTGCGGAGGCAACGCCTACCGCTTCGTCACCGACCAGGGCTGGAACTTCGACAGGTTCCGCCAGGCGGTTCTGCGGGAAGCCCGCAAGCTCAACTGCGGTCCTGTGCAGAGTTGGGAGCGGTTCTAGTCGCGGTTGTGGACGTGGACTATCGGGTTCAACTGCTCCTCGATGGTGTGCTTCCCAGTGAAGCTGTAGATCTCCATCACCCGGGACATCCGGCTCTCGTCGTTCAGCTCGGCTTCCTTCTCCTCCACGCTCTGGTCTCCCACCAGGTAGACCGGGTAGTCCTCGTAGTTGAAGGTGTCGCAGGCCACGATCATGTGGTGGCAGCCTTCCGGCCGGTTGTCGATCCAGCGCTTGATGTCTTCCGTGGTTGTTCGGCTCATGTATGCAATGTGTCATACCACCCACAAAAACGCAAGACCTTGACAATTAATCGGAAGACGCAATATCTTGCTTGACAAGCTGATGGACATAGAGCATACTATAAGTGTAAGGGTTTTTGAATGGCACGGAGGTGAGTTATGTCAGTTGTGCATTTTGGACCACACGAGTTAGCGAACTTGTGCGCCGCGTGCGCTGCCAAGACAGGGCGCCCGGTGCAGGACTTCTTCCCGGCGGCGGCCAGGTACAGTCAGGACAACGACGCCTGCTACTGTTTCACCTACGCCCACCACGGGGAAGAACCGGAGCCCGTGACAGCGGAAGACCTCCAGGCGAGCTTGCCTAGCCAGGCGGACTTCGAGCGCGCCAGGCTCACGGCCAGGTTGCTCAGGTACAACCTGGTCGCCAACAGCGGCAGGGACTTCGCTGACAAGGGCAGTCTGGAGGCGTGCGCCAAGCTCTGCGAGGCCGTAGGGGAAGAGAAGCAAGCGGCCAAGGCCCGAGCTGACCTGAAGCCTGGCGAGTGCTGCAAGGCTCCCCAGTTGTACGAAGGGCTCTGTCAGAACTGCGGTGCCAGCGCGGGCTAGTCTGATCTCAGGAGGGCCCGATGGAAACGATCGAGCACGAGGGGAAGGTCTACCAAGTCCACGTCTTCTCGTACTGCAAAAGCATGGGTGTCATACGCCACGGCAGGCAGATGGTGGCCGGATGGTCGCACGACGATCGCAAGGGCTACCACGTCCAGCTCGCCAACGCACCGGGCGAGGCTCGGGGCCCCCAGCTAGCGGAGTGCCTGCGCACCCTGCTGTCTTGAGGTGAAGCATGAAACGCTGCGGAAAGTGTGAGAACTGCAAGAAGCTGGAGCGCGTCCAGCGGCGCGTACTGGCGTGCTGCAATCCCCCGTTCAGCCACGCTGACCAAGACGTGGTGGACCTGTGGAACAAGGAGCTGGCGCGGCTCCCGTGCCTCCAGGAGAAGTAGCATGGAACGGATCGGCATCGCGAGAGGTCGCCCCAAGGGCCCCACGAACCGGCGGGACGAGTACGGGATCTACGCCATGACGGAAGCCTACGGGCGTCCCGTCGACCCACCCAAGCTCTACCTGAAGTACGAGGGCTACCGGGAGCAACGGCCGGACGGCGAAGCTCAGGTCGGTCTCCCGATGGGAGGACCCGGCTGGAGGCCCGAGCCGATGATCGACTTCCACCCGGACGAGCGGGTACGGGACTTCGGGCCTGGCGAGCCCCGGAGCGTATCCGTCTGGGAGACCATCCGGTTCTTCAAGGACGGCCCCTGGCGCGTCCACGCTACCGAGTAGGCTCCTCGTCCTCCACAGTTTCGTGCATCGCTCGTAGGCGCTCCTGCTGCTTGAGGCTTAGCTTGGCGTGCCGCTCGGCGAGCTTCCTGAAGGCGTCCTCCGAGCTGATGCCCTGGAGGAAGAAGTTGGCCACGTCCATCAGGAGGGCGCCGGTGGTGATCTGGCAGGGGTGGGTGATGAGCTTCGTGCGAACGCCGGGGTGGGTCAGATGGGTCACGGCCGGGAGCCCTTCGGGGGTCTCCACGACGGCCACCAGGTCTGCCTTGCCGATCTCCTTGTCGCAGAAGCAGCACCGCAGGTCGTTCGGGTCGAGCGTCTTCATAGGCTCTCCAACAGCGGTTTCCCTAGTCTACGCCTGACCTTGTTCATCTCCCGGAGCTGGCGGTGGCCCTCCTGGAGTTTCGCGAACAGCAGGTCGGCCCCACGGGCGCACAGGCCGTCCTCCTGGCTGCACTCAGGACAGGCGCTCCAATGGGCTTCCCAGGCCGCCACAGCGCGCACACCGCCCTGGAAGCAGGTGAGCCACGGGATTGCCCTCGCCCGCTCCAAGGCCGCTCTGAGGGCGTCTGGCTCGCTCACATGGCCGAGGACCAATTCGGGCAGCTCCTCGTACAAGCCCTTGAACGCCTCGCAGGGGATGATGTAACCGTTGGACATCACCACCAGTTTGGTACACCCCGCGTGGCAGATGTGAGCCATCTAACAATCGTCCCGGTGGGGGACCCGGATCCCGGCCGCGTGCCAGGCGGGGGTCTTGCCACCCGAGCAGGCGCCGCAGTTCTCACCATGCCCCTCCCGGCCGGAGCCGAAGCACGAGGGGCAGGTGACCTTGGTTTTGAGCCCCGGCTTGAGCTGGCGCATCTCAGCCTTCAGCTCGCCCACCATCTCCTCGGCGTCCAGGAACAACCGGCCGCCGTTCGGCCGGCGCCGGGCCACGTCCATCGCGTCCTCCAGCATTGACATGTCGCGGTAGAGCGACTGGTACTCCTCAGCCGCCTTGACCAGCTCCAGCTCCTCACCCTTCCAGGGGTGGCTCCCGTATCTCATGGCGCCTCAATCGCTCTGCTCCGAGCGGGCTGTGGACCCTCCGGCCGGCGAAGCAGAGGTAGTCTCCTTCGGCGGTCACCTCGGGGTCGTGGTCCAGCTTGTCGGCCTCAGCCTGGAGCCGGTCAGCTAGCCGCTGCCAGAAGGTGCGGCGGTAGTAGCGGATCCATCGGCCAAGTTCGCCTCTCATGGACTCCCTTTACGGTGTAAAGAAGCCCCAGGAGAAAATGATGCCCAGAGACTACGACGTGCTGCAACACCCCTTCGTCTTCCGGGCCACGGGCGACCGGGGCCCCATCGCTGTGTGTGAGGTCGAGGGCTTCGTCCACATTGCCGCTGGCGCGGTCGCCGTGCCGATGCCCATCGAGGTCTTCGATGGGCTGGCTCGGGAGTGGTGCAAGTGCCATCCCCTGCCGACCTGCGACAAGTGCGGGGGCACCGGCGTGTGGGAGACTGGCAACAATGATCTGCCCTGCGACTGCCCGGCAGGCAAACGATGAAGTGGCTACGCAAGAAGCTCTACGATCTACGGCGGTGGCTTGGCCGCTGCCTCTACCACAGGTGAGACATGTGTGAACCAAGATTCCTAGACCACCAGCTCTACGTCAACGGCTGCCGGGTCATCGAGGGCAGGGAGAACGACTACATCGTGGTGGACGATCACCTCCCCGCCTTCAACTTCGTCATCAAGGGCGACGATCGGATCATCTGGACGGAGCCCCACGGAGCAGGCATCAACGAGTTCGAGCTGGAGCCCAAGAAGGTCCACCGACTCTGCCCCAAGTGCCTGGAGAACTCCAAGCCCCAGTACGAGGCCACCGGCCTCTACCACGACGGCTTCGGGTGTGACTTGTGCGTGCCCTGCGCCATCGAGCTGATCGCCGCCGAGATCGAAGACGAGAAAGAGCGGCTGAACCAGCGGCTGGCCGAGCTGGCTCGGTACCGGGAGATGAAGGAAGAGGTCAACCGGCACCTCATGGATGACACCAAGCTCCTGACCTTCGTGCTGGAGCTGCTGGACGCCCCAGCCAAGCTCTCCGAGCTGGTGCAGTCTACTACTGACCTGGCGCAGCGCACCCGGGACAACCTGGAAGCGCTCAAGGCCGCGCACGAGAGCCTGGTGGAGGACGGGGACTGTTGACAGACTGATTACAGCGTGCATACCATATGCCATGAGCAACAAAGTCAACCACAGGCGCCAGGGCCAACGGCGCCGGAGCGAGAACGCCACCTTCGGGGGTCCCCCGTGCGGCAACGCACGGGACAAGGCCAAGGGTCGCCGGAAGTGGAAGAATCGACGCCGCCGATCGCTGCGGCGTAACGGCTACGAATCCCGCAAGGTCCACGGCCACGGCAGGCCCTACCCTGCGTTCCAGCTCGACCTGGAAGAAGCCCCGGAGGTCGAGGCTCCACGCCTCGGAGCCCAGCGGGGGCGCAACTCCGGCCGGAGGTCTCCGAGCGGACGAAAGTGGCGGGTGTGGCAGCGCAAGCTGGCTCGTAGACTACGGAGGAAACCATGAAAGAGATGGACATCCAACAGAAGCTGGTCGCCCACGCCGACGACCCATCCAACCACCAGGCCCTGCTCAAGCTGCTGGAGCACAAGGGAGTCATCTCCGGGCCGGAGGACTGGGCCTTCTACCACACCGAACGCAAGGCGTGCTCGGAGCACATCGTTCGGCTCGGCTCCGTGCTGTCGCTGGCCATGCTGGCGGTGACGGGAAAGACCGAGGAGCTGGAGCGGATCGCTGGCGAGATGGGCTTCACCGACATGAAGCAGACCAAGCTCAAGTGCCTGGAGGCTCTGGACTACCTCTACATGTCGGACACGGACCGAGCTGCGGCCAAGAAGCTGCTCGACCAGATCATCGAATGAGCAAGTGGCACGGCTACGCCTTCTGTGAGCCTGTGGTGGCCGGGAGCAATTCGCCCTGGTGCCTGCGCAAGATCACGGACAAGGGCCTCCGGCCGGGTGGCGGGGTGGACTCAAACAGCCTGTGTGGTCGCGTCAAGGCGCCCTACGGCTGGGACGTGGATGTGCCGGTCACCCAGGACCGGGTGGACTCAGACTTCGTGTGCAAGCGCTGCCTGGAGGTCCTGCGGTCATGATCACGAAGGTCAGCTTCACCTGCAACCATCGGGGCCAGGTCAACTTCGAGGTCCACGTCAACCCCCGGCTGGCCGAGCTGGACTTCAAGGTGGGACGCTTCGCCGTGTTCTGCACGGGCGACGTGCTGGCAGCCGACGCCTTCGACGTGCTGCACCAAGACATGGTGCAGCGCTCCCACTACGCACTGCGGGGTCTTCCGGCCGGCGAGCTGGAGCGGATCGACATCCTGTTCGCGGGGACCTGGCGCCGCTTCGGCGACGACTACGGGGTGCAGTTCCAGGACTTCGGGTTGCCCTACAGTAAACTACGGCCACGCCTGACGACGTGGCGAGAGTTTGTTGGGCGCTGTAAGCTGGTCGCCAGGCACCCGCACGCGGGACCTGACGACGAATGGGAGGCGGTCTAGCCCTTCTTGCCGGCGAACCCCGCGATCTGCTCGTAGCCCGTGCCGCCGCCGCAAGGGTTGCCCTGCCATCGGTTCTCGTCCCACGACGAAAAGCCCCGGACCTCCTGCTCGTGAGGCCGGCGCTTGAGAGACAGCCCCCAGGAGTCCAGCTCGCGACGCACCTTGTGTGACGACAGGCGCAGCGAGGCCGACAGAGCCTGGAGGTCTTCGTGGTCGTACTCGAAGCGCTCGTCGTCCAACAGGTACTCGACGAACGCCTCGATCGACTCGTATTCGGGGAGCGTCATCACGGTCCTTTACGCGGCGGGGAACTCCCCCTGCATGAACGGCTGGTCGGTGCAGGGGACCACCATGCCCGAGCCGTCGACCTTGACGAAGACGTAGTTGCGGGACAGGCGGTGCTTGAACTGGTGGTGGCCCTTGGCGGTGGCCATGTACATGAACTCGCCGGGGTCAACCGAGAAGGTCTGGGCCCCGCCGGGGGTGCGGGCCATGCCGCCCCGAGCGAGGCAGACGGCCAGCAGAGCGAAAACTGCGGTTACCTGAGCGTCGGTCATCGGAATCCTCCCGGGCCTCCCGGCCCTAGTAGATGAAGTGGTGGAGCAGGTCCAGGCCCAGCTCCCGGCCCTTGGCCCGAGCGGTCGAGTCGGCCTCGCCCGCGAAGTCCTCCAGCTCGCCACGGCCGCCGCCGCAGACGTGCTCGGCGTACTCCAGGCAGTCCTTGAATCCCTCCAGGAACGCCTTGGTCCCGGGGTTCGAGCACTCGGCCAGCAGCTCGTCGATCTTGGGGCGCTTCGTCATCGCATCACCTCCGTGCCACTCTTAGATCCTGATCGATACGGCCAGGTTTGTCAAGGGCTTTAACATGGATTATGTGAATAGGTCTTGACGGCCCAGATACACGACTGCCCGCCACACCACCAGGGGCGCCCACTCTCGCCAGCGAGCTGGCGGCTCCATGCAGGGTGGGTCGAGCGGCTTTCGCCTACCACCAGGGGAGCGGAGGGCGCCACGCCTCGCGATGCTTGAGGCGGGCAGAAGAACCGGTTGCCTGTCACCGGCGGGACCGGCTCGGGGTTGGACGGCCCCGAGCGACGCAGCAAGATAGGACAGCAGGGAGTTGAACCCTGCCCGCCTGGCCCTCAGCCGCTCGACCCTGCCCTGGGTCTCGCTGTCGAGGGGGGCATCCAAGCGTCTGCCTCCAGTGCCCTCGTTGGACCCCTAATTCCCTGCCCGGCGGCTTCAGGGTCCCAGGGCCGAAGCCCCAGCCAGTTTTCTTCGGGATGGTAGGAGTCGAACCCACCGTCTGCCGGCCCCGAACCGGCCGCCCCTCCCCGGGGCCTCATCCCGCAAACGACCTGCCGCCCGTGCCATCCGGCGCTTATCCCCAGCCCCCTTGCCGGCGGTCGTGCTCAGGGGCGTACAGAGTCTACGTCTTAATCCGGCCTCCTTCCTGCCCACTTCAGGGCCAGCACCCAACCCCTTCCCTCCCAACCACAATTACATGGTAGCAGCGGCCCCAACGCTGTCAAGGGCATTATGTCGATTTATGTGAAATAGCCTTGACGACGAGCTGCGGCTGCTAGACATTTGACAATCAGCATGATGATGTGAAATACCCCTTGACAACTTCGGCCCCATCGATCAAGATCTAAGAGTGGCACGGAGGTGATTCGATGAAATGGACAGAGATGCTTTCCTGCTCGATGGACTCACTGAGGGAGCACTACTGGAGCTGCCGGTCGCTCGCGTACAACAACGCCAGCATGGCCCAGCACTGCGCCCCCAAGAGCCGCACCAACCGGAAGCTGGCCAACCAGATGGGGTTCCTGATGCGTCAGGTCAGCATGTGCGAGAACGCCGCGAAGCGCCGGGGCGAGTCCCTGGCCTTCTAGTGGAGATAACGATGACCCACGCTGACGCCGACAAGTTCCTCGCCCTGGTCGCCCCCGAGCGGCGCGACCGCTGCCGGGCCGCCCTGGACAAGCTCCTGAGCGCGGCCGAGGGCAGCCCCCTCTACAACGTCGACTACAAGGACGCCAAGGAGACCTTGGGGCGTGCCTTCGAGGAGATGTGGTCGGCGCGCGTGCGGGCGCCCTGGCTCCACGGCAAGGGCTTCGGGCACCCCCAGTCGTCGCTCGATAGCCACCTCAACGTCTACCAGCTCCACAACACCCCCGGCCAGCTCAAGAAGCTCAACCGGCTGAAGCCGGCCACCAAGGTTGGCTACCACAAGGAGCACCGGTTCGACGAGGTGGACCCGGCGATGGTCGCGGCCTGCCGCGAGTGCCTGGAGGCCGCCGCCCCGCTGGCCGAGCTGGTCAAGGAGCTGAAGGGCAAGGTGGTCAAGGGCCGCAAGCCGAACAACTCCCAGCCGGACCCCGAGGCGCTGGCCAAGGAAGCCGCCAAGCGGACCTGCCCCTGCTGCTTCCGGGCGATGGCCCTGACCAACGCCGGCCGGGTCGTCAAGCACGGCTGGCGCGAGTCGGGCGGCCGGCGCGCGGGCAGCTACGGCAACGTCTGGCACGTCGGCGAGTGCTTCGGCGTGGGCTACGAGCCCTACGAGGTGAGCTGCCAGGGCACCAAGGACTACTACGCGGCGCTGCTCAAGGTCGAGGCCAAGATGGTCGAGGCGCTGGCCAAGCTGGAGGCCCGGCCCGCCAAGCTGCACGGCAGCTACCAGAAGGGCTGGGGTCGCAACGCCGAGACCGTGAAGTTCACGCTGGAGGACGACGGGGGCGACCCCGAGAACCTGACCTGGCGGGACAAGCCGGGCCACGACAACCCGGCCGGGAGCTACGCCTACAACCTCAAGGGGCGGCTCGACCAGGCCAAGGCCGAGCTGAAGATGCTGCGGGCCGACCTGGCGACGCTGGCCAAGGCGGTGGCGGACTGGAAGCCCCGGGCCGCTTGACAATTCACTGCTTCCCTTCGATTAGCTCTTGACACCCTGATATACATCGCGCATACTATAGATGTGGTTGGAAGGAGATTGCGATGACGGACTTCGCCCCCGATTTCAGCAGGCCCTACAAGGGCGTCCCCTACGAGGTTCGCCACGAGCGCGAGCGGCGGCTGGAGGAGAAGCAGTACAGGGCCTCGATCACCGGCCGCAAGATCGTCCCGCAGGAGCCGTGCTGCTGCTGCGGCAAGGCCGTCCGGCTCGACCGGCCGCACAACACCGTCATGGTCATCCGGGGCGGCGCCGAGTTCGAGGTCGAGGGGATGACCGAGGCCGACTGGGGCGACTGGATCGGCGCGCTGCCGGTCGGTAGTGACTGCCTGCGGAAGGTCCGCAAGGCGCTCCCCAACGTGAAGGTCAACAGGGAGGGGGAGTGACATGGCCAAGCTGAGCAAATCGATGACAGAGGCGCTGAGGGAGATCGCCAAGTACCTGGCGGACCCGTTCGCCCACTCGATCAACAGGGCCTACAACCGCAGGCGCAAGGCGTACTGCGACAGGGCCTACCACTGCAACTACGAATGGTTCAAGGCCGCCACCGAGGCTGGCCTGGTGCCGGGCTCCTTCGACCTGAGAAGGTGCTGGACCAACACCACTAGAGCGCTGGTCAAGAGGGGCCTGGTCGAGGTCGTGGCCTACGACTGGGAGCTGCGGGGCGAGCCGCACACCAGCTCGGGGCTGAGGCTGACCGAAGCCGGCCGCAAGGCGCTGGAGGGCTGACATGGACAACTGGGAGAAAGTCTGGGAGTGGGCCAAGGGCGTGTGGGGCGACGACGAGAACTACGGCTTCAACCGCTTCTTCGGGGGCGTGGCGAGCCAGGTGGCCAAGAACCGGGGCTGGGATGAGGTCGGCAGCTCGGATGTCTGGTGGACCTCGTTCGAGTGCGTCAAGCGCGCGATGGAGAGCGGCAAGGTGACCACGCGCAAGGAGCTGGTGCGCACCGTGTTGGACAACCACTGCGTGTCGGCCTGGGAAGCCGGCTACTACGGGGAGGCATGACATGCCGTTCACAGAGCAAGAGAAGAAAGAGATCGTGGCGAGCTTCGTCGAGCAGGCCGAGGCCGACCCGGACTTCACCCTGGTCACCACGCGCGAGCAGCGGAGCTGCTGCGGCCTGTGGCTCAAGGGCGAGGCCCGCAAGGCGTACTGCCCGGAGGACGGCGACCTGCCGTGCCTGGCGGTCGCACAGGACGTGCTGGGCAACTGGAGCTGCGTGACCGAGGACGGCATGACGCGCCAGTTCCTGGCCGATGAGGTCGTCTGATGGTGAAGCGCTACGAGGCCGAGCTGGAAGACGGCACGCGCGTCCTGAGCCAGCGCTACGGGCAAGGGTGGTCCGACGCCGAGGCGTGGGGCCACTTCTGCTGCGTGGTCTGGAAGCGAGCCCGCGCAGCGGGATCGAAAACGGTCATCATGGGGGAGCAGTTCGGGTCGTGCATGAAGCGAGTCGTCCCGGACCCGCCGGAGGGCATGACCTCCTGGACGATGCTGAACGCCGAACGCCTCCCCGGGATATTCAGGTTGACGCCATGAGCAACATCACCGACATCCACCGCCAGGCCATCGCCTACCACGACGAGCTGAACCGCAGGGGCTACGATCCCATCCGGTGTCCCGAGCTGCCTGTCCACGAACAGCGCGGCCGGGCGGCACTGTGCCACGTCATGTGGTTGTGCCTCGACCTGTCGCGATTCGCTCCCGACCCCACCTCCATCGAGCAGGAGGTCGATGCCATGACCCAGATCGCCTTCATCAGAGGCGTGCTGTGGAGCTGCGGGATCGTCGATCTGGACGGCAACCTCCAGGCTGGGCTGTAAGTTGTCAAATCCTTCCCACCTTTCCTGCTGATTGGCTATTGACAATCTGATATACAGAGTTCATACTAGCCTTAACGTCAACCATCTTGCACGGAGGCTAGAGAGACAATGGCAGGGAAAAAGATCGACATTCCGAAGGTAGAACGTGAAATCCTGGAGCTGTTTCTGGTCGGGGACTCAGATCTGATCGTCCACCGCTTCGCAGAGAAGCAGAAGAAGCAGATCGCGGACAAGCAGCAGAAGGGCGTCAAGGGGCGCAAGGAAGATCGCGACCCCGAGGCCGAGTTCCAGGCAGCTCGGCATCTCCGGCCGGACGGGACCGACGGGTTCCCTGCCAGCGGGCTCAGGCTCGGTGCGGTGGAGGCCGTCACCTGGTGCTCGGGCATCACCAAGAAGCTGGTCAACGGATCGCTGTTCGTGACCGACGTGGACGGTGGGAACCTGATGCGGATCTACAGCGAGGAACCCGTCTGCGTGACGGACACCGTGCGCATCGGTTCGTTCTCCAACAAGGTGGCCGACCTCCGCTACCGGCCCTACTACAAAGACTGGTTCATGAAGGTCCGGGTCATGTTCGACCCCAGCGCCTTGTCCAAGGAGCAGGTGGTCAACTTGATCAACCGTGCAGGCATGTCCATTGGACTCGGCGACTGGCGCCCTCAGAAGGGCGGTGTCAACGGCATGTTCCACGTCGCCAGCGCGGCCGAGGCCCGCAAGCTGGAGACACGTATGAAGAAGCTGGCCGCCCCGAAGAGAGGACGCAAAAAGAGAGCTGCCTAATGCCCGCCACAGCACGAAAGAAAAAGCAGCAGGTCTACACCTGGAAGCCTGCCGCACGTAGGAACAAGGTCGCCCGAGACCACGACGCGCAGACAGTAGGCGTCTACATCGAGGAGCTACGTCGATCCCAGGGAGGCTATCTTTCTCCCGAGGACGTGGTGAACGCGGCCAAGTCCAAGAAGTCCCCCATCCATACGTGCTTCATCTGGAATGATCGAAGCGCGGCCCACCAGCATCGGCTGACCCAAGCCCGATGGTTGCTACAAAACCTGACGGTCACCTGTGTCTACGCCAACCACCAGGTGGTCGAGACCGAGCCCCAGCGCGTGTTCGTCGTAGTGACCGACGAAGAGGAAGGGGACGTGTTCACTTCCATCAACGACGCCATGAGCAAGGCGGCCGAGCGGCGCCAGCTCGTCAAGCGGGCCCTCCGTGAGCTGAAAGCCTGGCGCCGGAAGTACGGGATCCTCCGTGAGCTGGCCAAGATCTGTGAAGCGATCGACAGCCAGCTCGACGATTAGGGCAGGTTTGGTTGGGTGGGTCATGGCCAGGCGAGGTGCGCTTAGGCATGGCTAGGTAAGATCAGGTTTGGCAGTTTCGGTAGGTTCTGGTTGTCTTAGGTTGGTTTGGGTCGTGTGTGGAATGGTCCGGTGCGATTTGGTCGGGTTTGGCAGTTGGGGTGAGGTGTGAAGCGGTTTGTTCCGCTGAGGTCGGTCCTGGTCGGTTCGGGCAACGTGTGTCTTGGTGAGGCAGTTTTGTTTGGGTCGGGTTTGGTCAGTCATGGTGCGTCGAGGCGTGGCTAGGTAAGGCCGGGTTTGGCAGTTGGGGTGTTGGTTTGGCGTGTAGCGGCGAGGTGAGTCGTGGCCAGGCGAGGCATGGTTCGGTAGGGCAGTTCTGGGGTGGTATGGAGCGGTAGATCGGGGTACGTCGGGGCAACGCACGGTTAGGTACGATGAGGCAGTTCTGCTGAGGTGGGGTCGGTCCAGTCGGGGCATGGAGGGGCAAGGTTCGTTGAGGTAGGGCAGTTGCGGTCGGGTCCGATCAGGTGGGGCCTGGAAGGGTCAGGAGCGGCGCGGCATGGAACGGTAAGGTAAGGCAGTCGTGGAGCGGTTAGGACGAGGCACGGTGGGGCATGGTCGGGTAAGGGGGGCGAGGTGCGATCTGTCGGGGTATGGCGAGGCAGTTGGGGTATTGCATGGAGAGTTCTGTTTTGGCGCGGCCAGTTTAGGCGAGGTCGGGTGCGGCGAGGCAGTTTAGGTGTGGAGAGGGGCGCGCGGTGAGGTTCGGCATGGACGGGTCGGTTCTGGAAAGTTGAGGTAAGGCTGGTGCGGAGCAGAATCCCGGAGCCAACCGCGTTTTTTCGCCTGGCGACTCCCACCTAGCCCCACACCATCGAGTGCTCACCCGTCCTCACCCGTCCTCACCCGTCCAGCTCCGTCCAGAGCCGTTGGCGACCCCAGGGCCCCAGGACCGAAAAAAGTCCCCACAGCGGCGCCCCAGTGGCGTAAAGAGGTGGCATTAACCAGGGGGCTCCCATGAGAAAGGACCGCCACGACCTCCAGACGAGCCTGGATTTCGACAGGCCACCACCGGAAGACCTAGAGGACCCAATGCCCAAAACCAAGAAGGACCCTGTTGCCATCGCGGCAGTGAGAGAGAAAGCCAACAAGCTAGAAAAGAAGCTCAAGCCCCTCAAGGAGGGGCCCGACGCCGAGGGCGTCAAGCTGAGGCTCGCCGAGATCAAGATCCAGATCGACGAGCTGTGCAAGGAGCAGAAGGACCTGAAGGCTCGTCTGGATACCCTCGAACAAGTCGAGGAGCTGACGCGCGAGTACCTGGACCAGATCAGATGGCTCAAGGACCACGACCCTGACTTCTGTGACGACCTCGACGACGACGACTGGGGCGACGACGACGACGAAGACCAGGACCCCGACCAGCCCCTGCCGGCCGAAGACGACGACGAAGACCCCCGCGACGGGGCAGCCCGAGCCGAGAGCCCCAACACGCGCAAGCTCGAAGCGGCCGTGTCGAAGGCCCCCGGTGGCCCCGACACCAAGGGCTGGGTCTTCCGCATGTCGCTGGGCGCCCGCAAGCAGGCCGACGACGTGGCCAGGGCCCTGACCCTGGTGGCCGTGCGCAAGAAGCCCAAGAAGGGCCCGGCGAAGCTGTACGCCCTGAAGGCCCCGTTGATGGGCGACGTGACCCGGCCGACGCCCTCGGTGCTGCACATCCAGAGCAGTAGCAGCAGCCTGGACACCCTCAAAGAGATCGTGGCGGCACTGCCCAAGCTGCTGTCGGGCGTCAAGTACGGGATCCAGGACGCCCGCATCATGCCGGCCGAGTGCCCCGACTGCAAGTCGAGCCGCTTCCTCATCGACAACCCCGAGTTCTGCCGGCGCCACATCACGCCTACGCCAGGGTGCCAAGCCTACGTCCAGCAGCAGCCCCCCAAGAAGCGCAAGAGGTAGCCATGACCACCAAGACCCCAGAACTACCCTTCGACCCCGAAGCTATGGACCAGGAACTCCGCAAGCGCGGCTGGGACGTGGACACCGAGACCGAGCAGGGCCCGGTCTACCGCCGCTTCCAGGGCTCGGACAACGAGCAGTACATCGACGAGCTGGACTTCGCACGCATGGCCACCCACGCCGACCAGCTCATCGCCAACGACATTACGACGGTCGCCGACTTCGCCCACCAGATGGAGATGCACGCCGTCCACCGGGCGGCGACCCTCCGAGCGGCCAACCGCATCGTGCTCTACGTCCACGAGCACGGCGACCGGCTCAACGAGCTGCGCATGGACACGATCAAGTGCCTGACCGGCGACGGTCCCCGCCCCGCGTACCAGGACGGCACCCCCGACTTCATGCTCACCACGATGGCCCTGAGCCTCCAGTCGGCCATGCAGCTCGGCGTGGGCGACGACATCTGGCAGATGATCGCAGACCAGATGGCGGGCAACATCTTCGAGGGATGGGAGCCCGACATGTACGAGCCTGACGACGACGACTTCGTACCCGAGATGTGCAAGAACTAGGGGGAGCCGTGACCGAAGCGCCACCGCCAAGGGTCGTGGCCGCAGCCCTGCTGCTCGAAGACGGCTTCATCTTCACCCAGCCGCCCCCGGCCCGACACCACACCCTCGTCCACCGATTCTGCCGAATTACCGGGCGCCCCTTCACCTCGCTCGATAGCCAGGGGTTCTTGCTGAGCACGGGTACGTTCGCAGAACGCGAGCTGGCAGCCCGGGTAGCGCTCGCTTCGGGCCAGCTCGACCGGCTCAACCACCCGCCCAACCTGTACTCCGAGGACTTGTGGTAGATGCCCTGCCAGCGAATGCACTCCCGCCTACCGCCGATGCACCGGTTCGGGACCCGTGGGGTCTCGACCTGCGGCACCGTGTGGTGGTGGACGCCCGACTGGCAAAACCACGTCACCGACGACCTCGACAAGGTGACGTGCAAGCGATGTCGGTACATCCTCACCCGACAGGGCATCATCAAGGACCCTCAGCTATTCCTGCCAGGCTTCGCCAAGGTGGCGGGCAAGGCGTGGAGGTCCTGATGTCAAGCCGACCATTCATCCATCCACTGTTGAAGGCCCTTGACAAGCTGCACCACCGCGAGTGGTACTTCCCCGAGGGCCCGACCATCGAGGCGTACCACTACTTCGAGCGCAAGGGCTGGGTCGAACTTCGACGACCGGTACGCTACGCCGGTTGGGCGGTACGCCTTACGCCCGAAGGGCGCAAAGTTTGTCGGGAGCCCCACATCGATGGACGACGAGCGCACCTGTACCGATAGGGAGCGGGGCTACGTGTGGCACGTCCACACGAACGGCCGGAGCCACGCCTTTCGGGTCTACCCCTCTGGGCCTGTGCGCCTGTCGGTGTGTGGGTCGGTGGTGCTGGACGAAGACCCCACCGACGCGCCCCTGACGTACCCCTGCTGCAACTGCATCCGCTGGACCTATACCGACCGCACCACGGGTAAGCCACGTCAAGTGTAGTCAGTGTAATTGTCAAGGGACCAGTCCTGAGAGGGCGGCCTTCTATTTTTGGACCTCGCCCAGAATTAGCGAGTCGAGCACCCCTTTTCGAAAATACCTCCCAGAAAAGAATCTGACCTAAAACCTCAGTGTCAAGTGCAATCAGTGTTAATGTCAAGCCCACAGCGTGAGTGCGGCGCCCCTGGGACTCCTGGCACGATTTTTGATTTCGATCGCGGCCCAACGAGCGAAACGGCGGGGGCCGGGGGCGGGTCGGCCCGGCCAGGATGAGAGCCTGGCGAGCGAGCCGCCGGTCGAGCTGTGCCACTGGGGTCACCTGGCCCCTGCTACACATATGTATATCACCTACACGTCAAGGTCTGATAACATCATATTATGTAAACTCCCTTGACGTGGTGTCAATGGTCACCACCTATATTCACGTATATTGTCAAGGGGTGCTCACCTGTGCCATGTCAAGGGCATTTATGTCATACCATGAGAATGCCCCTTGACAGGACTGTGCCACGGCCTTGACTGTGCCACCCTAGCGGCGGCGCCCCTCGTCCCTGCCCCAGGTACCTGACTCCTGCTCCTCCATCGTGGGGAGCTTGGCCCTATGGCAGCCGTCACCGAGGTTGCCCCCGTAGCGCAGCCAGGGCCCCAGGCAGTAGCGCTCCAGCTCCTGGTCCTGTCGCTCCCAGCGCTCGGCCTGGCGATCGGGCCTGTAGTCGTCTAGGCGGATGAGTCTGCCCATCGAGTCCTCCTTTCAATGTCGGGGTTGCCTGGGGCGGCGGGTTCGTAACGCCCCTACCTATACATGGCCAGGCGGGGCTCGATTGGTGCGTTTTTTGTTGGGGCGGGTGTCAGAAAGATCTGGCGGGGTGCGTCATGGAGGTAGGAAGGAGGGGACACATGCAGCGACCCCAACAAGGCCGAGCCCGGGGGAGCCGGGTGACTAGCTCACGGCCCGCAGGTTGCCGTGCTTGCCCTGGGGCTTCTTGGGGCGGCCGGGCCCACCGCTGGCCTTGAGGCGGTTCTTGTCCCGGGCGCTGAGCGTATCAGCGATCCGGTCGTGGGCGGTCTGGCTGGCGCGGGTGAAGTGCTGGGTCAGGCGGGTCACGAAGTCGGCCACCAGGCGCTCGGCCTCGCTCTCGTCGAACTTGGCCGTCATGTCCTCCCGCAGCGAGCCGGCCTCCGAGATGACGGCGTTGATCAACGCCTTGATCATCGGGTTCAGCGCATACTGCACGATGTCGGCCACCAGCTCGTCGCTCGACTGCACGTTGTCCAGGTCCACCATCAGGGCCCTGAGCTGCTTGAGCAGGCCCTGGTAGCTGGTGCCGTTGTACATGGTGGGGCTGGCCATGTAGGTCTGGTGGGCCAGGTCGATCGCCTCCCACAGCAGGTCGAAGGCGCGGCCGACCCGGGCGTAGCGCGAGCTGTGGCGGGTCATCAGGCAGCGGTGGATGTGCTGGGCCAGCTCCCGGGGGTCCAGGCCCTCGCGCTCGGCAATAACCGTGCCAGGCTCACCTTCCAGGAACGCCACTTCCACGGCGTGGAGCTTGTCCTTGGGCAGCTCCTCACACAGTTGACAAGAGCCCTTTTCATCCGAATCAGGTGAATAGCCCTTGACGCCTTTACGCTTCCCTTGACGTTTGGTTGATTCATGCTTGGCAAATGGCATTGTCTCTACTCCCTGGGGGGCTTTGGGCCCTCCCTCTAAGTATACCCTATCCCACCTTTCCAGTCTGGTGCTTGAGCCCTGGTCNNTGAGCCCTGGTCTGTTGTAAAGGTCGTGGTGACGACGTAAAGAAGGTCGATCGGAGGGCACTCGTATGGACCTGCACCGCAACCGAACCTACTACCGCAAGAGCACGGGTCAGGTGTGCAACATGGTCTCCCGTGGGGGTGGCCTATGCGTCATGGCTGATGGGGCTGGGGCTCAGTGGAGCGTGACCGATGAGGAGCTGGACCGGGACTACTCTACTGTCCCTGGTCTGACCGATGAACCTTCCCCTGTTGATGATGGAGTTCTGGTTCGGCT
>JABAHS010060416.1_pt1 | contig 75512 bp, 63 predicted proteins | sample 7062111 | NCBI WGS metagenome assembly JABAHS01 (sample SAMN14534600, study PRJNA622989) | marine sediment metagenome | biome: marine biome [ENVO:00000428]; feature: marine pelagic biome [ENVO:01000023]; material: deep marine sediment [ENVO:00002113]; isolation source: pool of 4 deep marine... | reverse complement strand
TGGAGAACGGCTCCCTACAGCGCTACCTCTTTGTGCTCGCGACGAGCGCGGTCGCCGCCGGGGCCGCGGCCGTGCTCGTCACCTCCGGGGCGCCCGGCGGGTGGCTCGCAGCCGGCGGCGCAGGTGCGACGACCCCCGCCGACGGCACCAATCTCGCCGTCTGGCTGCTGCTCGCCGGGGCCGCGCTCGCAACCGTGCTGTTGCGAAGACGGCGGCTGGCCGCAGTGATCGTCCTGGGCGTTGCCGGCCTGATGGTGTCGCTGACCTTTGCGCGGCTGTCGGCGCCGGACCTGGCCCTCACCCAGCTCTCGGTGGAGGTGGTGACCATGATCCTGCTCCTGCTCGCCCTGTATTTCTTGCCGCAGCAGGGACGGGACACTGCCAAGGCGGGGCAGCGGCTGCGCGACGGGCTGGTGGCAGGGCTCGCCGGACTGGGGGCCGGCGGGCTTGCCTGGGCGGTATTGCAGCGCCCGCCTGACAGCATCTCCGAGTTCTACCTCGCCAACAGCCTCTCCCAGGGCGGGGGACGCAACGTGGTGAACGTCATCCTGGTGGATTTCCGCGGCTTCGACACCCTGGGCGAGATCACCGTGCTTGCCATCGCCGCGGCGGCCATCTATTCGCTGCTCTACAACGTGCGGGTGGCCTATACGGACGCCGACATCGCCCACCGCGCATGGTCGCCCGATCCCCACCCCCTCGTTCTGACCGTCACGGTGCGCGCGCTCCTGCCGGTCGCCCTGATGGTGTCCATATACCTGCTGCTGCGCGGCCATAACCAGCCCGGCGGCGGATTCATCGCCGCGCTGGCGGCCTCGGTCGCGTTGACCAGCCAGTACCTTGCGCACGGGGCACGCTGGACCCGCCAGCGCCTGACCCTGCGCTACCGCCCGCTCATCGCCGCGGGGCTGCTCGTGGCGCTGCTCACCGGGCTCGGAAGCTGGCTGTTCGGCGCCCCCTTTCTGACAAGCAGCTTCGGTCACTTCCACGTGCCGCTGATCGGGGATGTCGAGCTCGCCACGGCGCTGCTGTTCGACGTGGGGATCTACCTGACGGTCATCGGGGCGGTGACCCTGATGCTCGCCCGCCTGGGCCGCGTGAGCGGCATCGAGCGCCCCGAGGACCCCGGGCGCGAGCCTGTAGGAGGCCGGACATGGAGTTTCTGATGGCGAGCGCCATCGGCGTGCTCACCGCCTGCGGGGTCTATCTGCTGCTGCGGGCACGCACCTTCCCGGTCGTGCTGGGCCTGAGCCTGCTGAGCTATGCGGTCAACCTGTTCCTGTTCAGCGCCGGGGGGCTGGACGGCGGGGGTCCACCCATCGTCGACGGCCCGGGCGGCGGCTATGCCGATCCCCTGCCGCAGGCGCTGGTGCTCACGGCCATCGTCATCGGCTTTGGCATGACCGCCTTCGTCCTGGTGCTCGCGATCCGCGGGCGTCTCACCTTGGGCACCGACCACGTCGACGGCGCGCCGGAAGACGAGGGAGGCCCATGAATCATTGGGTGATGCTGCCCGTGGTCGTGCCGCTGCTGGCGGCGGTGCTCGTGCTGTTCAATGCCCGCGGCCGGCGCGCGGTGCACCGGGCCATCGGCCTGGGCGCCGTGCTCGCCCAGACCGCCGTGGCGCTGGTCTTGATGCGCATGACGCTGGACGGCGGGTACGAGGTCTACGAGCTGGGCGGCTGGGGCGCACCGGTGGGCATCGTGCTGGTGCTGGACCGCCTGAGCGCGCTCATGCTTTTGCTCACGGCAGTGGTCGCCCTGGCGGGGATCGCCTACGCCGTCCACGGCGCGGACAACGAGGGTCGCAACTTCCATACCCTGTACCAGCTCCAGCTCATGGGGCTCAACGGGGCCTTTCTCACCGGCGACCTGTTCAACCTCTTCGTGTGCTTCGAGATCGTGTTGATCGCCTCTTACGCCTTGATGCTGCACGGCGGCGGGCGCGACCGGTTGCGCGCCGGGCTGCACTACGTGATCTACAACCTGACAGGCTCGGCGCTGTTCCTGGGGGCCGTGGGGGTGATCTACGGCAGCACGGGGACGCTGAATCTGGCCGATCTCGCCGTGCGCGTGCCGGCGGCACCGCCCGAAAGCCGGCCGCTGCTCCATGCGGCCGCGGCACTGCTGCTGGTAGTCTTCGGCGTGAAGGCGGCACTGCTGCCGTGGTACTTTTGGCTGCCGCGCGCCTATTCAGCGGCCAGCGCCCCAGTGGCCGCGCTGTTCTCCATCATGACCAAGCTCGGCATCTATGCCATCCTGAGGGTGTTCACCCTGGTGTTCGGCGCCGAGAACCCGGCCGCCCATTGGCTTCTCCCGCTGGCCCTGGCTACCCATGCCGCGGGCATGGTCGGGGTCCTGGCCAGCACCGGCCTGCGCCGGCTCGTCGCCTATCTGGTGGTGGCCTCGGCGGGCACGGCACTGTCGGCGGCGGGACTGCTCAGCGCCGCCGGGATCACCGCCGCAATCTATTATATGACGCACAGCGCGCTGGCCGGCGCGGCCCTCTTTCTGCTGGCCGATCTCGTCACCCACCAGCGGGGCAACGCGGCGGACCGGCTGGAGCCCGCGGTACGGGTCGCCCAACCCGCCTTGCTGGGCGGACTGTTCTTCGCGGCCGCCGTGACCGCGGTAGGCCTGCCGCCCATGAGCGGGTTCCTGGGCAAGCTGCTGGTGCTGCAGGCGGCGCTCACCGAGCCGGCGCGCTACTGGGTGTGGGCGGTCGTGCTGGCGGGAGGGCTTGCGGGCGTGATCGCGCTGGGCCGCGCGGGCAGCGTGTTGTTCTGGAAGACCGTCCCGGGCCCGGGAGACTGGTCCCCGCGCTCGGCGCCGGGCGGTACGGTGCTTCCCGTGGCGGCCGTCCTGGGGCTCGGGGCGGCGCTGGTGATCGCGGCGCATCCGGCAACCGGATTCGCCGACGCCGCCGCGGCACAGCTGCTTCGGCCGGACGGCTACATCGATGCGGTGCTGGGGAGCTCGAACGCGGTGTACCACCTGCCGCGGGGAGGCGCGCCGTGATCCCGAGAGACCGATGGCTGCCCCACCCGCTGCTCAGCGCCGCGCTGCTGATCGTCTGGCTGTTGCTGGTCAACAGGATCGATATCGCCCAAACGGTGCTGGGCGCCGTGCTGGCGCTGGGCGTGCCGCTGATTACCCGCGGGTTCTGGCCCCGGGCGGTGCAGGTCCGCCGTCCCGGGCTCGTGGCCCTGCTCGCGCTTCACCTGTTGGGCGACATTGTCGTGGCCAATCTCAAGGTGGCCCGGCGGATCCTGGGCTCGACGCGGGCCCTGCGCCCGGCGTTCGTCGTGGTTCCCCTCGAGCTCACGAATCCCTATGCCGTCACCGTCCTGGCGAACGTCATCTCGCTCACGCCCGGCACGGTGTCGGCGGACCTCGGCCTCGATCGCACCTTCCTCGTAGTACACGCCCTGGACGTGGACGATCCCCACACCGTCGTCGATGAGATCAAGCGTCGTTACGAATATCCCCTCAAGGAGATCTTTTCATGCTGAGCCTGGCCGTCACCCTTGCCCTCGCCGCGATCATCGTGGCGATGCTGCTCAACTTCTGGCGTCTGCTGCGCGGTCCCGATACCGTCGATCGCATCGTCGCCCTGGACACGTTGTATATCAACGCCATCGCCCTGTTGGTCCTGGTGGGCATTCAGGGCGGGCACGACGTGTACTTCGAGGCGGCCCTGTTGATCGCATTGATGGGGTTCATCGGCACCGTCTCGCTGTGCAAATACCTCACCCGCGGCGACATCATCGAGTGATCCCGTGACTGCCGACTTCATCACGTCCGCATTTCTGCTCATCGGCGCGGCGTTCGCACTGATTGGCTCGCTGGGCCTGGCCCGGCTGCCCGACTTCTACACGCGGCTGCACGGGCCCACCAAGTCCACGACCCTGGGCGTGGGCGGCACGCTGATCGGCTCGGTGGTGCATTTCAGCACGCAGGAGACGGGCTTGAGCATGCACGAGCTGCTGATCGCCCTGTTCCTGTTCCTGACCGCGCCGGTCAGCGCTCACCTCTTGGCCAAGGCGGCGCTGCACCGGGGCGTACACTCGCTGGCGATCCTGCCCCGATCGGCCGCCGGGCAGCCCCAGGCCCAGCAGCGGGAACCGGGCGAAGACCAATAGCAGCGACCCACGGCAGAGCTCGCAGGTAGCTCGGAGTGCCGGGGTCATGCTGGGGTCAGGCCTGCATTATTGCATTGTTGCAAACGGAAAATCGGGGGTCGGTTGCGATTGTGCCAAATCAAAACGGCTCTCACCGCAAAGACGCGCCGCCCCCCGGAAATCGATGCGATCCCCTGGCGCGCGCGGGTCCCTGACCACGATCGATGCGGTTCGTCCCTCACCGCACCCGCACAAGCTGGCCATTCGGCGCGACAGGTTTGGCACCGAACCGCTAGTCGCGGCTAGAAAGCCGCTCCCACCCGAGGTTTACCACCGGCGCCACAACAAGGGTGGGGGCGACATTCTTGTCGCGACGGCAGGATTCGCAGGGGCAGCCCGGCTCGACTCTCAATCGGTGCGGTTCGTTCCTCACCGCACCCTGCACGCGCTATGCGTCCCCGCCAGCGGGCGGGACAGCCCGGGCGAATGGTTGCAATCCGAAACGCGCCGCGCACAGCGCGCCCTATGCGGGCGTGACCGTGCTATGCGTCCCCGCCGGCGGGCGGGTCGGGACGGACCCAGACGCAGGCGCCCCCGGAGCACTCCTCGATGCGCCGCAGCTGGCGCTCGTGGCCGGCGAGCTCCTCGGCGCTGGCCGCAATCACGCGCAAAGGCGGGCGATCGCGATCCAGCGTACGCACCAACCGTTCGCCCCCGCGCGACCACCCCTCGTCGCTGTCCAGGGACAGGCTTGTCTGCCCGCCGGTCATGGTCAGGTAGACGTCGGCCAGAATCTCGGCATCGAGCAGGGCGCCGTGCTTGTCGCGCTGCGAGTTGTCGATGCCGTAGCGCTTGCAAAGGGCGTCGAGGTTGTTCTTCTGCCCGGGGTGCAGCTCGCGTGCGAGGATCAAGGTGTCCAGCACCGTGCATACATCGGCGACGGTGCCAGACCCGCGACTGAGCCGAGCCAGCTCGTGATCGAGAAACCCGACGTCGAAGGGCGCGTTGTGGATGACCAGCTCGGCGCCGCGCACGAAGGCGAGAAAGTCCTCGGCCACGTCGGCGAAGCGCGGCTTGTCGCGAAGGAAGTCGTTGGTGATTCCGTGGACGTCGATGGCGCCTTGGTCGATGTCACGGTCCGGCTGCAGGTACTGGTGATAGTGGTTACCGGTCAGGCGGCGATTGAGCAGCTCGACGCAGCCGATCTCGATGATGCGGTGACCCTGGGCGGGCTCCAGACCGGTGGTCTCGGTGTCCAGCACGATTTGGCGCATAGTCAGTTGCGAGTTGCGAGTTGCGAGTTGCGAGTTGCGAGGACACGATACCATTTCAGCTGACGAGCTGCCAGGCGACAATTCTCGCCGCGATCGCGGAGGCACGCCGGTCGACGAACGCGGAGAACGCGGGGCCGCAGAGAGCGCGAAAAAGATCGACTGCTTCGTTTCCTCTCCGGCTGTAATTTCGCTTTCCTTTTCCTTCCCTTGGACTATTGATCTTTGACTTTTGACTTCCTCAACCCATAGGGCGCGCTTTGCGCCCCGCGCCTTGGAGGGCACTCGACCTAACACGCCCGCCGGTGGCCATCCGATGTGTCGTAATGCAATAATGCAGGCCTGACCCCAATGTGAGCGAATAACCGGTGTTCCCACGGATGCCTCATTGCCCGTGCGTTCCCCCGCCATGAGAAGCGTGCGTTCAGCGCCCCTGACTTGCCTTTTGCCTTTCGACTTACCGCTTCCCCGTCAGCATTGCGTCGATCGCCTCGTTGGCCAGGCGGTCGGCCCGCTCGTTCTCGGGGTGGCCGGCGTGGCCGCGCACCCAGTGCCACTGCACGTCGTGACGGGCGCGCGCCTCGTCCAGGCGGCGCCACAGATCCGCGTTCTTGACCGGCTTTCGATTGGCGGTCTTCCATCCGCGCCGCTTCCAGTTGGCCATCCACTCCGTGATGCCCTTGCGCACGTACTGGGAGTCGGTGGTCAATACCACGCGGCAGGAACGCTTCAGGCTCTCCAGGGCCCGGATCGCCGCGGTCAGCTCCATGCGGTTGTTGGTGGTCTCGGGCTCGGCCCCCCGCAACGTCTTTTCGTGTCCCCGGTAGCGCAACAGGACCCCCCACCCACCCGGGCCCGGATTCCCGCGGCAGGCGCCGTCGGTGAAGACCTCAACCTTGTTCATTGGACTCCCACTCGCGCAGCACACCGCTCCGCAGGAAGTTTTGCGACGCCGGATCGGCCAGGCCCGACACGATACTGCGCCGCGGCCGCCAGCGCGGCTTGATGGGCGTGAGGGTGGATACCTTCTTGCGACCGACCAGCACGTATGCGCCGCCCATGAACGGCCACCAGCGCCGGCCCCAGGACTCCAGAAAACCCAGCCGTTCCAGCAGCCGTGCGCGCTGCACCGGGGGCAGGAAAAACAACCGATGGCAGGAGACGACATCGAAACCCAAGAGCCGCAGCCAGTCGCGCAGCCGCGGCAGGCTCAGGAAGCGCCCGCACCACGGCACCGCGTTGCGGCGCCGGTGCAACATCCGGCGAACCCCCATGGGGCTGCGCGGATTAAAGCCCAGCACTACGACGTGGCCCTCCGGGACCAGGGTGCGCTCCGCCTCGCGCAGAACCTGGTGGGGATCCTGCGCAAACTCGAGGGTGTGGTAGAGAATCAGCGCATCCAGCGAGTCGCCGGAGATCGGCAGACGCTCGGGCTCGGCGCACAACGCCGCATCGCTCACGTCTTGATTCGCACCGATAGCCATGACCGCCCGGTGCAAGATACGGCTGGCCGCGAACAGCCGGTCCCCTATAGAGCCCACCTGCAACAGGTGGTAGCCGAACAGGTTGGGAAGGATGTCGTCCAGGTGCGCCTGCTCGGCCCGGCTCAATGTCCGGCCCATGGGCCGCTGGTACCACTCTCGGAGGTGGCGCTCGATGGCCTGATCGCCTGGGCAGGGTACGCGGCTACGCATGGTATGGGCGGCGAGGATAGCACAGCGCGCCGGTAGATACGGCGGTGCCAACCGCGGCGAGCGCGCCTCAAATCTGAGCCAGCAACGGCCGATAACCCGATACCAGCCCCGGAGCCGACCGGGTTCACAGATGCGGGCTTCACGCACGCACCGGGGCTTGCGCCCCCGAGGGCCATTCCCGTACTCTTTAGAACCGCAAAAAAATCAGAGGAATCAACTACAAATGCGGCTGTTATCGGTTGTCTTTATTGCGTTTTTTGCGATTGCCGGCTGCGACACCCTCCCCCATCGTGTCCAGACGCCCACCGGCCCGCAGGTCCCCGACACCGGTGTGGCCGCGAAGAGCCCCGCCTTCACCGGCGCGGCCTCAGCTCCCGGCGAGGACGAACCGCTGATCACCGCCGGCACCGCTGAGCTGCAGCGACAGTTCGCCCCCATTTTGGGACCGGCGCCGGAGCCTGTGCGCAACGGGTCCGGCGAGGCCCAACTGGCTGGGCCGGCGGGCCCGGCCGCGTCCACCGAGGCGGAGCCGCAAGCGCCCGCGAGTAACTCCTCGCCCGGGTCGCAGGCCCCGCCGGACCTTTGGGCGCGCATCCGGCAGGGCTTCCAGCTCTCCGGCCACGGCCACGCCCGGGTACAGAAATACCAGCGCTGGTATGCGGACCACCCCGGCTATATCGACCGGATGACCGACCGCGCCGAACCGTTTCTGCACATGATCGTCGAGGAGGTGGAGCGCCGGGGCATGCCCACCGAGGTGGCGCTGCTGCCCGTGGTGGAGAGCGCATTTCAGCCCTTCGCCTACTCCCACGGGCGGGCCGCGGGCATCTGGCAATTCATCCCCGGGACGGGGCGCCGCTACGGGCTGAAGCAGAACTGGTGGTACGACGGGCGCCGCGATGTCGCGGCCTCGACCCGCGCCGCCCTGGACTACCTGGAAAAGCTGCACGGGCAGTTCGACGGGGACTGGCTGCTGGCACTGGCCGCCTACAACTCCGGCGAGGGCACGGTTGAGCGCGCCATCGCCCGCAACCGTCGGCGCGGTGTCACCACGGACTTCTGGTACCTGGACCTGCCCCGGGAGACCGAGGGCTATCCGCCCAAGCTCCTGGCGATCAGCGCCATCGTCGAGGATCCCGCGGCGCACGGCATCGCCCTGAAGCCCATCACCGACGCTCCCAAGGTGGCCAAGGTGGATGTGGGCAGCCAGATCGACCTCGCGCTGCTGGCCGACCTCGCCGACATGAAGATCGAAGAGGTCTATCGCCTCAACCCCGGCTTCAACCGCTGGGCCACCGATCCCGACGGCCCGCACACCCTCCTGGTGCCGGTGAACAAGAGCGAAACGCTAAGCAACCGCCTCGCCGAGCTGCCCGCAGATCAGCGCGTCCGATGGCAGCGCTACAAGATTCGCCGGGGCGACTCGCTCATTCGCATCGCGCGCCGCCACCGCACCACGGTGGGCATGCTGCGCAAGGTCAACCGACTGCGCGGCAACCGCATCATTACCGGCCGGCATCTCCTCATCCCCGTAGCGGCCCGCTCTCCGTCGAGCTATCGGCTCAGCGCCGACCAGCGGCGCAGGGCCTTGCGCGGTCGCGGCCCCGCGGGCCGCGACAAGGTGGTGCACAAGGTGCGCCGCGGGGACACCCTCTGGGGCATCTCGCGCCGCTACGGCGTTTCGGTGCGCAGGCTGGCCCGATGGAACGGCATGGCCCCCAAGGACTACCTGCGCCCGGGGCAGAAGCTCGTCATCTGGGTCAAGCCGCAACCCGAACGCAGCGCAGGCCTGTCACACGTGAACGCCTCCCTCCCGATCTCGGCAATGATCCAGCCGCTGCGCTACATCGTACGCCGCGGCGATTCCCTCTCCCGCATCGCCCGGCGCTTCCGGGTCACGGTGAACGACCTGCGCAAATGGAACGGCCTCCAGAAGGGACGCTACCTGCAGCCCGGCCAGCGGCTGACCCTCTACGTCGACGTCACCCGCCAAGCGGGCAGCTAGCCGGAGAGACAAACCAAAAGTCGAAAGTCAAAAGTCCGAATTCGAACCGCGCAGGGAGCTCCTCAATCGATCCCCTTCGCGCTCTTTGCACCTCTGCGTCCTCTGCGTTCACCGACCGGCCGTGGCAATCATCCCCCCGCCACTCGCTACGCGCTACTCGCTACTCGTGATCCGGGCATAGGGCGGCCTGCCGCCGCCGCGCCCCGGCGGATGGCTGCAGTCCGAAACGCGGCGCGCACAGCGCGCCCTATGGGAGCACGCTCACCGACCGGCCGTGGCAATCATCCCCTCGCTACTCGTGATCCAGATACAGCCAGCAGTGGGCGGTGTGCCTGCCTTGCGTGGAGCCGGGATAGCGCTCGCGGCACACGGGCATGGCGTGGGGGCAGCGGGGATGGAAGTGGCAGCCTGCGGGGGGATTGCTTGGGGACGGCAGATCGCCCTGCAGCCGGATGACGGCGGTCTTCTTGCTCGGATCGATCACCGGCACGGCCGAGAGCAGCGCGCGTGTATAGGGGTGCTTGGGATCGGCCAGAACCGCCTCGACCGGGCCGTGCTCGACGATGCGCCCCAGGTACATCACCGCCACCTCGTGGGCCAAGTAGCTGACCACGGAGAGGTCGTGGGTGATGAACAGATACGAAAGGCCGAACTCCCCCTGCAGCCCTTCGAGCAGGTTCAGGATCTGGGCCTGCACCGAGACATCCAGGGCGCTGGTGGGCTCGTCGCATACGATTAGACGGGGATCCACTGCCAAGGCCCGCGCCACACAGATGCGCTGGCGCTGGCCGCCGGAGAACTCGTGGGGGTAACGCCCCCACATGTCGGCGGACAACCCCACGTGCTCGAGCAGCTCCTCCACCCGCCGGCGCCGCTCCTCGCGCCCGCCGCCGACGTTCTGCGCCAACATGCCCTCTTCGATGATGTCACCGATGCGCATCCGCGGATTCATCGAGGAATAAGGATCCTGGAAGATGATCTGGAAGTCCGAGCGCCGGGCCCGCAGGTCCTCGCCACGCAGCTCGGTGAGCTCTACCCCGTCGAAGCGCATGCTGCCCCGGGTGTTGCGGCGTAACAGCTGCAGGATCGCCTTACCCACGGTGGTCTTGCCGCAGCCCGATTCGCCTACCAGCGCAAGGGTGCGAGCCGTGTTGAGGCTCAGGGAGACCCCGTCCACGGCATACACGTATCCCGCAGTGCGCTGCAGCAGGCCCTTTTGAATGGGGAAGTGAACCTTGAGGTCTTGGACCTCCAGCAGCGGGTGGTCCGGCGGCTGCCCGGACAGCATCGCACCCTTGGCAGCGGTGGGGCGCGCCCGCGTCTTCTCGGCCGGCGCCTGGAACCTCGGGTTGAACAGGTGGCAGCGCACGCCCTGCCGGGTCTCGACTACCGTCCATTCGGGAGCCACGTCGCGGCAGGCCTGCCAGGCGTACTCGCAGCGCGGCTCGAAGCGACAGGCGTGGAACTCCTGGGCCAGAGAGGGCACCGAGCCGGGGATGACCTCCAGGGACTGCTTGCGCTTGTCCATGGCGGGCACCGAATCGAACAGCTTGCGGCTGTATGGGTGGCGCGGTCCCGCGAAAAACGCCTCGCGCTCGGCGAGCTCGACGATCTGCCCGGCGTACATGACCGCGACCCGGTCCGCCATCTCGGCCACCACCCCCAGGTCGTGCGTGATCAACATGACGGCCATCCCCGTCTCGCTCTGCAATTGCTTGAGCAGCTCCAGGACCTGGGCCTGGATAGTCACGTCCAGGGCGGTGGTCGGCTCATCGGCGATGAGCAGATCCGGCTCCCCGGCCAGGGCGATGGCGATCATCACCCGTTGCTTCATCCCGCCCGAGAGCTGGTGCGGATACTCCTGCGCGCGACGCGCCGGCTCGGGGATGCCAACCGCCTCGAGCAGCTCGACCACGCGCCTGCGCTCGCCGCGTCCGCGCAGACCCTTGTGCCGGCGCAGCGTCTCGCCGATCTGCTCGCCCACGGTGAAGACCGGGTTGAGCGAGGTCATCGGCTCCTGGAAGATCATGGCGACGCGATTGCCGCGCACCCCCCGCATGGCCAGCTCCGAATAGCGGGTGAGATCCTCGCCGTCCAGCAAAATGCGGCCGCTCACGATGCGCCCGGCGGGGCGAGGCACCAGCCCCATGATCGACAGCGCGGTCATGGACTTGCCGCAGCCGGACTCGCCGAGCAGGGCGAAGGTCTCGCCGCGCCGCACGTCGAAGCTCACGCCGTCCACGGCGCGCACCGCCCCGCGCGCGCTGTTCAACCACGTCTTCAGGTCCTCGATCTGCAGGAGTACATCGTCGGTCATGGGTTCACCGTTCGCGTGCGAGCTCCGGGATCACGCGCCGCATCGCACCTGGTTGAGCGGCCTCCAGCCTCATTCAGGCCAAAACCAAATCGAAGGACTCGCGGGTAAGCCTTTGCCCGCCCCGCGCGAGACTCACCTCGTCTGCGCCCTCCGCGGAAACCACCTCTTGGTCCTCCGGCAGAACCTCGTTCCCACCGCCAGGAGCCAGTTCGAGCGCACCTCGAGCTGCCAGGCCGACTTCACAATAGGGACGCCTTGGCAATACGCCTCCTCCTAAAGCCACCTGCCAACCGGGACGGCGCCGACAGCGGTCCTGACCAATCTGCGGATACCCGGCATCGTCCAGCGCCTCATTCGGGCGCAGCGCGAATCCTTCCCTTTCCGTAGCCATTGCCATAGTTCCCCGAGCGACCTGTCTTGACTGTCTCCGAATTATGTCATTGCGCGCAGCCGCGGATCGAATGCATCCCGGACCGCGTCCGAAAACAGGTTGGCGGACAAGACCAGCGTGAACATGAACAGGAAGGCCGCGAACAGTGACCACCACACCACCGGCTCGCGCGCCATCTCCAGGCGCGCGCTGTTGATCATGTTGCCCCAACTCGTGGTCGAAGGATCGACGCCGACGCCAATGTAGGACAGAACCGCCTCCGCCAGCACCAGCCCGCTGAAATCCAAAACGATGATGATGAGCACGATGTGCATCACATTGGGGAGAATGTGTCGCCCGATAATCTTAAAGTGATGCACACCGAAGGCTGTGGCCGCCTCGATATAGTCCATCTCCGCGATCTTGAACGTCTCCCCGCGCAGCAGGCGGCACAGCCCCGTCCAGCTCGTGACCCCGAGGATGATGCAAAGGGCGAGCAGCTGCAGGTCCGCACGGTCGGTTCCGGTCTCGAACAGCTCCGGGTGGTTCTCGATGTAGATCTGAATGGACAGGATCGCCGCGGCGATCAGCAAGACCCCGGGGATGGAGTTCAGGGTCGTATAGACGTACTGGATCACGTCGTCGGCCCAGCGCTTGAAGTAGCCGGCCGCGATTCCCAGCATGATGGCAAACGGCAGCATGACCAGCGTCGCGAGCGTGCCGATCACCAGCCCGGTCCGGATGCTTTTCACGGCCTGGTAGAAAACATCCTGCCCCACCTTGTCGGTGCCGAGGATGTGGTACTTGGTCCCGAGCTGGATGACAGCCATGGTGAAGATAATAATGGCGAGCGCGGCGTACAGGGCCACGTGCCACGGCAACTCGGTGCGCCCGCGCAAAAGCCGCCGGGCCGCCGGGCCAAACCCGAGCCCTGTGCGATACGCCGTCGCCATCGCCCCCATCCCAACCAACAGCAGCCAGATGCCCAGGCCGCGCACCAGCGCAAGCACCAGGTGCCAGGCGATGTCGGCTCCCCGGTCCCGGGCCGGGTCCTCCAGGTGGGCGCCGCCGTATTGCAGCCTGGGATAGACGCGTATCGTGCTGCCGTCCGCCTGGTCCACCGCCTCCTTACTGTACAGATGAGTTGCAAACGGCGCCGAGTAGGTCTTTTCCACGCGCCGGCGCAACGGTTCCGCCAGGGCGTCCAACACGCTGGTCACTCGCACGGAATAGTGCACTTCGCTGCTCTCGGCCTGGCGCGGCAGCGGTGTTCGGAAGTGCACCGAGTCCAGCAATCCCACAATCACGTAGACACCCAGGATCACCGCGGCCCCCATGGCGATGCGCCGGCGAAACACCTGACGCCACGGCGTACTCAGGTGCTCCCGGTGACGGATGTAACCCACCAGCACTACGGCCATGGCCACGAGCAGATACACGAGGCGATCGGTCCAAAGATACACGGGCTTTACCCCTGCGGCGGCCGGCAGCCACAGCAACAGAACGGCCCCGAGCCCGACGAGCACGGCCGGTGTAAGCCACCAAGTCTTATGTGCGCGTATCACCATTCATCCCAGCCGGATTCGGGGGTCCACCAGTGTATAGGAGATATCCGTCAACAGGAGCCCAAGGATGTAGAGCACGGCGCCCAGGAACACCATCGCTCGCACAATGGCAAAGTCCTGGGCCTGGATGGCGTCGATGGTGTAGCTGCCCAGGCCGGGGATGCCAAAGAACGACTCGGTGAGGAGGCTGCCCAGGAACAGCTGCGGGATGAGGACCACCGCACCGGTGAGGATGGGAATCATGGCGTTCTTGAGCACGTGCTTGAACAGCACCCGGAGCTCCGACAGACCCTTGGCCCGGGCGGTCTGCACGTAGTCCTTGCCGGCCTCCTCCAGGAATATGGTTCGATACCAGCGCGTGCCTGCGCCGACACCGCTGATCACGCCAATGAACACTGGAAGGATTACAAACTTGAGCGCGCTCCAGCCGGCGTCGTAGCCGGAGATCGGCACTACATGGAGCAGCTTTCCGAATATGAATTGGCCTACGATGATGTAAAACAACATCGAGATGGACATCAAGATCACTGACAGTACCACCCCTCCCAGGTCCACGTAAGTTGCCCGGAAGAACGCCAATAGCATGGCGAAATGGATGTTCACGATGAGGCCGATGACGAACACGGGCACCGCGATGGCCAGGCTGGGCCACATCCGCTGCTTGATGTCGCGCCCGATGGGGCGCCCATCGTCGGCCGCGCCGAAATCGAAAACGAACAAGCGCACCGACTTCTGGAAAAATATGGTCTGGGTGAGCTGCCCCACCCCTTCCGCCTCCGGGTTGTATAGGAGCGGCTTGTCATAACCGCGCTCGCTTTTCCATTTGTCGATGGCCGTCTGATCCACGTGCTTGACGCCCAAATGCATACGCGCCATATCGTCCGGGCTGTTCACTACAAAGAACAGAACAAAGGCGAGCAGATTGACCCCGATCAATATTGGTATCGCGTAGAGGATGCGGCGAATGATATATGCGAGCATGGGGCTTAGCTTTGCACTGCCTGGCGGCGCACGCCCTCGGCAATGGTTTCGCGCTCGCGCTGCCTGTACATCAGCACGGCCGGCAAAACCGATACCAGCACGATCCCGATCACGACGAACACGGGCCAGATCACCGGCCGGTTCCACTCCCGGCGCTTCTGCGCGCGCAGCTCGGGTGTGACCTTGCGGTATTTCATGCTGTTGTGCGCCATGAGGTTGGGCACGACGTTATGGTACCAGGCGTGGTGCACGATGAAGTTCTTCGGGTGCAGACCCCATATCCACGGGGCGTCCCGTCGCACGATCTCGAGCATGTGCTCGATGATGGCCATACGCTCGGGGCTGTTCTCCATGGCCTTCATCCGCTCGAACAGGCGGTTGAACTCGGGGTTGTCGTAATTGGCCGCGTTCTCGCCCTGGTGCTCGACCTTGCCGTTGGGTCCGTACAGCAGAAACAGAAAATTCTCCGGATCCGGATAGTCGGCGTTCCACCCCCAGATGAAGATCTGTGCCTTGCCCTTGCGCATCTTTTCGCGAAAACGATTGTAGTCGGTGTTGCGCACGATGAGCTCGAGGTCGATCTTGCGAAGCTGCTTGCGGTACCAGTCCAGGAGCGACTTGCTTTCCGGGCCGGTCGCGGTGACGTCCAAATGGAGGATGAGCGGCCTGCCCGTTTCGGCATCGCGCCCATTGGGATAGCCGGCCTCGGCGAGCAGTTGCCTGGCCTCGGCGATCGGCCGGCGCACGGCCCTACCCTGCTTCCACTCATACACGTAGGGGTTGATCCCTTTGCGCCCTTCCTGATGACCGAAGATCCCGGGCGGGATCGGACCCTGCGCCGCCGTGGCGCGGCCGTTGCGGAAGATGGAAATGAACTCTTCGTGGTCCACGGCAATGGAGATCGCCCGGCGCAGCTTGCGGGCGCGCTCGCTGTAGCCGCCGACCACAGGGTCGAGCATGTTGAAGCCCATGTAGAACGTGGAGGTCTCCACAATCGTGATGAGCTCGATCCCCTTCTCGCGCATCGCAGGGGTGAGCTGCGCCTCGCCCTGCACGTTGAACTGGATCGCTTGATCGAAGCTGTCCGATGCGATCCCAGAGGCGTCGTAGTAGCCCTGCAGGAACTTGTTCCAGTAGGGGATCGTCTCCTTCTCCAGGCTGTAGACCACCTTGTCGATGAACGGCAGCCGCTCGCCGGCCTCCTCCAACAGCCCGGCCTCGGCGTCGCCGGGCGCGCCTTGCCGTGGATAGTAGTCGCGGTGAAAGTTCGGATTGCGCTCCAACACCATGCGCAGATTCGGATTGTTCTCCGTCAGCATATAGGCACCGGTACCCACCGGATACCAGTCGAGTGTAATGTTGCGCGCCTGCAGCCCCGGCTGGGAGTAGAAGCGATCGGCCTCCGGCGGCATGGGGGCGAAGAACGGCATGGCCAGCCAGTACATCAGCTGGGGGTACTTGCCGCGCACCTTGATCCGGTAGGTGTAGCGATCCACCAACTCGACACCTTCCAGCGGATATCGGGTGAGGTCCAGATAGGCGTCGGGGCCTTGCTCTCGCGTGAGCTTCCCGTGGGCGCGTTGCAGGGTCTTGGCGTAGTCCCGCAGGCCGACGATGTAGTCGGCCATGATGCTGAAGATGGGCGAGTGGAGCCTGGGGTGCGCAAGGCGCTTGATCTGATATACGTAGTCCGCGGCGACCAGCTCGCGCGTGGCGGTCTCGGGAAAATCGGCCAACTTGTCGATGCCTTCGATGCGCTCGGCGGCCAGGTCATGGTAGCGGTACCGGCCTTGGGCGTCCCGGGCGAAGGCCGGATGCGGCTGATACCGGATACCCGGCCGTATGCGGATCTCGTATACGGTACGGGCCACCCGGTCCTGTNNTCGCCCGGGGCATGGACTCGGCCGTGAGGGGCTCGAGCTGATAGGGGCGCTTGAGATAGTGGTACTGCAGGGGCGGCTCGTAGACCTCGCCGATGATGGCGTACTCGTCGGAGCTGTAGGCGCGTATGGGGTCGAGGTGCTTGGGGCGGACGGTGAAGGACGAATAGAATACATTCTCGCCGCTGTCCGAGGCGGGATAGGGGTTGTTCCACGGGCCCTCACCGCAGGACGCAGACAGCAGGGCGAGCAGGACGCCGACCGTTCGGATGACTGACTGAGATCGGCCTCTCACTGGGCGCCCGGCGCTGCCCGCGGGGCGGCCCGCCAGCCTATCTCTTGATGCGTATACCATCGTGCTCCGTTCAAACCTCGGCCGCACCCGGAGTGCGGGCCGCCCGACATTATAAACCGGAAGCCCGTGGTGATTCACACGGGGGCGGCTGGGGTTTAGCCAGGGGCCACCCATCCAACCGGGTGGGGCCGTCCAGCACCCGGATCTGCCGGACGCCGTGCAAGCGGCAAGCGCACGGGGAGCGTACGATTCGGGCTTGCCGGCAGCAGACGGAAGCGACGTCTATGCCCTTCAGGGCGCAAGGCCCCGGCTTTCGGTCGATATCGGGCAAAGATCGGGGCTGGGCGCTTCCCCGGGCCGGGGTCGGACTGGGGCCCGGGCCCTGCCCCGCTGGCGTATCAGGCCCACTTTGGTACAATCCCGCTGCACCCCCGGCGGATTGCACGGTCAGCCGCGACCCCGCTCGTACAACCAACAACCAGAGAATCGCACTATGGGATTTCTGTCCGGGAAAAATGCCCTGATCGTCGGGCTCGCCAGCAACCGCTCCATCGCGTGGGGCATCGCCAGGGCCATGCGCCGCGAGGGAGCCGAGCTGGCGTTCACCTATCAGAACGACAAGCTGCAGGACCGCGTGGAGAAGCTCGCCGCCGAGCTGGACTCGGACATCACCCTGCCCTGCGACGTCGCCAGCGACGAGCAGATCGACGGGGTGTTCGAGCATCTGGACGACTACTGGGACCATCTCGATATCATAATCCACTCGGTGGCGTTCGCCCCGCGCGAGGCCCTGGAAGGCGATTTCCTGGATGCCATGAGCCGCGAGGCCTTCGGGGTCGCCCACGAGATCAGCTCCTACAGCTTCTCGGCCCTGGCCAAGGCCGGGCGCAACATGATGCAGGGGCGCAACGGGGCCCTGCTCACCCTGAGCTACCTGGGCGCCGAGCGGGCCATGCCCAACTACAACGTGATGGGCCTCGCCAAGGCGAGCCTCGAGGCCAACGTGCGCTACATGGCGCACACCCTGGGCCCGGAGGGCATCCGGGTCAATGCCGTCTCCGCCGGCCCCATCCGCACCCTGGCCGCCGCCGGCATCAGCGACTTTCGCAAGATGCTGGATCACGTCGAGCAGAACGCGCCGCTGCGGCGCAACGTCACCATCGACGAGGTGGGCAATGCCGGCGCCTTCCTGTGCTCGGACCTGGCCTCGGGCATCACCGGCGAGGTGCTCTACGTCGATGCCGGCTTCAACATTGTGGGCATGAACCTCTAGGCACCGCTCATGAGGTACCGCCGTCGGCCCCTCAGCCGGATTTAGGGCACGGCGGGCTGGCCTTCACTCTCGTCGAGGCGCCAAGCACGCAAAGAAGCTATTGCTCTTCCCCAGCGGGCTCTGCGCCTTTGCGAGAGGATCTTTCAGCCTGCCCTGCCACGGCCCCTGAACTCGTTTGTCCCGCCTCGGCGCCTCCGATTCGCCGACACCAGTGATCTGCACCTCGCGAAACCAAAGCCGATTAGGTGCGTGCTTATGCCGGGGCGACCAGGATCTGCTTCTCGCCCTCCAGCCACCCGATGATCACCGCGCCGCAGGAGTCGCTGAATACGTTCAACGAGGTGCGCAGCATGTCCAGGATGCGGTCCACGGCGAGGATCAGGCCGATGCCCTCGGCGGGCAGCCCGATGGCGGCGAGGATGATGGCGATGGCCACCAGGCTGGCGGCGGGAATGCCGGCCACGCCGATGGAGGTGAGCAGGGCAACCAACACCACGGTGAGCTGCTCGGCAAAGCCGAGCTCCAGGCCGTAGGCCTGGGCGATGAACATGGCGGCCACGCACTCGTACAGCGCCGTGCCGTCCATGTTCACGGTGGCGCCCAGCGGCAGCACGAAGCTGCTGGTGCGGTTCGAGACCCCGGCGTTCTTCTCCACGCACTCCATGGTCAGCGGCAGCGTCGCCGAGGAGGAGGCGGTGGAGAACGCGGTCAGCAGCGCGGGCGCCATGGCGCGGTAGTGACGAAGGGGATTGACGCGCGCCACCAGGCGCAGCAGCAGCGGCAGGGTGACGAAGGCATGGACCGCGAGCGCCAGGACCACACTGAAGGCGAAGATGCCCAACGAGCCAGCCAGCTCCGCCAGGTTCTCGCCCCCCATTCCGGCCACCACCTTGGCCACCAGGGCGAAGACGCCGAGCGGGGCGAACCTCATGACCAGGTCGGTGATCTTCATCATCACCTCGAACAGCCCCTGCCAGAAGCTGTATTGGACCTCGGCGTAGTCCTCGTTGATCCGCGCAATGAAGAAACCGAACAGGATGCTGAAGAAGATCAACCCCAGCATCTGGCCGTTGGCCGCCGCCGCGATCACGTTGGCCGGGATCATGCCCAGGAACACGTCGGCGATATCGCCCGCACCCTTGCCCGCCACCTGCTCGGCGGCACGGGCGGCGTTCTCGGCGGACAGGCCCAGGACGTCGCGCGCCGGCTGCCCGTCGATGATCCCCGGCTTGAAGGCGTTGACGACGATCAGCCCGACCAGGACGGAGAGCAGGCTGGTGGTGAGGTAGAACAAGACCGTCTTGCCGCCCAGGCGCCCCAGGCCGCGGCCGCCGCCGATCCCCGCGATCCCCGTGATGATGGACGAGGCGATCAGCGGCACGATGATCATCTTCAGCGCGTTGAGGAACAACGTGCCGACGAAGTCGTAGGCGGCATAGAGGCGGACCCCGAGCAGCGAGCCTTCGGTGCCGCTGGCGAGCCCTGCGACGACCGCCAGGGCCAGGGCGATCAGGATCTGCCAGTGTAGCTTGATGACCTACTCCCCTCGCTCGAGCACCCGCTCGTTCACCGTGACGTCCGCGGTGCGCCGGACCTGATCGGTCACGGCGGCGAGCTCGCTGCGCCCGTACAGCCGTTCCATGAACTGGCGCATCGCCTTTCGCACGGTCTCCGTCGCCTCATCGGGTCTGCCGTCGCGCACGCCGCGCACGGCCACCAGCGCCACGTCGCCCCCCGACAGGTCCACCCGGGTGTAGCGTGCCCCGCCCTCGGGCGGCACCCCCAGCCCGAACGCCGCCGACACGACCGCGGGGTCGTGGCCTTGCGCATCGCGCCCCACGTAGCCGGGCGTCTCGGGCTCCAGCCCGCGGTCCTTCGTGACCGCCTCCAGGTCCCGCTCGCCGCCCCGCAGGGCCGTGACCAGCTCCTCGGCCAGGGCCCGCGCCCGCTCGCGGGCCAGGCGGTCGCGGATGCGCCCGGCGATCTCCTCGCGCACCTCCTGCAGGGGACGCAGCTGCGAGGCGCGGTAGTCGCGCACCCGGATCACCGCCACCGGGCTGATGCGCGTGCGGTCCTCGGGGGCGAGCTCGATCAGCTGACTGTTGAGGGCGTCGTCGAGGTTGCCCCCGGCCAGCACGTCCTCGCTGAACGCCGCCTCGATCACCTTGGGATCCGAGGCGATCCCCTCCTCGGCCCCGCCGCGGCCGACCCAGTCGGTCCGCCGGATCTGCAGGCCGACCGCCTCCGCCGCCGACTCCAGGCTGAGGGGATTCTGATAGGTAAGGTCGTAGCGTAGAGCAGCTCCGAGCGCTCGTAGAAGAGGTCCTCGGCCTCCTCGCGGCGAATCTGTCGGGCCAGCTCCTCGCGCGCCTCGGCGAAGGACTTCTGCTCGCCCGGCTTGATCTCCGTGAGCTTGATGATGTGGAACCCGAACGCGCTGCGCACCGGCTCGCTGACCGCGCCCTCGCGCTCCAGCGTGAACAGCGCCTTCTCGAAGCGCTCGTCCAGGGTGCCGCTGCGCACCACGCCCAGCTCTCCGCCGTTGGCGGCCGAGCCCGGATCGTCGGAGTGCTCTTTGGCAAGCTCGGCGAACGAGGCCCCTTCCTGGATGCGCTCATACAGCGTCTGGGCCTCTTCCCGCGCGGCCGTGACGGCCGCCCCGTCGGCGTCCTCCTCGACCGCGATCAGGATATGTGCCGCCGAACGCTGCTCGGCGCGATACAACGAGTCCTTTTGCTGCTCGTAGCGCGCGCGCAGGCGCTCCTCGGAGACCTCGATGGTGGACTCGATGTCGCGCACGTCCAGCTTCAGATAGGCCAGCTTGACCTGTTCGGGGGTGCGAAACGCCTCCGGGTGCTGATCGTAGTAGGCCCGGATCTGCTCGTCCGTGACCTCGATATCCCCGCGAAAGCGCTGCGCGGGGATCACCGCATAGGCGAGGTCCACCTCGCGGTCGCGAAGCCGGATCATCTCATCGCGCTCGCGATCGGTGATAAAGGCGGTATCGGAGATGGCGCCGCGAAATTGCTGCTTCACCAGCTGCTGGCGCTGCTGCTCCTCGAAGGCGACCTTGTCCAGGCGGTTCTGCCGCAGCAGCTCCTCGTAGAGCTGCTTGTCGAATCGGCCCTCGGTCTGAAACGCGGGCAGCGAGGTGATGTGCGCCAATATCTGGCGATCGCCGATGCGAAGCCCCGCCTCCCAGGCCGCCTGCAGCACCACTTGCTCCTCGATCACCCGCTCGAGCACGGCGCGCTTGAGGCGGCTGGCGTCGGCCCCGGTGGGCCGCTCGCCAGCGCGCCGCACGGCAGCCTCATAGGCATCCGAGAACGCGTACCAGGAGATCTCGCTGCCGTCGACCTCGGCGACGTTGACCTCGGACCCGCCGCCCAGGTACTCCTGAATACCCCAAAGGGCGAACGGGATAATCAATAGAATGACGATGATCCACGCGATGATGCCGGTGGCTCGCTCTCGGATCGCTAACAGCATGCCCCTCTCGATCCTCAGGTTTGTGTCGGTCTAAGTGTTTGGATACCCCATCGAGCCCGTGGAAAGTCACCCCGGGCACGGGTCGGTCCGCGGCAGGCCATGATACCCCATATAAGAAAAGAGCGCTTCACTGGAAGCGCTCTTCGATGGCCGAGTAAGATGTGTGGCGGAGCGGACGGGACTCGAACCCGCGACCCCCGGCGTGACAGGCCGGTATTCTAACCAGCTGAACTACCNNTGGGTGCTGAGGGATTCGAACCCCCGACATCCGCCTTGTAAGGGCGACGCTCTCCCAGCTGAGCTAAGCACCCCAGGAGGCGCGCTAGTTTACGGCATCCTTGAGGGCTTTGCCAGCCTTGAAGCTGGGCACCTTGGCCGCGGCGATGTTGAGGGTCTCCCCGGTCCGGGGGTTACGGCCGGTGCGCGCGGCACGCTCGCGCACCTGAAAGGTGCCAAATCCCACGATGGTCACTTGATCTCCGCCTTTGAGGCTGTTGGTGACCGCATCGAATACGGCATCCACGGCGCGCGTGGCGGCAGCCTTCGACAGGTCGGCGGAGGCGGCGACGGCTTCGATTAATTCTGCTTTGTTCATATTCCTCCCCTTCATCACATATCTGGTGACAACACGTCCCCGGCAGACGTTCAGACAGGCTGGCGGAACGGCTCGATGCGCCTCGCGCCCCGTGTGTGCACGGGCGCCTGGACGGCTTGGCGGCCGGCATCCGGCCCCTCGCCGCCCCGAGACCAAAAACCACGGCATAGGAGACCGCGATTCACGTGAAGGCCAGTCAGAACGCCCGCCTCACCGACACGCCGCGGGTGAGCCTCCTGACCGCCCGAACCCGCTCGACGGTGTCCCAATCTTTCCATTGAAGACACCCGCCTTGGTACAGCGCGCGGGCTCGAGGCAATGGCAGCAAGTTATACCAAGCGCTCTGAATCTGTGTCAACTGAAACAAGACGCGGAGAAAGTCCCGTAGAACAGAAAGTTGCTGCACACCAGCGGGTGCCGGAAACACGACGGGCGGCCCGGCGGCCGCCCGTGATTGCGGGTCTCTCGCGCCCGGTCAGGCTTGCGGGCCGGGCCCGCTCAGTGCGCGCGCAGCCCGTTCTCCTGTTTCTTACCCTTGGCCGCCTTTTCCTTCTCCTTGGCGGCCACATCCTCACCGCCCTCCGGCAGCGGCACCGGCATGTGCTGCAGCGCCACATCGAGAACCTCGTCGATCCACTTCACGGGACGGATGTCCAGCTTTCCCTGGATGTTCTTGGGAATCTCGGCCAGATCCCGCTTGTTCTCGTCGGGGATCAGCACGGTGCTGATGCCCCCGCGGTGGGCGGCGAGCAGCTTCTCCTTGAGCCCGCCGATGGGCAGCACCTCGCCGCGCAGGGTGATTTCGCCGGTCATGGCCACCTCGGCCCGCACCGGGATCTTGGTCAGGGCCGACACCAGCGCGGTGCACATGGCCACGCCGGCGCTGGGACCGTCCTTGGGGGTCGCGCCCTCCGGGACGTGGATGTGAATATCGTACTTCTGGTAGAAGTCGGGCTCGATACCCAGCAGGGAGGCCCGGCTGCGCACCACGGTCATGGCCGCCTGGATGGATTCCTGCATGACATCGCCGAGCTGCCCGGTGTGTGTGAGCTTGCCCTTTCCGGGCACCAGGGCGGCCTCCACGCGCAGGAGCTCGCCGCCCACCTCGGTCCAAGCGAGGCCGGTGACCTGGCCCACCTGGTCGTGCTCCTCGGCCTTGCCGAAGCGGTAGCGCTTCACGCCCAGATACTTGTCGATGTTGCGCGGAGTGACCTCTACCTTCTTGTCGACCTTGCCCAGCAGGATGTCCTTGACCACCTTGCGGCAGATCTTGGCGATCTCCCGCTCCAGGTTGCGCACGCCCGCCTCGCGGGTGTAGTGGCGAACGATATCGCGTATGGCGTTTTCCGAGACGCTGAGCTCGGCCTGCTTAAGGCCGTTGCTCTTCATCTGCTTGGGCAGCAGGTAGCGCTTGGCGATGTTGAGCTTCTCGTCCTCGGTGTAGCCCGGGATGCGGATGACCTCCATGCGGTCGAGCAGCGGCGCCGGAATGTTCAGGGTGTTCGCCGTGCACACGAACATCACGTCGGAAAGGTCGAAGTCGACCTCCAGGTAGTGATCGTTGAAGGTGTTGTTCTGCTCCGGATCGAGCACCTCCAGCAGCGCCGAGGACGGATCGCCGCGAAAATCCATGGACATCTTGTCCACTTCGTCGAGCAGGAACAGCGGGTTGCGCGTCCCCACCTTGGCCAGGTTCTGGACGATCTTGCCGGGCATGGAGCCGATGTAGGTGCGGCGGTGGCCGCGGATCTCGGCCTCGTCGCGCACCCCGCCCAGGGACATGCGGACGAACTTGCGGTTGGTGGCGCGCGCCATGGAGCGGCCCAGGGAGGTCTTGCCCACGCCCGGCGGGCCGACCAGGCACAGGATCGGACCCTTGAGCTTCTTGACGCGCTGCTGCACCGCCAGGTATTCGAGGATGCGCTCCTTGACCTTCTCCAGCCCGTAGTGGTCGGCCTCGAGAACGTCCTCGGCGGCTCCCAGGTCGCGGCGGATCTTGGTCCGCTTCTTCCACGGCAGGCTCACCAGCCAGTCGATGTAGTTGCGCACCACGGTGGCCTCGGCCGACATCGGCGACATCAGCTTGAGCTTGTTGAGCTCGGCGGTGGCCTTTTCCTGGGCCTCCTTGGGCATGCGCGCCTTCTCGATGCGGTTGGCGAAGTCCTCGACCTCGTTGGGCGCCTCCTCCAGGTCGCCCAGCTCCTTCTGGATCGCCTTCATCTGCTCATTGAGGTAGTACTCGCGCTGGCTCTTTTCCATCTGCTGCTTCACGCGCGAGCGAATGCGCTTCTCCACCTGCAGGATGTCGATCTCGCCCTCGATCAGGCCGAGCAGGTGCTCCAGGCGCGCGCGCACGTCCTCGATCTCGAGGATGTGCTGTTTTTCCTCGAGCTTCAGCGACATGTGCGCGGCGATGGTATCGGCCAGGCGGCCCGGATCGTCGATGCCCGAAAGCGATGTCAGGATCTCCGGGGGCACCTTCTTGTTGAGCTTGACGTATTGATCGAACTGCGAGAGCAGCGACCGCATCAAGACCTCGACCTCGCGATCGTCGGTGTCCGGGGCCTCCACCCGCGCGATCTGCGCCGCGAAGTGCTCCTCCTGATCGAGATAGTAAACCACCCGCGCGCGGTCGGCCCCTTCCACCAGCACCTTGACGGTGCCATCCGGAAGCTTTAGCAACTGCAGGATGGTCGACAACGTGCCCACCCGGTGGATATCGTCCGCGTCCGGGTCGTCCACTTCGGCGCTCTTCTGGGCGACCAGCAGGATCTGCTTGTCGCCCGCCATGGCCGCCTCCAGGGCCTGGATGGATTTCTCCCGTCCCACGAACAGCGGGATCACCATGTGCGGATAGACCACCACATCGCGCAGCGGCAGCACGGGGACCACCTGCATCGCGTTGTCGGTCACGTCGGATGTCTTGTCGTCGTGCTCCATCTGAGCGCACCTCTATGGGGTGAATTGCAGGGCGTGTGGCCTGGCCTCGGGCCACCACTGCATGATATGGGGGCCGGATCCGGGGTTTCAACGCCTGGTCCAGCCGCATCAGGGTTGCGCGGCCGCGTGCAAACCGGCGCCCCTATAGACTAGGAGCGGCAGCCGTCTCTACCCCTTGAGTGAACACCAAGCCGGACGCGGGTGCATTCGGCTGTAGGGGACGCGGGGCGGTCCCGTTGCCTCAGTCCGAGACCGCGCGCTGCTGCTCGCTGCTGCCCTCGTAAAGGACATAGGGGCGTGCCTCACCCCGGATCACCGCCTCGTCGATCACGACCTTGCTCACGTTTTCCATAGACGGCAGATCATACATCGTGTCGAGCAACACATGCTCGAGTATGGTGCGCAGCCCGCGGGCGCCGGTCTTGCGGTCCATGGCCTTTCGCGCAATCGCCCGCAGCGCGTCGTCGCGGAACTCGATCTCGCAGCCTTCCATCTCGAAGAGCTTGAAATACTGCTTGGTCAGCGCGTTCTTGGGCTCGGTGAGGATGGTCACGAGGGCGTCCTCGTCCAGCTCCTCGAGCGTGGCCACCACCGGCAGGCGCCCCACGAACTCGGGGATCAGCCCGTACTTGATCAGGTCCTCGGGCTCGACTTCGTACAGCGTTTCACCCAGGGTGCGGTTGTCGTCCTTGCTCTTGACGTCGGCAAAAAATCCGATGCCGCCCTTTTCCGAGCGCCCGCGGATGATCTTCTCCAGGCCGGCGAAGGCCCCGCCGACGATGAACAGGATGTTGCCCGTGTCCACCTGCAGAAATTCCTGCTGCGGGTGCTTACGTCCCCCCTGCGGCGGAACCGAGGCAACGGTGCCCTCGATCAACTTCAACAGGGCCTGCTGTACCCCCTCGCCGGAGACATCTCGCGTGATCGAGGGGTTTTCGGACTTGCGCGAGATCTTGTCGATCTCATCGATGTAGACGATGCCGGTCTGGGCCTTCTCCACGTCATAGTCACATTTCTGCAGCAGCTTCTGGATGATGTTCTCAACATCCTCGCCGACGTAGCCCGCCTCGGTCAGGGTGGTGGCATCGGCGATCGTGAACGGCACGTTGAGAAGACGCGCCAGGGTCTCGGCCAGGAGGGTCTTGCCCGAACCGGTGGGCCCGATGAGCAGGATGTTGCTCTTGGCGATCTCGACATCATCCTGTCGCTGGGAGATCTCCAGGCGCTTGTAATGATTGTACACCGCCACCGATAGGATCTTTTTGGCGCGGTCCTGACCGATGACGTACTCGTCGAGTACGCAATTGATCTCGTGAGGGGTCGGCAGCTTGCTGCCCTCGGTGGCAGCCTTCTCCTGCATCTCCTCACGGATGATGTCGTTGCACAGCTCGACGCATTCGTCGCAGATGAAGACGGACGGGCCCGCAATCAGCTTGCGGACCTCGTGCTGGCTCTTGCCGCAAAACGAGCAATAGAGCAGCTTGCCGCCGTCATCCCCCTTGCCGTGTCTCTCGTCACTCATAACACATCCTCGGTATCGACCACGCACAAACCTCGTGGTCACATTACAACCGACCGTCACTCTCCACTGTGACCTCTATCAAAACCCCGCCTTCTTCGGGTTACTTTATCGCGGTGTTTGGCTGCTTCCCGGTTACCAGCCTAATCGGGCTCCCGTTCTTATTCAACTACGTTCCAAATCCCGTTACAAGCAATCTCCGCGCCTGCGATAAGGAATTGAAGCGGGACGCTTTTTATTCGTTATTCGGCGCCGCGGCCTTACCTGCCGGGCGGCTCCATGGCCTCGGCGCGCCTCTCCAGCACCTGATCGATCAGTCCGTAAGATACGGCCTCGTCGCCGCTCATAAAGTTGTCGCGGTCGGTGTCTGTTTGGATCTTCTCGATGGGCTGACCCGTGTGGTATGAAAGAATCTGATTGAGCCGTTCGCGCATCAACAGGATCTCCCGAGCGTGGATGTCGAAATCGGAGGCCTGCCCCTGGAACCCGCCCATCGGCTGGTGAATCATCATACGAGAGTGCGGCAGGGCATAGCGCTTGCCCGTGCTGCCACCGGCCAGCAACAGCGCTCCCATGCTCGCGGCCTGCCCCACGCACATGGTGCTTACGTCCGGCTTGATGAACTGCATCGTGTCATAGATCGCCAGGCCCGCGGTCACCGAGCCGCCCGGCGAGTTGATGTACACGTGGATGTCCTTGTCCGGGTTCTCCGATTCCAGAAACAACAGCTGCGCAACAACCAGGTTCGCTATATGGTCTTCCACCGGACCGACCACAAAGATCACCCGCTCCTTGAGCAGCCGGGAGTAGATATCGTAGGCACGCTCACCGCGGGGTGTCTGCTCCACGACCATGGGCACGAGGCCCAGTGCCCGCATTTCGCTCCCCTCGCCATTTGTCATTTTATCGGTCATAGCAGTACTTCCTTTAGTGTGTGGGCCGGCCGGTCAACCCCTGTCTGCCGCATTCATCAGCTCGTCGAACACCATGGGCTTGTCCTGGACAACGGCCTGCTCCAGCAGGTAGTCAACCACCTGCTCCTCCAGCACGTGGCCCTCCAGCTCGCGCCGCAGGGAAGGGGTCTTGGTGTACATCTCTTTGATCTGCTCGGGATTCTCGTAGGTCGAGGCGACCGATTCCAGTGTACTACCCACGCGAGCGGCATCAAGCTCGATGCCGCCGGCACGAATCACCTCGCCCATAAGCAGCCCCAGGGCCACCCGGCGACGGGCGCTCTCCTCGAATACCTCGCGCGGCAAGTTCAATTTCCGCATGGACTCGGGCCGTCGCTTCAAGGCCTGCTGAATGGCCCGATCGATCTCCTCCTCGACCAGCGCCTTGGGCACCTCGATCGCATTGGCCTCGAGCAGGGCGTCCATTGCCTGCTGCTTGAGCCGCGAACGGACCGTCTGTTCCAGCTCCCGTGCCATGTTGTTGCGCACCTCGGCGCGCAGCTCCGCCACGTCGCCCGACGGGACCCCGAAACCGCGCGCGAAATCCTCGTCGATCTCCGGGACCTTGGGCTCGGATACCGAGGCCACGTCCACCTCGAACACAGCGGTCCTGCCCGCCACCTCTTCGCCGCGGTAGTCCTGCGGGAAGTGCACCTCGATGGTGCGATGCTCACCGGGAGCGGCGCCGGCGAGCTGCTCCTCGAACCCCTCCACCATGGACCCGGAGCCCAGCACCACGGGCACCTGCTCGCCCTTGTTTCCGGAAAAGGGCTGTCCATCCGCGGTACCCTCGAAATCAATCAAGACCTGGTCGCCCTCGCGAGCCTCGCGCTGCACCGCCTGCCAAGTGGTACGCTGGGCGCGCAGCCTGTCCAGCATATGATCCACGTCCTGGTCCGTGATCTCTACCACCGGCCTTTCGATGGTGATGCTGCTCAGGGGAGCCAGCTCGATCTTCGGGTAGACCTCGAAGGTGGCGCTGTACTCCAGGGCCTTGCCCGGCTCCAGGGTCTTGGGCTCCAGCCGGGGTCCGCCCGCGGGGTGCAGGTCCTCTTGCCGGATAGCCTGTTGCAACGTTTCGCGCATGAGCTCGCTGACCACCTCGCTACGCACCTGTTGGTCGTACTTGCGCTGGACCATCTTGAACGGCACCTTGCCGGGACGAAACCCATCCATCTTTACGCGCCCAGCCAGGCGGCGCAGCCGGCTGGCCACCTCGTCCTCGACTCGTTCGGCCGGCACCTGGACGGTGATCCGCCGCTCCAGGCTGCCGGTCTGCTCCACGGAAACGTGCATTGCCCCACCTCGGTATTGGTTGGGCGCGGATCGCCCGCGCTTCTCGATCAAAACCGGCCCGGGGTACCATCGCCGCCGGGCCGGCCGCCGGGTCCTGCTGTCGCTTTAACTGTCTGGTGCGAAAGGAGAGACTCGAACTCTCACGGGGAAACCCCACTGGCACCTAAAGCCAGCGCGTCTACCAATTCCGCCACTTTCGCGCTGCCGATAACCCCTTGTAATCGGAGCATTTTGCTAGGACGGCATTATACAGCTTTGACCCACCGTCGGGCACCCCTGGTGCCGGCACGCGGTCTCGGCGGGGACTGGGCGCTCCCCGCGCAACGGGGTTTGCGGAACGGAGGCAGATCGGCATCGGCGAGCGCGAGGCCCGCGGCCCGCCTTGGTGACGGCCCGGGGGGACCTGCTCGGCCCGGCTGAGCAGAATGCGGAACGGACGGTCAGCGTCCTTCCCCGCAGGCTTCCGCAGTTGCCGATGCCGGGGGTGACCTGCGGGTCTTCTGCAAACCCGACCCCGCACCGGACCCGGATAGTACCCAGGGAGCGCTCGACGGGCCACCGCGACACGGCCCGCCCCGGCAAAACCCCAGGACGAGCACCTCGCTGCCGAGGCGCTCAGGCCATCGCCCTCACGGGCGCGGCCCGAGCAGCGTGGCGGTCTCACAGAGAATGCGATCCCCCACTGCGTGGTCGTGCTTGCCGCTGATCTTCTTGAGCCGGTCCAAGTCCAAGACCAGCGCGAAGGCGAAGCCGCAGCGCAACGCCCGCGGCAACCTCAAGCCGGCCTCGGGGAGGAAACACCGGTTGTGCAGCTCCATGAGCTCGCCGATCGTCGACGTTTGCTCGAAGCGGTCTCTAGCTGCACCGTCCAGACCGGGATCGCGGGACCAGGCGCTGGGTGAGCGGGGAATGGAAGCCGCGAGCGCCCGGCCAGAGACGACCGGGCCGGACTTTATCGCCGCGCAGGACCGCGTGGCAATCACGGAAAATCGCAGGCGCCGCTCTGGAGCGGATGTCGTGGCCGTAGCTGCCACTTGGCCGACAAATTCGGCGGGATCGAATTTGGACGGGCGAAGGCCGGCCCGAAGGGCGAGACCCAGGGACGAGCCGAGCGACAGCAAGCCTGCGCGCGCGAAGACAGGAGGCCTGCACCGCGATAGGACAACGGCGCAAACGGCGCGTCGTTGCTCGATTCATCTGCGCTCCGCCCTATTCTTTCTGCGTTTCAACGCGTTGCATGACAGCAGTTGACCGCTTGCTGAGATATGCGGGCTAGCCCTCCTCGGGAGGCAGGCCGACGGCGTCCAATAGCTCCTGCTTCTTGAATGGTTTCGCCAGGCAGGCCACCGCACCCGCGGCCAGGACCTCGTCGACCCGGCCGTGGGAGGGATAGCCGGTCATGGCCACGACCCGGATGCCCCGGGTGACTGCGTCGGACTTCAACAGGCGGCAGACCTCCACCCCGTCCAGCCCCGGCATCATCAGGTCCAGCAGCACAATGTGGGGCCGGAAGGCATGCACCTGGTGCCCGGCGTCGAAGCCGTCATAGGCCAGCGCCGTAACCACGCGTTCGGATGCCCGCGCCAGCAGCTCGGCCACATACTCGGCGAACTGTCGATCATCGTCGACGACGAGGACCCGCAGCGGCTCCGCCGCGGGTCGATCCACGGCCAACCCGTGCTCGCGCGCGAACCGCTCCACGTCCTCGCGCCTGAAGCGCCGGTGCCCCCCGGGCGTGCTGGCCGCATTCAACCGCCCCAGGCGCGCCCAGCGCCGGACGGTGACCGGTGAGACCATCAGGAGCTCGGCCACTTGGTTGGGGGTCAGGTAGGGCTTGTCGTCGTCTGCGCGGTTCACCGCACCACCACGGGGTCCCGGGGTGAAAAGGCCCCATTCGAAGTAGCCAATTCGATTATAGCCATACGCCATCCCGAGTCACATGGCGCATCACTGTCCTTAGGAAGATCTCGCATCCGAAGGTGCTTGCGCCACAACCGTCAATATTGGAGCGAGTTTACCGGGGTGTGCGCGGTGCACCCAAGCACAACCCTAAAGTTTCGGTTGGCTTGGTCGTATTGAGCGATATGGTCGTTTTGATCGGTTCCATTGCCATGGATCGAATTAGGTTATCCAAGACATGCTCAAGCTATCCGAGGACGCCTGGAAGCGCATCTTTGACTCCCTGACCGATCTGGTCTCGGTACACGATCGGGAATTTCGCATTGTCGCCGCCAACGCGGCCGTGTCCGAACACTTCGGGGTCGAGCCCGAGAGGATCGTCGGCCGCCACTGCTACGAGCTGTTCCACTGTCGCGACGACCCCTGGCCGGAGTGCCCCCACGTCAGAACCATGGAGCTCAAAAAGACCGTCGCCGAGGAAATCGATGATCCGAACATCGGCTGCCCGGTGCTGGTCACCACGTCTCCGATATTCGACGATACCGGCGAGGTGATCGCCTCGGTACACGTGGCCCGGGATCTGAGCGCGCGCAGGCAGGCCGAGTCCGAGCGCGCGCAGCTGCAAGCACAGTTGCAGCAAGCGCAAAGGCTGGAGGCGCTCGGCCAGCTTACCGGGGGCATTGCCCATGACTTCAACAACATCCTCGCCAGCATACTCGGATACGCCGGGCTGGCCCTCGAGGTGTTGGAAGAACGCACCGAGCCGGATCTCGCGCGGTACTTGGGCGAGATTGCCCAGGCCAGCGAGCGCGCCAAAGAGCTGATCGCGCAGCTGCTGGCCTTCAGCCGAAAACCGGCGGGCTCGCCAAGGCCGCTGTCGGTCGCGCCGCTGGTCAAGGAGGCGCTGAAGATGCTGCGCCCCACGCTGCCCGCGTCCATCGACGTGCGCACCCATTTCGAGACGGGCGTGCCACCCGTTGTGATCGACCCCACCCACGTCCACCAGGCGATCGTCAATCTGAGCGTCAACGCTGGGGCGGCCATGGGTCACAAAGGCACCCTTTGCGTATCGGTCCAGCGTGCCTCGCGCCGCGGCACCTGCGCATCGTGCAACGAAGAGATATCGGGCGAGTTCGTAGAGGTCTGCATACAAGACACCGGGCCCGGTCTTTCCCCGGAAATATCCAACCGGATCTTCGAGCCCTTCCTCACTACCAAACCGGCCGGCGAAGGGACCGGCATGGGGCTGGCCGTGGTGCACGGGATCGTGCATGCCAATCAGGGGCACATTCTCGTCGACTCCCGGCCGCGAGCGGGATGCCGCTTCAGCCTGCTTTGGCCCTTGGCACCCGGCGGGGCCGACGACCCTCCGTGCGCCGAACCCCGCCGCGCGGCGGAACCGAGCGGGCGGGCCCGCGGCGCGCACGTCCTCGTGGTCGATGACGAGGTATCGGTGGGAAACGCCATCAAAGAGCTCCTGGAACGCCGAGGGTTCGCCGTAACCGCGGTCTCGGACCCGCGGGTCGCACTCGGCTGGTACAGGACCAGACCCCATCAGGTCGATCTGGTGTTGATCGACTACACCATGCCCGAGCTCACCGGGCTTGAGCTGGCCCGCGAGTTCCTGGCCCTGCGCCCCGAGCTCCCCGTGATCATGTGCACCGGCTACGCAGAGCTCTTGGGCAAAGAGGACGCGCGCTCCGCCGGCATACGCCACCTGTGCCAGAAGCCGGTGGACACGAATACCCTGGTCGGGCTCATTCGCACCGAGCTCGCGGCCCGGAAACCGCCCCCCGGCTCAAGCTAGCCTGCACCTTTGCCGCGGACATCGAGGAAGCAAGGACATGGAAACGGTGGAAGCAAACCCGCGGACCGTGCTCATGGCAGACGACGACCCGCAGGCCCTGGACCTGCTGATCGAGTACCTCGAAGGCGCGGGCTACCTCGTCGTGCCCGCTAGGGACGGCTGCGGAACATGGGAGAGGCTCGCCCGGGGCGAGCGAGACTATGATGTACTTGTGCTCGACCGCGACATGCCGTGCCTGGACGGTATGGAATTGCTCTCGCGCATTCGATCCGACGAACGCCCGCACGATATCCCCGTCGTTTTTCAAAGCGGCCTGATCGACAAGCACGACATGATCGAAGGGATCGAGGCCGATGTCTTCTACTACCTGGCCAAACCGTATGCGAAGGAAACGCTTCTGGCCGTGCTGTGCTCGACCATCGGGCACCAGAATCGAAATCGCAGCCTTCGCACCGCGGTTACCGGTGACGCCCGCTCCATTGAGACCATGGTAAGCGGCCATTTTCGCTACCGCACCCTCGACCAGGCACGTCACCTGGCCTGCGTGCTCGCCAATGCCTTTCCACGACCGAACGCGGTGGTTAGCGGGCTGCTGGAATTGATGGTGAACGCGGTCGAGCACGGCAATCTCGCCATCGGCTATCAGACAAAGACGGCACTGCTCGAATGCGGCGAGTGGCGTGCCGAGATCGACCACCGACTGCGCCTGCCCGAATACCGCGACCGGCACGTAGACATGCTTGTGCAGCGCTCTGACACCGAGATCATCGTTGAGATCGCGGACAAGGGCGACGGATTCGACCCGGCGCCCTTTCTGGAGATCGATGCCGCCAGGGCAGCTCATATTCACGGCCGGGGCATCGCGCTGGCAAACGCGATGAGCTTCGATGAGATCGAGTTCCGAGGCGGCGGCACAACGGCGATCGGCAAGATCTGCATCTAGCTGCATATTGGATAGGNNTTGGATAGGGAAGAAATGGATAGGGCACGAACGGATCATGAACCTCGAACCGACGCCGCTCCCAGCGGCCATCGTTCTCTGGATGCGGCGCGATGCCGCCCGCACGCGGCAGCGCGGCAGTTTGTCACCGGCACCGCGAGCCTCGTCGCGCATTTCGTGCGCGGCATCGGCGCCGCCGGCAGAGGGGACATGGCCGCCGTGGGCGACTTGGGCGACCGTGTAGCGGCGGTGTCCTCACTTCTTGCGGACATCGAAAACAGCACCTATCAGAAGCGAAAACCACTATGACCAATACATGCATCCTGGTCGTGGACGGCGACGAGAGAGCATCGGCGTCACCAAACCAGGGACTCGTCGAGGTTGGCTATCGGATCACCGTCGCCGAGTCCGCGAGCACCGCCAGGGCTCTGTGCCAAAACGCCCCGCCCGACCTCGTGCTGCTGAGCGTCGAGATTCCGGGGGGGCCGGGCATGGAGGTAGCCAATTGGCTGCGCGGCGAGACCGCCATCCCGTTCGTCTTCGTCTGCTCCCACGCCGATCGCAATACGGTCCGCCAGGCCGCCGAGCGGGGCGCCCTGGGCTACTTGATCAAGCCCGCGAGCGTACTGCAAGTCATCGCGGTAGTGGAGACCGCGCTCGTCAGGGCGCAGGAGCCGCGCGAGCTCACACAAAAGGAGATCGGGCCAAACGAGGCGCTCGCACGAAGTCGGACGATCAGCGCAGCAGTAGGAATCATCATGGAACGCCACCGCGTCAGCGAGAAGCGTGCCTTCGAATCCATCCAGGGCCAGGCACAATGCCGGCGGCGCAGCCTTCTTGACGTCGCACGAGAGATCCTCGAGGGCGCCCATATGCTCAATCAAGACGGGGACTACGAACGGTCGCTGCCACCCTGATCGCGAGGCCGAGCGGGGACCGTGCACGGGCTCGTAGCCCGCAGTTCTCAGCGGGCGGCACCGGCGTACCCGCCGCGTGCCGATGTCCGCCACGCAACGACACCGCCTGTCAGATCTGTCCTACGTACCATTACCAATGGCGGGCCACCGCCGCGCACCTTAGTCTAGCCCGACCATGAACGGGGCTTCCCAGACGGGCGAACTAAACGACACGGAGGAATCGAGATGCGCTGGCTCAACCAACCGCCGATAGAGGTCCCTAGGATGCGCAGGCAACTGAGCGCCGACGAGTTGCGTGCACGGGGCTATCGCGTCCACGTCGTTCACAGAGGCCGCGCGGCGATGGCCGGCCTGGACAAGTGCCCGTCTGCTCGACGAAGCGACCGGGTCGCAGCGCTCCACCCGTATTCGGTGGTCGAAGGAAAGCGGTGCGCCGAGCTTCTCGCCGGCCCGCACCAGGGGCGGGGCGGGCCGATATTGTCGTGGCCCTAGCCCGCATATCTCATGGGGCAGCCAACGGCTATGACGCAAAGCGCCCAACCGCAAGACCAATAAAGCATGATCTAGCCCGGGCGTGCTGGCCTCAGGTCCCGCGTGCCCAGGAGAATGGTTTCATCCGGCTCGAAACAACCTGACGAAATCTTGTCCCCGACGAGATCGGTCAGCTGATCGAAGTGCTGCCTCGCTCGGGACAGGCGCGCGTCATCGTTCGGGCAGGGTCCATACGCATCTTCGATCGCCTCGCGGCTCACGCGGCAAAGAATATCGCGTCCGTCAAGCTCCACGGAGAAGCGCACTTCGCCGTACTCGCCAGAATATTCCCACGCCGCTGGACTTCCGTAATTGATCACTCGGCTTTTCTCCCTGATGCCACACCTGGGTACCCTCCTAAGCTTACGGTAGCACATCAAGAGAAAGAGAGTGTTTCTGGGAATGGGGTCACAATGGACGGCGGACGCCAGCTTGCCCGACGAGATCTTAGATATTGTCTACGGGAACAGTGCACCCGAGATTTTGGTGCTCGCCATGGATTCAACGCTCGGGCAGGCGTGTCCGGACCCGGCGGCACCCGAGCCCGCAGCCGTCAAAGTGGCCGAGCTGAGACGCGGAAAAGGGCCAGCCTCGCGGCTGACCCTTGCCGTGTTTGGTGGGCCGTCAGGGACTCGAACCCCGAACCTACTGATTAAGAGTCAGCTGCTCTACCAATTGAGCTAACGGCCCGTCGATCGTGATGAACGCGCGGGGCGCCTCTGATTGTTTCTTCGTCCGAGCTGGAGAAAAACACGCCCTGGCAATTGGGGTGGACGATGGGACTCGAACCCACGACGACCGGAATCACAATCCGGGGCTCTACCAACTGAGCTACGCCCACCATCGTAAATCCTCGGCCCTGCCGGATGATGGCGCGCCCGGCAGGACTCGAACCTGCAACCCTCGGCTTAGAAGGCCGATGCTCTATCCGGTTGAGCTACGGGCGCATGGTGACTGACCGTAACCCGTCGCTGGAGCCGCTTGGCTGCGACCTGCGGCAGGCTTTGGTCGGGGTAGAGGGATTCGAACCCCCGACTTCCTGCTCCCAAAGCAGGCGCGCTACCAGACTGCGCCATACCCCGGAGAACCTGCGGACGGCTCACCCGGACCCATCGCGGCCCAAGAGGCGAGATTCTACGCGCAGCCCCCTAGGGGCGTCAATTTCCCGGTGCCCCCTCGCAGGCTTCAAAGTATATCAATCGGACGCTCGTTTGCCCACTCGCGCCGCACCGTTGCTTGTCTCCCGATCGGAGCCCATGAGAGAATAAATCGCCTTCTTCGAGCCCATCCCGCGCCGACAACCGCACCCCGATGCCAGCCAAGATCATCGACGGAAAATCCGTGGCGGCGGACGTCCGCGAGGGCGTCAAGCGGCGCGTCGAGACTCGTATCGAGCAGGGGCTGCGCCGCCCGGGGCTGGCCGTCGTCCTGGTGGGGAGAAACCCCGCCTCCGAGGTCTACGTGCGCAACAAGCGCAAGGCCTGCGAGTTCGTCGGCATCGCCTCCCACGTGCATCACCTGGCCGAGGACACCCCCCAGGAGCGACTGCTGGCGCTGATCGACGAGTTCAACGAGGACGGGGACATCGACGGCATCCTGGTCCAGCTCCCGCTGCCGCCGCACATCGACACCACCACGGTGATCGAGCGCATCCGCCCCGACAAGGACGTGGACGGGTTCCACCCCTACAACATCGGTCGGCTGGTGGTGCGCATGCCCACCCTGCGCCCGTGCACCCCGCGCGGCATCATGGCCCTGCTGGAGAGCACCGGCGAGCCCTTCTACGGGCGCGAGGCCGTAGTCGTCGGGGCCTCCAACCACGTCGGCCGCCCCATGTGTCTGGAGCTCCTGCTTGCCGGCTGCACGGTGACCACCTGCCATCGCTTCACCCGCGACCTGCCCGCCTGGGTAGGCCGGGCGGAGATCCTGGTGGTGGCCGTGGGCAAGCCGCAGATCGTCCCCGGCGAGTGGGTGCGCCCGGGGGCGACGGTCATCGATGTGGGGATCAACCGCCAGGACGACGGCACCCTGGTGGGCGACGTGGGCTTCGACGCCGCCCGCGAGCGCGCCGCGTGGATCACCCCCGTGCCCGGCGGGGTGGGCCCCATGACCGTGGCCGTGCTGCTTCAGAACACCCTGCAGGCCGCTGAGGCCCGCCAGGCCTAGTCATTGCGGCGTCAGGTACTCACCCGCCTTCGCCGGCATCCCGTCGAAGCACGCCCGGTAGACATCGGAGCCCATCAGGGCCTCGATATCATCGTCATTGCCCGCGAGGTCGTCCTCGAACAGGCGGATCTGCACGGGCTTGCCCCGGAAGGTGCCCTCACAGTACTCGTAGATCCGATCCGTCGAGGCGTCGAACTGGCGGAAGCTGTGCAGCTCGCCGTTGTAGTTGTGCAGGTTGATCAGGGTCTGCACGGGCGCGTTGCGGTAGTGCGGCAGGAATGCCGCCGCGTAGTCGCGGATCACGCGCCCCTGCTCGTCGCGCACATAGACCTCGATGGCGTGCATCCTCTCCGGCTGCGCCTGCTCCCACTGGACGCGGCTGAGCAAGTGTCCGCTGGCGGAGTCATAGTAGCTCACCTCGCGAAAGAATTCAGGATTGCCGGTGTAGCCGCCGGCGCGGGACTCGGTACGTACCTCTCGATCCTCGACCTGGCGCCGGTGCAGGGCCAGACAACCCCGGGCGAACTCGTTCCAAGTGCGCACATGGGACTTGTCCTCCGTAAGCACCTGCGCCGACAGGGCCGCGTGGGCGCCCCCGGCGAGGGTGGCCACGCAGGCAGCCAGCACAACCATTCTCGAAGTGACAGACATGGGAGCTCCTCGCTGTTTTGCCGTTTTGCCGTTATGGCCTTTTGGTTCTTCGGCAGAATCCGTGGGTAGCGTCGACTACGCTCTCGCCAAGACGCTGCGCACGCAAAGCAACCGCTCTTGCTAAGACTAGTCCGGCCACCGCCGTTACATGAGCTTCCTCGCCCATGGGGCTTAGGGGATGGTGACCGAACAAAGCCGTGACGTGCTCAATCCCCTCGTCCTGTCCTTCTCCCGGAGAGAAGGGGCGTTCCATCCGGCCCACCCATATCCCGAACGATTGCCGCGACCAGGAAAATGTCTCGCAGTGTGCCTTTGATTGAACCGCCTGCTGCTAGGAGCCTGTCCGAGTAATCTGCGCGTAGCGAGGCGAGTGGAATTTCAAGGCCAAATTTGCGATCGTTCGAGGAGCATAGTCGTCGTCCCAGGCGAGGAGCAGGGGCCCACGCAGCGGGGATGCGACCGCCGGTGGACGGCCGGCACCCCCGGTTTCGCTTCGAACGGCGGGCGCCCCGCCGAGAGTCGGATCCCCGCAAGCGGGGCCTCTCCTCCGCCTCTCGGGGCGCCACCACGTGACGAGAACGATCGGAGATTTGGACCGAAGGGACACCGCCGCAGTAGCGACATGATTACTCGGACAGGCTCCTCGATCGCACCGCCGGCGCCAGAGCTTCCCGCTACTCCCGGCGCCAGGTGGTGCCCCCGGCGGTGTCTTCCAGCACGATGCCCTGGGCCTTGAGTTCGTCGCGGATGCGATCGGCCTCGGCGAAGTCGCGCTTGTTGCGGGCCCGGGTGCGTTGACCGATCAGGCGCTCGATCTCGGCCGAGTCGAGGCCATGCTGGCCAAGCTCGCCGCCCTGCAGCCAGACTTCGGGGTCGTCCTGCAGCAGCCCCAGCACGCCGCCCAGCCGGCGAAGGGTCGCGGCCAGCGCCGGTGCACGCTGGGGCTCCTCCTCCCGTGCCCGGTTGAGCTCGTGGGCCAGGTCGAACAACACGGACAGGGCCTCGGGGGTGTTGAAGTCGTCGTCCATGGCCTCCCGAAAGCGCTTTGCGTACAGCTCCTCGGGCAACCAGTCCTGGGCCGGCAGGCCGCGCAGGGCGGTGTAGAGCCGGGTGAGCGCGCCGCGTGCCTGGTCCAGGTTCTGGTCGGTGTAGTTGAGAGGGCTGCGGTAGTGGCTGCTCAGAATGAAGTAACGCACCACCTCGGGCTGGTAGCGCTTGAGGATCTCGCGCACGGTGAAGAAATTGCCCAGAGACTTGGACATCTTTTCCTCGTCCACCTGCACGAACCCGTTGTGCATCCAGATGTTGACGAAGCGGTGTCCGGTGGCCGCCTCGGACTGGGCGATCTCGTTCTCGTGGTGGGGGAACATCAGGTCCATGCCGCCGCCGTGGATGTCGAAGTGCTCGCCGAGGCAGCGGGTGGACATGGCCGAGCACTCGATGTGCCAACCGGGCCGGCCGCGACCCCAGGGTGAATCCCACGCCGGCTCGCCCGGCTTGGCCGCCTTCCACAGGACGAAGTCCAGCGGATCGCGCTTGGCCTCACCCACCTCCACCCGGGCGCCGGCGCGCAGGTCTTCCAGGCGCTTGCCCGAGAGCCGGCCATAGGCGGCAAAGCGGCTGACGTCATAGTAGACATCCCCGTTCTCGGCTCGATAGGCGTACCCCCCTCCCACCAGCGCCCCGATCATGCCGACGATGGCATCCATGGAACGGGTAGCCCGCGGCTCCACGTCCGGCGCCAGCACACCCAGGGCGGCGGCGTCCTCGTGCATGGCCTCGATGAAGCGGCCGGTCAGGTCGTCGACCGGCTCCTGGTTTTCGTTGGCGCGCTGGATGATCTTGTCGTCGATGTCGGTGATGTTGCGCACGTAGGTCACGTCGTAGCCCGACTCGCGCAGGTAGCGCACCACCACATCGAAGGCCACCAACACCCGCGCGTGGCCAAGGTGGCAGTAATCGTACACCGTCATGCCGCACACGTACATGCGCACCCTGCCCGGCTCCAGGGGGCGCAGGGACTCCTTGCGGCGGCTCATACTGTTATAGATCTGCAGCATGGGATGGTCCGTGCTCAGGAACGGCACGCGGCGGCGGCCTCGGCCACGCGCCCGCGCACACGCTCGGTGCCCAGGAGCGGCCAGAGGTCGGCCAGCTCGGGACCGGACATCTCGCCGGTGAGCGCCGCGCGCAGGGGCATGAACAGCCGCTTGCCCTTGACGCCGGCCCGCTCGCCCAGCCGAGCGGCATAGTCTCGAAAGTCCTCGGCCCCGTCGTCCAGGCACTCCAGGGCGATATCGAAGAAGCCGGCGCCGGCCTTGCGCACGGCCTGCTCGGCCTCGGCCGTGCGCCTCGGCACGTTCCCGAACAGCCGGGCCGCCCAGTCCGCGACATCCGCCGGCAGGGTGATATTGTCTCGTATCGTCCGCATGAGCTCGGTTCCGCGCCCCGCCGGCACCAATGCCTCAATCCCGTGCTCGTGGCCTCGGGCCCATTCCCACAGGGAATCGCCGCCCGCGCGGCGCACCGCCTCCCTTTGCCAGTGGCGCAGCTGCACGTCCTCGTAGCGCGAGGGCGCGCGTCCCAGGCGCTGCAGGGAAAATCCCTCGACCAGGGCCTGCGTGCCCATCCACCCCTCCTGCTCGTAGTGGTGACCCAATCGCGCCAGGTAGTTGACCAGCGCCTGGGGAAGGTAGCCCTGCTCGCGCAGCTCGGCCACCGTTCGGCTGCCGTGGCGCTTGGACAGCGGCCCGCCGCCAGCGGCCACCAACATGGCGGTGTGCCCATAGGCCGGCACCGCCAGCCCCAGGGCCTCCAGCAGCAGGACCTGGCGCGGCGTGTTGGTCAGGTGGTCCTCACCACGCAGCACGTGGGTCACGCCCATGAGCGCATCGTCCACGGCGTTGCTGAAAAAGAACGCCGGCGTGCCGTCGGAACGGCGCACGATGAAATCGCCGATATCGTCGCAGGCGAAGTGCTGCGGCCCGCGCACGAGGTCATCGAACACCGCCGTGCGCTCGCGGGGGACGCGAAAGCGCAGCGTCGAGGCCAGCCCTTCGGTGCGCCTGGCCGCCACCTCTTCGGCGCTCAACCCCGCGCAGGTACCGGGGTAGCGCGGCGGGCGCCCGGCGGCGAGTTGGGCCTTTCGCGAGGCCTTGAGCGCCTCGGGGGTACAGAAGCACGGATACACCAGCCCCTTGTGCTCCAGCTCGGCGAAGTGGCGATTGTAGATCTCGATGCGCTCCGACTGGCGGTACGGCCCGCCGCTGCCGCCCACCTGCGGCCCCTCCTGCCACTGCAGGCCCAGCCACTGCAGATCGCGGACCATGCCGGGCTCGTGCTCCAGGGCGCTGCGCTCCAGATCGGTGTCCTCGAAGCGCAGCAGAAAGGCCCCTCCATGGCTGCGGGCGAGAAGCCAGTTGAACAGCGCCGTGCGCACGTTTCCCAGGTGCAGTCTGCCCGTTGGGCTGGGCGCAAAGCGGGTTTTGACCGTGCTGGCCATGGCCCGCCAATGGTACCGGAAAGGGCGACAGGCCACAAAGCGATCCGGTTTTGTTCGCTGCAGGCAAACCCTTTATCATGTGGGCACCATATCCAGCCGTGCGAGCCATGAAATACGCCAGCCTATTCATCGTTGCAGCAATGGTTGTCATCGCCGTTGGCGCGCTGTACAGGATACAAACGCCGGCGGCCGCCCCCGCGATCGCCGAAAAGTCCGACATAGGAGCGGAAGCCATGACCGTCGAGATGAAGACCAACTACGGCACCATTGTGATCGAGCTTTACCCGGAGAAGGCGCCGGAGACCGTGGGCAACTTCATTCAGTACGTGAAGGATGGATTCTACGACGGCACAATCTTCCATCGGGTCATCCCGGGCTTCATGATCCAGGGCGGCGGCTTCGAGCCCGGCATGCAGCAGAAGGAGACCCGCGCGCCGATCAAGAACGAGGCCGACAACGGGCTCAAGAACGAGACCGGCACCCTTGCCATGGCACGCACCCCGGACCCCCATTCGGCGAGTGCGCAGTTCTTCATCAACGTGCACGACAATGATTTTCTCAACCACACCGCACCCACTCCCCAGGGCTGGGGTTACTGCGTGTTCGGTCGTGTGGTGGAAGGGATGGGGGCCGTGCGCAAGATCGAGCAGGTGGACACGACGACTCGCGCGAGCCACCAGAACGTGCCCGAGGAGGACGTGATCATCGAGCAGGTGCGCCTGATCGAGATGCCCTGACCTTGAGCCGGCCCACCCTGTTCGTCTCCGACCTGCACCTCGACCCGGCCCGAGCCGAGATCGGCCGGCTGTTCATCGAATTGCTGGAGGGCGCGGCGCGCCGGGCACGGGCCCTGTACATCCTCGGCGACCTGTTCGAGGTCTGGGTCGGCGACGACGCCCGCACTGAGCATTCGCGGTCCATCTTTCACGCCCTCGCCGGGCTGGCTCGCTCAGGCGTGCCGGTTTTCGTGATGCACGGCAATCGCGATTTTCTGCTGGACGGCGAATTCGAGGAAGCCACGGAGTGTACCCTGATCCCCGACCCCACGGTCGTCGATCTCTACGGCACCGCCACACTGTTGATGCACGGCGATACCCTGTGCACCGACGACTACGAGTATCAGGCCTTTCGCCGCAAGGTGCGCGACCCCGGGTGGCAGCGCGCGTTCCTGGCAAAGCCTCCCGAGGAGCGCTGGGCCATCGTGGCAGGACTGCGCACCCAGAGCCGAGAAGAAACGTCCAGCAAGCCGCCGGCCATCATGGACGTGAACCCCCAAGCCGTGATCCAGGCCATGCACAGGCACGGCGTGCGCCGGCTCATCCACGGCCATACCCACCGCCCCGGCGTCCATGAGCTCACCGTCGACGGCGAGCGCGCCCAGCGCCTGGTGCTGGGAGATTGGTATGCGGGAGGCAGCGTGCTGTGTTGTGACGAGCGCAGCTGCGTGCTCGAGGAGCTCGCGCCGGACCACTAATCTGGCACTTTAGTAGACAGTGGACAGTGTACAGTTGACAGGGGCCGGCGACCGCCGGGCAGGTTGTCTCCGTGACGGCCGCTTGCCGCTCATTGTCTTCCTGTCTACTGTAAACTGCCTACTGCACACTAAGTCGAAGGGTCGATTCAGCCGCGCACCGCCACCCTCAGGCGTCGGTATCACCCTCCACGGCAGCGCCCCCGCCCAGTCCCACGCCCATGCGCGGGTAACTCTCCGGAAGGACAAACAGCTCGCTGTCGGTCTTGAACGCCTCGTCGTAGTCCACCAGGGAACGGCCCACCCCTTGGCTGTCCCACTGCTGGATGGGAAACCCGTACTGAAGGTGCTGCACCGGCGCGAATACGTGGTAGGCGACGAAGCACGGGTCCAGCATCTCCTCGGGCGTCTTGGGCAGGTTTTCCGCATGCTGGCCGGCAAGGACGCGCCGGAACTCGCGCAGGGCCATGATCCCCTCCTGGAGCATGCCGGGCACGACCATCACCTGGGAGCACGACTGACCGTTGACGAGCAGCGTATATTGCACGGGCTGATGCCCCGCCACCGGTGGGGCATTCGGGTGCTTGGACCGCCGAGCGTCCATTTCCAGGGGGATGGGAGACTCGCCGAGCACCGGCTTGCTGTGGATCACCAGGATGGAGCGGTTGGCATGGCTAACACTGTAGACCGTCTCATCGTCGCGGTCGAACAGCACATAGTCGCTCGCAGCATTGCCGTCGTCCATCCGCACATAGGCATCGTTGATCAGCATTCGCGTGGCATAGGGTTCCAGCCCGGGCTCGGTCTCCTGGAACAGCAGCATCAGGCTCTCGCCCGACTCCAGCGTATGCTGCCCCGCCCCGCCCCCTGCCGAGCAGGCGACGAGCCCCAAACCCAACAGGGCAAGCGCCACGCGACCCGCGTACCTGGTGAAGGTCGTATCGACGTTGCTCACGGTTCCACCCGTCTGTCGTGCACAATCTGCACCACCATTGTAACAGCATGGCCGAATCCGCTACTGGGATTGGCCCGGGCGCACGGTCAGCCCGATGATCACATCCATCACGTTAGTGCCCGTGGGCCCAGTCTGCACGAGGTCGCCGCTGGCCTCCAGGAAGGTACCGGCGTCGACCGCCCGCAGGCAGCGCTCGGCGTCCAGGCCCTGGGCCGCCCCACGCTGCAGCGTCGCCCCATCGATCACGGCGCCGGCGTCCTCGCCGGGTCCGTCACTGCCGTCGGTGCCCGCCGCGAGCAAAACCGTGCCGGAACGCCCGGCCAGGACCCGGGCGGCCGCAAGGGACAGGTGCTGGCAGCGGCCCCCGCGGCCGGGCTGGGCCGGCAGCCGGACCGTGGTCTCGCCGCCCCACAGGTGCGCCCCCGCAGGGCTCGCGATCAATGCCCGGGCCAGCCCCTCTCCGGCCGCCGCCGCATCGCCGTCCACGAAATTGTCATGAAGATTGAGCGAATACCCCAGGGCCCGGGCTTCGCGCCCCGCCCCCTCCAGAGCGTCGCTCAATCGGGCCACGATGTGCACCTGCACCCCGGTCACCTCTTCGGGGCCGGGGCGGGACGGCGCGGCGCCGGCCAAGGCACGCGCCCACGCCGGCAGCTCGGCCTGCGCCCCGGCGGAACCGGGCACCAGAAGGCCGGAACCGATGACCGCCGGATCGTCGCCGCGCACATCAGACAACAGCAGCGCGCGGGCGCCCCGCCTGCCGAGACGCCGCGCCAGGCGACCCGCCTTGATGCACGACAGCGCACTGCGCGCCGCATTCATCTGCTCGATATTCAGACCGCTGGCCAGCAGCCACTGATTCAAGCGCACCAGGTCCGCCAGGGTGACTCCGTCCGGCAGCACCTCCACCAGGCTGGAGGCGCCGCCGGAGACGAGAAACAAGAGCTGCGCCCGATGCGGGGCGGCCTCCACGAAGGCCACCAGCCGCGCCCCCGCCTCCAGGCTGGCGGCATCCGGCACCGGGTGGCCGGCCTCCAGGCACTCCAGGCGGGGGCGACCGATGAGCCCGGGATCCAGATGACCGTGCTTGGTGATCACCAGCCCGGCGGCGAGGCGATCGCCGCAGGCCTCCAAGGCGCCCCGGGTCATGTCCGAGGCTGCCTTGCCCACCGCCACAAGATACAGGGGCGATTCCGGGATGTCCCGGGCGAGGAGCTCGCGCACGCGGGCGCGCCCGCGAACCGCGGCGATACCCGCCTGCAGGCAGCGCAGGGCGTCGTGGCGAAGCTGGTCAATCGGTGGCGGCATCAGACAACAATGCAACATGGGGTCAGTTCTTTACTTTATAGGCGTGAACGGCTAGCGTCGCATTATGGCACGCCCAATGCGATTGGAGTTTCCTGGTGCGGTCTACCACGTGACGAGCCGTGGAGATCGACGGGAGCCGATTTTTCTGGATGATGAAGACAGAAGAGCGTTTCTATCCCTGGTGGGGCGGGAGGTGCTGCAACAAGGATGGCGGCTTTACGCCTACTGCCTGATGGACAATCACTACCACCTGCTGGTGGAAACTCCCGATCCGAACCTGGGCCGGGGGATGCGGCGGCTGAACGGTGTTTACACTCAGGCCTTCAATCGTCGGCACGGCCTGGTCGGGCATCTGTTCCAGGGGCGATACAAGGCAATCGTGGTGGACCGGGACAGTTATCTCCTGGAGCTGTGTCGGTATGTGGTGCTGAATCCGGTTCGCGCGGGGGTGGTGGAAACTCCGGAGGATTGGGCGTGGAGCAGCTATGCCGCAACGATTGGGGCGACGCGGGCACCCGAGTGGTTGCCCGTAGATGAGGTGCTTGGGCTATTCCACAAGGGCGCCGCTGCGGCACGGCGGGCGTATGGTCGCTTCGTGGCGCACGGGATGGAAAACCCTTCGCCTTGGGAAGGTCTGACCGGACAGATTTTTCTCGGCAATGACGCGTTTCTCGAGCGGATGCAGGAGCTGGCCGCGCAGCGGCCGGCCGATGACGTCCCGGAGCGGCAGCGCCGGCCGGCTCGGCCAGGTCAGGAACACATTGTCCGCGAAGTTGCCAAGGTCTATGGCATCGTGCCGACCAAGGTGCTTGAGCGTGCGAGTGGGCCCGCATTTAAGGCGGCGGTGTACCTGCTGCGGCGGGCGGCCAACCTCAGCCTCAAGGAAGTGGCGAAACTTGCAGGCGTGTCGTGCCCACGGGTTTCGCAGATCCAGAGGGAATTGGAATCGGGACCCAGCGACGAGCGTTTGAAGCGGGTTCGCAAGGCTATAAACTGTAAAGTAAAGAACTGACCCCTTCTTTCCTTCTTTTCGGGCTAGCCCTAATGTGACATTGGCGAAGCGCCTAAATAGACCGTTCGCCCCCGTCTATTTGGGACCAGACGAAGTCAAAGAACGACCACCAGAGGCCACTGCGGGTGATGTACCAGAAATTGTAGGTACGGGTGCTCTGTGCCGCTAAAAACAGCATTTCGATATCCTTCAGACGCTTGGACTAGTGTCACATCAAGGCTAGATGCCCCGCGCCAGGTCCGCCTTGATGTCTTCGATGTCCTCCAGCCCCACAGCGATTCGCACCAGCCCGTCGCCGATGCCGGCTTGGGTGCGCTCCTCGGGACTGAGGCGCCCGTGGGTGGTGGTGGCCGGGTGGGTGATGGTGGTCTTGGTGTCGCCCAGGTTGGCGGTGATGGAGATCATGCGCGTGGCATCGATGAGCCGCCAGGCGGCCTGCTGCCCGCCGGACAGCTCGAAGGCGACGATGCCGCCGAAATCGGTCATCTGTCGCTTGGCCAGCTCGTGCTGGGGGTGGGATTCCAGCCCCGGATGGAACACGCGCTGCACGCCCGGCTGAGTCTCCAGCCAGCGGGCGAGGGTGAGGGCATTCGCCGAATGGGCCTTCATGCGCAGGCGCAGTGTCTCCAGCCCCTTGAGGAACACCCAGGCGTTGAACGGGCTCAGGGTCGGTCCGGCGCTGCGCAGAAAGGCGAAAACCTCAGTGCCCACCAGCTGCTCGCTACCGATCACCGCGCCGCCCACACACCGGCCCTGCCCGTCCAGATACTTGGTGGCCGAGTGGATGACCACGTCCGCCCCCAACTCCAGGGGACGCTGCAACGCTGGCGTACAGAAACAGTTGTCCACCACCAGCAGGCAATCGCGGCGGTGGGCCAGCTCGGCCAGCGCGGCGATGTCCACCATCCCGGTGAGGGGGTTGGAGGGCGTCTCCAGGAACAGCAGCCGGGTCTCGGGGCGGATGGCCCGCTCCCAACCGTCGAGGTCGTCCAGGCCCACCCAGGTGGTGTCCACGCCGAACTTGGCCAGGAAATTGTTGAACAGCACCACGGTGGTGCCGAACACGCTGCGCGAGACGACGATGTGATCGCCGCCCTTGAGCAGACCCATGCAGGTAGCCAGGATGGAAGACATGCCCGAGGCCGTGGCCACGCAGCGCTCGCCCCCTTCCAGCGCGGCCAGGCGCCGCTCAAAGGTGCGCACCGTGGGATTGGTGAAGCGCGAATAGATATTGCCGGGCTCGGACCCCGAGAAGCGCGCGGCGGCCTGGGCGGCACTTTCGAACACGAAGCTCGAGGTGGGAAAGATGGGCTCGGACTGCTCGCCCTCCTGGGTGCGCACCTGTCCGGCACGCACGGCCAGGGTGTCAAAGCGCAGATCGTCTTGCTCGGCTTCGCCCATGTCCGCCTCCCCTGTGTGTGGTCGTTGTTGCGAAGCGGACATGAAAAAACCCGCTTCAGGCGAATGCTAAAGCAGGTCCCCCTCGCTTTAGCGGCATTTGTTGAGCGCCCGCAAGCTGATATCAAATCGGCGCTGTTGTAAAAGCATAAGAAACGGACAAAGGCGTGTCAACGGGCGTTGTGCATATCGATCAGCTCGGCCTGGGCGCCCTCGGTTGCGAGGCTGCGGCGCTGTTCCTTGGCCGCGTCGTTGCGCACCCGATCGATGTGCTCCAGATAGCTCTCACTGACATCGCCCGTGACGTACTCGCCGTCGAAGACCGAGGCGTCGAAACGATCCAGCTTGCGATTGCCTTTCTTCACGGCGTAGACCAGGTCTTCCAGGTCCTGGAAGACCAGCCAGTCGGCCCCGATTTTTTCCGCGACCTCTTCGTCGCTGCGCCCGTGGGCGATCAACTCATCGGCGCTGGGCATGTCGATGCCGTAGACGTTGGGGTAGCGCACCGGCGGCGCCGCGGAGGCAAAATAGACCCTGCGCGCACCGGCCTCGCGGGCCATCTGGATGATCTGTTTGGACGTCGTGCCGCGCACGATGGAGTCGTCCACCAACAGCACATTCTTGCGCTTGAACTCCAGCTCGATCGCATTGAGCTTGTGGCGCACCGACTTCTTGCGCTCCTGCTGCCCGGGCATGATGAAGGTGCGGCCGATATAGCGGTTCTTGATGAAGCCCTCGCGGTATTTGACGCCGAGCTTGTTGGCGAGCTGCAGCGCGGCGGTGCGGCTGGTGTCGGGAACGGGTATGACGACGTCGATGTCGTGGTCCGGATAGACGCGGATGATCTTGTCGGCGAGCTTTTCACCCATGCGCAGGCGCGCCTTGTACACGGAGATGTCGTCGATAATCGAGTCGGGACGCGCCAGATAGACGAACTCGAACAGGCAGGGCGCATACACCGGGTCTTGCGTGCACTGGCGCGTGAACAGATTACCCTGCTTGTCGATGAACACGGCCTCGCCCGGGGCGATGTCGCGGATGAGCTCGAAGCCCAGGGCGTCCAGGGCAACGCTCTCCGAGGCGATCATGTACTCGAGTCCCTGATCGGTCCGGCGCCTGCCGAACACCGCGGGCCGGATCCCGCAGGGATCGCGAAACCCGACGATGCCGTAACCCGTAATCATGGCGATGGCCGCGTAGGCGCCGCGACAACGCCGGTGCACGCCCGCCACGGCCTCGAACACGTCGTTCTCGTCGACGCGAAGCTTGCCGGCGCGCGCCAGCTCGTGGGCGAACACGTTCAGCAGGATCTCCGAATCGGAATCGGTGTTGACGTGGCGCAGATCTTCCCGGAAGACGTCGCGCTTCAGATCATCGGCGTTGGTGAGGTTGCCGTTGTGCGCCAGACAGATGCCGTAAGGCGAGTTCACGTAGAACGGCTGGGCCTCGGCCGAGCTCGATATGCCGGCCGTAGGGTAGCGCACGTGCCCGACACCGATGTTGCCCCGCAACTTGAGCATGTGGCGGGTGTGGAACACGTCGCGCACCAGTCCGTTGTCTTTGCGCAGATACAGCCGTCCTCGATTATCGCAGGTCATGATGCCGGCGGCATCCTGACCTCGATGCTGGAGCACGGTCATGGCGTCGTAGATGGCCTGGTTGACCGGACCGCGCGATACAATCCCGACGATTCCACACATGGACTAACCTCCTCGCGGGGCCTTCACTCTATACGCGCCGCTCGCCGCTGCGGGCCTCAGTACTCGAAGCTCTGCTGCACATCCGGCGGCAGAAAGCCGGTCATCCACAGCGCGATCTCCTGGAACTGCCCCAGGAGCAGGGACTCGTTCCACCAATCCTCGCGCGGAAGCTGGGTCAGGCCGGCGAGCAGCACCAGCACCGAGGCCAGCAGAATCCCCCGGGCCAAGCCGAAAACGACCCCCAGCGTGCGGTCGGTACCCGACAGGCCCGACCTGCGCACCAGCCTGCCGACGAGGATGTTGGCCAGGCTCCCCGCCAGCAACGTGAGCAGAAACAGGACGGCGAACGCCAGGGTGATGCGGATGGTCGGGGACTCGATCTGCTGGCTGATCCATGCGAGCCCGCCGAGCCGGTAGGCAAAGTTGATGGCGACCCAGAAGGCGAGTATCCATGCGGCCAGCGACAGCGACTCTTTGACGAAGCCGCGCGTCAGGCTGACGACCGCCGACAGTGCGATGACGGCGAAGATCACCACATCCGCCCAATTCATGGGCGTTGATCACCTCGATGCCCCTGAAGGGCCGGCCCCTTCGTCAGTGCAGAACCCGGCGCGGATTTCATGTACATATGGTATCAGACCGGCCGCGACACCAGAACTACGCCTCGTCTAGGGATGGGACGTAACGTAGGTGCCTTCCACGCCCTCGACCTTGCGCAGCTTGGCGTCCAGGGCCTCCGCGGCCTCCCGGGTCAGCTCCGGGCCCACACGCACCCGGAACATGGACTTGCCGGCGCCGCCCTGAAAGCGCTCGACGAAGGCTTTGAAGCCGGCGGCCACCAGACGGTCGCGCAGGGCCGTCGCCTTGCCCTGTTCGCCGAAGCTTCCCACCTGCACCACCCACGCCTCGGGCACGGATGCCCCCGCGGGCTCGGTCGCAGGCTCCTCGGGGGTGGAAGCAGTGTCCCGCTCTGCCTCGGCCGCCGCTTCGGCAGCGGGCCGCTCGCCCGCACCGTCCTCCAGTTGCGGATACGGGACCGGACCCTCGTCGGTGAGGACCTGCCCCCCTTCCTCGGGCGGCGGCAGGGGCACGCGTTCACCTACGCCGGTGTCCTGCCCCAAGGGGATCGACGGCTGGGGCGCGGGCGGGATGTCGTGGATCACGTCGCGTCCCGAGCCGTCCAACAGCATCGGGATAATGACGACGGCCAGGGCGATGAGCACCGCTGCCCCGACCAACCGCTGCTTGAGAAGAAACTCCACTCGCTGCCTCTATTCGATGCGTCGTTTGCTTGTCTACATCCTACCGCACTCACCCGGCCGGTTTCCCGGAAAGGCTCGACCCGCAGCGCTCGACCCACCCGGCGCGCGCAAGGATTATAGGCCCGCCTCCAGCGCCGCGGCTACAGTGTGGAACGAGCCGCATACTACGATGCGGTCCCCCGCAACCGCATCGAGGGCCGCTGTTTCGCAGGCCTCGGCTACAGTGGCACAAGCGCGGACGGGGCCCCCGACGCCCGCCGCGCGCAGGTCCTCGGCCAACAGGGCCGCCGAGCGCCCGTGGGGAGCGGGCAGGCCGGCCGCATACCAGGCGTCCACCCGCTCGTCCAGCGCCCGGGCCACGCCGGCCACATCCTTGTCCGCGCGCATCCCCAACACCGCCAGCGTGCGCCCGCGGCAAGCGGCGGGCGCCAGGCCGCAGGCCAGCGCCCGGGCTGCGTCCGGGTTGTGGGCCACGTCCAGCACGTAGGTCACCTCTCCGCCGACCACCTGCAGGCGCCCCGGCAGGCGGGCCGCCTGCAGGCCGGCACGCAGCGCATCCTCGCCCACGCCCAGACCCAGCAGCTCCACCACGGCCAGCACGGCGGCGGCGTTCTGCAGCTGGATCTCGCCGCCCAGCCCGGAGAGCGGCAGCACCGTGTGGCGCCGGCCCAGGCCCTCCCAGGACCAGCGCGCCGATCCACTCCAATAGCGGTAGTCGCGGCCGGCTAGGTAGAGGGGCGCGTCCAGGCGCGCGGCGTACCCAATCAGCGCCGCTGGGGGATCGGGATCGCCGCACACCGCCGCCCGCCCGGGGCGAAAGATACCCGCCTTCTCCAGGCCGATCTGATCGCGGTCGCTGCCCAGCCAGTCCACGTGATCGACGCCGATGGAGCTGACCAGCGCCACATCGGCGTCGACGATGTTCACCGCATCCAGGCGCCCGCCCAAGCCCACCTCCAGCAGGATCACCTCGGGCGCGGCATCCTGAAACAGGCTCAGGGCCGCCAGCGTGCCAAACTCGAAGTAGGTCAAGGGCACCCCGCCGCGGGCGCGATCGACCCGCTCGAACGCCGCGCAAAGCTCGCCGTCGCTCATCTCGCGCCCGTCCAGCCGCACCCTTTCGTTGTAGCGCAACAGGTGCGGGGAGGTATAGGCCCCGACCCGGCGGCCGCCAGCGCGCAGAATGGACTCCAGCACCGCCACGCAAGAGCCCTTGCCATTGGTGCCGGCCACGGTGACCACCCGAAACGGCGGCGGCCCGCAGCGCAGGCGCTCCCACACCGCGCCTGCGCGCTCCAGGCCGAGATCGATCGTCCTCGGATTGAGCGTCTCCTGCCAGGCCAGCCATTCGTTCAGGGTATCAAAGCGCATGGGGGACCCGATAGCTGCACGAACAACCGTGCCGAGCGCAGGCAAAAGCCGCTGATCGCGGTGTTTGCGCCGCGCTGTCCGCCTGGCGCCGGACCGTGCCGGCGGTGAAACCGAGAACCCGGGCCTAGTGAGCCGGTGTGCAAGGACGAGGCGCGCAGGGAAGCGCGATGCGCCCCTGCCCGCAGCAAGCGGAGCAGGGACAGCCAAGCGAGCGTGAGCGGCTCAAGGCCCCGGTTCTCGATCAATCTATGCAATGGTTGCGTGGAATTGCAGCGCCGGCGGGGCGCGGGCGATCGTGGAACAATCTGCTACGCCGTGGTGTGCCCGGTGAGCATGGCCAGCAGCGAGGTGATTCGGTCACGCATATCGCGCCGATCCACGATCATGTCCAGGGCGCCGTGCTCGAGCAGGAACTCGCTGCGCTGAAACCCTTCGGGCAGCGTCTCGCGCACCGTCTGCTCGATCACCCGCGGGCCGGCGAAACCGATCAGGGCGTTGGGCTCGGCGATATTGATGTCGCCGAGCATGGCCAGACTGGCGGAGACCCCGCCCATGGTCGGATCGGTGAGCACGGAAACGTAGGGGATGCCGCGCTTGGACATGCGCGCCAGGGCGGCGCTGGTTTTGGCCATCTGCATCAGCGAGAGCAGAGCCTCCTGCATGCGGGCACCGCCGCTGGCGGAGAAGCATACCAGGGGCACGTCCTTGTCGATGCAAACGTTGACGGCGCGCACGAAACGCTCGCCGACCACCGAGCCCATGGAGCCGCCCATGAACCCGAACTCGAACGCGCCGACCACCAGCGGCATGCCCTTGACCGCGCCCTCCATCACCACCAGCGCGTCTTTCTCGCCGGTGTTCTTGTGAGCCTGGGACAGGCGGTCCTTGTACTTCTTGCTGTCGCGGAACTTGAGCACGTCCACCGGCTCCAGCTCCTCGCCGATCTCCTCGCGCAGCTCGGCATCCAGGAACACCTCGAGGCGGCGGCGCGCACCGATACGCATGTGGTAGTCGCACTTGGGGCACACGTCGAGGTTGCGCTCGAGCTCGGCGCGGTACAGGATCCCCCCGCAGGCATCGCACTTGGTCCACAACCCCTCGGGAATACTGCGCTTGCCCGCACCGGCTTCGGTGCGGATTCGCGAGGGCATCAGTTTCTTGAACCAGCTCATGGATCAGCGATCCGCCTCGACCCGATTCGGCCGTTCGCCGTCGTCAATGATATCCGCGCTGTCGAGGGCGGCACGCATGCCGCCGACGATCTCGGCGAGCCGCGGCGCAATCTCCTGCGGGCGATCGACGTGCTCGCCGACTACCTTAACCAGGGCGCTGCCCACGATCACCGCATCGGCCACGGCGCCGATCTGCGCCGCGGACCGCGCATCGCGTATCCCGAACCCTACGCCCACGGGCAGGTCGGTCACCACGCGGATCTCGCGCAGCTTGCCGGCCACCGCATCCACGTCCAGGTTGGCCGCGCCGGTCACGCCCTTGAGCGAGACATAGTAAACGAAACCGCTGGCCGCTGCGCAGATGCGCTCGATGCGCGCCCCGGTGCTCGTGGGCGCCACCAGGAAGATGGCATCGAGGCCCTGGGGGCGCAGGGCGTCGAGCAGGCCGTGGGACTCCTCGGGGGGCATGTCGACGATCAGCGCCCCGTCCACACCCGCCTCGGCGGCTTCCCGGGCAAAGGCGCCGTAGCCCATGACCTCCACGGGGTTGAGATAGCCCATCAGGACCACCGGCGTGTGGGCATCGCGCCGGCGAAAGCTTCGGACCATGTCCAGCACGTCGTGCAGCCCCACGCCGTGGACCAGCGCCCGCTCGCTGGCGGCCTGGATCACCGGGCCGTCGGCCATGGGATCGGAGAACGGCACCCCGAGCTCGATCAGGTCGGCCCCCGCCTCGACCATGGCGTGCATCAGGGGCACGGTCACCGCGGGCTCGGGATCACCGGCGGTGATGAACGGCACCAGCGCCGTGCGACCCCGGGCGCGGAGCTGATCGAATGTTTGTCGGATTCGGCTCATCGTTACGTAGCGAGTGGCGAGTCGCGAGTAGCCAAGCGGTTCTCCAATCGGTGCCGAAACGCGTACCCCATCGCACCGGCTCTTCGTCCTCGGGTTTTCGTCGTGACGTCTTGCCCTTCGCCTTTGGCCTTTTCCTGTCGACTATCGACTGTTAAGGGCTGACTTCGCCTTTCAATTCTTGCCTTTTGCCTTTCGACTTTTGCCTATATTTCCCATCCGTCCCGCCTGGCCACGGTGTGGATGTCCTTGTCACCGCGCCCCGAGAGATTGACGACGATGATCGCCTCGCGATCCATCCGTGGGGCGAGGCGTGCAGCGTAGGCCAGGGCGTGGCTGGATTCCAGCGCCGGCATGATGCCCTCGACGCGGGTGAGCCGGTGGAAGGCCTCCAGCGCCTCGCCGTCGGCGACCGCCTCGTAGCGGGCGCGCCCGCTGTCCTTCAGCCACGCGTGCTCGGGGCCCACCCCGGGATAGTCCAGCCCGGCCGAGACCGAGTGGGTGGGGATGATCTGCCCGTCGGCATCCTCCATCAGATAGGTCCGATTGCCGTGCAGCACCCCGGGGCGTCCCGCGCACAAGGGGGCCGCATGACGGCCCGTCTCCAGGCCCTCGCCGGCGGCCTCCACCCCGTGCAAGGCCACACCCGCATCCTGCAGGAAGGGATAGAACAACCCCATGGCGTTGGAGCCACCGCCCACGCAGGCCACCAGGGCGTCGGGCAGGCGGCCCGCGCGCTCCAGGATCTGGGCGCGCGCCTCGCGCCCGATCACCGCCTGGAAGTCGCGCACCATCGCCGGGTAGGGGTGGGGGCCGGCCACGGTGCCGATGATATAAAAGGTATTGTCCACGTTGGTCACCCAGTCGCGCATGGCCTCGTTGAGGGCGTCCTTCAGGGTGCGCGAGCCCGACTCCACGGCCCGCACCTCCGCCCCCAGCAGGCGCATGCGGTAGACGTTGATGGCCTGGCGCTCCATGTCCTCGGCGCCCATGTAGACCACGCACTCCATGCCCAGGCGCGCCGCCACGGTGGCGGTGGCCACGCCGTGCTGGCCGGCGCCGGTCTCGGCGATCACCCGGCTCTTGCCCATGCGCTTGGCGAGCAGCGCCTGGCCGACGGTGTTGTTGATCTTGTGGGCGCCGGTGTGGTTGAGGTCCTCGCGCTTGAGGTAGATCCGGGCGCCGCCCAGCTCATCGCTCCAGTGCCGGGCGTGATACAGCGGGCTGGGCCGGCCCACGTAGTCGCGCAGATCGGCGTCCAGCTCCGCGCGGAAGTCGGGATCGTCGCAAAGGCGCTCGTAGGCCCGGCGCAACTCGTCCAAGGGCGCCATCAGGGTTTCCGGGACGAACATCCCGCCATAGGAGCCGAAGTGACCGAAGGTGTCGGGCAGGGTCTCGGCCTTCCGGGTCACGCCGTCACTGCGACTGGCCACGCATCACACCTCGCATGAACGCTGCTATCCGATCCTCGTCCTTGATGCCCTTGTCCCGCTCGACCCCGCTGCTGACGTCCACCCCGTAGGGGCGCACTTGGCGCACCGCCTCGGCCACATTGTCCGGGTCGAGCCCCCCGGCAAGGACAATGGGCTTGGCCGGGCCCGGCGGGATGCGCCCCCAGTCGAACACCTCGCCGGTGCCGCCGTGCACCCCGGGGCGGTGGGTATCCACCAGAAGGCCCCGGGCCCCGGCGTATTGGTCGGCGACCTCGGCCAGATCCAGTCCCGCCCGCATGGCGACGGCCTTGATGTAGGGCCTGCCCGGCGCCGCGCACTGCACCGGCGACTCGGACCCGTGGAACTGCAGCAGGTCCACGGGAACGGCCCCCAGCACCTCCTGGATCTGCGCCGGCGTCGCATCCACGAATACCGCCACCACCGATACGAACGGCGGCAGGACCTGGACGATGTTCCGCGCGGTATCCGGGTCCACCGCCCGCGGGCTGGGGGGATAAAACATCAACCCGATGGCGTCCGCGCCGTGGCGCGCCGCCGCCAGCCCGTCCTCCGGACGGGTGATGCCGCAGATCTTGACCCGAGTGCGCACCGTACCGTACCAGGGGTATCGGGAAAACACGAGATGTTATCAGAATTTGCGTAGCGGAATAAGCAGAGCCGACTCACGAGTAGAGCGGCGGTTGGGGCGGGGCGGGCAGCCCGAAACGATCGGGGTACTGCACGCTCACCAGGTAGAGACCCCCCGGCGGCGCGGTGACGCCGCCGATCGATCGGTCCCGCGCCCGGATCAGGTGCTCGCTCCACTCGGGCGGGCGCCCGCCCTCCCCGATGGCGATCAACACGCCGGCGATGTTGCGCACCATGTGGTGCAGAAAGGCGTTGGCCGACACGTCGATGACGACGCATTCGCCGTGACGCTGCACGCTCAGCTCGTGAACGGTGCGCACCGGGTGCTTGGCCTGGCAGGCCAGGGCGCGAAACGACGAGAAGTCGTGCTCGCCCACCAGCGGACGGGCGCCAGCGGCCATGCGCGCCGCGTCCAGCGGCGGGTGGTGCCAGCACACGCGGTGTCGCAGCAGCGCCGGTCGCGTCGGGCGGTTGAGGATGAGGTAGCGGTAGCGGCGCGCCAGCGCTTCGAAGCGGGCGTGGAACTCGTCATCGACCGGCTGGGCCCAGCGCACGCATACGTCCTCCGGCAGGTTGGAGTTGCAGCCGAGCACCCAGGAGCGCGCGGTACGCTCGGCGCCGGTGTCGAAGTGCACCACCTGGGCCAGGGCGTGCACCCCGGTGTCGGTGCGCCCGGCGCACACGACGCGGACCGGCTCGTCGGCGACCTTGGACACCGCCCGCTCCACCGCTTGCTGCACCGAGGGCGCGTGGTGTTGATACTGCCATCCGGCATAGCGGGTGCCTTCGTACTCGATGCCGAGCGCGATGCGCATGGGTCCCCACCCGTGCGAAAGACAAAGGCGCGATTATATCCAAAATCGGGTTCCCGCGGACGGTTTGCCGGGTCTTCGAGCGTTGAATGTCCGGTGAAGGCCGCGGGTGCGTGAGCGCAGCCGTGCACCATGGCCGCCGCGCGCGGCCAGCTCACAGGTGTGCCGCCAGCCAGAATGCCGCCGCCAGCGCCGCCGGCACGAGCCACTCGGGCCACGGCGGCGCCGTCGCCTCCGGCAACGCGATCTCTGCGGGCTCGCTGCGACGCGCCTGTTCCAAAGTGGCGTGGAACAGCCCCGCGACCGTATGGGCGATCCGCGCCGCCCTGCCCGACGGGCGCACCGGCGGGGGGTGCCGGACCAGCGCCCGGACCCGCGGCACGGTGTCCATGGCAAGCACCAGGCGCAATGCAAAGCGCTCGCGGGACAGCCCGATCACCGCCAGGGGCGCCGCCAGCCAATGCACCGCACCCAAGAGCTGCTCGCGCGGGGTGCTCGCCAGCAGCAGGTGCGCGGCCGCCACCATCAGGGCGAGCACGCCGACCCGCACCAGGCCGGCGCTCATCCCTTCGTAAGTGGGCGACCAGTCCTGCCACGCCGGCACCAGGGGCGTACCCGGCGTGAACCAGAAATAGATCACGCACAACGAGAGCCAGAGGAAGCGCAGGTGCCACAACACATGCATCAGACGAGGCAGGCCAGGCGCCCCGGCCAGGCCGTAACCCGCGCCCAGCACGGCGGCGCCCAGGGCCAGCCCAGCGCCCCCCCCGGTGGACAGCGACACCGCGAGCACCAGCAGGCTGACAATACGAATCACCGGATGCATGGGTGCCGAACGGATGATCGCTTCAGACGGTCGTCTGCGCACCAAGGGGCTCAACGGAACCGGCCGCTGTGACGGGCCCGCGCCCGTCGCCTGTGCGCGCCCTAGAGGGCACAAACCCGGCGGATTTCAGAAGTTCCGAACGCGGTCAGGAAATCTGCTGCATCAGCTCTTGGGCCTCGCCCTTCTGGTCGTCGCTGCCCTCCTCCAGCACTTCGTCCAAGATGCTCCGGGCCCCCTCGGGGTCACCCATGTCGATGTAGGCCTTGGCCAGGTCCAGCTTGGTGCCGACCTCGTCCACGTCGGGCAGCGAGCCCTCGATGACCTCGGTGTCCCCCTCGGCCTGGGCGGGCTCCGCCTCGCCCGCGGCCCCCTCCGCGCCCAGGCCCTGCAGCGCGCCGTCGTCCATGCTCTCGAAGTCCAGCTCGTAGCGCGCGGTGTCCTCGGTCCCGGCGGGCGTAGACTCTGAAGATCCGGCCTTCAGGGAATCGGTGAGCCCGCTCAACTCGCCGCCGAAATCGGCGGACAGGCGTTCGGTGGGCTCCGGCTCTTCACGCCCCCCGGCCCCACCGGATGCAGGCTGCTCTGGGGCGGGCGGGGCCTGGGCCGAGTCCATGTCCAGCCCGAAGTCCAAACCGAAGTCATCGGCATCGGAGGTCTCCCCGCGCCCCTGCCCCTCGGCGGCCGCGGCCCCGGACTCCCCTGCGCCCTCGAATTCGCCCAGGTCGAAGTCGATGAGATTCTCCCCGCCCTCCCCGGCGGACGCCTCCTGGGTGCCCTGCCCCGACGCCGCCGACCCCTCTTCGACTGCAGGCGCTTGGCCGGTGGCGAGCTCCTCTCCGAGCACGCGCTCCAGCTCGTCATCCCCCAAGGTCTCGGCCGGCATCTCGGCCGCCGCCGCTGCATCCGGCCCAGGGCCTTCCCCGCCGAACAACGGGTTGTCCGGAGCCAGGTCGCGCCCCATCTCGGCCACCTTGGGCCAAACGGGATCGGACTTGTCCTGCAAAGAGTCGTACAGGGCCTGGGCCTCCTTTTGGTACACTTCGGCATTGCGGGCCGCGTGATAGATCTCCAGCAACTTTACCCTCAGGTCCATGCGACCGGGCTCGTTTTCGATGGCCTCTTTGATCATGGCCTCGGCCGGCTGGAAACGCCCGTAGGCCAGGAAGACGTCCGCCTCGGTGAGGGGATCGGCCTCGCTAACCTCGCTTTGGATCGAATCCATGCTGCTGATGGCGAAGTCGCTGAAGTACGAGTCGCTGGCGCCCTTGTGCTTGTTGCGGTCGGGGTCCTCCTCGATGGGGGGCAGATCGACGGCCGCAGACGCCGGCCCCTCTGCGCCCGGCATGGGATCTTGCAGGATGCTCTCCTGAAACCGTCCTGCCCGCCGACGCTGGCGCACCATCAGGCCTGCGAGGACCAGCATCAGGACGCCCACTCCCGCCCCGCCGACGACCATGGGATTCCCCCGCACATAGGACCAGGCTTGGCTGGCGTAGGTTAGCGGTATCTCAAGGTAACGTTGCAGCCCGCCCGACTCCTGCGCCCCGGGCGCAGGCTCGGCGGGCGGCGTGTCCACTTGGGCGGGCGGTGCGGCCGCTTGGGCAGGTGCCGCGGCCTGCTTCGGCGGCTGCTGATCCGCCTCTGCGGGCTGGTCCCCGGAGGGCGCGCCCTCTTCGCCGCTCTCCGCAGTCGCCTCCGCCGGCGCCTGCCCGGCACCCTCGCCGTCCGCGTCGCCTGCCGCGGCCCCGCCGATCGCGACCGGCTCTTCGACGGCTCCGGGCTCGTCCGCCGCCGGCCCCGCCGCGGGCTCCTCGGCAACCGGCTCTTCGGTTGCCGGCTCCTCACCCGCCTCGGCCGCCGGCTCCGGTGCGGCCTGCGGTTCGGATGCCTTCGCGAGCTGCTGCTGAAGGGTGGCGAGTTGACTGTCCTTGAGGGTGGCCAGCTTCTCCAGGTCGCGGACCTGTTCCTCCATCTGCTCCAATCGGGCCTGCAGCTCCGCGTTCTCTTGCCGTTGGGCCTCGGCCGCCTCCCTCGCCAGGGCCAGGCGCTTGCGCAGCGCCGCACCCTCGCCCGAGGCGCCCGTGCCGGCGGGCGCCTCCGCGGCTGCGGCCTCGGCCTCAGCATGGGGAGCCAACAGTCTCAGCTCGCCGCCGGAGCCCTGGGCGGCCTCGGCCGCCTCCGCCTGGACCCCTGCCGGGCCCGCCTTGGCGGCCTTCCAGGCCCGATACTGGCGCTGTGCCTCGGCCCTTGCCTCGCCGACGCTCATGCTGACGACCGCGTCCCTATCGGGGATATGCAGCACATATCCGGCCTTGAGGCGGTTGATGTTGTCGCCGACGAACGCCTCCGGGTTCTCGCGCAGCAGCGCCAGCATCATCTGCTCCATGGTCACCGAGTCGTCGGGCCGCAGCTCCTGGGCGATTCGCCACAAGGTATCATTGCGCCGGGTGGGCCCGTACTCATCGGCGCGGACAGCCGGCCGGGGCGCCGGCGCCGCGGCGCGCTGACTGGACAACGGGATGCGCGGGAAGCGGTCATCTTCGGCGGCCGAGGCGCTGGGCCGTGAGACGGGAGCGCTGGGCTGGGCGGCCCTGGGCTGGGCGGGCGGAGGACTGGCCTCGGCGGCGCGGGTCACCGGCGCTGTCTCCTGGGGCACCAGGACGGGTGGGTCCACCAATGCGGTGTACTGGCGCAGGATATGCCCCTTGGGCCAGCTGACCTCCAAGAGAAAGTTCAGAAACGGCTCGCGATACGGATCGGTGGAACGGACCTTGATGTAGGGAGCTCCGTCGGGCCCGTGCGCCACGGAGAAACGCAGGTTGCGAAGGCTGTCCTGATACTGCATGCCCGCACGGGCGAATTCTGCCGGGCTGGCCAGACGGACCCGGACCTCTTCGAGGTCCTCAGCGGCACCGGCGATCAGGCCGATCTCCGCGTCAACAGGCTGATTTAGATAGGAATTTAGCTCAAGGTCACCGAGCCCCAGGGCGAAGACCCAACCGGGCGACAGGCCTCCCAACAAGGCCGAAACGAGGGCCAGTTTCCGCACAATGCCGCCTCCCTTAGAGAGTGGTAGAAAAGTTGCCCGAGGTTCCATTTGGCCGCGCACACACGGGCCTGGGCACTTTATCTCATCGCGTAGTTATATTATTCGTATAACTATAACTTAGAGAAAGTCTTTTGCCAAAATTTCGGCAATCTGGACACTGTTCAAGGCCGCTCCCTTCCGTACGTTGTCGGCCACGATCCACAGGTCTAAACCTTTGAGATGCGAGATATCTTCGCGGATCCGGCCCACGAATACCGGGTCCGCCCCCGAGGCCTCGCTGACGGCGGTAGGATACCCCCCGTCTTCGCGATTATCCAACACCACGATCCCGGGCGCCTGCTCGAGCAGCTCGCGGGCGCGCTCGGCCGTGAGCTTGTCACGCGTCTCGATGTGCACCGCCTCGGAGTGGCCATAGAACACGGGCACCCGGGCCGCCGTGGGGTTCACCGCGATGCTCGCGTCCCCCATGATTTTCTGGGTCTCCCAGACCATCTTCATCTCCTCCTTCGTGTAGCCGTTGTCCTGAAAGACGTCGATGTGCGGCAGCACGTTGAAGGCGATCTGTTTGGGGTAGACCCGGGGCTCGATAGGGCGGCCGTTGAGCAACAGCGCGGTCTGGTGGGCCAACTCCTCGATGGCCTCCTTTCCGGTACCGGAGACGGCCTGGTAGGTGGCCACATTGATACGCTGGATGCCCGCGGCGTCGTGCAAGGGCTTGAGCGTCACCAACAACTGTATGGTCGAACAGTTGGGGTTGGCGATGATCCCGCGGCGGGTGTACTCGGCGATCGCGTGGGCATTGACCTCGGGCACCACGAGAGGAATATCGTCGTCGTAGCGAAAGCGCGAGGTATTGTCCACGACCACGCAGCCCACCTCGGCCGCGCGGGGGGCATAGTCGGCGGAGACGCCGGCCCCCGCCGAGAACAGGCCGATCTGCGCGCGGGCGAAGTCGAACTCGGCGAGGTCACCCACCGTCAGCTCCTCGCCGCGAAAGCTGACTTTCGTTCCCGCCGAACGGCTGGACGCCAGGGGATAGAGCGTGCGCACCGGAAAGCCGCGCTCCTCCAAGATGCAGATCATGGTCTCACCCACCGCCCCGGTGGCGCCCACCACCGCTACGTCATAGCTCTTGTTCATGGTCGTACCAATGTGCTCGTATTGGTCGGCTCCGCTTACCGCGGCACCGTCTCCAGGGCGGCAATGACCGCATCGCCCATCTGGGCCGTACCCACTCGAGTGCTGCCCGGCGAATGGATGTCGGCCGTGCGCAGCCCTTCGTCCAGTACGGTGCCCACCGCGCTCTCGATGCGATCGGCCGGACCCGGTTCGCCCAGAGAATACCGCAACGCCATGGCCACCGACAGTATCGTCGCCAAGGGGTTGGCCAGGTCCCGCCCCGCGATGTCCGGCGCCGAACCGTGTATGGGCTCGTACATACCCTGGCCGTGCTCGTTGAGCGAGGCCGATGGGAGCATGCCGATGGAGCCGGTGAGCATGGCGGCCTCGTCGGAGAGGATGTCGCCGAACATGTTGGTGGTGACGATCACGTCGAACTGCTTGGGCGCGCGCACCAGCTGCATCGCGGCGTTGTCCACGTACATGTGACTTAGCCGCACCTGCGGGTAGTCGCCCGCCAGCTCGTTCATCACCTCGCGCCACAGCTCGGTGCACTCCAGCACATTGGCCTTGTCCACCGAGCACAGGCGCCGGTTGCGCTTCGCCGCTGTCTCGAAGGCCATGCGCCCGATGCGCCGAATCTCCGCCTCGCTGTATATCAGCGTGTTGACCCCCTCGCGCTGACCATCGTCACGCTTTCGCACGCCGCGCGGCTGGCCGAAATAGATGCCGCCGGTGAGCTCGCGCACGATCATGATGTCCAGCCCCGCAACCACGTCGGGCTTGAGGCTGGAGGCCTCGGCGAGCTGCGGATACAGCATGGCCGGGCGCAGGTTCGCGAACAGCCCGAGCCCCGCGCGCAGTCCCAGCAGCCCCCTCTCCGGACGCTCCGCGATGCCCAGAGGCTCCCACTTCGGGCCGCCCACCGCGCCCAGCAGCACGGCGTCGGCGCCGCGCGCCCGGGCCAGGGTCTCCTCGGGAAGGGGCGTGCCCGTCTCGTCGTACGCCGCCCCCCCGACGAGGCCCTGCTCCAGCACCACGTCCAGGCCCTCGCCGCGCAGGAACTGCAGCACCTTGACCGCCTGGGCGATGATCTCCGGCCCGATCCCGTCGCCGGGCAACACCAGTATCTTCTTGCTCATATCAGGGTCCCTGCAAATCGCGCAAAAAATTCGAATCGGCTATCGCTTGCGGCGCCCCCTTCGCCTCTTTGCAGTCTTTGCGTTCAATCGCCTGCATTGGAGAACAGCCACGGAGCCTGCGCCTTGCGCCGCCGCTCATAGGCTCGAATCTCGTCGGCGTGCTGCAGGGTCAGCCCGATCTCGTCCAGCCCCTGCAGCAGGCAGTGCTTGCGAAACGGCTCGATGTCGAAGGCGATGGTGCGCCCGTCGGCCCGGGCGATGGTCTGATTCTCCAAATCCACGGTGAGCCGGCAGCCCTCCTCGGCCCAGACCTCCCGAAACAGCTCGCCCACGGTCGCCTCGTCGAGCACGATGGGCAGGATGCCGTTCTTGAAGCAGTTGTTATAAAAGATATCGGCAAAGCTCGGGGCGATGATCACGCGAAAGCCGTAGTCCAGCAGCGCCCACGGGGCGTGCTCGCGCGAAGAACCGCAGCCGAAATTCTTGCGGGTGAGCAAGACGCTCGCCCCCCGGTAGCGCGGCTGGTTGAGCACGAAGTCCGGATTGATCGGGCGCGCGCTGTTGTCCATTCCGGGCTCGCCGTGATCCAGGTAGCGCCAGGCGTCGAACAGGTTGGGCCCGAAGCCCGTGCGCTCGATGGACTTCAGGAACTGCTTGGGGATGATGGCGTCGGTGTCCACGTTGGCACGGTCCAACGGCGCCACGATCCCGGTCATCTTGGTGAACTTTTCCATTGTGGTTCTTCCTAGGCTTCGCAATTGGACGCAAGGGACGCTGAGACGCAGAGCGCGCAAAGGTTACATTGATGCATATACGATCTCCGCGCTCTCCGCGGCTTTGCAGTCTCTGCGTTCGTCGGCCCAACTCACTCTGTGCCACCGAACCCGCGCACGTCGACGAAGCGGCCGGCGATGGCGGCGGCGGCGGCCATCGCCGGGCTCACCAGGTGCGTGCGCCCGCCCCGGCCCTGGCGCCCCTCGAAGTTGCGGTTGGAGGTGGAGGCGCAGCGCTCGCCCGGCGCCAGCCGGTCGGCGTTCATGGCCAGGCACATGGAGCAGCCGGGCTCGCGCCATTCGAAGCCGGCCTCGATGAAGATGCGGTCCAGCCCCTCGGCCTCGGCCTGGCGGCGCACCAGCCCCGAGCCCGGCACCACCATGGCGAGCTCGATATTGTCCGCCACCCGGCGCCCCTTCACCACCGCCGCGGCGGCGCGCAGGTCCTCGATGCGCGAGTTGGTACAGGAGCCGATGAATACCTTGTCCGGGCGGATGGCGGTGATGGGCGTGCCCGGGACCAGGCCCACGTAGTCGAGCGCCGCGCGCATGCCCTCACGCTTGACCGGGTCGGCCTCGTCGTCAGGGTCGGGCACGCGCCCGCCCACGGGCACGATCATCTCGGGCGAGGTGCCCCAGGTCACCTGGGGCTCGATGTGGGCGGCATCCATGGTCACCTCCCGATCGAACATCGCGTCCGCGTCGCTGCGCAGCTCCTGCCAGGCCGCCACGGCCCGCTCCCACAGCTCGCCGCTGGGCGCGTAGGGCCGGCCGCGCACGTAATCGATGGTCCTCTCGTCCACGGCCACCATGCCCGCCCGGGCGCCGGCCTCGATGGTCATGTTGCACACGGTCATGCGCCCCTCCATGGACAGGGCACGGATGGCCGAGCCCGCGAACTCCACGGCGTATCCGGTACCGCCGGCGGTGCCGATCCGCCCTATGACGGCGAGCACGATGTCCTTGGCGCTGACCCCCTCCCCCAGCGCGCCGTCGATGGTGATGCGCATGTTCTTGGACTTGCGCTGCACCAGGCACTGGGTGGCGAGCACGTGCTCGACCTCCGAGGTCCCGATGCCGAAGGCCAGCGCCCCCAGCGCCCCGTGGGTGGAGGTGTGGGAATCGCCGCACACCACGGTCATGCCCGGCAGGGTGGCCCCCTGCTCGGGGCCGATCACGTGCACGATACCCTGGCGCGGGTCGTCCATGGCGTACTCGGTGATGGCGAACTGGCGGCAGTTGCGGTCGAGGGTCTGCACCTGGATCCGGGAGATCGGGTCCTGGATGCCGCGGCTGCGGTCGGTGGTGGGCACGTTGTGGTCCGGGGTCGCCAGCACGCTGCCGGCGCGCCATACCTGGCGCCCGGCCAGGCGCAGGCCCTCGAAGGCCTGGGGCGAGGTCACCTCGTGCACCAGGTGGCGGTCGATGTAGAGCAGCGCCGTGCCGTCGTCCTCGGCGCGCACCACGTGGTCGTCCCAGAGCTTGTCGTACAGGGTCTTGCCGGCCATGCCAGCGCTCTCGCGGGTCGTTGTCACTGGCCGCCGATGCTACGGCAGGGTAAACTATAACGCAAATTAACCGTTTTCATATAATCTATTCCTAGATAGAATCGTGGACTTCGAAGATCTCCGGGCCTTCACGGCCGTCGCCGAGCGGGGCTCCTTCTCTCGGGCCGCCGAGGCACTCTTCCGGACCCAACCCGCCGTGAGCAAGCGGGTGGCCGCCCTGGAGGAGGCTCTGGGCGCACGGCTGTTCGACCGCATCGGCCATCGCATCACCCTTACCGAGGCCGGGCGCGCCCTGTTGCCCCGCGCAAGGCGCATACTCGCCGAGCTCGACGACAGCGCCCGCGCCGTCACCAACCTCAGCGGGCGGGTGGCCGGTGTGCTGACGGTCGGCACCAGCCACCACGTCGGGCTGCATCGCCTCCCGCCGGTGCTCCGCGCCTACGCCCGAGCCTACCCGGAGGTGGAGCTGGACCTGAAATTCTTGAGCTCGGAGGCGGCCAGCACAGGAGTGGAGCACGGCGAGCTGGAGCTGGCCCTGGTGACCCTGCCCCTGAAGCCCGCGCCCGCGCTCGCCACCCGAACGGTCTGGCGCGACGTCCTGTACCCGGTCGTAGCCGACGACCACCCCTTGGCGCGGGCTCGCGCCCCCTCGGCCGCCGACCTGGCGGCACACCCCGCGGTGCTCCCGTCCCGCGGCACCTTCACCCGCGAGACCGTGGAGCGGGCCTTCACCGCCCAGGGGGTCAAGCTCAACGTGCGCCTGTCCACCAACTACCTGGAGACCCTCAAGATGCTGGTCGCCGTGGGGCTGGGGTGGAGCGTGCTGCCCCACACCATCCTGGCCGACGGCGTGCGGGCGCTGAGTCTCCCGAGGCTGGATCTCAGTCGAGACCTGGGCGTGGTGCGGCACCGCGACCGCACCCTGTCCAATGCCGCCGCCGCCTTGATCGAGACGCTCCAAGCCCACGCCGATCCGGCCTGCTGATCGCGCCCCCAAAGCGCCGCTCCTACACGCTGGGGTCAGGCTTGCATTGTTGCATTTCGGCATACCTGACGGCACGTGGCTGGGGCGTTGGGTCGAGCGCCATCGGCGGCACGGCGCGCAAAGCGCGCCCTATGGCACTGAGTGTCGCGATCGATGCGGTCCGTTTCTCATTGCACTCCGCTGAAGGTTTATCGACGGTGCCCGGTCCAGAGTCTTACTTTCGCATTTCGACCTTCATTCCGGCTGCCTCACAATTGCGACATCTTCCCGGAACAACGGCTAGAACCCCAAGTACACCCCAAGGCCGAAATAGGAGATCTCGTCGTTGTAGAACTGGCCATGGGGCGCAAAGCCGTCGTAGCCCTCGGCCATCACCCGCAGGCGTCGCCGGCCCGGCTCGGCGGCGCCGAACTCCAGGCCGATCTTGACGCTCGTATCCACGTCCCAATCGTGCTCGGCCCAGCTCTTGACGTCCACGCCGCCCACCGGGCGACCGCCCCACAGCAGCCCCTGGCGTCCGCGATATTCCACTCCGCCGTGCAGGCCCTGTCGGTCCAGATCCCCCGGCTCACGGAACAGCAGGTACTCGCCTCCCAGGTAACCGCGCAGCTCGCGCCACTGGCAGGCGACCAGAAGCTCCAGGGACTCGTAGCTGAGGTTGATGCGCTCGGGCCGAGACCGCAGCAGAAATTCATCGCCCAGATGCGAGCTCTGGTGATAGATGCGCAGCCGCGCCGAAAACGGGCCCTGGCGATAGGTCACCGGCACACCCACCACGTAGTCGGCGTTGACCAAGTCGTTGGATTCGGCATCCAGGTTGAACTGGGCAAAGAGCCCGCCGGAGATGCCGACCTGCAGGCCATCCTCCGGCCGTTCCCCCGCCTGGCGGTAGAAGCCGAAGGTCTCGCCGTAGCCCACCGCGGCGGTGCTCACGCTCTCCACGGGCGTATCGTATCTGCGGAGGCTGACGAAAAACTGCGGCTGCTTGGGGTCGGCGAGCAACGGGCGAAACAGATCGCCGCTGGGGAATGGCACCGTGCCGGCGGTCAATCCGAGAAAACTGTAAAGCCTGCGCCTCGTCTCCGGCTGCGCCTCTTCTTCCCGGTGATTGTCCGTGACGATGTTCACGCCCTGCAGCTCGGGCAGCGCGGTCTGCAACTGCTCGCGACGCTTCTGAGGCTCCACCAGCAGGGTTATGGTCGCCAGCCCCTCCTTCACCTCCAGCCGGTAGCTGTCCCGGGCCCAGCCCAGCTCGCGCTCCAGGACGGCGGTGAGCGCCCCGGCCAGAAACGCGTCCTGGCGCGAGACGCTGGGGTCGACGCCTCCCCGGGCCGGGGCCGCCAGCAGCGCCAGCGCGCATACCGCTGCGATGCATCGCCGGTTGAACCGTCCCATGCCTCGCGTCTCCAAGGGCTCGCGCCGTTGTCAACTCGACCTCAGTCGCGGGTGTCGAGGCCGCGCCACGTTAGCGCGAAGGCACCCGCGCTGAACAAGGCCGCCGCGGCGAAGGCCGCCACGGGGCCCGCGTCTGACCACAGGTAGCCGGCGTACAGGCTGCCCACCGCCCCACCCGCGCCGAAGCTGGTGCTGCTGTACAGGGCCTGGCCCTTGCCCTGGTGCGGGCCCGTGAAGAAACGGTGGATCAGGTGGATCGCCACTGCGTGCACGACGCCGAAGCTGGCCGCGTGCAGCGTCTGCGCAAAGACCAACACCCCCAGCCGCTCGGGGAAGGCGCCGATCAGCAGCCAGCGCAGCGTGGTGATGGACAGCGCGATCAACAACAGGCGGCGCGAGCCCAGCCGCGGCAAGAGCCGATGCATGACCACGAAAAGCCCGATCTCGGCCGCCACGCCCAGCGCCCAGAGCTGGCCGATGAGGCTGCGCCGATAGCCGTAGTCTTCAAGATAGATGGTATAAAAGGTGTAGTAGGGCCCGTGGCTGGCCTGGAGCAGGAAGCACACCGCCAGCAGGGCCGCCACCTCCTTGCGCACCAGCACCCTGCGCAGCGGCTCGTGGTCCACGGGCAGGTGACCCGCGGCGCGCTCCGGCACCGCCAGGCTGTTCACCCAGATGCCGACGAACAGGGCGACCAGCACCCACGGCAGCCAGCTGATTTCGACCGCGTCGAACAGGGCGCCCAGGCCGGCCACCGTGGCGATGAAGCCGATGGAGCCCCACAAGCGAATGCTGCTGTAGCGGTGGGGCTGCTCGCCCAGGTGGTTCATGGTGGTGGCCTCGAACTGGGGCAGCGAGGCGTTCCAGAAGAAGCTGAACGCCGTCATCACCAGGGCCAGCCACCAATAGTCCGAGGCCACGAACACGCCGGCGAAGCACACGATGGCCAGCAGCGAGGCCAGGCGCACCACCGCCATGCGCATGCCGACATGATCGGCGATCCAGCCCCAAACGTTGGGCGCCACGATCTTTGTGGCCATGATGATGGCCACCAGCTCGCCGATCTGCGACTCGGCAAATCCCAGGGACCGCAGGTACGGGCTCCAATAGGGAAGCAGCGCCCCCAGGCTCGCAAAGTAAAATAGATAAAAACCGGAAAGACGCCAGTAGGGTGTCGAGTGCTGTGGTGTCATCGAGATGGATGTCTAGCCCGCGCGCAGTGCAGACGCCCGATCGAAGATCGAGGCGGCTCCCCGTGCCCCGCGCGGCCTTATTGTTTTCCCGCCGGAATGACCGGCGTCTCGGAGCGCACGTCCGCGTTCTGGGCCCGGTGGCGCAGCAGGTGATCCATCAGCACGATGGCCAGCATGGCCTCGGCGATGGGCGTGGCGCGAATGCCGACGCAGGGATCGTGCCTGCCCTTGGTGATCACCTCGACGACCTTACCGCGCGCGTCCACCGAACGGGCCGGCAGGCGCAGGCTGGAGGTGGGCTTGAGGGCGATGGAGGCGACGATGTCCTGCCCCGTGGAGATGCCCCCCAGCACGCCGCCGGCGCGGTTGCTGAGAAAGCCCTCCGGGGCGATCTCGTCTCGGTGCTCGGTCCCCTTCTGCTCCACCGAAGCGAAGCCCGCGCCGATCTCCACGCCCTTGACCGCGTTGACGGACATCAACGCATGTGCAATTTCGGCATCCAGCCGATCGAACACCGGCTCGCCCAGCCCCGGAGCCACACCGCTGGCCACCACGTTAACCCGCGCGCCGATGGAATTGCCCTCCTTGCGCAGGGTGTCCATGTAGCGCTCCAGCTCGGCGAGCTTGTCCGAGTCTGGGAAAAAGAACGGATTGGCGTTGACCGCGTCCCAGTCCACGCGCTCGGCGCGGATCGGCCCGAGCTGCGCCACACAGCCTCGGATCTCGATGCCGTGGCGCACTCGAAGGTATTTGCGGGCGACCGCCCCCGCGGCCACCCGCATGGCCGTCTCGCGCGCCGAGGAACGCCCGCCGCCGCGATAGTCGCGGATGCCGTACTTCTGCTGGTAGGTGTAGTCGGCGTGACCGGGCCGAAACCGGTCCTCGATCTCGGAGTAGTCCCCTGGGCGCTGATCCACGTTCTCGATCAGCAGGCCGATGGGCGTGCCGGTGGTGCGCCCCTCGAACACGCCGGAGAGGATGCGCACCTGGTCCGGCTCGCGGCGCTGAGTCGTGTGCCGGGACTGCGCCGGGCGGCGGCGGTCCAGGTCGCCCTGCAGGTCGGCCTCGACCAGCTCCAGCCCGGGGGGGCAACCGTCGACGATGCAGCCCAGGGCGGGCCCGTGGCTCTCGCCGAACGTGCTGACCGAGAACAGCTTGCCGATGGTATTGCCGGACATGGGCGCCTATTGTAGCCCCTAATCGCCCGGGCGTCCCGGCCGGCGGCCCGCTGGGCCTGGCATGCAATGTTCCTGAAGGCGGCTGACAGCTGTGCCGGGGGTAGCAAACGGTAGGTTGCGTCGAGGCCCGCAGGGCCGGACACAACCTGATGCGTCCGCGCTGCGCGCTTGACGCATCCTGCGCGCTAGTCGCTCGGAGTTCCCGACCGGCGGGCGCCCCGAGCCTAAAGTCCGCCCCGTGCACGGCCGATAATACTGGGAGCTCTGGAGCGCTTGTCCACGGGTTTTCTTAGACGTCCCAACCAACCGACCTGCCGCACCGCACCGTAGGGACACGGCACTGGGCCGGAGTGTCGCCCGCCGTGCCGCAACTGCAGCCTCGATGCGAGCGGAAAACACCAAGGCGATTCTCACCCTGGGCTTCGGCGCCGTGCTGGGTCTGATGGGGATGCTGGGCGCCGCCGGCCTGTCCGTGCTCGATGCCGGCGTCAAGCGCTTGGACGAGGTGGTCCACGCCCACCATGTCAAGCGCGAGCTCATCGCCCGCATGCGCACGGCCGCGCGCGAGCGCACCCTCAGCCTGCACAAGATGCTGGTCCTGAAGGACCTCTTCGACCTCGATGCCGAGTGGATGCACTTCAACGAGCTCGCCGGCAGCTTCATCGCCGCTCGGGTGGAGCTGGAGGAGCTGGTTGAAACGCCCGAGGAGCAGGCGCTGCTGGCGCGCCAGGCCGAGCTCAGCCGCCAGGTCAGCCCCGCGCAGACCGAGGTGGCCCATCTGATCTTGACCGAGCGCCTGGAGCAGGCGCGCCGAGTCTTGCTTCAAACCGTGATCCCCGGCCAGGACCGCACGTTTCAGGTCTTGTCGCGGCTCATGCAATATCAAAAGGACGCCTCGGAGCTCGCCCTGCGCGAGGCCCGGGAGGACTACCGCGATGCGGTGGCCACCATGACGCTGGCCGGCCTGGGGGTCGCCGTGCTCGGTATCCTGGTGGCCGTCACGGTGATCCGGCGCACCTCGCTGATCGAAAGCCGCCTGATGGACGCGAAGGAACGGGCGCAGGTCACCCTGCACTCCATCGGCGAGGCGGTGGTCACCACCGACCCCGAGGGGCGCATCGAGCAGCTCAACGCCGCCGCGGAGACACTCGCCGGCTGGTCCAACGACGAGGCACGGGGGATGCCCCTGTGCGAAGTCTTCTCCCTGCGCCGCGAGGACGGTCAGCCCGCACAGGACGCGGTCAGCCGCGTGCTGCGCGAGCGGCGCGTGGTCGCATGCACCGCTGACTGCCTGCTCGAGCGCCGCGACGGCGCCGAGCTGGCCGTGGAGCACACCGCCGCGCCCATCCTCGACCACGGGCGCGGCGGGGTCGCCGGCGTCATTTTGGTGTTTCGCGACGTCACCGAGACGCGCACACTGGCCGACCGACTGGCCCACCAGGCGCGCCACGACGCCCTCACCGGGCTGATCAACCGCCGCGAGCTGGAGCAGCGCTTGGACGAGGCGCTGGCCGAGGTGCGGCGCTACCCGGACCAGGAGCACTGGTTCTGCTACATCGATCTCGACCAGTTCAAGGTGATCAACGACACCTGCGGGCACATCGCCGGAGACGAGCTACTCAAGCAGGTCGCGATGCTGCTTCGTGACAAGCTGCGCGAGACCGACGTGGTAGCGCGCATGGGCGGGGACGAGTTCGCCGTGCTGCTCCGCCACACCGGGGCCCACGAGGTCCATGAAACCGTCGAGCGCCTGCGGCGCGGCCTGTCGCGCGTGCGCTTCGCCTGGGCGGACAAGAGCTTCACCATCAACGCCAGTATCGGGCTGGTGCCGGTCAACGCCCACAGCGGCAGCGTCAGCGATGTGCTCAGCGCCGCCGACAAGGCCTGCTATGTCGCCAAGGACGAGGGGCGCAACCGGATCCACGTGTATCGGCCGGACGACGACACCATGGCGCGGCGCGAGGGCGAGATGGAGTGGGTGCACCGCATCAACCGCGCGCTGGAGGAGGACCGCTTCGTGCTCTACAGCCAGCTCATCGAGCCGCTGCAGCGCGCGCACGGGCGCACCCACTGCGAGATCCTGGTGCGCATCCTGGATGCCGGCGGCAACACCGTGCCGCCCATGGCCTTCATCCCCGCCGCAGAGCGCTACAATCTGATGAGCGAGGTGGACCGCTGGGTGCTGCGCAACGCGCTCGCCCGCTTCAGCGCGCGCTGCCAGGCCGGTGACCCGGGAGACTGCACCCTCTCAATCAATTTATCCACCCAGTCGCTTTGCGACGACGGCTTCCTGCCCTTCGCCCTGGAGCAACTCGATCGCTGCCCGGTGGACCCGACCAGCATCTGCTTCGAGATCACCGAGACATCGGCGGTGGCCAATCTGTCCCGCGCCCGGCAGTTCATCGACGCCCTGCGCCGGCGCGGCTGCCGGTTTTCCCTCGACGACTTTGGCGCCGGCCTGAGCTCGTTCGCCTATCTCAAGTCCCTGCCGGTGGACTTTCTCAAGATCGACGGGACCTTCGTGCGCGACATCTGCGACGATCCCATGGACCGGGCGCTGGTGGAGTCCATCCATCAGATCGGGGCGGCGGTGGGCATCGAGACCATCGCCGAGTACGTAGAGACCCCCGGGACGCTGGAGGCATTGAGGGAGATCGGCGTGAACTACGCCCAGGGTGTGGCCCTGGCCGAGCCGGAGCCGTTCGACGACCTGCTGCGACGCCTCGCGGCACTGGACGCCGGGCATTCGGCGTGCTGCTCGCTCAAGTAGGGAGCGGCGCCGCGAGTCGCGGTCGACGCCCCGCGCAAAAGCCATCGCGCCTCGCCGCTTTGATCTTAGATCAGCGCGGCGGCCACAGGGCGGGCTGCGCCCGCCGCATACGACGGTTGAAAAGACGGCGGCCATAGGGCGGGCTGTGCCCGCCGCATACGACGGTTGAAAAGACGGCCGCGGCAGGCCGCACTGTAGCGACGCCGACGGGAACGGCGCTTTGAGCCGCGACCCCGCCTGCACTGCGCCCCTCAGATCACGCGGGAGTAGCGCCGCTCCTGTTGCTGGCGCAGGTAGCGGTCGAAGACCATGCAGATGTTGCGGATGAGCAGGCGCCCGGCGGGCCGCACCTTGATGACGGCGGGCGCCACGGTAAGCAGGCCGTCCTTCTCCATGACCTTGAGCTCCTCCAGCTCCGTCGGGAAGTAGTCCCCGAAGTCGATGCCGTACTTGGCCTCTATGGCGGGGATGTCCAAGGCGAAGTGGCAGATGAGCTGGGTGATGATCTCTCTGCGCAGCAAGTCGTCGGCCTCCAGGGCGATGCCGCGAAATACCGCCAGGCGATCGGCGTCCACACGCTCGTAGTACTCGTCCACGGTGCGCAGGTTCTGAGCGTAGCTGTTACCCACCATGCTGATGCCCGTGATCCCGATGGCGATGAGGTCGCAATCGGCATGGGTGGAGTAGCCCTGGAAGTTTCGATACAAGGTGCCCTCGCGCTGGGCGATTGCGAGCTCGTCGTCCGGCCGAGCGAAGTGGTCCATTCCGATGTACACGTAACCGGCCGCCTGCAGCTTCTCGATCGTGTGCTGGAGGATCTTCAGCTTCTCGCCCGGCGACGGCAGATCCTCGGCGTTGATACGCCGCTGCGGCTTGAACAGATCCGGAAGATGGGCATAGTTGAATACGGACAGCCGGTCCGGCTTGACGGCAATGATCTTGTCCAGGGTGCGCCCGAAGCTCTCCATGTTCTGAAACGGCAGCCCATAGATGAGGTCCAGGCTCACGGAGCGAAAGCCCTGCGCCCGGGCCGCGTCCATCACCGAGAAGGTCTGCTCCTCGGACTGGATGCGGTTGACCGCCTTCTGCACCTTGGGGTCGAAGTCCTGCACCCCCATGCTCAGCCGGTTGAAGCCGATCTCGCGCAGCACCCGAATGGTGTCGGGGTCCGCCTCGCGCGGGTCCACCTCGATAGAGTACTCGCCGGCATCGTCGTCGCGCAGTCGGAAGTGCTCGCCGGTGACGCTCATCAGCTCGGCCATCTCCTGATGGCTCAGGAAGGTGGGCGTGCCGCCGCCCCAGTGGAGCTGGTCCACCGGACGCGCGCGATCGAACAGCGAGGCCTGCAGGGCGATCTCCCAGTACAGGCGCTGCAGGTACGGCGAGGCGCGCCCGCGGTCCTTGGTGACTACCTTGTTGCAGGCACAGTAGAAGCACACCGTGTCGCAGAACGGGATATGGAAATACAGCGACAGCGGGCGCGGACTGGGCCCGGTGTTGCTGGCCTCGGCGAATGCCCGGTAGTCGGCCTCGCCGAAGTCCTCCGTGAACTGCACGGCGGTCGGATAGGACGTGTAGCGCGGGCCCGCCTTGTCGTAGCGGCGGATCAGCTCCGCGTCGAAGTGTGCCTGCTGGTCCATTATGGGCCCCGGAATATTAAAATATTCAAAATAAATCCAGAATAACGCGGGTCGTTCCGTCGGCCATGACGCAAGTCAAGTGTCACCCACGTCCAGACCTTTTCGGTGGGTCTCGTTGATCTGGCGCAGCAGGTAGCGAAACGGCAGGGCGTTGGTGTCGTATTTGTCCACGAGCTCCATGAACGGCAGGTCCTGGTCGACGAACCGGTAGCTGCCCTCCCCCATGGCGGCGTGCAGCTCCCGCACCCGCTTCTCGAGCTCGTCGACGAAGCCCAGGCTCGCCCCCATGTCCTCCATATCGTACTCGGCGGACAGGCGCAGCTCCTCGATCTCGTAGATCGCCTGGTTGACCCAGTCCACGTATTCCTCGGGGGTTCTCGCGCGTTGCACGGCCATCGGCTCTAACCCATCGCTGGTCGAATATCGGTGCCCGAGCACCGGAGCACCTCCATTTTACAGGATTCGTCCGGCGCTGGTCGGCCGGCGTACCCTGCTCGGAGCATGGTTTTGCGCCGCCTCGGCGGGGCTGTCCGTACTGCCGGGCGCCCGGGGGCGGAGGAGCCGGTATCGAGACCGAGACAAGGCCGTGCCCTACCGGCGCTGCAGGTACTCTTTGAGGGCCACCGCGTTGTTGCGCTGCCGGTCGCGGGCCCCGAACACCAGGGTCACGCGTCGCCCCGTCCCCAGCTCGCGCAGCGCCTCGACCGCCTCGGGCCGGCGGTCGAGCTCCCGGAAATAGCGCTCGCGAAATCCGGCCCATCGGTCCGGGTCGTGGCCGAACCACTTGCGCAGCTCGGTGCTGGGCGCCAGGTCCTTCATCCACCGGTCCACCCGGGCCTCGTCCTTGCTCACCCCGCGCGGCCAGACCCTGTCCACCAGGACCCGCACCCCGTCCTTGCTTCCTGGGCCGTCGTAGACGCGTTTGAGGTGAATCTGCATGGATTGGCGCTCCCTCACCGCCGCCTGCCGCCCGGCGAGCCCGCCCCCATCCGGCAACGGAAAGGGGCTCAGCAGGCGCCGCCCGGCAGGCCCAGGGCCATGACGGCCACCCGGTGGCGGCGATACACGGTGCGTTCCAGGACTTCCCAACCGAGACGGCGGTAGAAGCGCTCGCGGCCGGGAGTGAACAGATAAAGGGTGGTAATACCGAAGCCGGCGGCCTCGTCGGCTACGCGGCGCACCAGAGCCGAGCCGATGCCACGGCGCCGGTATGCAGGCGCCACGTAGACCCCGGCCAACCACGGGGAGAGCTGGATGTACGCGGCCATGTCCCGCTCGATCAGGCTGGCCGAGCCCACCACCGCCCCTTCAAGCACCGCCACGTAAGTGGCCGGGATCTGTCCCTGGGCCAGGTGCCAGCTCAGCGATTTGATGCGCTGCTTGACGGTGCCGCCGGGGTTCAGGGTACTCCACTCCTCGTGGTGCCATTGGGCAAGCTGCGGGATGGAGCCCGGGTGATCGCCCAGGTGGTCGATGTGCCAGCTCGATCCGGCCCCGTCCCCGTCCATCGCCTCCTCGCCCTCGTCCACTGGCATCACGCTCAGTATAGAAGGCTACGCC